>ENA-OFCX01000300-OFCX01000300.1-metagenomes-genome-assembly--contig:-NODE-300-length-27502-cov-5.951434_pt1 | contig 27502 bp, 26 predicted proteins | sample MGYA00153384_OFCX01 | MGnify analysis MGYA00153384
ATGTCGGTCATCGCCTGTCGCGCTTCGACGCACTGGTCCGTGGCCTCGAGCCGGGCCCGATGGTAGAAGTAGGAGCTGCGTGGCAGATCTACTTCTCAGAGCATTTCCGTCAGCGTGTAGGTCGGTCTCAAGGCATCAACCAGCTGCGTCTTCTGCCGATTCGTCAGGCGCTGCCGGTCGATGTCCAGCTCTTTTTTTACAATTTCATTCGCCTTCTGCAGCTGGCCCTTCTCGAGCTGCAGGCGCCTGATGTCTCGCTGAAGCGCCTCGAGCTGCTGTTCCAGCTCGGATCGATCAGGGTTTGCCGAGGCGTCTTGCTGGTGCTTCCTCGATGCGGGTGCGTCGTGGCCGGGCAGCTGATTCTTCCACTTGTACAGCGATGGCCGAAACACGCTCAGCTCTTGCGCCACCGCCTGTACGCTGGCTGGTCGCAGGCACAAGGCGACGACGGCCGACTGCTTCATTGCCGGTGTCAGCTCCTGGAATCGACCAACGACGCGCGTGCGCGTCTGCGGATGCAACTCCTGAACCCATGCAGGCAAGCAATGCCCTCGAGGGATAGCCCAACGCCTTGATCGTCGCCGCGACGCAGCGGCCGTGCCCCAGGTCGTGCTCGACGGCCCGTACCTTATGCGCTTGCGAGTGTCTCGGCCGGCGCACGTAGCCGGCTGGTGAGTCAAGGCGCTGCTCACACTCCATATGCCAGTTCTTGAGGGCGTTCTTCGTCGAATAGCCCAGCTGACGAATGGTCAAGCCGACCCGTTTGCCCAGCTTGATGTAGATCCGCACGGCTCGACGCCGTCCTCGTGTGAAGACATGAACTGCCTTCGAGGTAGTCCCAAGAATTCGCACCCTTGATTCGTCAGCCTTTCCAAGGCACGAACAGCTTGAGCGCAGGGGCATTCAGCGCTGCAATCGTGCGATCAGCTCCGCCACGACCAGCACAACGATCAGGATGATCAAGTTGGAAACCAACCCCGCGAAGATGGCGTCGGTGAGATTTGCCGAGGTGCTCGGCAGAGTGGCAGGGAGCATGACAGCCACAAACACCACACCCAGAACCAGAGGAAGGACGCGCCCGGTGACAGCAGCGGTTCTGCGCATCGTGACCACCAGGGCGACGATCAGGCCGATGCGGAACAGGTCGGTCAACTGCGAAAGCACCAGATCCGTCAAAGCGGCGTCTCCCCTTGCCAAAAGGTTGGCCAAACGTGGGCCGGGCCGAGGCCCCCATGAGACCTCGGCCCGGCGATGGACAAGGTCCTATCGGGCAGCGCTGTCGCCCGCGAAGATGTCCTTCTTGTGCGTGCCACCCGGCACGAACAAGGTGCCGATGACCACGGTCATGACCGCAATCACGATGGCGTACCACAAGCCCGAGTAGATATTGCCCGTCTGCGCCGAGATCGCAAACGCGGTCGCCGGCATCAGGCCACCGAACCAGCCGTTGCCGATGTGATACGGCAGCGAAAGTCCAGAATAACGGATGCGGGTCGGGAACATCTCGACCAGCATGGCGGCGATCGGGCCGTACACCATCGTCACCAGCAGAACCAGGTAGGTGAGGATCAGGATGATCGTCATCTTCTGTGCCGTGAAGATGTCGACGAAGTTTTGAGCCTTCGCAATGGTCGTGTTGTCAGCTGGCACCAGCGGGTAACCTGCCTGCTTCAGCGCCGCGTTCAGGGTGGAGTCGAAGCTGGTCTTGGCCTTCTTCAGCTCGTCACCGGTCAGCTTGCCGGCGTCGTACGACTGAATCGACGTTTCACCGACCTTGACCACTGCCGGCGTGCCCGCTGCCGCGCCTTCGACGGTGGTGTAGTTCACCGAGGTGCGTGCCAGTTGCGCCTTGGCGATGTCGCACGAGGACGTGAACTTGACCGTTCCGGTCGGGTTGAACTGAAACGAACAATCCTCTTTGAACACAGTCACCGAGACGGGGGTCTGGTGTGCCGCGTAGATGGCCGGGTTGGCGGTCTTGGTCAGGAAACCGAACACGGGCAGGAACGTAGCGGCAGCCAGCAGGCAGCCCACCAGGATGATCGGCTTGCGGCCGATGCGGTCAGACAGCGCTCCGAAGAACAGGAAGCCACCCGTGCCCAGGATCAACGACCAGGCCACCATCACGTTGGCGGTGAAGCTGTCAATCTTGATCACGTTCTGCATGAAAAACAGCGCGTAAAACTGGCCCGTGTACCAGACCACTGCCTGTCCGGCGACCAAGCCGAGCAACGCGATGATGGCGATCTTGCCGTTCTTCCAGTTGCCGAAGGCTTCGCTCAGCGGTGCCTTGGAGGTGCGGCCCTCTTCCTTCATCTTCTTGAAAGCCGGGCTTTCGTTCATCTGCAGGCGGATGTACAGCGAAATCATCAGCAGGAAGATCGAGCCGATGAAGGGAACGCGCCAGCCCCAGGCATTGAACGCCTTGACCATCGTTGGCGTGCCGTCGGCCAGCAAGACCGCAACGCCGTCTCTCATCAGCGGCACGTCGGGGTAGTTGCCGTTGATATAACCCTGCACCGACAAGATCACGATCAACGACAGCAACAGGCCCAACGTCGCCGTGGTCTGGATGAACGCCGTGAAGTAGCCGCGCTGGTTGGCCGGGGCGTGTTCAGCCACGTAGATCGCAGCACCACCGTACTCGCCACCGAGCGCCAATCCTTGCGCCATGCGCAACAGGATCAGTATGACGGGCGCAGCCGCACCCCAGCTTTCGTAGTTGGGCAAGATGCCGACCAGGAAAGTCGAGATACCCATGATGACGATGGTCATCAGAAACGTGTACTTGCGGCCGATCATGTCGCCCAACATGCCGAAGACCAGTGCGCCGAACGGTCGCACGATGAATCCTGCTGCAAACGCGAGCAGCGCAAACACGTTGCGTGTGTTTTCGGGAAAGGCGGTGAAGAACTGGGCCCCGATGATTGCGGCCAGCGCACCGTAGAGGTAGAAGTCGTACCACTCGAAAATCGTGCCGGCAGAAGAAGCCAAGATCACCTTCTTCTCTTCGCGGGTCATCGGACGGGATCGCTCCCGCACAGCGGTTAGGGTGTCAGTTGTCGCCATTTGCCTTGCTCCATGTGTGTCTGGCACTGTAGCCAGACGGTTCTCAGCCGCAGTCAGCCTGCGGATCGTTTCTCTTGACTGACCGCCAGCGCCCGGAGCGATGTGTTCCCGTGTCAGGCGGCTCCTTCAGGCGTCTCGTTGTTTGGTCGGTCTGTTCTCTGAGCCAGCGCCCGGGATCGCCGAAATGTAAGGCAGCATCTTTTCACCGAATTTTCCACCAGCGAGCGATCCCGTCAATACAAGGGAAAGCCCTGATCAACTACTTGAACTGGCAGCGGCATTGCTCGAGCCCGCCAGCCAGACTGCGCTGACAGAGCACGAAAAGCGATCGGGTCTATCACGCCCCGCCATCGGCGGAGCGCAGAATCGGCTCGTCGAACCGAGTAGGGCCCCAGCCGTTCGACAAGCAGCCCTCAGCCCAACGTCTAGGCAGCAAACCGAGTCGTCAGGCATCGTCCAGCCGGCAAAGCGAATCCTCATGACGCTGGTAGTGCTCTCCGACGTCCATGCCAATCTGCCTGCCATGCAGTGTAGGCGCCGATCCAAATCCGACCCACGGGGGTGCGGCGAAGATCTTGGACTGGTTGGACAGCGATCCCTCACAGGCCGTTGAAGCACCGATCGACGCCGACGACAACGCAGGCGGGGACTGAGTCTTTGATCGACGAAATGAGAGCCGCCGATGCAGGGAGCCGACAGCGACAACGAGGGCCTGCTCACCACGGAGAAGCTGGAGGACTTCGCGGCGGCCAACCACCCGCTGCGCCCGATACGCACCGCGGTCAACGACACCCTGGCCCAGATGGACGTCAAGTTCTCGACCGTGTACGTGGTCGATGTGAAGGGTGGCCGTCCGAGCATCGCGCCCGAGAAGCTCATGCGCGCCCCGCTGCTGCAGGCGCTCTACAGCTTGCGCAGCGAACAGCGACCCGTCGAGCACCGGCGAGTCCGTCCTCGACCCACAGCGCTATCGTCGACTTTGATGCCCGCGAGGACGGGTTGGTGTTTGAGGGATGCGAGGCGCGCGCATTGCTGCCGCCGCGACACGGGTTTGTCTGAACTGTGTAGCCGTGTAATAGCCTGGCTTCCATCGTCATCGGTCACCGCCCCGAAAGCGTTGAAGAAGCATCAGGCGCAGCGCCGCCCGCCAACGGCGCTGCCCCGCATCACTGCCGTTCAGCGCAATCGAGAGGGCTCTCCATGACCAACAGTCGAATATTGAGGACGAAAAACCGCACCCGGGTGTCTATCGACCGAGCGCAGGGGACTCGATGGCTGGTGTTGACCACCGCTTTCGCGGCTGCTGGCTTCCTGAGTGCTTGCGGTGGCGGCGCCTACGTCGATTCCACCGGCAACTTCAACATCGGCGTCACCGTTGCTGGCCAATACGTCAACACCACACCGGTCATCTCGGGTGGGTCACTGAATTTGGCAGTGCAGGCCGGCCAGTCTGTGTCCCTGGATGCGGGCGAACCTGCGATCTGGACCCTGTACGTCGGGGGATCTGCCGTCAGCGGCGGTGCCCAGGTGTATTACGCGGGGGCCACCATTACGGCCACCACCTTGAGTCGGTCAAGCGTCGCGGTCGACACGCATGCCGCGTTTCAGTTGCCGGCTTCAATTCCGGTCACGCTGGTGGCAACGTCCACCTACGATTCAGCGCAGGTGGCCACGGTCAATCTCCTGATCACGAACTAGTCAGCCCGCCGCTGGCCTTTCCTCCTTGATGGCTTGGCAGGTTTGGGAACAGGCGCTGTCGCAAATCGGGCGGATGCATACCGCCACGCAGGGACCGCAGGGCCGTGCGATACCGATCGCGCCGAGCTCGGCGGACGTTGACTGCTCGCTGACCAGCCACTGCTCGAGCGGGACGTCCGGCATCAAGCGCGGCAGCGCCGCTACTTCGTGACGCCGACCTGCTGCAGCATCCAGGCGAACTCGAAGGCCCGGTCGCGCAGCGCGTCGTAACGGCCCGACGCGCCACCATGGCCGGCCGGGTCCATCTTGATCTTCAGCAGCAGCGGGTTCTTGTCGGTCTTCAGCGTGCGCAGCTTGGCCACGTATTTCGCCGGCTCCCAGTACATCACCTGGCTGTCGTTGTAGCTGGTGGTCACCAAGGTCGCGGGGTAGGCCTGCTTGCTCAGGTTGTCGTACGGGCTGTACGAACGCATGTAGTCGTAAGCGGCCTGCTCGTTGGGGTTGCCCCATTCCAGGTACTCGCCCACCGTCAGCGGCAGGCTGGCGTCCATCATCGTGTTCATCACGTCGACGAAGGGCACCGCCGAGTGCACGGCCTTGAACAGCTCGGGCCGCAGGTTGGCGACCGCGCCCATCAGCAACCCGCCGGCGCTGCCGCCTTCGATGACGGTGCCCTCGCGTGAAGTCCACCGGTTCTTCTGCAGGCTGATCGCCACGTCGATGAAGTCATAGAAGGTGTTCTTCTTCTTCATCAGCATGCCGTCGTCGTGCCACGACTCGCCCATCTCGTCGCCGCCGCGGATGTGGGCGACGGCAAAGGCGAAGCCGCGGTCCAGCAGGCTCAGGCGGGCGCTGTTGAAGCTGGCCGGTGTGCCGGAGCCGTAGGAGCCGTACGCGTACAACCACAAGGGCGCACTGCCGTCGCGTTTGCGGTCCTTGCGGTAGACGATGGATACCGGCACGCGCACGCCGTCGCGTGCCGTCACCCACAACCGCTCCGAGGCGTACTGCTTGGGGTCGTAGCCGCCCAGCACGGCCTGCTGTTTCAACAAGGTGGTCGCGCGGGTCGACAGGTCGAGTTCAAACACCGAAGACGGCGTGATCAGGCTCTGGTAGCCATAGCGAAAGTGCGTGGTGTCGTACTCGGGGTTGTTGCCAGGCGACGCCGCATAAACAGGCTCCGAGAAAGGCACCGTGGCCCAGTGGCCGGAGGCGAAGTCGTGCACCCGAAAGCGAACCAGGCCCTCGGACTTTTCGGTCAGCACCAGGTGGTCGCGGAAGGTCGAGACCGACCGGATCAGCACGCCTGCCTGGTGCGCTACCAGCGGCTTCCAGTTCGCAGGCGCCGGGTCGTGCAGCGGTGCAGTGACGACACGGAAGTCCTTGGCGCCCCGGTTGGTGCGGATGTAGAGCAGCCCGTCGCGGTGTTCGACTTCGTATTTGTGGCCCTTGCTGCGCGCCAGCACGGTCTTGAAGGCGTCCTGCGGTCGCGCAGCGTCCAGCCAGCGGGTTTCCCAGGTGTCGGTAGACAGGGCCTGCAACACCAACAACTTCCCATCCTTGGTTCGTCCCACCCCGATGTCGAACAGCTCGTCCTTCTCTTCAAAAAGCAAGTCCGGCTTGCCGCTGGCGCCCAATCGCCACAGACTGTCCGAACGCTTGGACGTGGGGTGCTCGGAGACGTAGAACACGGTGGCGTTGTCGGCCGCCCATTCCACGCTGGTCACGCGTTCTGCCAGCGGGCCCTGCACCTGGCCGGTGACCAGGTTTTTGCGGAAGAGTTTGTATTGCCGATAGCCGGTGTCGTCGACCGTGTACAGCAGGCTGCCGGCATCGTCCGACACTTGATAGTCGCCGATGCTGATGAAAACCTTGCCCTTGGCCAACTGGTTTTGATCGAGCAGCACCTGCTCGGGCTCTCGCGAATCGTAGGCCAGCGTCGCCGTGGCCTGACGCCGGCAGCGTATCGGGTATTGCTGGCCTTCCACGGTGCGGTTGTAGTAGTACCAGCCGCCCTTGCGCACGGGCACGTCCAGGTCGGTCTGCTGAATGCGGCCCAGCATCTCGGCATACAGCTTGGCCGACAGCGGCGCCAGCCCCGCCGTCATCGCTTCGGTGTACGCGTTTTCGGCTTTCAGATGGTCGAGCACAGGAGCGCTGTCCTTGTCGCGCAGCCAGAACCAGGGGTCACTGACCTCCTGTCCGTGCCACGTCACGACATGTCGTTGAGTCGGCGCAACGGGCGGCAGCGGCGCAGTGTGCGCCGGCACGGCGGCCGAGATTGCGCCCAGGGCAATGACGGCGGGCAAAACCATTTTCATGAACTCGACACTTCAATGAACGCAGACCCCGACACGGAGCCAACAGCGCATCATGGTGGATTTGGCAGCCTGATGCAGCGCGAGCCCGCGCAGCGCATTCGGCCTCCGCCATTGTCTGCTTCGGTGCGCTGCGCTGGATCGTCCAAAAAGGCCCAGACCTGTTGCGGCTCTATGTCCTGAGCGGCCTGGCGAAGGCGCAGCGGGTGGTCGTGACCTTCGATGACGCTTTTGAACAATATTGGTCTCGCACGAAAAGTTCGCGGTGGTCGGCGCGGCATCTGCGTAGGCTCACGGTGTCCCATCACATCACGGCAGGGATCGGGCATGGCCCCGGTCGACAAGCTCAGCGTGCTGCTGGTGTCGGTGTTTGCCGTGGCTTTTCTGGGTGAGCGGCCCTCATTGCGCGAGTGGACCGGGATCGCGAAAGTCGGCGCCGGCGTGTTCGTGTTGGGGTTCAAGCGATAGCCGGCCGTCGTTGCCGCTGGCACCCGCTGCAAGCTGCGCTACGAGTCGGCAACTTGCTGCGCCGAGTGCTTGGAGTCGCTGCCGACTGAGTGGTCTTGACAGCCCCTCTGGATTGCCTGAACCATCGCTTGCACGGCAGCAGACTTCTTCGGCATCCGCTACATTCCCGACCGCTTCGTCTCGATGCCTGTTCACGACCCAGGCGCAGATCGAAGCCGACCCGATGAATACCTGTGACATGTTGTTCTTGCCTTGACAGGACTCCCGAATGACCGACACCGCTTGCTTTGAACTCTTCTCGTTCTGGCGCACTTCCGCTACCTATCGAGTACGCGTAGCCTTCAACTTGAAAGGCCTTTCGCCGAAAGAACACAACGTCAACCTCGACACCGGTGATCAGCGCAGCGAAGCTTTTCTGAAGATCAACCCGATGGGCGCCATCCCGGCTCTTGTGGACCACGGCCCGGGCCAGCCGCGCACGCCGCTCACGCAATCGCTGGCGATCCTCGAATTTCTCGACGAGCGCTTTCCGACGCCTGCGCTGCTGCCGGCCGACCCGCATGGGCGAGCCCGTGTGCGCTCGCTGGCCGCGATGTTGGCAGCCGACACGCACCCGCTGGTCACTCCGAGGGTGAAAAGGTACTTGACCACCACGGGCGGCTTCGACGACGCGGCTTGGCGCGCCTGGCAAATCCACTGGTTTGCGGCAGGCCTGACGGCGTTGGAGCAGCGCCTGGTCAGTGAGCCCGGGACGGGCATCTTCTGCCATGGCGACACGCCGACGATCGCCGACATCTGCCTGGCCAGCATCGTCGCGGTGATGCGCGTCTTCAAGATCGAGGTTCCGGCCATACCGACCGTGCAGCGCGTCATGGCGGCGTGCGAGCAACTGGATGCTTTCGCCAAGGCCGATCCGAGCCGTCAAGTCGGCGCCCCGCCGGCGTGACGACGGGCAGACCCACCCGGTTATCAAACCTTCAATTCGAACACGCCATGTCTACCAGCCACCCTGACGCCGCAGGAGGCAGATTCAGGTCGAAGCAAAGGGCGGTCAACCCAGTGGTCTCGAGCGCAGCTTTCACAGCCAAGGTCTGGCTTTCTTGCCAGTTCCTGGTTGACCGCACAGTCACCGATCTGGCAGGTGCAGCGGACAACTCGGCCGTGGCGAGTTCGTCCGGAGCACGTCAACGGCCGATTTGATGGTGCCGCTGCCTTCGGCCCAGATGCGCCTTGGAGATTTCGAAGCACACCTGGACTTCGGGCTCCGCTCAGGCCTTCTTCGCGTAGGCCGTGCACCAGCCCGTCGCCAATACCTGCTTGCCGGCAAACAGAGGACAGGGTCCGGAGGGGTCGCCTGCCTTGCCGCCGTACAGCGCGCAATTGACGCAAGCAGCGCCCGCGACGTACTTGGCGTCCTTGGTGGTGTTCGCATCGGACACATAGCCCAACGCGACGGCAGCGGCGTCGGCCGGGTCGACCACGGCGTTAGTGGCAGCAGTCACGGACGGAGGGGCCGATGTTGCTGTCGTGGCCGGTGCGGTTGGCGGCGCTGCAGGATACGCTGCCGGTGCGGCGTCAGGGGCCGCAGCAGCGGGCTGAGTTGCAGTCTTGTCACCGCAGGCGCTCAAGGCCGACAAGCCGGCCAAGGGCAAAATTTGAATGAAAAGTCGACGTGTATTCATGGAAATGCCTCTGTGGGTAGTGGGCAGCGCGAACCTGGACAGGTCAAGGCTTTCAGCGGGTTTTCAAAGCGTAGGCAATTCTAATTGCTGGCCAGGATCGCACGGTGGTGCGACAGATCGACCACGATGCGTCGGCTCATCGGTGGGGGCGCGAGCTTCTCGCGCTTGAGACTGTTCCACGCCCCGACCCACTCGATCGGCCCATACTCGCCGGAGTCGGCACCGACCACCCGGTCACTTGTGATCAGGTGGCAGGGGCACTGGCTTCCGGCATGTCACATCACGTCGTCCGCGACGGCGCTCTTCGGGAGGCGACTCTCGGAGTGGTCGAAACGTTTCGGCTGGAAGGCAAATGGCTGCCCACGTTCGCTATCGGGTTGGCGTCTGCTCAACCGAAGCGAGAGAGCAGATCAATAGAAGGCTGCTTGAGTTACTGCCCGCTCTTCCCGCGCCCGGCGATGTTGGTCGTGGCGGACGCACGACAAGAGCGACTGGCTGAACCGCATGGCCAATTGCGTCAAGGACGACGGAAAAGCCGTCACGTTCACGATGTATGAAACGGCAGCCGAGTTCTGCGACGGGCGCGCTCGCCCGGTCCGGCAGTTCGCGCTCCACCGCCAGCCCAAGCACCCGCATGCGGCCAAGCTGCTGAGCACCCGCCTTCCGGCCAGCGCATTGATGATCGAGACTTCGATGCGCGCGGGGCCGGGCGCCCGAACTCCAGATTGCCCCGCTTCGGAGGCCCTCGCACCAGACTCGGACTCGGTTGCGATCGCCCGGCCTGTGCGGCGCCATCGCGGCGTTTTAGCTTGAATCTGAGTCTGAGTCTGAGGCTGAGGCTGAGGCTGAGGCTGAGGCCCCGGGCTGACCATGATGCTGTCGGGCCGGCCACCGCCGTGATCGACGGCGACCCGTGTAGCCTCCACCGCCTGTGTGCACTCGATACATCTCCCCCGAGGCCGGCGACATTGAGCGGCACTGGCATTTCGACAGTCGCAACGCCTGGCGCGGCGGCGAAATCTTCCCGAACTACCAGGGCCCGTTCATCCGGGCGCCGAGGGCGTCGAAGGGTCTGGTGGACTCAGCGGAATCGATGGAATCGGAAGCACCCCGGGTCGAACTCGTCATTGGGCAATGGTCGCTGATTCCCTGGTTCGCGAAGGAACGCAAGTTGAAGTACCCGACGAGCAATGCGCGATCGGAGGAGTTGATGGCCAAGGCTTCTTACAAGCTACCCTGGTCCCGCGGACAGCGCTGCATCATCCCGGCCTGGGCCTTTTTCGAGCCGAACTGGGAGACTGGAAAGCATGTGCCTTGGATCTTCCGGCGCGCCGACGGTCTCCCCTGGGGTCTGGCGGGCTTGTGGAACGCATGGGCCGATCCGCTGACCGGTGAGCTGGTCGAGAGTTACACCATGCTCACCCAGAACGCCGACGCGCACCCCCTGATACGCCGCATGCACCGGCCAGACCCCAAAAGGCCATCCGACATGCAGGACAAGCGCTCCGTCGTGCCGATCGAACTCGAGGACGCGCCTGCCTGGCTGTTCGGTACCGTGGAGCAGGCCAAGGCGCTGGTGCAGCTGCCGGAGACGGAATTGATCGATGCCTGCCCCACGTGATCGCTCGTCAGTCGCCAGGCCAGGGGTCATACCTATCATCGCGGAACACTTCCGGCTTTCAAAATGACTTCAACCTTGGCTTATGCCGCAACCGCTTCGACTGCAGCTCTGGCACCTTTCTCGATCGAGCGCCGTGCGCCCGGCGACGAGGATGTTGCGATTGACATCCTGTACTGCGGAGTCTGTCACTCCGACCTCCACACCGCGCGCAACGAGTGGAACAACACTTTGTACCCGTGCGTCCCAGGCCACGAGATCGTCGGACGCGTGACCGCCGTGGGATCCCGAGTGAAGAAGTTCAAACTCGGCGACACCGTCGGCGTCGGTTGCCTGGTCGACAGTTGCCTGCACTGCCAACCCTGCACCGATGGGCTCGAGCAGTATTGCGACAAAGGGTTCACCGGGACCTACAACGGCCCGCTGTTCGGCGGCGGCGAAAACACCTTCGGGGGCTACTCGACCCATATCGTCGTCCGCGAGTCCTTCGTCCTGCGCGTGTCGCACGACGCCTCCCAACTCGCAGCCGTGTCGCCGCTGCTGTGTGCCGGCATCACAACCTATTCACCGTTGCGGCACTGGGGTGTGAAACCGGGACACAAAGTCGGCATCGTCGGCCTCGGCGGGCTCGGGCACATGGGTGTGAAGATCGCCGCCGCGATGGGCGCTCACGTCGTACTGTTCACCACATCGGCTGGCAAGCGTGAGGACGCGCTCCGCTTCGGTGCGCACGAGGTTGTGCTGTCGGGCAACGCCGAGGAAATGGCGGCGCAAACCGGCCGCCTCGATTTCATCCTCAACACGGTGGCGGCTCCGCACGACCTCGACGCTTACCTGCAGCTGCTCAAGCTCGACGGCACGATGACTCTTGTCGGAGCCCCGGCCACCCCCCATCCCTCGCCAGGCATCTTCAACCTTATCCTGCGCCGCCGGCGGCTGGCGGGGTCGCTGATTGGTGGCCTCCGCGAAACGCAGGAGATGTTGGATTTCTGTTCCGCGCACAACATCCTGTCGGACATCGAGATGATCCGAATGGACGAAATCGACACGGCCTACGACCGCATGCTCAAGGGTGACGTGAAGTACCGCTTCGTCATTGACATGGCGACATTGGCAAGACCGAACGCCTGAACCACAGGATGCGCTCGCAGGGCGCCGCAACCGCTCGGGCGTTAACGAAGGATCGTCGGCATCAACGCCAAGCCCTGTGGGGCTGTGCAACAAGATTCGGGTGTGGCTCCCATCCGAAAATTGCAATCGAGCACGCTGGCAGCCGGTGTTCAGCTGCATGTGGCGCTTCGACGCCCACTGGTACGGGCCGGGTGGCTTGAACTTTCTCTCCCACACTGCGCAGTCCATCAGGTGCACCGAGAGGCAGCCACCGACGGTAACGACAACGCGTTGGTTGACCAGGCTGCGAGACCAAGGAGGGTCTCGTGGTTAACCCCAAAGCGTCTGCAGTGACGGCCGCGGCGCTGGCTCTTGCGGCTGCCGTGAACGCGAACCCGCGCCACACGCAATTGCGGGTGCAAACAGCATTGACATGCAATTTTCATTGCATTAGTCTCATGTCCATTCTGGGGCCGGCCCTGCAGCGTCCCTTCACTGATTTCAAATGAGCCGTTTCGACATGCCACACGTCAGCCCGCAGCGCGACATGCGAACGCGATGTGCGCACACCGTGAGCCCTGGTCACTCGAGCGCATTGGCGACCTGTCTTCGCCCCGCATCCGCCGCATTGGGGATGACCGAGAGCACACACGTCCGCCGTAAAGCGGCCTCATGAAAGATATCGGCGCAGTGCAAATCGCGGCAGGCGCATGGGCATGACCCGTGCATTCACCTCCCGGTCCGGAAGCTCGATGCTCCCGCAGGAGCCGAAGGCATGCCGGGTTGTCGTCGCCGACGTGACCAAGGCGGCCGCCGGTCGCGCAGCACGGCATCTCCGAATCGAGAAGGCCAAGGTGGGCCGACACATCGGCGCATTGGCGAGCGACTTGTGGGCGCCGACCGATCCAGACCTTGATCGTTACCGCCATGCAAGGGCCTCGGTCGACCCCTTTCATCGGACCCGCTGACCATGCAGCTCACAGCCAAACTTGGCATCGCGCCCATCGCCTGGTCGAACGACGACCTGCCCCAACTCGGCGGCGACACGCTGCTGGAAACCAGCCTCTTCGAAAGCCGACGGGCGGGCTTTTCGGGTGTCGAGACGGGCGGAAAGTTTCCGAACACCACTGCCGAATTGGTGCCGCTGCCGAACAAGCACCCGCTCGGGCTGGTTTCTGGTGGGTGCTCCGAAACCCGGCTTGACGCCGACCTGCGAAGCGCAAAAGCGAAAGCGTTGCCGCAGCTCACCGTGTTTCGCGAGCTGGATGTCGCTTGCCTGGTCCACGGTGAGACGGCCGGCACGATCCATAGTCGTCAGGACGTGCCGCCAGCGAATCGGCCCGTTATCGACGATGGCGCGATGCGTGGCCAGGTTCGCAAGCCGACCGCATTCGCCGAGTGCTGTGCGGAACAAGGCGCACCGCCAGCAGGTCACCATCACATCGGGACTGCCGTCGAGAGCCAGCCCGACGTCGACCGGCTCATGGAATCGATGGGCAACGCGGTTCATTTGTTGTTCGATACCGACCACCTCACATTTGCCGGCGCCGACCCGCTGGCGGTGCCCGAGAAGCAAGGGCAGAGGATCGTTGACGCGCATGTGAAGGATGTCCGTCGATCCGTGCTGGACCCGCTCTCGTGCAACTCCGACGCTCTTCTTGACGCCGTATTCAAGGGCGTGTCCGCGGTGCCCGGGGACGGCTGCATCGACTTTGCAACGATCGTCCATCGAATCGCCTCCATCGACTTCGAAGAACGGTTCGTGGTCGAGGCCGAACAGAAACCCGTGAAGGCGCGGCCCGTTGAATATGCTCGCATCGGACACCGCGCGCTCGGTGCGAACTTGAAACAGGCCGGCTATCGAGTCCAGAACGGTCCGCATGCCGGTGCTGGATCTGCCGCGACCTATCTTGCGTCGGGAGTCTGACCATGTCGCTGCTCGAAGTTCGCAACGTCGCCAAAAGCTTTGGTGCGATACGCGCCGTCAACGGCATCAGCCTGACGGTCAGCCCCGGCGAGGTGATCGGCCTGATGGGCGACAACGGTGCCGGCAAGTCGACGATGGTCAAGCTCATCGCCGGCAATTTTCCGCCGACCGAAGGCGAGATCGTCGTCGACGGCAAGGTCTGCCACTTCCACAAGCCGATCGAAGCGCGTGCGAAAGGCATCGAGGTGGTCTATCAGGATCTCGCACTGGCCGACAACCTGACCGCTTCGCAGAACGTGTTCCTCGGGCGCGAATTGAAGAAACAGATCGGGCCGTTCCGCATCCTCGACAAGCAGGCAATGATCGACCGCTCGGCCCAGCTGTTCGCCGAACTCCAGTCGGAGACGCGGCCGCGCGACCTCGTGCGCAAGATGTCAGGCGGCCAGCGCCAGGCCGTTGCGATCGCGCGCACGCGCCTGGCCAACGCCAAGCTGGTGCTGATGGACGAGCCGACCGCCGCCATTTCGGTGCGCCAGGTGGTCCAGGTTCTCGCGCTGATCGAGCGCATGAAGGCGCAGGGGGTCTCGGTCATGCTCATCAGCCACCGCATGCCGGATGTCTTCGCGGTGTGCGATCGCATCATCGTGATGAGGCGCGGTGCCAAAGTCGCGGACAAACACACCGCGCAGACGTCGCCGGAAGAAATCACCGGCCTCATCACAGGAGCGATCCGTGCAGCCTGAAGTCATTCACACCGGCGAAACCGTCAAGGCCGTCGAGGCTGGTCACACCGCTGCCGATCATGCGCACATTGCCGACGTCGCACAGCTGCGTGAATCGACCTGGCTGAGCGGCGTCGTGAGAAGCCAGCCGTTCTGGGTGTCGGTCGCGCTGCTGGCGCTGATCATCGTGATGTCGGCGACCGAGCCGAGCTTCGCCTCGGCCGACAACGTCGCCAACATCACGCGCAACTTCGCACCGTTCGGCATCATGGCGCTGGGCATGACGATCGTGATCATTACTGGTGGCATCGACCTGTCGGTCGGCTCCGTCATGGGCCTGGTGTCGATCGTGGCGGGCCTCTTCCTTACCTGGGAATACCCGTGGTACGTGGCCTTCGGGATGGGTTTCCTGGTCGGCATGCTGTGTGGCGCGGTCAACGGGTTCTTCGTGGCCTACGTGGGCATGCCGTCGTTCGTCGTCACGCTCGGCATGCTGGCCATGGCGCGTTCTCTTGCGGTGGTGTTATCGGCCAACCAGATGCTTTACAAGTTCGGCCCCGACGCGCCGACGGTCAAGGCGATCGGCCAGTTCAAGTGGCCGTTGCGGGAGGCTTCGGGTGGCTGGGCGCCGGAGTGGATGCCGGAGTTTTCCGGCCACTTCTGGATCATGCTGGTGCTCGGGGGGATCTTGGGCGCGGTCTTCATCTTCTCGGCATGGGCGCGCCATCTCTACGCCATCGGTGGCAACGAGAACGCCGCGCGCCTCACTGGCGTGCCCGTCAACCGGATCAAATGGCAGGCCTACGTGTTTTGTTCGTTCTGCGCCGCGCTCGCAGCATTGCTGCAACTTGGCTACAACGGCTCGGCCATCAACGCGATGGGCGCCGGCTATGAATTGCGCGTCATCGCGGCCACGGTGATCGGCGGCGCCGACCTGCTTGGCGGTGCCGGCGGGGCCTTCGGCGCGATCATCGGCTCCGCGCTGCTCGAGGTGATCCGCAATGCGCTGCTGATGGCCGGTATCGATTCGAACTGGCAGGGCGCCTTCGTTGGTGCATTCATCGTGCTCGCGGTGCTGCTGGGCATGCAATCGGGTGGCAAGTCGATCTTTGCCAACCTGTGGGAGCGGTTGAAGACCGGCAAGTGACACGAATACGGTGCCACTGCCGTGACTCAGTGGCGATTCCAATAGTCCGAGGAGACAATGATGTTGAAGCAAGTTTTGACAGCGGCAGTTGCCGTCTATGCAGTCACCGTTGCCGGCGCCGCCGGCGCGGCGGACAAGAAAATCTTCGCGCTCGTGCCGAAGAACATGAACAACCCGTTCTTCGACCAGGCCCGCGACGGCTGCAAGAAGGCCGAGAAGGAATCGAACGGCGCGTTCGAATGCATGTACATCGGCCCGGGCGAACACGGCGGTGGCGACGAGCAAGTGGCCATCGTGCAAGACCTGGTGGCCAAGAAGGTGGCGGGCATCGCGGTCGCCCCCGCCAATGCGGCGGCCATGGCCGTGGCGCTGCAGGCGGCCAAGGCTGCCAAGATTCCCGTGCTGACCTGGGACTCGGACGTGCTGCCCGAGAACAAGAACCTGCGCGTCGCCTACATCGGCACGCACAACTACGAGATCGGCGTCAACCTCGCCAAGCTCGCGATGAAGGCCAAGCCCAAAGGCGGCTCGCTGTGCATCCAGTCGGGCGGCGCCGCGGCGTCCAACCACAACGAGCGCATGCAGGGCATCCGCGACACGCTGTCGGGCGCGAAGTCGGCCAAGTCGCCGGGCACGCGGCTGACAGGCCAGAGCGGCTGGAAGGAGATCGACGGTTGCCCGGCCTATACCGACGATGACTTCCCGCGCGCGATCCAGCAGTTCGAGGACATCATGGCGAAGAACCCGAACCTCGATGCCTTCCTGCCGACCGGCGGCTTCCCGCAGTTCCTGCCTGATGCCAACCGCGCCGCGGTGGGCAAGTACAAGGCCAAGATCGCGTCGAAGTCGCTGGCACTGATCGTGGCCGACACGCTGCCGATACAGATTGACCAGATGAAGGAAGGGCTGTCCCTCGGCCAGGTCGGCCAACGGCCGTTCGAGATGGGCTACAAGACGATGAAGGCCTTTCAGGACATGACCTCTGGCAAGGCCGCGCCGAAGGACCCGACCTACACGGGCCTGGACGTCTGCACGCCGGAAACCGCTGCGACCTGCATCGCGAAGTAACGTCAAGCTGAAACCACGGGCGGGGTCTCCCCCGCCCGGATCCTGGGCTCGACCGCGGCGCGCCGAAGCGTCGCGGCAGCCCGCTCTTTTAAAAGCAAACCAGATGACGATCAGATTCGGTGTGATCGGTGCCGGGCGCATCGGGAAGGTGCATGCCAAGACCATCGCCGGCAACCCAAAGGCGAGCCTGGTCTACATCGCCGATGCCCTGCCCAAGGCGGCGCAGGAACTCGCCGGACAGTACGGCGCGCAGGTCGCCACGGTCGAACAGATCATCCAGGCGAAAGACGTCGACGCGGTGGTGATCGGCTCGCCGACGGGCTTCCACGCCGAGCAGATTCAGGCGGCATCGAACGCCGGCAAGGCGATCATGTGCGAGAAGCCGGTGTCGCTGTCGGTTGCATCGATCGAGCAGACATTGAAGGTCGTGGCGGCGAATCGGTCGATCCTGATGATCGGCTTCAACCGACGTTTCGATCCCCACTTCGGTGAGGTCGAACGCCGGGTGCGCCACGGCGAGATCGGCGCCATCGAGTTGATGACCATCGTCAGCCGCGATCCAGGGCCGCCACCGGCCGAGTACATCGCGGGCTCGGGCGGGCTGTTCCGCGACATGATGATCCATGACCTCGACTTGGCCCGCTTCATGATGGGCGAAGAATTCGTGGTGGTGAATGCACTGGGCTCGTCGCTGGTCGACCCGGCCATCGGCGTGGCGGGCGACGTGGACACGGCTGCCGTGCAGATGCAGACCGCCTCCGGCCGCATCGCCGTCATCACCAATTCGCGCCGCGCCACCTACGGCTACGACCAGCGCATCGAAGTGCACGGGTCCAAAGGCATGATCCACGCGAAGAACGTGCACAACAGCACCGTCGAGCTGTTGAGCGCCTCGGGTTACCTGGCCGACCCGATCCAGAACTTCTTCCTCGAGCGCTACGTCGCGGCTTACGCGAACGAATTGAATGCGTTCATCGACGCCGTCGAAGCGGGCAACAGGGATCCGCGGCCGAGCGGCTTCGACGGCTTGCAGGCGCAAAGGCTCGCCGACGCCGCCACCCAGAGCTGGAAGACCGGCATGCCGGTGAAGGTCTAGCTGACGATGGCCACGCACAAGAAGGTTCGTTACGCGGTCATCGGCGCAGGCTGGATCAGCCAGCAGGCGTTCCTGCCCGCCGTCCAACAGACCGGCAACTCCGAAGTGGTGGCGATCGTCAGCGGCAGCCCCGACAAGGCCAGACAGCTCGCCGACTTCCACGGCATTGCGGATGTGTGTTCGTACGAGGATTTCGACGCGCTCGCCGGCAGCGGCGACATCGACGCGGTCTACATCGCCACGCCCAACTCGAGCCATGCCCGCTTCGCCGTGAAGGCGGCGCAGCATCGCCTGCACATCCTGGTCGAGAAGCCGCTCGCGGTGAGCCTGGCCGAGGCCGAATCGATGCAGGCGGCAGCGCGCGAGGCCGGCGTCCACCTGGCCACGGCCTACCGGCTGCACAACGACCCCGGCATGTTGAAGCTCATCGAGCTGGTCCGCGGCGGCGCAATCGGCGATCCGCGTTTCTTCTCGAGCCACTTCGGCTTCCAGATCGCGGCTGGCAATCATCGGCTGCGCAAGGACCATTGGGGCGGGCCGCTGCAGGACCTCGGCGTTTATTGCCTGAACGCGGCACGCCATGTGTTCGGCGCCGAGCCGATCGAGATTCAGGCGATGTCCGGCAGCGACGCCGACGACCCGCGCTTTGCCGAAGTCGATGCCGGCATCACCGCGACGCTGCGCTTCGAAGGCGGCCGCATGGCGAGTTTCTACGCTGGCTTCGGCACCGATCCGACCGATGTGATCCACGTGCTCGGCACGAAGGGGTCGATTGACGTCCAGCACGCCTACTTGTTCGACAAGCCCCGCACAATCGTCCTGCGGGTCGGTGACACGGTCGAGCGCATCGAGGTCCCGGAGACCGACAACTTCAGCGGCATGATCGCCTGGTTTTCCGACTGCATTCTGGACGGCACGCCGCCTGCAGTCGACAGCGGCGAAGGCCTGGAGGACATGCGCGCGCTGCTGGCCATCGACGAGGCGGCGGCTCGCGGTGCACCGGTGCGGCTCGCGAGCCGCCGGCCCTTCACGCCTTTGCAAGCCTCGATGCAACGGAGCTTTCCGCCCGCACGTCGCAGGCTGGTGCTTCCCTGACCGCCATCGAATGAAGGGAATGCAGTGACGATCAGAATCGCTGTGATCGGCGCCGGGGTCATGGGCGCCGAACACGCCCGGATCATCGCGACGGAACTGCCCGGCGCCGAACTCCGCTGGATTTGCGATGCCGACATCGCCCGGGCCCGCGACGTTGCCGAGGCCACGGGCGCACGGCAAGTCTCGACCGATCCGCTGACCGCGATCGCCGCCCAGGACGTGGATGCCGTGCTGATCGCCAGCCCCGACACCACGCATGCGGCGCTGACGCTGGCATGCCTGCAGGCGCGGAAGCCGGTGCTGTGCGAAAAACCCCTCGCGCCCGACTCGACCGAATGCCTGACCGTGCTGCACGCCGAGAACGCGCTGGGCAAGCAACTCGTCCAGGTCGGGTTCATGCGCCGCTTCGACCCGGCTTACGTCGAGATGAAGGCCCGGGGCGCGCAGTCCGGGCTCGGCGCGCCGGTCATGATGCACAACTTCCATCGCAACGTGAGCGCTCCGGCGAGTTTCACGGGTCAGATGGCCATCACGAATTCTGCGCCGCACGAGTTCGATGTCGCGCGCTTCGTGCTCGGCACCGAATACTCGTCCGTCAGCGCTTTCCAGCCGGCCGGGCGCACGCCCGGCCGGGGCATCGGCCCAGTCTTCATGGTGCTGCGCACCGCGGCGGGGCAACTCGTCAACATCGAGATCAACAACAACGCCGGCTATGGCTACGACGTGCGCTGCGAGCTCGTGTGCGAGCACGGCGCGATCGCGCTGCGCGCGCCGGTGCACACCGAAACCCACCTGAATCTGTGCGCGTCGACCGACTACGCCCGCGACTGGCGGCCGCGTTTCGAGCAGGCCTACCGGCTGCAGGATCTCGCCTGGCTGCGTTCGATCGCATCGGGCACGCAGGCAGGCGCGAGCGCGTGGGACGGCTACGTCGCATCGCTCACGGCTGAGCGGGCGGTCGAGGCCTTGCAGGGCGGTCGCGAAGTCGAAATCCGCTGCGTCGAGCCACCGATGCTTTACCGCCCGAAATCCTGATTCGTTGCAAGAAGGGGAATGCACATGATCATCGTCACGGGTGGCAGCGGCAAGGTCGGCCGCGCAGCGGTCAAGCTCTTGATGGAATGCGGCTACGGCGTGGTCTCGATCGACCTGGCCCGGCCGGCTGGCCTGAGCAACCCGCCGCGAGCCGGCGAGGTCAGCTACAGCTGTGTGGACATCACCGATTTCGGCCAGGTGATGGCCGCGTTCTCGGGGATCGACGGGCGTGTCGACGGGACGGTCGAGGCCGTCGTCCACCTCGGTGCCATCGCGTCGCCCGGCGAGGCGCCGGACCATGTGATCTTTGCAACCAACACGATCTCGACCTACAACGTCTTCGAAGCGGCACGCCGGCTCGGCATCCGAAACATCGTGTGGGCCTCGAGCGAAACGGTCTACGGCCTGCCGTATGCGGGCGGACCGAAGTACGTGCCAGTGGACGAGGAGATCGAACTGCCGGAGTGGAGCTACTCGCTGAGCAAGCTGATGGGTGAAAAGCTGGCAGAACAGTTTGCGCGCTGGGACGCGGCCACCAAGATCATCGGTCTGCGCCTGTCGAACGTGCAGGAGCCGCAGGACTACGCCAACTTCGAGGGCTACCAGGCGGATGCGAAGACCCGTCATTTCAATCTGTGGACCTACATCGACGCACGCGACGCCGCCCAGGCGATCCAACGGGCGGTCGAAGCCAGGCTGACGGGGGCCCATGTGTTCGGCATCGCCAACACCAATTCGCTGATGCGACGCAGCAACGACAGCCTGCTGGATGAAATCTGGCCGGGCGTGCCGCGCAAGCGGCCCCTGCAGCCGCGCGAGAGCCTGATCTCGATCGAGAAGGCGCAGCGGGTGCTGGGCTTCCAGCCGCAGTACGACTGGAAGGGTTGAGCGCGCGAACCGTCTAACGCAGCCGCTTCGGCTCGCACGGCTTGACAGAGATTCGGGTCGGGCTGTCCGCTTGCTCATCCAGGCTCACCCACCCGCAAGACTGAATCCGATGCCGCTCGATCGATCGCTCAAAGATTACGAAGATCTCATTCGGGTGATTCACGAGAAGCACGATTCGATGAGCAAGGCGTACCAGCGCATCGCCGTCTACCTGACCCAGAATCCGAACGACGTCGCCATCAAGTCGGTCAACTCGATCGCTGAAAGTTGCGGTATCCACGCCTCGAGCTTCGTGCGCTTCGCGCAGTCTCTCGGTTTCACGGGCTTCAAGGAACTGCAGGAGGTCTTCCAGCGGCGCTTGTCCACGGCGGCGCCGGGGTTCGAGGCGCGCATCAAGGCGCTCAAAGGTGAGCTGGGAGGAGCAAAGGCCGAGGGTGATTCATCGCTGCTGCGTGACCTCGTGACGCGCGACATCGCCTCGCTGCAGGAACTCTTGAACGATGTCACCAGCGAGTCTTTGAGCAACGCCGTGAACTTGATGAAGAAGGCGAAAGTGATCTATTTGGTCGGCCAGCTTCGCTCCGTCCCGGTGGTCGAGCTGATGCGCTATGTGCTGACGATGCTCGGCAAGCGGACGGTGCTGCTGGATGCCAGCGGCGGGTTGGCCACGCACATGGGCAAGCTCATGGGCCCGCGCGATCTGCTGATCGCGGTGTCGTTCCGGTTTTACGCCAGGGAGACGGTGAATATCGTCGAAGACGCCGCTGCCCGCGGCGTACCCGTCCTTGCGATCACGGACTCCACCTTGTCACCGCTGGCCAAAGACGCGACGGCATTGTTCACCGTGCCCGAGCATGAGTACATCTTTTCCCGCTCGCTGGCTGCGCCGATGTGCATTGCGCAGGCGCTGATGGTCTCGCTCGCGGCGAAATTGCAGAAAGAAGAGGCGCCGCGCATCCCGACCGTGACGCAACCCTGAAGCCCGGGAACGGCCGACGCCAGCCGGCAGATCTGCGCGAGGAATTCAAGGGCGTGCCGGGGTTCAACAATCTCCTGAAGGATTGCCGCGTCAAAGAGCCTTTCCAGGCGGATTTCGTCAAGCACGCGGGATCGATGAGTGCGCTGGCCCGCCGCTGCGACACTTTGGCCGAGCTCGAGGCTGCCATGAACTGGGCGCAGGGAACCGACCGCACGACCGTCCTGTCGATCGCCACCGATGCCTTCGCCGGGGTGCCGGGCGATGCGGATTGGGATGTCGGCGTGCCCGAGGTGAGCGATTGCCCGGCCGTGCAGGCGGCGCGCGAGTCGCAACTGGCGATTCGTCGCAAGCAGCGCCGGGACGTCTGACCGGAGGCCGAGACAAAGACACACACTCCACACAATCTGCACAACACAAACGGAGAAGCGAATGAACAGAGTGGATGGCAAGGTGGCCGTGGTCACCGGTGGCACGCAAGGCCTGGGCGCCGCGGTGGCCAAGCAGTTGGCCGTGGCCGGTGCCGCGGGCATCGTGGTCTGCGGGCGCAGTGTCGACAAGGGCCGTGCCGTGGCCGAGCGGATTCGCGCGGAGACAGGCGTGCGCGTCGACTTCGTCGTGGCCGACCTGGAGTCGGTTGCCGACTGCCGCCGCGTGATCGCGGAGGCCGACCAGGCTTTCGGCCGCGTCGACATCCTCGTCAACGCCGCGGGCCTGACCGACCGCGGAAACCTGCTGAACACGTCGGAAGAGTTGTTCGACCGCATGTTCGCAGTCAACGTGCGCGGGCCGTTCTTCCTGATGCAGGAAGCGGCCAAGCTGATGATCCGCGACAAGATCGCCGGGTCGATTGTCAACATCGGCTCGACCTCGGGGCGTGCGGGGCAACCGTTCATCTCGCCGTACTCGGCGTCCAAGGGCGCTCTCGCTACGTTGACCCGCAACAGTGGCTACGCGCTGATGCGCAATCGCATCCGCGTGAACCAGCTCGATATCGGCTGGATGGCCTCCGACGGTGAAGACCGGGTGCAGCGCGAATACCACGGCGCCGATCCGGACTGGCTCGTCAAGGCTGCGGCGGCGTTGCCCTTCGGCCGCTTGCTCGACCCGGCCGAGGTGGCGCGCGCGGTGGCGTTCCTTGCGAGCGACGACAGCGGGATGATGACGGGCTCGGTCGTGCACTTCGACCAGTCCGTCTGGGGCGGCTATGACGCCGGCCCGCCGACGCCCGCCGGCCCGCTCTCGGCCTGACCACGGCCCGCCTCAGGGCATCGGCACGCTCAGCGCTTGAAGCGTCGGTTTCCTGCAGGGGGTACGGCCTTCGGCAATCGCCATCGACCACAACGACCGACGCCAGCTTCGTCCGATGTTGCTGGCCGTCGTGCCGAGCCCCGGTGCCACCGAGAGGGTGTTTGAACGGATTTGTCTACCCGTGGCGCAGACCGCGTGTTCGACGCCGCGCTGGCGGCAGCGGGCCGCAGGCCCAGCGTTGCCTCGAGCCTCTCAAGCGCGGGCGCAGCAGCGGGCCGTCCACGCAGATGTCCTTCTCGACCGCCCAGCGCACACCGGCGCAGTCGCCGCGGGCGATGGCGCCCACCAGCTCCTGGTGAGCGTCGTTGAGCACGGTGGCGGCAGCCGGTGTTTCGAACAACTGGTTCGACACCGGGCCCGCCTTCAGCCACAGGATGTCAATCAGGCCGAACAGTGTCGGCGAGCCCGCGGCGCGGTACAGCGTGAAGTCAGGCCGGGCTCGAACACGTCGTTCAACACGTCGATGGCGATGGAGCCGCCGGGCACCAGGCGATTGACGATGGGCTCCAGCGCCCGACACACGAAGTTGACCCACTCCGACTGGCTCGGGTTGCCATAGACGCGTGGCTTGGCCAGCGCAAACGGCGGACTCGTGATGCACCCGGCGATGCTCTCAATGAGCGAGCCGAAGACGTCGTGGCACGGACCCCAGAAAGCCACTTTCAGGTCGGTCCGAAAGCCCAGCATCACGGCTATCGGCGGCGCCCTGATCAACCGAGTTCGACACCACCCGACTGGACTTTCCGCCCCGGGCCACGAAGTTCTTTCCTGACGGTCACGAGGCCAGGCGCCTCGCGCCCGTCAAGCCATGGACATGTGGACGATGCGCCTGCGGCGCACCGGCAACGACCCTCTACAACGCGTCGCCGCGCGGCTGAGTTGCCCGCTGCCGACCGGCTCGAGCCCGGCGATGATGTCGACAAACTGATTGCCGCCTTGCAGCGAGCGCGCGGCCTTGACGCCACCCTCGCCGGCAATCTGTTCGCCGGCCTGAGCTTCGCGGCAGCCGCTGCGCTGGCGATGTGTGGGCGCTGTGGCAACTGTGGCGCTCGCTCGGCTTCGACGACCTGGCCGCCGCCTGGCGTCGCTCGCGGGTGAAGGTCGATGTGCTGGGGTGCCAGCGCGCGATGGTCTTCAAGCGCCTGCGCGACCCCGGCAGCAAGCTCGGCGTGCTGCGCTGGCTGGAGACGGTGGCATTGCCGCTGAACTTCGGGCGGTACCTCGCGCTCACTTTTGACAAAGATGCCCACATGAGGCGCGTCTGGTCTTGCAACCGCCAGGGTCAAGCAGCGCAATCGGCGTCTCGTCGGCGTGGACGAGGCGCAAGCCCAGCACGAACACTCGGGTAGCGCGTCGTACAGCGGCATCAACTGCGCTCCCGTCTGACCGCCCCAGGCGGCCAATGTCGAGCGAGGCGCGTGCACTTCGAAGCGGGCGTTGATCTGCTCTTGCCGGTCGCAGAGGAGGTGATCGACGAAGCGGCTGATGCATGTGTGGGCTTGCAGGCCCGGTGTTGGCAGCGCGCTGTCGAAGACTTGGAGTGCGGCCGGCCCCTGCACGAGCAGTTGGCAGCACCGGCAGGTCCACATCAGGGGCAGGCACCTCCCCCCTGAGATGCCGCGAATCTGACGCTGCACGAAGAACTGGGCCGGAGCGGTGTCCAGGCGTTCGCTGATGTCCTCGCCACGCGCACCATTGGCTGGCTGCATTCGGGCGTCGGGCAGTGGGTGCCTTCGGGCTCGATGCGCCGGTCCACGCGCGACAGGTAGGCTGGCAGTGCGTCGCGCTTGGGCTGGCGGCGGAGTTGCTCGTCGGTTGCACTGACAATTGGGCTGGCGCCCTGCAAGGCCGCGAGCTGGGCCTCCAGGCTGACCTGGTCGGCTGCGAGCGTTTCCTGGAAGATGTCGCGCTGCTCGGCGTTCATGGCCTCGGCCCTGGCGCCGAACTGTCCCCGATGGCCCAGTTCAGATCTGCACACGGGTTCCAAGCTCGACCACACAGTTGTGCGGCAACCTGAAGAAGTCGGCCACGCTGCCTGCGTTCCGAGACATGGTTGCGAAGAGTGCCTCTCTCCAATGCGCCATTCCCGCGCCGCGCGTCGGAACGACGATCTCACGGCTGAGAAAGTAGGAAATCGCGTCCTGATCAATGGGCAAGCCCTGCTTGGCGCAGAGCCCCAGCGCCTTGGGAATGTCGGGTTCGTCCATGAAGCCGTATCTGACCTGCACCCTCCAAAATCCCTTGACCAGAGGTGTGACCTGCACACGCTCCGCCTCTGCCACTTTGGGCACCTCCTCGAACTTCACGGTCATGATCAGGTTCTGCTCATGCAGCACTTGGTAGTGCTTGATGTTGTGCATCAGCGCCTGCGGGACGGTGCCGGAATTGGCGACTGCGTACACCGCGGTGCGCGCCGCGCGATGGGCCGTTTCATCCTCGGACAGCGAAGTGATGAAGGGCAGCAGTTCCGGATCATCGTTGCGAATGTGCTCGACCAGCAGTTCGCGACCGCGCTTCCAGGTCGCCATGACGGCGAAGATCGCGGCCCCCATCACGAGCGGGAACCAGCCGCCCTGCATGATCTTCAAAGAACACGAGATGACCAGCACAGCATCGATCACGAGGAAAGCGGCGGTCGCGGCCACCGCGAGTGTCAGCGAGTATTTCCAGACATGGTGCACAACGAAGAAGGTCAACAGTGTCGTGATGAACATCGTGACGGTGACGGCAATGCCGTAAGCAGAGGCCAGCGCCGACGAGCTGCCAAATCCCACCGTGGCCAGCACCACGGCGGCCAGCACGACCCAGTTCACCAGCGGCACGTAGATCTGGCCGTACTCTTGCTCCGAAGTGTTGAGGATGCGCATGCGCGGCAGCAGGCCCAGTTGGATCGCCTGCTTCGTCATTGAATAAGCGCCCGAAATCGTGGCTTGGGAGGCGATCACGGAGGCCGCCGTCGCCAACAGCACCGCGGGAATGAGCATGGTCTGCGGAAAGAGCCGGTAGAACGGGCTCGCCAGCGCCCCAGGGTCGCTGATCAGCAAGGCGCCCTGGCCCATGTAGTTGAGCGCCAGTGATGGCAGAACCAGTCCGGTCCAGGCGAGGCGAATCGGTCGGGCTCCGAAGTGGCCCATGTCGGCATAAAGGGCTTCAGCACCCGTGAGGGCCAGCACGATCGAGCCCATGATGAGGAACAGGTGCCAGCCGCGCGCTTGCAGGAAGGCGATGGCCTCCAGCGGATTGAGCGCCGCCAGAATGCCCGGCTGCTGCACGATTTGAAGCGCACCCGTCACGCCGAGCACCGCAAACCACACCGTGATGATGGGACCGAACCACTTGCCGACGGCGCCGGTGCCGAACCGCTGCACCATGAAGAGCGCGACGATGATCGCCACCGAGATCGCCAACGCGTCCGCCAACATGCCGTCGGTCGCCGGACGGCGATCGAGCCGGTGCACGCGTTTTTGGAAGAAATAGTCGGGGTAGTCGTAGGCTTCCCCCTGCACGTCCTGCGGCAGACACAGCGTCACCGCGCCGGTTTCCGCCGGATCGGTCAACACGCGCATCGCATTGATGCAGGCGCTCATCAGCTGTTCCGGTCGCACGATGCGGTCCCAGTATTTGCTCACCGCGCGGAACGCGTCGTTGGTGCTGATGCTGAGATCGTAAGACTGTTCGATTTGCTGCAGCACCTGGGCCACTGCCCCATCCAAACACATCAGCGGTCTGACCTCTTGTCATACCGGGAGTGTTCGGAACAGGAGCTTTGGGAATACTCGGACTCGTAACGCCTCGTCCCCCACCTCCACCAGTGTATTGATCTGCCCAAGGTTAAACAGTAAGCAACATATTTTTCACTTGACCATTTTTAATGAATATTTTTGCTCCTCTAACATTAATCTGATGTGGCTTGGCAAATTTTCTTCGGCTAATGCAGATTTATAAGCGGCTTGTGCTGCATCTTCCCCAAATACGCAACTTGCTAAAATAGCATGACGATCATGCCCAGTAAAAGCTGCTTTTACATCCATCCATACTCTGTAGATTTTACCGATAGAAGTAGTACCTGAATCAGTTTTGGTGCCCAAAACATTTAATTCTGTAGAAAGGGCCATTTTTATATTATGAAAATTGAGTTAAACAATCATTTTTAGAATAAAAGCTTATTTTAATGGGCTTTAAATTGTAGGGGTTTCTAATCCCTACAATTATTTAAAATCGTTTTTAAATTTATTCCTACACAATTATTTTCTTGTTAAAAGTACATTTTAACC
>ENA-OFCX01000301-OFCX01000301.1-metagenomes-genome-assembly--contig:-NODE-301-length-27428-cov-5.671465_pt1 | contig 27428 bp, 28 predicted proteins | sample MGYA00153384_OFCX01 | MGnify analysis MGYA00153384
CCATCGGCTTCAAGTCAAAGTACGGCGGCAACACGGGCAGGTTGGCAAAGCTCCACTTGCCGCGCTTCACGTCAAACTCTTCAGGCGCCTGAATTTCAACCAAGTGGCCGACGGCGGAGGTGACGACCCAGTCGTCGCTTTCAAAGTACTCGTCGTGCTTTTCAAACTTGCCCGCAGTAGGCGTCATGGCGCGCACGATGTCTTGCGCGACGGAAGGTTTTTCTGCGATGACGAGAGTTTTCATAATTGCTTTTATCTAATGTCTGCCAGTCTGGCAAATTGCCACCAACCAGTGGCCAACCGAGCCTGTTTGCGGCGCTACCTGTGCGGCGCTGCAGTTCACCTGTATCGCGCGAACTATAGCTGTTGGCAATTCGAAGGGTCAGAAACCTCTGATTACAATACGGAGAAAATCCCTTGATCAGCGCATCGTTTTCGCATTTTGCAACACACTATGCGCTGGCTGACCATAACAAAATTCCAGGAGAGCGGTTTGAAGTGTTAAAGACCCTGACCCCAAAATCCGCTGCCTTGGACCCTGCAAGCGCACTGCCCGGCGCTGCGCCCAGCGCCGGCAAACGCATTCAAACCCGCCGCTCGGGCGTGCACGGCAAAGGCGTATTTGCGCTGTGCGACCTGGCCGAGGGGGAAACACTGATTGAATACACGGGCGAAGTCATCAGTTGGAAAGAAGCGCTGCGCCGCCATCCGCACGACCCGCTGGACCCCAACCACACGTTTTACTTTCACATTGATGACAAGCATGTGATTGACGGCAAGGCGGGCGGCAATTCTTCGCGCTGGATCAACCACGCCTGCAAGCCCAACTGTGAGGCCGATGAACAAAAAGGCCGTGTATTCATCAAGGCGCTGCGCAATATTGCCGCGGGCGAAGAGCTGTTTTACGACTACGGCCTGATCATTGACAGCAAGTACACGCCCAAGCTGCTGGCGGAATACCCCTGCTGGTGCGGCGCAAAAAAATGCCGCGGTACCTTGCTTGCGCCTAAAGAAAAGTCTGAGAAGAAAAGCGACGGCAAAAAAGCCACAAAGAAGAAGTCGAAGAAAGACAAGGAAAGCTAGACCGTGTCACATCCGCCATCAGAACCCAATCCGTGGCCACTTGAGGCTATCTGGCAAGCCGTTGAGCCCACGTTGCCCGGCTTCACCGGCGAGCTGCTGCCCACCGTGGATTCAACCAATTCTGAGTTGATGCGGCGTTTTAAAATTGGCGACACCGCGCCAACTTTACTGGTGGCCGAACAGCAAACCGCAGGCCGTGGCCGCCTGGGTCGCCAGTGGCACAGCGCGGCGGGTGACAGCTTGACGTTTTCACTTGGCATGCTGCTGTCGCCAGCCGCGTGGTCGGGCTTGTCGCTCGCGGTAGGCGTGAGTCTGGCTGAAAGTCTGGACCCGCATTTTTCAGCAGCACGTCATATTGCCTTGAAGTGGCCGAACGATTTGTGGTTGGCAGGGGGAACTGGCCTCGAGCGCAAACTTGCCGGCGTACTTATTGAGACCGCGAGCTGGGAAGGCACGCGGTATGTGGTGATTGGCGTGGGCATCAACATTCGCACCGTGCCTGTGCCGCAAGACCGCGCGGCCGCCGTGCCGCCCGGCCACCTGCAGATGTTGTCGCCGCTGCTGGATGCACCTGGCGCCCTGCTGCGCGTGGTGCCGCCGCTGGTGCAAACCGTTCAGGCGTTTTCTGAATTTGGTTTTGAGCCGTTTCAGGCCCGGTTTGCACTGCGTGACGCGCTGGCCCATCGCGACATCGCGCTGTCAGATGGCCAGCAAGGCCAAGCGCTGGGCGTAAACACTGACGGCGCGCTGCTGGTACAAACTGCCAGCGGTGTGCAGATGGTTGCGGCTTCTGAAATTTCAGTTCGCCCAACCGCTGGCCGCGCTGGCACTGGGGGCCAAACCTGATGCTGCGGCTGGTGGTGTTGCTGCTGGTATTGGCCAATGCGCTGTACTTTGCATGGAGCCACGGCCACCTGGCCAGCGTCGGTTTTGCGCCGCTGGCACAAACCGAGCCGGAGCGGCTGGCGCAGCAAATCAAGCCGGAAAAAATGCGCGTGGTGGGGCTGGACGATGCCAGCAAACGGCAAGCCACCACGGTGGTTACAGCCCCTTTATTGCCTGCAGCCACCGAATGCCTGCAGGCTGGTGTTTTCACGCAGACGCAAACCGCAGTGCTCAGTGCTGCCCTGACAAGCACATTGCCCGCCGGCAGCTGGGTGCTGGAAGGCGCCATGGAGCCAGCGCGCTGGATTGTATATATGGGGCGCTACGCGTCAGTTGACTCGGCCATTAAAAAACGTGGCGAGTTGCGCGGCTTGAATGTTGCATCTGAACTGGTGAACACCGCGCCACTTGCGCCGGGCCTGTCGCTGGGCGGCTTTGACACCGAAGGGGAAGCCGCCACAGCACTGGCACTGGTGTCAAGGCGCGGTGTAAAAACCGCCGGTATTCGGCAAGAGCGGGCCGAGGTGCGCGGCCAGCGTTTAAAGTTGCCAGTGGTCAGCTCTGAACTGCGCAACGCGCTGGCCGCCCTGACACCGCAGCTGGCAGGCAAGGCGCTGCAAGCTTGTGCGTGAACGCGTTGCGGCAGATAAAATGCTATTTTTTTAGTAGCTGTTTACGCCCATATATATTGGCTATAAGCCTTTAATACTTATTTTTGAGGCCCTATGAAAATCGAAAAAAATACCGCTGTCACGTTGCAACTAAAGGTGCAGGATGCCAAAGGCAAGGTGATTGAAGACGGCAAAGAGCCCAGCGTGTACCTGCACGGCGGCTACGGCAACACGCTCGAAAAAATAGAAGCCGCACTGCAGGGGCAGCAAACCGGTTACCAGTTGGAACTGAAGCTTGCAGCCGCAGATGCGTTTGGCGAGCGCGATGATGCGCTGCTGCGCACCCTGCCAAAAAAGCAGTTTCCGCCCGGCGTCAAGGTCGGTGGGCAACTGGAAGGGCGTGGCGACGACGGACACATGGTGGTGTTCAACGTCATGAAGATCAAAGGCGACACGGTGCTGCTCGATGGCAACCACCCGCTGGCCGGGTTGGAGTTGAAGTTCAATATCAAGGTGCTGGACGTGCGCGAAGCATCAAACGAAGAAGTTGCCCACCAGCATGTGCACGGCGCACATGGCCACCAGCATTGAACTAAGTTCGATTTGTTGAAATTTTTAAGTGGTTTAGGCCTCGGGCGCAACACGTATGGGCGCAAGTAGCTATTATTTAAGTAGCATTTTGCGTAAGTCCTTCCCAATGCACCGATTTTTCACACACCAACACCTGGCCCTGGGCAGCACGCTTGAGCTGGAAGCGCCAGCCGCGCGCCATGTTCAGGTGCTGCGCATGCAACCGGGTGACACCATCACCCTATTTAACGGGCTGGGTAATGACGAAGGTGAGTACAACGCGACCATCTGCGCCATGGGCCGCAGCAACGTCAGCGTGCTGGTGGGCAGCTTTGCGAAAACGCACACCGAGCCCGCGCGTGCTGTGCACCTGGCCATCGGCATGCCAGCCAATGACCGCATGGACTGGCTGGTAGAAAAAGCCACTGAGCTGGGCGTCACCAGCATTCAGCCCTTGACAACTGAACGCAGCGTGCTGCGCCTGGTTGGCGAACGCGCTGATAAAAAGCTTGCGCATTGGCAAGGTGTAGCGATTGCCGCCAGCGAGCAGTGCGGGCGCAGCCGCGTGCCGCTGATTCATGCGCCAATCCATCTGAGCGCCTTCTTGAGGGGCTGCCTTGACACCGCGCCAGAGGCACACTGCGCGCGCTTGCTGCTGTCGCTGCAAGCTGGCACGCAAGCACTGGCAGCATTTGCTGGACAGCACGATGCTTTCACGCTGCTGAGTGGCCCGGAAGGCGGCCTCAGCCCGGCAGAAATTGCTGCTGCACATGCGGCTGGTTTTTTAGCGATGACGCTCGGTCCGCGCGTTTTGCGCTCTGAAACCGCTCCGCTGGCGGCGTTGGCCTACTTGCAACTGCTTGCGCTGTAGCGTTTTGCGCCTTTAATAAAAGGCGCGTAAAGCGTATTGACGCAACGGTGCAATTCTTGCTTTTTGTGACGGGAGTTGTCCTACCCGAATGCACCTATGCTCGGGTTAAGGTTAACTTAGCTGGCAATTCCGCCGGCCCACTGGCTCAACACTGGGTCACCTCACTGCCCCAACAGGCATGTTTATCAGGAGTTTTCATCATGCATATTTCTAAAATTCTCACCACCACCGTTACTGCCGCTGCCATGGCTGGCGCACTGACCATGGCTTACGCCCAGTCAACCACACCAGCAGAAACCCCAGCTGCACCGGCAATGCAAAATCAGCCTGCGACACCCGCAATGCCTGGCACCAGCACGCAAACGCCAAGCGCAGCACCGGCCACATCGCCCATGCCAGCGGAAACCACGCAGTTTCAAGGCGAGCGCCCCGCCCAGGCTGACCGCAACTAAAGCGCAAACATCAGCTGTTTAGGCAAGCTAAATCCGTTGATATTTACGCCGTGACGAGCCACACCAGTTCACTAGTGCAGTGCCGGAGCGCAGCCGAGTTTGTCGCCGCCCTGAAACAGGGCGCGCTGCTGGGCGTGGGCGTCGCGGCGCTTTGCATTCCGTTGTGGGCCACGCTAGGCCCATTCGCCCAAGCGCCCTGGACGCAACGTGCGCTGACGTCTACGCCTGCAAATATTCCCGTTATTTCAGTGGATTTTGGCGCTGAAGAAGCATCTCCTGACGTAAAGCACATGGCCAATTGGGCCATCAACTCACGTGACAACCAGGCGTTGTCTTTCGTCATTCTTGACAAACTCAACGCCAAAGTCTTTGTGTTTGATGCCGCAGGCGCGCTTCTTGGCGCAAGCCCGGTACTGATCGGTGCCGCAAAGGGAGACGATTCTGTACCCGACATTGGCGGGCGACCCATGCACAGTGTGCAAGAGCACGAGCGCACCACACCCGCTGGGCGCTTTCTGGGCGAGCCTGGGCGCAACACCAATGGCGAAGACATTGTGTGGATTGACTACGGTGCGGCGGTGTCGATGCACCGCGTTCGCGCCAATGAAAAGTCTGAGCGCCGTTTGCAACGCCTTGCCACGCCCGGTATTGACGACAACCGCATTTCATACGGCTGCGTCAACCTGCCAGTCGAATTCTTTGAGAGCGTGTTGCAGCCTGCTTTTGACCAACGCCACGGCGTCATTTACGTAATGCCTGAAGTTAAGCCCGCACGCGAGGTTTTCAAGGCGGCTTACTCCGCGTAAGGTGTCCAGGAGTCTGAGCGACTCCGTTTGCCCGCGAACCCCAAAAGCCGTTATCGGCGATCAGCAAGTAACAGTTGGCCAGCCCCATTGTAAGAAAGCGTAGTTGGCGCTAGCATTTGTGTATTGATGCGCTGTTCTGCTTTGCACAGCAGGTGCCGCCAACCATCCGCGCTCGCACTGTGCGGCCTCACAACGCTTTGCTACCGGTCGGTCTGCCACATGCTTTCATGCTTTTCTCGCCGAGCGCTGCTGCGCGTTCGATTCACCGCCATTCAGGCAATGTTGCTGGCCTCCGCAGTCAGCGCAGCACCGGCCCTGGCGCAAAGCGTGGGTTTTCAGTGGCAAAACGCTTCACGCGATGTGCAGTTTGCGCTTGGTGAAGTCGTCAAGGCAAAAGACCACCGAGGCTTGCCATTCGCAATTGTCGACAAGAAAAGCGCCCAGCTTTTTGTGTTCAACGGCGCGGGGCACTTGCAGGGCGCTGCCCCGGTACTGCTGGGGCTGGCTCCTGGCGATGTCGAGGCTGCTGAGCCAGTCGGGTCTGACACTCATAGCTTGCCCGCCGTTCGCCGCACCACGCCCGCAGGAAGGTTCATCTCTGAGCCAGGGCGCAACCTGTCAGGCGAAGCTATTGTGTGGGTGGACTATGCGGCGCGCCTAGCCATACACCGCCTCCGGCCGACGGCATTGAGTGAGCGGCGCCCTGAGCGGCTGGCCTCAAGCACACCGGACGACAACCGCATCACGCTGGGCTGCGTCGTGGTGGCGCCGCTGTTTTACGACACCGTGGTGGCGCCCACCCTGGGCAAAGGCTACGGGGTGGTGTATGTGCTGCCTGAAAACGATTCCTTAGAGCGCCTGCACGCTACCGCCCACTGAACGTGGGAGTGACCGTTCGCTCAACGCGACTCGAGCGGAGCCGATAATCCCTGCCATGAATCGCAATTTGTGGCTGCTGGTCGTTTGCCAGGGATTGTTTTTAACCAACAACGTCGTTTTCATTGCCATCAACGGCCTGGTCGGCCTGAACCTGGCACCATTTGGCTGGATGGCAACGTTGCCGATCATGGGCTACGTGGTGGGCGGCGCAGCGTCTACCGTGCTGGTGACGCAAACGCAAATGCGCTATGGGCGCAAACGCTCGTTTCAGCTCGGGCTGCTGGTGGCGGTGGTGTCAGCACTTGCGTGTTTTTATGCGGCTTACAGCAAGAATTTTTGGTTGTTGGTGGGCGCAACGTTTGTGGCGGGTTATTACAGTGCCAATGCGCAGCTGTACCGCTTTGCTGCAGTGGAGCTGGCTGCTGCATCATTTAAAGAAAAAGCGATTTCTTACGTGATGGCGGGCGGGTTGATTGGCGCGGTGGTAGGGCCCAACCTGGCCTCACGCACGCGCGGCCTGACGGATGTGCCGTTTGCGGGCGCTTACCTGGCGCTGGCGTTGGTGGCAGTGGTGGCCATTGGGCTGCTCGGACTGATTGATTTCCCGCGCACGCCCGCACCACCACCGGGTGAAAAAGCCAACACCGGCAGACCGTTGATGGTCATCATGCGCCAGCCGGTGTTTATCGTTGCGGCCAGCGCTGGTGCGCTGAGTTACGGCGTGATGAATTTGCTGATGTCTGCTACGCCAATTGCGATGCAAATTTGCGGGCTGCCGTTTTCTGATGCCGCCTGGGTGCTGGAGTGGCACGTGATCGGCATGTTTGCGCCTGGCTTTTTTACTGGGCATTTAATCAAACGCTATGGCGCGCTGCCCATCATGGCCACTGGCTTGGTGCTTAATGTGTTGTGCGTGGTGATTGCGCTATCAGGGGTTGCCTTTGAGCAGTTTTTGGCGGCTTTGTTTTTACTCGGTTTGGGCTGGAATTTTTTGTTCACGGGTGCCACCACGCTGGCACTAACTGCTTACCGCCCGGAAGAAAAAGACAAGGCACAAGGCGCACTTAATTTTTGCGTGTTTTCGGTGCTTGCCTTCTCATCGTTCGCCTCGGGCGTGCTCGTCACCACGCAGGGCTGGACGATCCTTAATCTGGGCTCATTGGTACCACTTGGCATCACCGCCATCATGCTTGGCTGGCTGGCCCGCCAGCAGTACAAAGTGCAGTCCGTTTGACGCTCATTTCGGGTAAAGTTCAGAGGTTTTTTAACTACTTTTAAAGTACATCATGGGTTTACTAGATTCGGTTTTAGGTTCGGTATTGGGCGCGGGCGGCCAGCAGCAACAAGCAGGCGCTGCGGCAGGTGCGAGCGGCTTGGGCGGCCTGATTGCACTGGTGGCCAGCAACCCGCAAATCCTGCAAGTTATTACCAATATGCTGGGAAATGATGGCAGCCAAGGCGGCTTGGGCGGCTTGATTGCCAAATTTCAGCGAGCTGGACTGGGCGACGCAGCCAGCTCATGGGTCCGCACTGGTGAAAATCAGGCCATAACAGGCGACGAAATGTCCGACGCCCTGGGCGAAAGCACCATGGCCGATTTGGCCTCAAAAATGGGCATGAACCAAGGCGACGCCGCGGGCTCTCTGGCCAATATGCTGCCGGGCCTTATTGACAGGCTCACCCCCAATGGCGCAGTGCCCGCCGGAGGCCTGGGCAATTCAGGCGACTTGATGGATATGCTGGGCGGGTTGCTGCAAAGGCGCTAAAGCCCATCGGGAACGCCAATCGAAAGCAACGCAAATTGTCAGTCGCTGGCAATTTGCTACTAAATAAACAGCTGCTAGCGCCCATTTTTAATCGGCCTACGCTGCTTTTTGTAACAACACTACTGCGCGGCTGTTCATTGCGATGATTTGGGGTTGATCTTGACTTAAGCCAAATTTAACTTCCATCGGGTTTGCCCGACTTTCCCGATGTGCCCGAGGATAAGCTCGTGACCGTCAGTGCTTTGAGCGCATTCAGCTGTGGCAATGTTGCAGCGGAACGGGAATGCGGTAGTGGCTTGCAAGGCAGCGAGGCGGGTGCGGTTTGAAGCGACTGGGCACGGCGATCCTTTGTGTTCAGTAAGCGTGGAGGTGCTATGAAGCAGCTGTCTTGCGACATGCCTCAGAGCTTTCAAACATCAGGTTCAAATCCGGCTAAAATGTACAAAACAACATAATTTGTACAAAATGCAAACTTCTTCTTCTAGCCATATGCCTATCAGCGTTCCGTTGAGCGAATTTCGCGCGAATACCTCGGCCATGATTGACCTGGTCGAAAAAGGTGAAACCGTGCGCATTTTGCGGCATGGCAAGCCGGTGGCTGAACTGGTACCAATGCGGCCGCTTGAGATGCAAAAAATACCACGCTGGAAGGTGCCGATTGAGCCGCTCAAGTACCTCAAGCCGCCCAGCAAGTCAGGTGCTCAAATGATAGTTGAAGAGCGCGAGAGCGGCTGGTGATGAATATCTTGTTTGATGCGTCATCGCTGTTCAAGCGCTACAGCGGCGAGGCTGGCGTTGACCGCGTGGTGCAATTGCAGGCAACAGCAACCGCTGTGACGGCAGCGGTAAATTGCAGGACCGAAGTTGCCTCAGCATTGACGCGCCAGTGGCGGGAAGGCGCTTTTAGTGACGATGAATACGCTCGGGTGCTGGCTAACATACATGCCGACTTTGATGAGTTAAACGTGCTGCCGCTGTCAGGCCAGGCCGAGCGCTATGCGATTGCCGCCATGCGCCTGTCCAGTTTGCGGGGCATGGATGCGCTGCACATTGGCACGGCGCAAGCGGCGCAGGTCGACCTTTTTGTGACGGCCGACAAACGCCAAGCGGTTGCTGCGCAAACGGTTGGCTTAAAAACAGAATTGATTGAGGCCTGAATGTTTTATCCCCAGGAATTTGACGTGATCGTGGTCGGTGGTGGCCACGCTGGAACCGAGGCGGCGCTGGCCAGTGCGCGCATGGGCTGCAAAACTTTGCTCTTGAGCCACAACATTGAAACGCTGGGCCAGATGAGCTGCAACCCCTCAATAGGTGGCATTGGCAAGGGCCACTTGGTGAAGGAAGTTGACGCCATGGGCGGCGCGATGGCGCTGGCCACGGACGAAAGTGGCATTCAATTCCGCATTCTCAACAGCTCTAAAGGTCCGGCGGTGCGGGCTACCCGGGCACAAGCCGACCGCATTCTGTACAAGGCGGCGATTCGCCGGATGCTGGAGAACCAGCCGAATTTATGGCTGTTTCAGCAGGCGGTCGATGATTTGATGGTGGAAGGTGACCGAGTGATTGGCGCTGTCACGCAGGTTGGCATCAAGTTCAGAAGCCGTACCGTGGTGCTGACGGCTGGCACCTTTCTGGATGGCAAGATTCATGTGGGCCTGCAAAACTACGCGGCGGGCAGGGCGGGTGACCCGCCTGCGGTGTCGTTATCAGCAAGGTTAAAAGAACTCAAGCTGCCGCAAGGCCGCCTGAAAACCGGCACGCCGCCGCGCATTGATGGCCGCACGATTGACTTCAGCAAGTGCATTGCCCAGCCCGGCGATGGCATGCCCGGCTCAGAAAGTGCCGGCTCGACCCTTGGGTCGATTCCAGTTTTTAGTTTTATGGGCAGCAACATCAAGCACCCCCAACAAGTGCCGTGCTACATCACCCACACCAACGCACGCACGCACGACATCATTCGCAGTGGTTTTGACCGCAGCCCGATGTTTACCGGCAAGATTGACGGCGTGGGCCCGCGCTATTGCCCAAGTGTTGAAGACAAGATCAACCGCTTTGCCGACAAGGACGCGCACCAGATTTTCCTCGAACCTGAGGGGCTGACCACCCACGAGATTTACCCAAACGGCATCTCGACCAGCCTGCCGTTTGACATTCAGTATGAGCTGGTGCGGTCAATGGCGGGGATGGAAAACGCCCACATTTTGCGGCCGGGCTATGCGATTGAATACGATTATTTTGACCCTAGAGCCCTGAAAACCAGCTTTGAAACACGAGCGATTCAAGGCCTGTTTTTTGCCGGGCAAATCAACGGCACCACGGGTTATGAAGAGGCAGCGGCGCAAGGCCTATTTGCCGGAATTAATGCTGCGCTGCAATGCAGGGCACTCGGTGGCTTGCCCAACGATCATGGTGGTGCCTGGCTGCCCAAGCGCGATGAAGCCTACTTGGGTGTGCTGGTCGACGACCTGATTACCAAGGGCGTGACCGAACCGTACCGCATGTTTACCAGCCGGGCGGAGTATCGGCTGATGCTGCGCGAAGACAACGCCGACATGCGCCTGACTGAAAAGGGCAGGGAGCTGGGCTTGGTCGACGACGCGCGCTGGGATGCATTCAACCGCAAGCGCGACGCTGTTTCACGTGAAACACAACGCCTGCGCAGCATTTGGGTGAACCCGAATAACCTGCCGCTTGCTGAAGCCGAACGTGTATTTGGAAAGGCGATTGAGCGGGAATACAACCTGGCAGACTTGCTGCGCAGGCCAGATGTGAACTACGCGGGGCTGATGAGCCTGGATGGTGGCAAATACGGCACACCTGCCATATCAGCGCTGTTCGATAAAAGCGTGATCGAGCAGATCGAGATCACCGCCAAGTATGCAGGCTATATCGACCTGCAAAAAGTCGAGGTCGAACGCGCTGCGTACTATGAGCACCTCAAATTACCAGCCGACCTAGATTACCTGCAGGTGCAGGCTTTGAGTTTTGAGGCACGCCAAACGCTGGCCAAGCACCGGCCCGAAACACTCGGCCTGGCGTCACGCATTTCAGGCATCACCCCTGCAACCGTATCGCTTTTACTGGTGCACTTGAAGAAAAACCTGTGGAAGAATACGGTGCCGGGCAACGTGGACGCCGTAACCAACTAGGCCGCAGACGCATAGGCCGCAAACCTCATTGCATATTTAATTTGGAATGTTGACGATGAAGAACCGTCAAAAAGGTGCGTTTTTGATGGCTCGCCGGGTCTTGCTGGTGCTGATTTTGGTGGGCATGCTGGTAGCGCCGATATGGCTCAAAAGAAGCTACGGCGATAAAGACAAAGGCCGCGCCGGGACATGCAACTTTTTACTGCCAGTGCTCTGCCTCACGCCTGGCGCCTTTGTAAACCCAGCGCCACCAGGTGCCAACCCTGTCGGATCCTGGATCTCCAGCACACTCAGCGAAACCGCTCCGGTCATGGGAGCGATTCTGGAGTCGCAAGAGACTGCTGATGCCCGCTATGAAAAAGACCTTGGTGCGGGATACCGCATGGCCGGGCGTTACGCAGGCGGGGACGGCATGGCTCTTCGCGGCCGCCCCGGGCAGGGTTTGGGCGTGAGTGGTGGTACAAGGTACTGGGTCGCAACCAAGGACGAGCCTGGCAACCGCTGGGGGACAGCGCGCCTTGATGCATTAGCTGCGCAACAGCTATGTTCCACGTGAAACCAACTTACAAAGCATTTTTCATGACGCCAAGTCCGTTACCCACACAGCCGCCGTTGGTACCCGCCGATCCACCGTCAGCTGCTACAGCCCCGCCCAGCCCCAGCTTGCAGCAACACTACTCATCTGGTGATGGAGAGCGTGATCGATGCGTTGACGCAAGCGCCGACCCAACAAGCGCGGTCAATCCACGCTGTGTTGTGCATCAAAATGAACGGGTGTGCAGGCGATGCTCCACGGTTGCAACGCTTGAGGCACGGCGTAGGCAAAATTACCGGGCTTGTACACAATGATCGCCGCCGCCGAATTGACTGAGGCCGCGCTGCAACTTGGCGTCTCGCTGCAGGGGCATCAGGCAACCCAGCTCATAACCTATCTAAGCCTGATCCAGAAATGGACCAAAGTCTACAACCTGACCGCGGTGCGCGACCCGGCGGAGATGGTGACGCACCACCTGATGGACAGCCTGGCGGCAATTGCGCCGCTGGAAAAGCACCTGTCCGGGGCCGGGCTCACCAACGCTGCAAGTCTGCTCGACGTTGGCTCGGGCGCAGGCTTGCCCGGAGTGGTAATGGCGATTTGCTGCCCAAATCTGGCGGTGACCTGCGTCGACACCGTAGCCAAAAAGGCGACGTTTATCAAGCAGGTAGCGTTAGAGTTGAGGCTGCCCAACCTTGCTGGCCTGCACGCGCGGGTTGAAAATATCGACCAACCGTTTGACGTCATCTGCTCCCGGGCTTTTGCTTCGTTGGTGGACTTCACGCAGTGGTCAGGCAAGGCACTTGCACCTAACGGGGTGTGGATGGCAATGAAAGGCAAGCGTCCGGCAGAAGAGCTCGCCGCGTTGCCCCAGGGCGTTGATGTGTTTCACGTGGAACAACTGCTGGTGCCGGGGCTGGATGCGGAGCGGTGCATCGTGTGGATGCGTAGAGCAGGGGAAGAGATTTAGCAATGCGGTTAAGGAGGTCAAGGAGGCCAAAGACGAAGAAAAAATATGCAAGAAGCGGTTTTATCTTTCTCCTTGATCTCCTGACCTCCTTGTTCAAAATCCCCGCCGCGCCCGTGTCGTAAACTCAAAGCTCCACCCACAGGAAATTCCGTATGCTCGGCTCATTTTTTGGCATTGCCGACTACGGCGCTTTCGTCATAGCATTTGTATTGCTTCTGCTGCTGCCCGGGCCAGGAAACCTGGCCTTGATTACATCGGCGGGTAAGGGCGGTTTGGCAGGCGGCGTCGCCTCGGTATTCGGCTTGCTGCTCGGCGATCAGATTTTGTTGTGGCTCACGGTGGTTGGGGTAGCGGCCGTGCTGTCGGCAAACCCCGTTATTTTTCAGGCGCTGCAGTGGCTGGGCGCGGCGTATTTGGTGTGGTTGGGCTTAAAAATGCTCTTGGCCAAGCCAGGTGCCGAGCCCATGCTGAACATCAAGCCTGGTCACTATTTCCGGCAAACCATGGTGATCACGCTGTTCAACCCAAAGGCCATCATGTTTTATGTGGCGTTTTTTCCGCAGTTTATTGACCCAGCCAAGCACCAGGGTGTGCTGACTTTTGGCGTGATGGCGGCAACCATCGCTGTGCTGGGCTTTGTGTATTGCATCGCGGTGGTGCTGGTTGCACACTACATGGCCGAGCGCATTCGGGCAAATCCGCGCATCACGTCGATGCTGCAAAAAATTGCAGGACTGTTTTTGATTGGTTTTGGCGTCAAGCTCGCTATCTCAAAATAATCCCATCTCCAGAAAAACAATAAAAATGGCCAAAATCTTTTGCATCGCCAACCAAAAAGGTGGCGTCGGCAAAACCACCACCACCGTTAACCTGGCCGCAGGTCTTGCCAAAGTAGGGCAGCGCGTGCTGATGATTGATCTTGACCCCCAAGGCAATGCCACCATGGGTTCGGGCGTGGACAAACGCAAGCTTGAATACACGGTGTATGACGTGCTGCTTGAGTCGGCGTCGATTCTTGAAGCAAAAGTCACCAGCCAAAAGCTCATCGATGGCGCTTGTAGCTACGACATCTTGGGCGCCAACCGTGAACTGGCCGGCGCAGAAATAGAACTGGTCGATGTGGAGCGCCGCGAAAAGCGCCTCAAACTTGCAGTTGCAGAAGTCGATGCAGCGTATGACTTCATCCTCATCGACTGCCCACCGTCGCTCAGCATGTTGACGCTGAACGGCCTGTGCTGCGCGCACGGCGTGATTGTGCCGATGCAGTGCGAATACTTTGCGCTTGAAGGCCTGACGGATTTGGTCAACACCATCAAGCAGGTGCATGCCAATTTGAATAAAGACCTGGCCATCATCGGCTTGCTGCGGGTGATGTTTGACCCGCGCATCACGCTGCAGCAACAGGTCAGTGAACAGCTCAAGGACCATTTCGGCGACAAGGTGTTCAACACCGTCATTCCGCGCAACGTTCGCCTGGCCGAAGCGCCCAGCTACGGCTTGCCAGGGGTGGTGTTTGATCCGGCATCGAAGGGTGCACAGGCGTTCGTGGCGTTTGCCGAAGAGATGGTTGCCCGCATCCAGAAAATGTGAAGAAACGACCAAAAATGACGGTGAATATGCTGCTTTTAACTGTTAAATATGCCTCTAGCCCAATATATACGGGCACAAGCAGCTATCAACTTAATAGTATTTGACAAGTGCCCGCGTGAATCCAGACAACATCCTCATCCTGCCCGGATGGCTCAGCAGCGGGCCAGACCACTGGCAAAGCCGCTGGGAGCGCGATCACGGCTACACCCGTGTAGAGCAACACGACTGGCAGCGCCCACTGCGCGGCGACTGGATCGCGCGGCTTGAAGAAATGCTGCTGGGCTGCACTGAGCCTGCCGTGCTGGTCGCACACAGCCTGGGTTGCCTGACGGTGGCGGCGTGGGCGGTGCACTCGCAGAACACGCACCTGGTGAAAGCTGCGCTGCTCGTTGCACCCCCCGATACTGCGCGCGAAGACATTGCCCAAACGCTACCCGGCTGGGCTGTCGACCAATTGCCGCTGCAAAAGCTGCCGTTTACCACCGTGGTGTTTGCATCCAGCAACGACCCGTTTTGCGCACTCGACAGGGCAGAGCAGTTCGCACAGGCTTGGGGCTCGGCGTTCCAGTCGGTCGGCGCGCGCGGCCACATCAATGCTGACAGTGGCTTGGGCGACTGGCTAGACGCACACGCACAACTCCAGCAGCTCATCGCCACCGCCCATGCCGCGCCCGACGAAAATCTGCTGGGCAAATCGCAAGGCTACCCCACCGGCAACGCCATCACCTGGGCCAGCAACCCCAACCGCGTGGGCAGCTGGTCGGCGTTGCACACCGTGCCGGGCATTCAATCACGCAAGGTGGCTCGCGCGACTGCGGTCCGGCCGCTGGCCAGCGCCGTCCAGCCAGCACCGATTGCTTATCGCTATCGCAACACAGACTACACACTTGCCGACTACCTGCAGCGCCAACGTGCCACGGGATTGCTGGTGTTGAAAAACGGCGAAATCGCAGCGGAGCACTACCGTTATGGGCGCAAGGACGACGCCCGGTTTTTGTCGTTTTCCCTGTCCAAAAGCATCACCGCATTGCTGGTCGGTGCGGCGTTGGCGCGCGGCAGCATTGCATCGCTGGACGACACCGCTGAAACCTACGCCAAAACGCTGGCGGGCAGCCCGTACGGCGCGACCACGCTGCGGCACTTGCTGCGCATGGGCTCCGGGCTGACATTTGGCGAGCGTTACGACGGCAGCGACGACATTGCCCGCCTGTCCCGCGCCAGTGCGGGTGAGCCCGGTGCAGGCACGCCCGCTGAAGTGCTGCGCTCGATCACCAGCAGGCATTCGCCAGCGGGGCAGAAGTTTGTTTACGCCAGCGCAGAAACCGACGTGCTCGGCCGTGTGCTGGCCGAAGCCACCGGTAAAAACCTGGGCGAACTCACCCACGACTGGCTGTGGCAACCCCTGGGGGCCGAGCACGATGCTTATTGGCGCATCGGCACAGACGGGCAAGAGCAGGCCTACGGCGCTTTCAGTGCCAGCTTGCGAGACTGGGCACGCGTGGGCTTGCTCATCGCCAACGATGGCAAAGTGGGCGCACAACAAATCGTAGCGCGTGAGTATTTGCTCGACGCCACCGACCCAAACCGCCAGCCCGCAGCGTTCAGACCTGGCGTGGCAACCGAATACTTCGGCTACGGCTACCAGTTCTGGCTGCTGCCGATGAAAGAACGCACACTGGCCATGCAGGGTATGCATGGCCAAACCATCTACGTCCAGCCCGCAAGCGGAATCGTGATGGTGTTGACGTCGGTCTGGGAATTCGCCAGCGACAAGCAAGACCCCCAGCCCTACCAAGAGCGCGATGCCCTGTGGCGGGGCGCGCTGCGGTCGCTCGGTGGCAGCACCGCCAAATAACTTTATTGCAACTTGAAAGCGACAAAACATGGTCACCAAAAAACCTAAAGGCCTGGGTCGAGGGCTCGAAGCATTGCTGGGGCCCCGAGTTGTTGATCGCACCAGCGAGTCGGATGAGCGCCCTGGCTCGAGTTTGACCAGCCCCGGCCTGCCCGCATCGTTGCGGCTTGGCGACATGGTCGCTGGCCAATACCAACCCCGCACCCGCATGGACGAGGGCGCGCTGTACGAGCTCGCCGAGTCCATCAAGGTGCAGGGCATCATGCAGCCGATCCTGGTGCGTCGCCTCACTGCAGGCCCGAACGACGGCAAGTACGAGATCATTGCCGGTGAGCGCCGCTTTCGTGCCGCCAAACTCGCGGGCCTCGACAGCGTGCCGGTGCTGGTGCGCGACGTACCCGACGAGGCCGCCGCCGCGATGTCGCTGATTGAAAACATCCAGCGCGAAGACCTCAACCCACTTGAAGAAGCCCAAGGTTTGCAGCGCTTGGTCAAAGAGTTTGGGCTCACTCACGAACTTGCAGCGCAGGCTGTCGGCCGGTCTCGCAGCGCCGCATCCAACCTGCTCAGGCTACTCAATTTGACCGACCCGGTGCAAACCATGCTGATGGCCGGCGACATCGACATGGGCCACGCACGCGCGTTGCTGGCGCTGGACCGAGCCACTCAAATCACCGCAGCCAACCAGATTGCTGCCAAAAAAATGTCGGTGCGTGAGGCCGAAAGCCTGGTGAAAAAGCTCAGTGCCGAGTTCTCACTCAAGCCGCAAAAGGCGCATAAAGAAAAGTCCCGCGACACCCGCCGGGTAGAGGAAGAGCTGGCTGACCTGCTAATGGCTGAGGTCGAAGTGCGGATCAAAAAGCAGGTCAAACGCAACGGCAAACGCGAAGACATGGGCGAGGTGGCCATTGCCTTTGGCTCGATGGATGAGCTCAATGGCCTGATTGTGCGGCTGCGGATGAGCAATGAAAAACTCTAGGCTGATGCTTATTGACAGCGACAGCTACACATTGTCGGTGCTGATGGGAGACTTGCTTGGACGCGGCTTTGGCGATGTTCGGTCACTCACCAGTACTTTGGAGTTGCCAAAGTTTATAGAGGCCAGTCAACCCGATGTGGTGGTCTTTAATTACCATTCAGATCGACCTGACAGCCTGATCGTTTGCAGTATGTTGAAATCGATGATTCCACAGGCTGCAATAATCGTCATTGTTTCGCCTGGCCCTGCACTCAAGGTCGTCCGTGCTTGGGCCAAGCAAACCCAGAGCATCGACGTGGTCATTGAAAAGCCACTGTCTGACGAACGGTTTTTTATGACCCTGGAAGAAATTCTCAAGGTAAAAGCTGCTACCAGAGAGATGGCAGATCGTGCTGAACGCTTGGCTAATCTGGTGCCTGAAGGCGCTTTGCCAGCGATCGAGCACGGCGGCAACAGCGAGGCTGAAATGTTTGAAGCGGCTGTCTTGTTTACCGACATTCGTGGTTCTTCCCAGCTTATCAGGGAGATGCCCCCGCACGAATTCTTCGATCAGCTCAATCACTTGCTGAGCACCCAAGCCCGACTGATTCAGAAGCATCAGGGGTCAGTTATCAAATACACGGGCGATGGCGTCATGGCCGTATTTAGGGGTATGGGGCGGTCTTATATTGCCCTGCGGTGCGGGCTTGAACTTGCGGAGCTACGCAACGACACAATGATGCCATTCGGCGTAGGTATCGCTCAAGGGCTGGTTTTGGCGGGGCTGATTGGTGACTCACATCAATCCGGGCAGCGAAGCCAATACGATGTCGTAGGGGCGACGGTACACCTGGCATCGCGTTTGTGCGGCTTGGCCGGCGCGGGCGAGGTGATAGCAACCAACGCCATCAATCTGTCGGCCAGGGTAACGACGCCGACACCGCGGCCCGTCTTGGGCGTGTCTGTCAGGGGGTTTGAAAAAGCCATTGACTGTGTCAGGTTTTCCCCGTCAGCAACTTAAACAGAACGAATGGAGCCAAGTGTATGAAAGAGCAATTTAATCCCGCGCAAATCAGCAAGGTTATTGATCAGGCACTGGTTTACCAGTGCGCCTGTCCAGCACAGGTTTGCCGCGCCATTTTTGAGTTACGCGAGTTGTATGAGTACCAGATGAATTGCGCCAGCGACTCATCCAATGACGAACTGGTACACAAAACCATAGCAGCAGCGACCGAGACGGCGCATGAAGAGATGGAAGAGTGCCTGAAGAAAATTCTCGAGATCGAAGGTTGGGATCAAAACACCTTTGCCATGCCCGAAGGCCTGAAAAAGAAACCTGGAAAACCTTTCTAAATAGAAATTTCCCGCAGTGCCATACCCGCCCTGGTTGCCGAGCGCGACTATTTGGACGCTCTCACAGCGTAAAAATCTTCCCCGGATTCATGATGTTTTGTGGGTCCAGTGCGAGCTTGCTGGTGCGCGACGTACCCGACGAGGCCGCCGCCGCGATGTCGCTGATTGAAAACATCCAGCGCGAAGACCTCAACCCACTTGAAGAAGCCCAAGGTTTGCAGCGCTTGGTCAAAGAGTTTGGGCTCACTCACGAACTTGCAGCGCAGGCTGTCGGCCGGTCTCGCAGCGCCGCATCCAACCTGCTCAGGCTACTCAATTTGACCGACCCGGTGCAAACCATGCTGATGGCCGGCGACATCGACATGGGCCACGCACGCGCGTTGCTGGCGCTGGACCGAGCCACTCAAATCACCGCAGCCAACCAGATTGCTGCCAAAAAAATGTCGGTGCGTGAGGCCGAAAGCCTGGTGAAAAAGCTCAGTGCCGAGTTCTCACTCAAGCCGCAAAAGGCGCATAAAGAAAAGTCCCGCGACACCCGCCGGGTAGAGGAAGAGCTGGCTGACCTCTTGGTGGCGGCTGTGGAGGTGCGCATAAAAAAGAGCGTCAAACGTCACGGAAAACGCGAAGAAACAGGCGAAGTTGCCATCCAGTTTGGCCCTTTGGACGAGCTGAACGGCCTGATTGCGCGGCTTCGCAGTAACATCACGTAGCATTTTGATATGTTTCAACATAGGAAACCGTGCGGAATTGCAACAAGCGTCCGCGCGGTGTCGTGGAATAATCTCAGCGCTCTGAAGCAAGTTATTACGCAAAACAATTTTTCAGACAACTTTCCTCACTTGGAGATCACCTTGAACCACACGCTTTTACTGCTCACCGCAGCACTCATGCTCGGCGGCTGCGTCGCCACTGTACCCACCGTCGGCTCGGAAAAAGCCAACATCGCCACCACCGGCGCTGCAGCCGGGGACGCAACCCAAGGCGCGGCCACGTCGCTTGAAAAATGTGCCAGCCCGCTGGGCACCGTCGCGCTGGTCGAAGAGACTTCCGCCGACTGGTACCGCTTGTTCACCACCGAGTACAAATTGGGCTCCACCGTCCCGGTGCTGCGCCTGATGATTCAGCAAAGCAACTGCTTTATTGTCGTCGAGCGCGGGCGGGCGTTTGCCAACATGGAGCGCGAGCGCGCCATTTCAGCGGCCGGACAAGGCCGCGCAGGCAGCAACATGGGCGGCGGGCAGATTGTGGCAGCCGACTACAGCATGACGCCTGAAGTTTTGGTGAGCGCGCGCGGCACCAGTGGCGGCGGCGGCGGCTTGGGTGGCTTCAGTCGCGGCCTGGGTGTGCTCGGCGCAATTGCAGGGGGCATTCGCACCAACGAAGCCAACACCATGCTGATGCTGACCGACAACCGCTCGGGTGTGCAGGTGTCCGCATCACAAGGCAGCAGTTCCAACACCGACTTCAGCGTCGGCGCGGTGCTGTTCGGTGGTGGCGGCGGCGGCGGCATGAGCGGCTACACCAATACGCCACAGGGCAAAGTAGTGATTGCTGCGTTCACCGATTCATTCAACCAGATGGTCAAGGCGCTGCGTTCGTACAAACCACAAACCGTTCAGGGCCAGGGCCTTGGCGGTGGCGGACGCTTGGCCGTGGACGGCGCAGCGCCGCCAAGCCAGACATCAGCACCTGGTGGCGTACGCGCCAAACCACCGGTTAAAAAGTAAATCAGCCAGCTACAGCAACCAAAGCACCTTCGGGTGCTTTTTTAATGTCAAAATAAGGCCAAAGCAGCCTATTGTGCAGTAAACGCGGGCGCCAAGTGCTCCTATTATAATAGCTTAAGGTGTGCGAATTGAAAGTATGCGCATTAAAAATATGAGCATTATTAGCAGCAAGATCGCAATACGCCCTGCCAATTTGCTTTTATCTGCAAATCATCAGAACTTGTTTACCCCAGCAGTAGCAACGTCCATTGCGGCATCCATACTTTGTCGGCACAGTAACAGTCCACCCGCTGAGGGTGAGGTTTTTACAACCGACAAGACGTCATCTGATCTTGAACAAAATTGCGGAGAAGACTCTTGCACATGCCTTTGACATGCCTTTGATCTGCATCCTTGAGATAGCTCACACCGCTGGCAGGCCAGTTGATGCAGGAAAACCCGCCCCGATCAAGGTAGCTCTGACGCATTAGGTCGCGCCAATCTTCAAAACTAGAATCGATTTATATAAAACAAGGCGGCAACACACATCAAGATCGACGATCCATCCGGATTTTATTGTTCGCATCGCTAAACTACGATGGACCACGTGTCAAACAAAGCCAATATCACCGCGCGGACAGGCGCAGCGCCTAAGCTGATGCTTAACGATCTCAGCATGGCGGGGCGCACCCGATTGCTGGAAATCGCTTATTCCCGGTTCAGGTTTGGGCTGTTCGCGATGCCACTGGTTGCTTCGATGTTTGCCTGGTACTACCAGCAAGACAGCAGTGATCAACGCGTCCTGATTTGGGCGTTAAGTTACTGTGTCATCTCGGCGCTGGCCTGGTTGCAATACAAGGTCTACAAGCTGGACATGCAGCGCCTTACCCCTGAAAACATGTTCAGCACCTGGCTCCCAAGAATTGAGACAACTGCATTTCTGCACGGCTTGGGGCTGGCGCTGGTTTTGCCGCTGGTTGCGCAAACTGCCTCGACTGAATTTAAATACCTCTATCTGGTCACATTAACTGCCATCATGGCCGGTAGCGGTATTGACCAATCGCCGATGGTCAGCGTATTTCACCGATTTCTTATTTCAGGTTGGCACTTGACGGTACTAATGATGCCATGGTCGTTTCCCGATCACTGGCATTACCTTATGCCTTTGGCAGCCATTTTCGGTGCGATGAAATACTGGAATTCTGCCGGATCCGATAATTTTTTCATCCAGCTCGTCTGGCATGAAGAAGAGGGCAACCGCCTGGTCAAGGTGTATCAGGCAGCGAACCAAGAAGCAGTTCGGGCGCTAAATGACAAAAACCTTTTTTTGACAACTGCCAGCCACGACTTGCGCCAGCCCGTTCACGCGATGTCCATGCTGGTCGAATCGATCCGGCTTCGCAACCGCGACAAATCAATTGAACCCCTGATTACGGATTTAAAAAGCAGCATGAACTCAATGAGTCACATGTTCAATTCGCTTCTGGATTTGTCCAAACTTGAAGCAGGGTTTACTCAGCCGAAGGCCGAAGCCCTGGATCTGAAAACCTATCTCCGTGGGGTTGTAGATTTGTTTCGGGAACAGGCGGCTTTGCATGAGCTGCGATTGCAGCTTTGGCTGCCAAAGTGCGATGCTGTAGTTTTTGCTGATCCTGCACTGCTGAAACAGGTATTGGCTAACTTGCTCCACAACGCGCTGCGCTACACACAAAGCGGCGGCATACTGGTTGGGCTGCGGCGGCGCGACACTGGGTGGAAAATTGAAGTCTGGGATACGGGTGTCGGCATAGCGACGCAAGACCAACATCAGGTTTTTGGACCCTACTTCAGGAGCGAACTGGCTTGGCGCTTGGACAGTGCAGGCCATGGGTTGGGTTTGGCGGTGGTTGCCCGCTGCGCCAACCTTTTGAAGGCCACATACGGCGTGTCATCGCGTTTGGGCCAGGGCTCGTGCTTTTGGTTTCAATTGGCAGCCAAAACTGGTTTGGAGCCTGTGAATACCACTGCAGCCTGCGCACCAGTGAATACAGAATTTCAGAACGATCAACCGCTTCGCGGCAACTGCCTGGTGCTTGATGACGATGTGCGGGTAATTGCGGCGTGGGCTGCCATGCTGAAAGGTTGGGGCATTGAAGGGCGTTATGCCGTCAACGCCAAACAGGCATTTGCCTATATTGATGCGGGCTTTGTTCCTCATGTTATTTTTTGTGACCAGCGGCTAAGCTCTGGTGAAAGCGGATTTGACGTCTTTCTAGCGCTGCTACAACGCTGTCCAAATGCAAGTGGCGCAATGGTAAGCGGTGAATTCAACTCGCCTGAACTGCTAGAAGCTAAAGACGCTGGCTATCTGGTACTGCGCAAGCCGGTTGATTTGATCGAACTGCGTGCCATTTTGGAAACCTGGCTAGTCAAAGGTTGAGCTGACGTACAGGGTTTTTGAACCGGGTTAACTGGGATGCCACGCTCCTTAACCACGTGATGGGTATGCCTGCTACAACACTACCTGCCGTCCACGTAAGTGCGTCAGTATTTCGATGCGGTTTTTAACGCCAAGACGTTCAAATATCGCCGTTAAATGCTCTTTGACTGTACTTTCTGACACATTCAGAATTATCCCAATCCGTTTGTTTGGAAGCCCTTTAAGTACCAGGGCAAGTACGTCACCTTGCCGGGACGTGAGGCCGAGGTCAGTTGGGGTGACAACCCATTCACGTGGTCGCACAACGCCAACCAGTGGTTCGGTCTCAAACCATTGCCCGCCGCCCAGCACCGCCGCAAAAGCCTGACCAAATATTTCGGGCGACGCCTGCTTGTGTACAAAGCCTTGCGCGCCGGCACTGCGTACTCGCGCCTGCAAGAGCGGGTCATCATCGCCACTGATGGCCAGCCACGGCGTGCCCGGGCACTGGCTGCGCCACTGCGCCAGCGTAGCCAGGCTGTTGCTGTTGGCCAGCCACACATCGGCCACCAGCACGTCTGGGCAGCCGCTGCTCTGTATGAACTGCTGCACCTGCGCCCATGCGGTAACTGCGTGCACCAGCAGATGTGGGCGCACAGAAAGAAGGTACTGCGCCATGCCGCGGGCTACCAGCGGATGGTCGTCCAGAACAATCGCGTAGGGTGTGCGTGGCGGCATGGTGAGCAACATGGGCAGAGATTGAAATGGTAGCGCCCAACTGGCTGCAATTTGTGGTGAACACACCCTACTTAGGTCGGGTGACTGCGCAGGCGTGGCGCGATTGGGTGTGCAGTTCGTCGTGGCCATCCGTTACATGTGCTTGTAATTACCAGACTTAGGTCGGGTTGTCGTCAATGGTGGTCGGGCGTAACGTCACCGCTTTGGATGCTTCAGTGTGTTTGACACACTGGGGCTTTTTTTACTGGCTCATTTTTTTTCAGAAAAACCCTTTTTATGAACCACAACACCCGACCCTGGTGGCGCTCTTTCAGGCTCTTGCTGGCAACTGCGGCACTGGCCGCTGTTGCAGCCTGCGGCGGCAACGACACGGTGCCGATTCAAGAGCCGCCAGCAGGAGGCAACCTGCCATTGACGGTTGAAGTTGTTGGAATTGGCAATGTCTCATCGACACCAAGCGGTATCAATTGCACCACCGCCGTCTGCAAGGGCGAATTTGCACCCGCCACCGTCGTAACACTCACGGCAACGCCAAGCGCAGGGCAAACATTTGCTGGCTGGTCCGGCGCCTGCACAGGTGCGGCCAACACCTGCCTATTCACGATGGACCCCATGCGGGTGGCTGTGACGCCGGATGTGACCGCGCGTTTTGTGCCCAATGCCGGTCCATCCAACTACGCGTTGAGCTTGACCATTGCGGGAGCCGGAACCGTCGTTTCAAACCCGGCAGGCATTGACTGCACCGCCAACTGCAGTTCAGTGTTTGCGGCAAACGCGCAGGTCACGCTGACTGCAACACCGGCAGCAGGCCAAAGCTTTGCAGGATGGACGGGCGCTTGCACAGGTGCAGCCAGCAGTTGCACTGTCACGCTTGACCAGGCCAGAGCTTTGGGTGCAACATTCCAGGCGGCGTCCGGCACCAGCTTTGCCTTGACTGTTGCTGTTGCCGGCAATGGCGGTGTGGCATCCAGCCCGGCAGGCATCAGCTGCGACAGTGCTGCGAATGCTTGCAGCGCCAGCTTTGCAGCAGGCACAGCCGTGACTTTGACAGCAACGCCAGCAGCCGGTCAGCGCTTTACCAGTTGGGGCGGTGCGTGCAGCGGAACGCAAAGCACCTGCACACTGCAGCTGACGCAGGTGCGCGCTGTGCAGGCGGCTTTTGCAGTCATTCCGCAAGCGGACACTGCGTTTCAAACGCCGCAATTGCTTGAGACCAGCAACGATTTCAACGTTTTCAACAAGCTGGTGGCGGTCAACATAAATGGCGATGCTATTGCTGTCTGGGAACAATCTGACGGCGCGCCCGCTGGCGACACAGTCAAGGCATTTTCGCGTCGCTACACAGCCGCCACAGGCTGGCAGGCAGCGGTGCAAATTCCCGGTTTGAGCTACACCACTGGCAGTATCACTGGAGACTTCCCAACCCTGCGTGGCGGCGCCCTGTTTTTGGACAACGCAAGCGTTGCTACTCTCCTCAACGTCCAATTCAACAGAACATTGGTGACCCGCCGCAACTCACCCACCACAGGATGGGGAACTGCGTTCAATGCGCCCAACACGCGCACATCGCAAGAGTTGACATCTGCCGTTATGGATGCCAACGGCAACATCGGCGTTCTGCGCTCCGGCTCTAACGTGGAAAACAATGCGCTGGCCTCAGGCGGCACATGGGGCACCTGGACGCGCGTCGACAATTCAGGCAGTTTAGTGGCAGAAAACGCCAAGGTAGCGCTTAGCAGCAACGGCACGGCATTGGCTGTCTGGAGAGAAAGCAACCCAGGCGACAGCAACTATTCTGTGAAGTCTGCGCGCTACTCCCCAACCACTGGATGGGGCGCTCCTGAAAGCATTGAGTCGTTGTTTACCAATGTCACGCGGGGCAGTACAGCTGTAGCCATTGATGCGCAAGGCAACGGCATTGCCATGTGGCAACAAGGCAGCCAGAACACAGTGCATTACAGCATTTACCGTGCTGGCAGTGGCTGGCAGGGTGCAGTTGCTTTAACCGGATACGGCAATGGTCTGGGAACCGCTGGTATTGATCTGGTCATGACGCCCGATGGCCGCGCTGTAGCAGCCTGGACTGGCAGCATCCCGGGAGAAGTTCGCTCCACCGGTCTGATCAGCATGCAGTACAGCCCAAGTACAGGCTGGACGGCACCGGTGCTACTGGAAACTTACAACATCAACCGCGAGTTGAAGATGGACAGCAACGGCAATGCAGTGCTGGTCTACTCACCGGATTTCACCACTACCCTGGTGATTGATCTGGTGTCGCGGCGGCTTACATTGGGTGGTCAATGGAGTGCCGCCAGTTTGGTAGAAACAGGCGTTGGCAGTGTGGACGACGTTTCATTCGCTATGAACTCAGCAGGCCAGGGCGTGGTGATCTGGTCGCAAAATGATGTTGCAGGAAGAGATTCCCGCAAGAGTCTCTGGTCTGCCGTGCTGCGTTAACCTGAGCCGCTAAAACCGCAAGCCGAACTTGCCCGCAACAACGGGCAGGTTTGGCTTTCTGCTTTGTGTCATTCTTGCGCTTTGAACCGGATGCAACTTTTTTGAAAGAAACCCAGATGACTGAATCAATCGAAATTCAAATTGTCGAAGTAGAGGAGCAGCTCAGACAAGCCATGATTGCTTCAGACATCAGCACATTGAATGCGTTGCTGGCCCCAAGTATTGTTATTACTAACCATCTTGGACAGCTTGTAGAAAGACAAGCTGACATAGCCGCGCATGAATCGGGCCTCATCAAAATCCATGCGCTAAACGCATCTGAACAGAAGATACAAATTCTTGGAGAGGTGGCGATCGTTTCAGTGCGAATGCAAATTCAGGGCAATTACAACGGCAGTCCTGCAAATGGTGACTTTCGTTTCACGCGGGTTTGGGCAGTTGTCAATGGCGCCTGGCATATTGTTGCCGCGCATATTGGAGCGGTAGTCTAGGAATTTTTAAAGCAACGGCGGCAATTCCCGCGCCAAAAAATCCATCACTGCGCGAATGCGACGGTTGGACCGAATCTCGCGGTGTACCACCAGCCACGCCGGTACTGCTGGCAAGGCCATGTCTGGCATAACGGCGACCACGTCCGGGTCGTCCCGCAGCAGATAAGCTGCAACAAAGCCAATGCCCAGCCCGGCGCGCACCGCCGCCCAGTAGGCCATCAGGTCGTCAGTGCGGAGCGCGAATTGTTCAGCTTCTACCGGATGCCCCATGGCTGCAAAGCCGCGGCCGATGTCCTGTACCCGGTCATTGCCAATCAGCTCATGCTGCAGCAGGTCAGCGGGCACTTGCGGTACACCACGTCGTACCAGATAGTGGCGGTGCGCACAGGCAGTAACTGTGACTTGGCCAATACGCCGCGCCACCAATGACGACTGCGTCGGGCGCACCATGCGGATGGCAATGTCAGCCTCGCGGCGCAGCAGGTCGCTTACCGCATTACTCACCACCAGCTCTATCTGAATACCGGGCTGCTCGGCCCGCAACTTGAGTAGCAATTGTGGCAGCAGGCAGCACGCCATGGGCTGGCTGGCCGAGATGCGCACGGTGCCTGACAGTGTTGTCTGCGCCTGGTGCGCACTGCGCATCATCGTCTGCGCCCCGGCTTCCATAGCCCGGGCAGCTTCGGCCAGCCGCATGGCTGCAGGCGTGGCAATCAGGCCGCGGCCAGTGCGTTCAAAAAGCGGCGTGCCAAGCTTTACCTCCAGCAGTGCAATGTGCCTGCCCACCGTCGGCTGGCTGATGCCAAGAGCCCGCGCTGCGCCCAGCAGGCTGCCATATTGTTGCGCCGCCAAAAAAGAAGGAATCAGTTGCCAGTTAAATTCAGACATATACAAAATTGCATAACAAAAGTGCGATTTTGTGAATTGTGCCATCTGCGCTGTGTGCCCACAATTGCTACATGTCTGAAATTATTCTGCCCTCCACTTATCCCAATACCGGCCTGCACACCATCCTTGGCGCAGGCGGCGCGGTTGGCCGTGAATTGTCCATCCAGCTGGCCAGGCAAGGCAGGCGCATCCGCCAGGTCGGGCGTCACCCCATCGTGGTGCAACCCGGCGATGAATTGAAAACCGCTGACCTGACAAATGCCCAAGCAACCTTTGCAGCCGTGGCAGGCAGCGAAGTGGTGTACTTGGTTGCGGGGCTCACCTACAGCACCTCGATTTGGCAAGCGCGGTGGCCGCTGGTGATGCGCAACGTGATTGACGCTTGCAGCAGGCACAAGGCACGGCTGGTGTTTCTGG
>ENA-OFCX01000305-OFCX01000305.1-metagenomes-genome-assembly--contig:-NODE-305-length-27207-cov-4.742524_pt1 | contig 27207 bp, 23 predicted proteins | sample MGYA00153384_OFCX01 | MGnify analysis MGYA00153384
TCTACCGGCACTGATCATCTGGCTCATCTTCAAAGACCGCGGTCGCTTCACCAACGAGGAGGGCAAAGAAGCGCTGAACTTCCAGATCACGCTGGCCATCGCCTACGTCGCACTGAACATCCTCATCCCGATTCTCGCGGCGATCACATTCGGTCTCGGCGCACTTCTCGGCTTTCTCATTCCGCTGGTTTGGGTAGCTGGGGTGGTCTTCTCAATTCTTGGGTTCCTCAAGGCGAAAGAGGGCATCCCCTATCGCTACCCATTTGCCGTTCGGCTCATCAAGTAGGGCTCCACTTTTCACAGGGAGGTCGGGTTCGCCCGGCCTTTTTGGTTTAATGGACCTATGACTGAGTACACGCCTCCCACTCCGTACCTGCCCGCTCCGATGAATCCGGCCGATGAGAAGCTCTGGTCGGCGCTCACCCACGTCGGCGGGATTTTCTTCTCATTCGTCCCCGCGCTCGTGGTCTACCTCGTTTTAAAGGACCGTGGGCCCTTCGTCCGGCACCACACCGCCACGGCCCTGAACTTTCAACTCACCATGCTGATCGCGAGCGTCGCCGCAGCGATTCTCTGGTTCGTCTTGATCGGAGTATTCATCACCGCAGCGATCTCGATCATCATCATCGTGTTCTCGATCCTCGCGGCGATCGCGGCGAACAAAGGCGAGTGGTACACCTATCCGCTGTCCATCAAGTTCGTGAGCTAGTCCTCGGGCAGCAGGGGAACGGCAGCTAGACCACCAGGAGCTGCCGCACCACGGCGTCAGCCAGGAGGCGCCCGCGCACCGTCAACCTCGGCCAGCCGATCTCGCACCGCATGGACCACATACTGTCCGGGGTGCGCGCCCAGGTGGCGGTCAAGGTGGTCGGCCCCGACGGACGCGCGCGCCAAGCAGTATCCGCTCGACTTCACGGGTGTCCTCGTCAAGCGTCTCGCGTCCGGCCGCAGGCGACCGCGCCCCGTGCATTCGTTCCGCGTAGGCGGCCGGATGTTTCACATTCCACCAGCGCACCCCGCCGATGTGACTGTGGGCGCCCGGCCCGATGCCCCACCAGTCTTGACTCGTCCAATAGGACAGGTTGTGTCGAGAATGGTGCTCCGGCGACGACGCCCAGTTGCTGACCTCGTACCAGCGGTAGCCCGCGGCGCTCAACATCCGCTCGGCCATCTCATACATATCGGCCTCGAGGTCATCGTCGGGTTCGGCCACCTCGCCTCGCCGAATCTGCCGTGCGAGTTTGGTGCCGTCTTCGATGATCAGGGCGTAGGCGGAGATATGATCCGGATGCTGAGCGAGCGCGCTCTCGAGGGAACGCTCCCACTCGCCCAACGACTCGCCGGGAGTTCCGTAGATGAGATCGAGGCTCACGTCGAGCCCGGCCTCCCGCGCCCACTGCACCACCCACGGGATGCGATCGGGATCGTGTGTGCGCTCGAGCGTCGCAAGTACCTGCGGCACCGCGGACTGCATACCGAACGAGACGCGGGTGAAGCCCGCGTCCGCGAGAGTGCGGAGATAGTCGGCGTCGACGGAATCCGGGTTCGCCTCGGTCGTCACCTCAGCGCCATCCGCCAGACCCCAAGTTTCACGAACCGCGCCGAGCATCCGCACCAGGTCTGCGGCGGGCAGCAGGGTCGGAGTGCCGCCACCGAAGAACACCGTCGACGCGGGGCGGTGCGGGAGTCCCGCGCGCGCCATCACCGTCAGAGCAAACTCGACCTCGGCAACCGCTTGGCCCGCGTAATCGGTGCGTGCCGCCCCGCGCAACTCTTCGGCGGTGAAGGTGTTGTAGTCGCAGTACCCGCAGCGCACCCGGCAGAACGGAACGTGAACATAGATACCGAATTGGCGCGACGCCGATCCGTCCACCACGGACAGGGGCAACGCGCCATCGGCCGGGGCCGGATCGCCGGACGGAAGAGCGCCGACCATCTCAGCCCGCCTCCTCGATGAACCGCATCAATCCGTGGGCCCGGCAAGAACCCTGAGGTAGCGGCGCGTGTACAGCTCCTGGGCGATGCGCAAGGGCAGGTAGGCGACCCACCAGTACCAGGCACTGGGCCTCGAGAATGCGCTGATGGTCAGCCACACCGAGCCGTCGTCGGTCTGGTCGACCACGAAGGCTTCCTCGCCGCGTTCCGGGTGCCCGGCGAGCGTGCCGTAAGCAAAACCCTTGCGATTGTGCTCATCGATCACGTACACGACACGGGCCGCCGCCTTCACCGGAAGGAGGAGGAAACGGATGGTGAGCTGCACGGAGTCGCCAGGCACGATGAACGCCGTCCCGTCCGTACCGTAGGTGTGCTCGTCTGCCTCGGCCAGCGCCGCCGATGCGATCGGCGCACCGAACTCGTCGAAGCTGACGGGGATGTAGGTCTGGTCGGTGACCTCGGGGGGCGCGGTCGCCACCACGACCGCAAAGCCCGACATCCGCTGAATTCCCCAGGTCATCGTCTGAGTCGTCGCCCACACGAAACGGTTGTCTCCATGGCCGATACGCGCGCGCCGCACGATCGCGCGGTAGCCTGCCGGCGGGTACGCCAGCAGATCAGACGACTGGGTACCGCCGATGGCGCCGTACGTCACCGGCTGCCGCCACAGCGGCACCGCGCCGGGCACCGCCTCGAGCGCGATCGAGCAGGCCCGGCCCGACAGCACCCACAGTGGCGTCTGTTCCATCGCTAGCCTTTCGTGGCCCCCATCGTCAGGCCCGCGATGAACTGCTTTTGCATCATGAAGAAAATCACCACGGGCGGCAGTGCCGCCACGATCGAGCCGGCCGACACCAGATGCCACTGCGCCACCCAGATGCCGTTGAGCGACTTCAGCCCGGCGGTCACCGGCATGGCATGTTGACCCTGGATCAGCACGGTGGCCCAGAAATAGTCGTTCCAAATGAAGGTGAACAGCAACACCGACAGCGCCGCCAGCGCCGGCCGCACCAGTGGCAGCACGACGCGCCAGAAGATCTGAAATTCGCTGGCACCCTCGAGGCGTGCCGCCTCGATCAGCTCATACGGCAGGTCGCGTATGAAGTTGCGCATGAAGAACGTGCAAAAGCCGGTCTGAAACGCAACGTGGAACAGCACCAACCCCGTGACAGTGTCGTAAAGGCCCAAGCGCAAACTCAATTCGCGCACCGGCACCATCAGGATCTGAAACGGCACGAAATTGCCGCCGACGAACAGGAAAAAGACCACCAGATTCAACTTGAAGCGGTAAACCCCGAGCGCGAAGCCGGCCAGGCAACTGAGTGCCAGCGCACCAGCCACCGTGGGCAAGGTGACCATGAAGCTGTTCAGGATGTAACGCATGATCGGCGTGTTGGTGAACACGGCCGTGATGTTCTCGACGATCATGAATTCGCTGGGCCATCCCCAGTAATTGCCGCTGGCGATGTCGCCTTGGCCGCGGATGGAGGTCAGCGCCACCGCGATGATCGGCAGCAACCACACCAACAACGCCAGCGGCAGCCCGACCTTGTAAAGCGTGCGGGTGACCGGCGAGGTCTTTTCGATCGGGGTGGGAAACATCTCAACGGCTCCTGCGCGATGGGCCCGGGCGCAATGGCGCGGGCCGGTGGGCCCCTGCGCAGTGACTTTCAAAGCCGGCCGTGGCCAGATCGTCCGAGCAAAAGCGGCCGCGGGGGTTCGCGCCGGGGTCGGGTGAGCCTGCGGGGGCGTCCAGCATCTCAGGCGAGCTCTTTTTCTTGCTGGTAGATCCGGTACAGCACGAACAGGATGTAGACCAGCATGATGGCGAACAGCACGGTCGCGATGGCGGTGCCGTAGCCCATGCGGTAGCCGTATTCGCTGAGCGCCTTTTCGTACATGTAGTAAGCCAGCACGCGCGAGGTGCCGTACGGGCCGCCCGACGTCATGATCGAAATCATGTCGAAGCTGCGCAGCGAACCGACGATCGTGACCACCACCGCGATGAAGGTGGCGGGCCGCAATTGCGGCAGCACGACGTTCCACAGCATCGCCCAGCCCTTGGCGCCTTCGAGCCGCGCCGCCTCGATCAGGTCGGGCCGGATGCTGTTCAGACCGGTGAGATACAGGATCATGCAATAGGCCACCTGCGGGTACAGGCCTGCGACGACGATGCCGTAAGTCACGTAGCGCTCGTCGGCCAGCACTGCGATCGGGTCCATGCCGAACAGGCCGAACAGGTGGCCGACGATGCCGTTGGCCGGGTTGTAGAACCAGGTGAACACGAGGCCGATCACGACCTGTGAGATCACGAACGGAAAGAAGAACATCGACTTTATGGCGCGGATGCCGAACACGGTCTGGTTCAGAAACAGCGCCAGCCCCAGGCCGACCGGCACCGCCAGCAGGAAGCCCACCAGCCAGATGATGTTGTTCTTCAACGAGACGAAGAAATCCGGGTCGGTCATCAGTTCCCGGTAGTTGTCCAGACCGACGAAGGTGGGCTCACCGAGCCCGTCCCAATCCTGGAAACTGATGCCGATCGATTCGAAGATCGGCAACACGACATAGACCGTGAACATCAGCAACGCCGGCGCGAGAAAGATCCACGGCGCCAGCCCACGCTGATGGCGACGCCACCATGTCAGTGGCGCGACCGACGTTGCTGTGCTCGACATGTCAGATCACTTGTAGACGCGCTTGCGCACGCTTTCCAGGCGCGCCAGGATTTCCTTGCGGGCCTCGGGCTTGACCATGTAGCGCTGGAAGCCCTCCATGCCCGCCTTGGCCATTTCGGCCGGAGCGTCGCGGTCATAGAACTGGCCCAGCGCATAGGCGCCCGACAGCATCGCGAAACCTTGCTTCAGGTACACGTCGCTTGGCGGCGCCGCGTCCTTGTTGACCGCCAGCTGCCCGAGGATGGCGTTGACCTTGGTCTGCACTTCGGCACTCGCCGCGTAGGCCAGGAAGCGCCGTGCATCGACCTTGTTCTTGGCCTTGGCGGGAATGTGGATCGTGTCGGTCGGTGCGTCCTCGGCCATCGGCACGTCGTTGATCTTCGGGAACTGCATGAAGCCGAGTTGCGCTTCGGTCAGCCCGGCCTTTTTCATCGGGTCGACGGCGAAGTTGCCCATCAGGTACATCGCGGCTTCGCCTTTCACGAAAGCCGGCACGGCGTCCTGCCAGTCGATCGCGGCGTGGTTGGCCAGGTAGTAGCCGGGCTTGACGATCTCGTCCCACTTGTCGAACACTGCGTTGACGCGCTTGTCGGTGTAGGGCACCTTGCCGGCGGTGAGGTCCATGTGGAACTCGTAGCCGTTGACGCGCATGTTGAGGTAGTCGAACCAGCCGCCGGTGGGCCACAGCGCCTTGGTACCGATGGCAAACGGCGTGACGCCGGCGGCCTTGAGCTTGGCGCTGGCGGCCATCAGTTCTTTCCAGGTCTTCGGTACGGCGATGCTGTTCTTCTCGAAGATGTCCTTGCGGTAATAGATGCCCCACTGGTAGTACGTGTAGGGCACGCCCCACTGCTTGCCCTTTTGCGTCATCGACGCGGCGGCCGACTTGAGCTTGGTGCCCAGGCCTTCCTTGGTCCACACGTCGGACACGTCTTCGAACAGTCCGGCGTTGACGAACGGCGCCATGCGGTTGCCGGCATACCAGGTCACGATGTCCGGCGGATCGGCCGTCAGAAAGTTGCGGATCGAGGTCTTGTAGCCTTCGTGGTCGAAGGTGTTGACCTTCACCGTGACGTCGGGATTGGCGGCCATGAAGCCCTTGACCATCACGTCCCAGGCTTCCTTCGGCGCGGGGTCGGACGCGTCGGTGTTGATGATCAGCGTGCCGGCCTGGGCGCCTGCGACCACGGCTCCGAGCAATGCGGTCATCGCGAACCGCGACAGGGTTTGGGGAATGTGCATCTCTGGTTTCCTTCTGGTGGTGATGCGTCAATGCGACGCGGGTTTAAAGCAATCCGTCAGATTTCGTCGGGGTGTTCAGGCGCCAGATCGACACGCCGCGAGGCGGCAGCCGCCGATCGCCCAGTACGACGGTGGCGGCGCCTGCCGGCGCCCACTCGAGCACGTCGCCGGAAAAATTGCAGGCGATCGCGAGCCCGCCGATGTGGCTCACGCGCAGCCCGTCGGGCAGGCGTTGCGTGGGCAGCCCGGCATCGGCGGCGGCGCGTGCCAACACATGCGACCAGCCGTCGACATCCGGGCTGCCGGCCAGGTAGCGAGCGCGCCCGTGGCGCACCAGCGCCGGGCAACCGTCAGCGTAGCGGGCGTCGATCTCGGCCGCGTGACAGTCCAGCCGTTCGCGCCAGCGCTGCAGGTTGAGCGTGACCTCGCCGAAGCCGGCGGTATCTACCACGCCAGGCGGCAGCGACTCGACGCGCAGCACGGTCACGCCGAGCAAGTCGACCAGCGGCCCCGGTGGCAGCGGCCGGGCGATCGACAGCCGCGCCGTCTTGGAACCGCTGCGCGCACCCACCACCACCTGGGCGCTGCTGATCGTCAGTGCCTGCGCGAGTTCGTCACTCACGTGCAGCGAGGCCGGCAAAACGATCAGCGCGTAGCCCGCCAGATCGGCTTGCGACGGCAGCACCGCCACGTCCAGCCCGAGCCCGCGCAGCGCGCTGTAGGCACGAAAACATTCCTCGATCACGTGGTAGTCGGCGCCCTGCGGCTGGATCTGCGCCATCCACTGCGCGTGGTAGTCAAACAGCAGCGCAACGCGTGGTTGCACGGCCAGGCCCGTCAGGTCGTGGCCCAGCGTGTCGCGCACGGACTGCAGTTCGTTTGCGACCTGCGTCGCCTCGAGGCCGCCCTGGTCGAGCGCACGGTCGGGCCGGTGCAGCCCGGCATGCATCTGCTCCTGCCCGTAGCGCACCTGGCGCCAGCGGAAATAGCTCACCACCTCGGCGCCGTGCGCAAAGGCCTGCCAGGTCCAGACGCGCACCATGCCGTCTTCCGGCGCCGGGTTCCACGGCGCCCAGTTGACCGGCCCGGGCTGCTGCTCCATCACCCACCAGCGGCCTTGGCACATGGCTCGGTACAGGTCGTGGTGGAACGCCGGGATATCGGGGTGGCCGGTGCGCATCCAGCGCCGCTTGTCGTGCTCGCTCAGGCCGGCGCGGTCTTGCGTGAAGCCGAGCGGATAGCTGTCCCAGCTGGCGATGTCGAGGTCGCGCGAGACGGCGTGGTGGTCGAACTCGGTGAAAAAGCCCATGTAGTTGTGGGCCACCGGCCGGCCCGGCGAAAGCGCCCGGATGATGTCGACCTGCGCGCGGTTGTACGAGACCACCTCGTCGGATGCGAAGCGGCGGTAATCGAGCCGGTGCGCCGGATTGGCTTCGGTGACGGCGCCCACCGGCGGGTCGACCGCGTCGAAGTTGCTGTAGCACTGGCTCCAGAACACCGTGCCCCAGGCGCGGTTCAATGCCTCGACACTCGCATAACGAGCCCGCAGCCAGCGGCGGAACGCGGCCCGCGCGGCCGGCGAATAGCTCAGCACCGTGTCGTGGCAACCGTATTCGTTGTCGGTCTGCCAGACCGCGACCGCCGGATGCTCGCCGTAGCGTTCGGCCATCAGACGCACGATGCGGGCCGACTGCTCGCGGTACTCAGGGCTCGAGAAACAGTAGTGGCGCCGCGAACCGAAGCCGCGCGTCTGCCCCTGCGCATCGACCGCCAAAATTTCGGGCTGCGCATCGACCAGCCATTTAGGCGGCGTGGCGGTGGGCGTGCCCAGCACGACTTTCAGGCCTTCGGCATGCAGCGTCTCGATGGCGCGGTCGAGCCAGTCCCATTCGAGCCGGCCGGGCGCGGGCTCCATCACGCTCCAGGCGAACTCGGCGATGCGCACGTAGGTGATGCCCATCTCGCGCATGCGCCGCGCGTCGTCGGCCCACCAGTCGGGCCGCCATTGTTCAGGGTAGTAGCAGACGCCGAGTTGCATGCTGTGCTCGAGGTTGCGTCAGGCAGCCTGCGGTACGGGCAGGTCGCTGTCCTGCACGCAGCGCGACAGGGCCAGGCCCTTGGCATCGAACACATGCAGCGATTCAGCCGGCAGCGAGATCGCGACTCGCTGCCCTTCGGTAGCGTGCAGGTTGCCAGAGGCCTTGACGACGAACGGATCGGTCTCGACGCCGGTGCGCAGGTACAGGTAGGTGGTCTCGCCCAAACGTTCCTGCCACTGCACCTCGCGCACCAGCGGCTGCGTCACGTTGCCCACGCGCACGTCTTCCGGCCGGATGCCGATCGTCAGCGGGGCGCCGGCGGGTTGGCCCTGCGCATCGACCGCGGCGTCGATCTGCTCGCCGCCGGCCAGCCGCACGCGAGCTGTTCTGGCGTTGGCTGACACCAGCGTGGCCGGCATGAAATTCATCTTTGGCGAGCCGATGAAGCCGGCCACGAACAGATTGCGCGGACGGTGATAGAGCTCCAGCGGCGCGCCGCACTGCGCCACGCTGCCTTCGAGCGCCACCGCCTCGCCGGCATTGAGCAGCAGGATGCGGTCTGCCAAGGTCATCGCCTCCACCTGGTCGTGCGTCACGTACACCGTCGACGCGCGGCCGAAGTCGCGGTGAATCTTGGCGATCTCGAAACGGGTCTGCACGCGCAACGCGGCGTCCAGGTTCGACAGCGGTTCGTCGAACAGGAACACACCCGGCTCGCGCACGATGGCGCGGCCGATCGCCACGCGCTGGCGCTGCCCGCCCGACAGCGCCTTGGGCAGGCGGTCCAGCAGGTGCTCGAGTTGAAGCACGCGGGCGGCGTCACCGACCTTCTGTGCGATGACGGCCCGGTCGACCTTGGCCAGCGTCAGGCCGAAGCCGAGGTTCTGGCGCACCGTCATGTGCGGAAACAGCGCGTAGCTCTGGAACACCATCGCCACGCCGCGCTGCGACGCGTCGACATCGTTCATCACCCGGTCGCCGATCTTCAGCTCACCGGCGGTGATCTCCTCGAGCCCCGCAATCATGCGCAGCAAGGTCGACTTGCCACAGCCCGACGGACCGACAAAGACGCAGAACTCGCCTTGCGCGATTTGCAGATCGACCTGACGGATCACCTCGATGCCGTTGCCGTAGTTCTTGCACACGCCGCTGAGGGTGATGCCCGCCATTCACGTCTCCGATCTTGTGGTTGTGGCTTTCACCCGTGCCATCACGGGCCCGCTCGGCGCGCAGCCCGCAGTGCAGCGGCCGGCCGTCGTGTCGCAGCGCCGCACCTCACCGATGGGCCACGCTGCCAACGGCCTGGCGCCGAACCGGGCTGTGCTGGCCGAGCGACTTCGGGCTGGCCGCGATCACACGCTCTCGATCGGTCTCGACGCGGCGGCCCGGCCGAGTCGTGGCTTTGGTGCAGCCTTTGTGGAACGTCGTGCGGCGTGTCTCGGGGCCGGTGGGTTTGCAGTTGATCTTCATGCGAGGTGGTGTAAGCGCCGGCTCAAAAGCGTCAATCGGATCCTTCTCTGGTTGGCCGGCATTTTTCACGAGGCCGACGCTGAAACAGTCAGGGTATTCCAGACCAGGGCATTTGCGAGCGACCGACGGCCAGACCACGACCACGACCTCGACCTCGACCTCGACCTCGACCGCAGATTGCCAACGCGGGCGGGCGACCGCGCATCGAATACATTCTTTCGATGCGAGACGACACCAACAGGCCCCGGTTGCTGGGCATCGACTGGGGCACCAGCAACCGCCGCAGCTGGTGGCTCGGCGCAGCGGGCAACGTGCTGGCCGAGCACCAGGACGAGCAGGGACTGCTCGCTTGTCAGGGACGGTTTCCCGAGGCCCTCAAGGCGCTGCTGGCCGCCGGTCCGGCGCTGGCCCCGGACGCCTCGATCCTGATGAGCGGCATGGTCGGCAGCGCCAGCGGCTGGCTCGAGGCGCCCTATGTCGACGCCAGCACGCCGCTGGCGGAACTGGCCCGCCACCTGGTGCCGGTGCCCGCTGCCGGACCGCGCAGTTTCATCGTGCCCGGTGTGCGATTTGGTGCGGCCGATGGTCGGGTCGACGTGATGCGCGGCGAAGAAACGCAACTGCTGGGCGCGCTGACGCTCGGTCTCGGCGACGGCTGGGTGGTGCTGCCCGGCACGCACAGCAAGTGGGTGCTGCTGCAGGGCGGGCGCGTGGTCGACCTCGCCACGTACATGACGGGCGAATTGTTTGCGCTGCTGACGCGGCATGGCACGCTGGCCAGTGTGACCGGCGCGATCGGCGTGACCGACACGAGCGGCACGATCGGCGTCAGCGACTTCAGTGACGTGATCCCGAGCGATTCATCGGAACCCGATGCCGCATCTTCCAGTTCGACTTTCGCCAGCGAGCCGTTCCTGCGCGGCGTGCACGCCGCCGGGCGCAGCGGTTTGTCGAACGCTTTGTTCGGCTGCCGCGCGCTGGTGGTGACTGGACGCATGCCGGCGTCCGATGCGCGAGACTATCTTTCGGGCTTGCTGATCGGCGCCGAGTGGCACGACGTGGTGAGCCGGCATGGCCGTGCACCAGTCCACATCACGCTGATCGGCTCGCCCGAATTGGAGCGGCGTTACGCCGGCGTCGCTTCCGGCGCCGGTTGCCGCGTCACGCGTTTGTCGGCGCGCGACGTGCAGTTGGCGGCGTTCGGCAGCCTGCGCGCTGCCGTCTGAAAATCGCTCGAAATATCGCTCGCCTCGATCCAGGAATGACCCGACATGACGCCGTTGAAAGATTTCCGACCGCCCCTCGCCGCGATCCTGCGCGGACTCGACGAACGTCGAGCGGGCGAGGTGGGCGCCTTGCTGTTCGGCGCCGGGTTTCGCATCCTCGAAGTGCCGTTGAACCGGCCCGGCGCACTGGAGTGCATCCGCACCCTGGTGGGCATCGCGCCATCGGACGCTCTGGTGGGCGGCGGCACGATGCTCAGCGTGGCGGATGTGGACGCGGTTCATGAGGCTGGCGGGCGGCTGATGGTTTCGCCCAACTGCAACCCGGCGGTCATTCGGCATGCCGTGGCGAAGGGCATGTACACCGCGCCCGGCATCGCCACGCCGACGGAGGCATTCACAGCGCTGGACGCCGGCGCCCACGCGCTGAAACTGTTTCCTGCGGAATCGCTGGGTTTGCGTGGGTTGAAGGCGCTGCTGTCCGTGTTGCCGGCCGGCATTTCAGTCTGGCCGGTGGGTGGCGTCACACCGGAGAGCATCGCCCCGTGGCTGCGCGCCGGCGCCAGCGGCTTTGGCATCGGCGGCCAACTGTTCCGACCCGAAATGAGTTTGCCAAGCGTGGCCGATGCGGCGCAATCGTTTCTGGCGGCATGGCGGGTTGCCGCGCGCTGATCAAGCTCAACAACATCTCTCTCAGCGTCGCCGGCCCCATGGGGGTGCGCTTGCAAGTGCAACCGTCTGCTCAACGATCGGCGGAAACGCTCCGGCGTGACGCTTCGACCGGCAGCGAAGGCTTCGACTCCGGGGCCGCCGGGCTACTTGGGTCGGCCGTCGGGCCCGGATCGTGAAGCCGGAAGCGGCCTTCGGCGGACGAGTTGGCGCGCAACAGCCAAACCGCCGCGATGGCCAGCGTCAATGCACCGACCAACCCGCGTGCGATTCGACGGCGACGCAGCGACCGGCGCTCGGCGACATAGGACGGTTCTGGTTTCATCACTGGGACCTCGGAACTCGGCGTGGCGTGCGGCACGTGGCACGTGGCATGTGGCACGTGGCATGTGGCATGTGGCATGTGGCATGTGGCGGAACCATTGCGCACTCTAAAGTGGATGCGGAACCTGCAGCATCCCTCTGAAGGGGGCATTTGCGTCATGGAAAGACGCCACGGTGGGTGCCATTGAAAACGCCCCCGGTGGACGCCCCAGAGACGCCGCACCCCCTCGATAAGATCGATTGCACCGCCAGCGACAATCTGACCCATGACCGTGATTTCAAACGACGCCAAGCCGAGCAATTTTTTGCGTCAGGTGATTGAACGCGATCTGGCCGCGGGCACTTATGCCGGCCGCCACGACGCCGGCAGCCCGGGAGACGCCGCGCACCATGCAGCGGGCGGGCTGGACCGGTTGAAGATCCGCACCCGTTTCCCGCCCGAGCCGAATGGCCACCTGCACATCGGTCACGCCAAGAGCATCTGCCTGAATTTCGGACTGGCGCGCGATCACGGCGGCGCCTGCCATCTGCGCTTCGACGACACCAATCCCGAAAAAGAAGAACAGGAGTACGTCGACGCGATCCTGGAGATGGTGCGCTGGCTGGGCTTCGATTGGGAGATGCCCGACCCGCTGCGTCCGGCCGCCCGGCTCAGTCACCTGTACCACGCCAGCAACTATTTCGACTTCATGTACCGCGCCGGCGAGGAGCTGATCATGGCCGGCCACGCCTATGTCGACGAACAAAGTGCCGAGCAGATGCGCGCCAGCCGGGGCGATTTCGGCACGCCCGGCAGCAACAGCCCGTACCGCGACCGCACGCCGGCCGAGAACCTCGAGCGCTTCCGTGCCATGCGCGACGGGCTGCTGCCCGATGGTGCGGCCGTGCTGCGCGCCCGCATCGACATGGCCAGCCCGAACATCAACCTGCGCGACCCGGCGCTGTACCGCATCAAGCGCGCCACGCACCACAACACCGGCGACCGCTGGTGCATCTACCCGATGTACACGTATGCGCACCCGATCGAAGACGCGCTCGAAAACATCACCCACAGCATCTGCACGCTCGAGTTCGAGGACCAGCGACCGTTCTACGACTGGCTGCTCGACACGCTGTGCACGCTCGGTCTGCTGGCCCAGCCGCGGCCGCACCAATATGAATTCGCGCGTCTGAATCTGACCTACATCGTCACCAGCAAGCGCAAGCTGCGCCAGTTGGTCGACGAAGGCCACGTGCAAGGTTGGGACGACCCGCGCATGCCGACGCTGGTGGGGCTGCGCCGGCGCGGCTACACGCCGCAGAGCCTGCAGCTGCTGGCCGAACGCAGCGGCGTGAGCAAGGCGGGCGGCTGGATCGACTACGGCTCGCTCGACATCGCGCTGCGCGACGACCTCGACCCGAAGGCCGCGCGCGCCTGCGTCGTGCTCGAACCGCTCAAACTCAAGCTCGTGAACTTCGCAGACGTGTTCGGCAGCGCTTCGCACCAGGAACCGTGCCACGCACCGGTGCACCCGGCGCACCCCGAGCGTGGTCAGCGTGAGTTCGCGCTGACCAGCGAAGTGTGGATCGAGCGCGAGGACTTCATGCAGGTGCCGAGCAAAGGCTTCTTCAGGCTCAGCCCGCCGCGCGTCGACGCCCAAGGCGCGGCGGTACCGGGCAGCCGCTCACGCTTGAAATACGGCTATGTCGTCGAATGCACGGGTTTCGAATTGAATGCCGCAGGCGACGTGACCGCCGTGCTCGCCAGCCTGGTGCCCGACACGAAGAGCGGCACGCCCGGCGCCGATGCGGTCAAGGTCAAGGGAGTCATCACGTGGGTCAGCGTCAGCAACGGCCTGCCCGCAGAGGTGCGCTTGTACGACCGTCTGTTCACCGAGGAACAGCCCGACGCCGGTGGCCGCGACTTCCTGAGCTGCCTGAACCCTCACAGCATGAAGGCGGTGTCGGCAGTGGTCGAGCCCGGCTTGGCCGCAGCGAAGCCGGACGACAAGTTCCAGTTCGAGCGGCACGGTTATTTCGTCGCCGATCGCCAGGACCACGCGCCGGGCCGGCCGGTGTTCAATCGCACGGCCACGCTGAAGGACACCTGGGCCCGCTAAGCAATCGGCGCACACCTGCTGCCGGCTTGCCAGCCCGAACCTGGTGCTTGTCAACGCTTCGGCTTGCGGCAGGTCCACCACGGCAGCGCGTGCCGCAGCGACAGCACTTCACCACTGCGTTCGGCCGCGCATCCGGGGACCGCCGCCAGCACCTGCTGCCACGCCGGCGATTGCAATGCCTGCAGCAGCACCTGCATGGCCGGCTGGTCCAGGCTGTGCGCCGAGGTCACCAGAAAATATGTTTCCTGCGCCAGCGCCACGAAGTCGAGCTCGCGAGAGACCGCTGCGCCATGGATGCCGAACGCCGCGTCGGCGCTGCCGCTGGCCACGGCTTCGGCGCTGGCCTGCTGCGAGAGTTCGGTCCGATCAAAGCCGGAAATCTGGGAGGGCAGCAACTGCGCGCCGGCCAGCAGCTCCTCCAGCACGACCCGTGTGCCGGAGCCTCGCGGACGGTTCACAAAACGGACGTCGCTGCGCGTCAGGTCGTGCAGCGACTGCAACGCCAGCGGGTTGCCTCGCGCCACGATCAGGCCCTGGGTGCGGCGAACGAACCCGATCAGCTTGTGCATGTTGGGCTTGAGCAACGGCCGGTAGGTGCGCGCGGTTGGTGACCGCGAAGGCGCGCTCGTCAACGCATGAAACCCGGCCAGCACGCAACGGCCTTCGTTCAGTGCGGAAAGGGCATCGACGCTGCCGCTGAACTGGATGTCGAGCTGCAGTTGGTGTCGCTCGGACAGCCAGTCGCGCAGTAGCGGCAGGGCGTCGTCGTGGCTCGCCGACATGCTGATCACGCCCGAGCCGACATCGAAGGCCAGCGCGAAGGCACGCTCGAGTTCGCTGCGCAAGGACTCGATCTGCGGCGCCAGGCGCGCCAAGGCACGACGCTCGGCCCCCAGCAGCTTTTCGCCGAACGGTGCCAACACGGCCGGCTGGCCCTTGATCCACAGCACCAGCGGTTGCCCAAGCTTGGCCTCCCAGCGTTTGAGCTCGCCCCAGACATGGCGATAGGAAAGCTCGAGCTGCCGCGCAGCGGCCGAGATTGAGCCACCTTCCTGCAGCGCTGCCAGCATGGCCAGCAGTGGATGGTGCAGCGCGCGCGCGCCCTGCGGTTCGTCGGTCCACGTGTACGCCAGTTGCACCTTATGCATCGGGATTCAAATCGCCTCTGGCAAGCTCTGCAGACAGAACCGTGAAGTATTCGTGTGTGACGTGACGCGCTGCGGTTTCACGAATGTCGCGGGTGACACGGATGTCGCTTGGGCCGCAAGGCGGCCACGCAGCGCGCCCACGGCACCTGAGCCGACGGCATCCGGGCCCGACCGGTTTCGTCGCCAACGTGGCGCCGACTGCTGCCCAGCAATTGCTTGCTGCCCGGACGACGGCCGACGCTTGACTGCATTGTCGGACAGCCAGCAGGCGACCTTCATGCTGCGACCGAGTTCGATCCGGTGCTGCGGCACACGTCGGTGTGGTCGCTCACGGTCAGCGGGCTGGCGTCCGCCCTGACAACGGGTTTCGGGCCGCGCGCCAGCGCTTGGCTGACCGTGTCGCGAAGGTGTCGCGATGCCTCGGGCTCCGGTCGCTGCGGCAGACGACGCGGTTGAACAGCCGAGACCAGCGAGCACACCACCAAGGTCAAACGCCAGCAGCGTGTTCAATCCAATCAGCTCGCTGTCGCCGTGTCGGTGACGCAGCAAGGTCATTCAACAGACCTGATGTTTCATTTGGTCAACGGCTTCGCCTTGCACGCGATTGGCCGCCGAGCCAAGCCCGGTCTGGCACGTGCACGGTGGTGGCTTTCGATGGCCTGGGCTGACTGGCTGCGATGGATGCCGGCCGCGTGTACGTGCCCACGAAGGTAGGCGCCCGAAGCCGGCAGCATGACCAGCGTGTCCTGCATCTTGAGCGGTCGTGACATCGACAATCTGGCCCATTACCACGTCGGTCTGTGACCGACCCGAGCGGGCCCAGAGCGGGCCTAGAGCAGGCCAGCAGCGCCGACCCTCAGGCCGCACAACTCCTGAAGCCACAGAACGGGTCGTCCCGCTGCGGCAGGTAAAAGTTGCGAAACTTCGGACTGCGCATGCGGCCTCGCGTGGCCAGCGAGGCACCGCGCAGCACCTTGTGTGTGCCGAACCACGGCTGGGAATAGTCACGGTACGGCCCGGCCTCGAAACCCGGATAGGCGCGGAATGTGCTCGCGGTCCATTCCCAGACCTGGCCCCAGCGGAACCCGCGCGAGGCGCCCAGGTGGGCGGCAGTTTCCCATTCGACTTCGCTGGGCAAGCGGCGCCCGGCCCAGCGACACCAGGCATCTGCCTCGTACCAGCTGACGTGCACGACCGGTTGCTGCGGCGGCACGCGCAGCAGCTTGCCGAGGCGACGCTGCAGCACGCCGTGGCGCATTTGTTCGACATGCCGGGGCGTGCGCCGGGATTCCCGCTGAACCCAGGCCCAGCCGTCTGCGCTCCAGTGGCGGCGCTCGTCGTAGCCACCGTCTTCCGCGAACTCACAGTACATCGCCCACGTCACCGGCTGCGCATCGATCTCGAATTCGAGCACGGCCACTTCGTGCGGACCGCGCTCGTTGTCGAACACGAATCCGCCCGGCCCGGTGCCGAGGGTCCAGCGCGTGGCGGGAAACATCAGCGCTTCACGCACCACGGCGTCAGTCTGGCGGGGCAGCAGACCGGCGTCGAATCCGAGCGTCTGCGACATGCAGGCGAACGCCTCGATGTGCATGTCTTCATGAAACAGCGCGAGGCGGTAGAAGTAAAGCGCGTCGTCGCTGTCGGGGGTGCCTTCCAGCAACTCGAGCGTGACCTCCAGCGTGTCGACAAGGTATTGCCGGGTGTCCTGCAGGCCCGGCAAGTCGAGTTGCCAGCGGCTGTCGTGCAAGACCTGGCCCGGGTCGTACCAACGGTCGGCATGGGCACACAACGATGCCAGGCGGGACTGCGATGGGTCGCAACGTTCGCCACGCTGGCGCTGCAGGTTGCGGGAGATCCAGTGTTCCTGGAACCAGCCGATGTGCCCCAGTTCCCAGAGCGGTGGGTTCAACTCTGCCAGGCAGGGCACCACGCCGCCTTGTTGCGCCAGTTCGCGCTCATAGGCCGAGATCCAGCGCAGCGTGTGGTTTCTGGCATCCATCAGCGCAAGCGACAACCAGTCCTTGTCGGCCCCGCGCATGCGCAAGGATTCCACATTGGGTACTTCGAAATCGAGCAAGCCGGCCTCCTCGCGTCGCCCCTCGCTGCTGATCGCCAGCTCGGCACTGGCGACCGCCAGCAACGACAACTTGCACACCGCCGCGCGCTGGGCACGCATGTTCTCGAAAGATTGTCGCACCGGGATTTCGGACCACTTCGGCGGGCAGCGATGCGACTTGCTGATCGCGCTGCATGCCCGCCGATCGGCCGTGAACATCGCTGAACTTTCAAATCTGCACCGCAGCAGGCCACTGATCGACGTGCTGACGGGAACCGACCCTTACCGCGACATCGACCACGACCCGCAGGCTCAGCAGTCGCTCCGGCTGGCGACCCACCTGGGCGCGTTGCAAGACCAGGGTCCACTGGCGCTGCACGCGTCGCTGCGCCACAAATGCAGCAAGATCCATCGACTGGCACCGCCCCCGACGCCGCTGCCACCGGTGCCGCGCGTACTGTGCGTTGTTCTGGTGGTGCATCTGCGTGACGAGATAAACCCGCTCACGTTCATGCGCGCAGCCGTTTGGCTGCGCGACCGCAGCGACATCCACTGGCAACAGATTGACGAGGCGATCGACCCGACACTGGCCGACGCCGCGCAGCGCAGCGCGGCCCGGTGCTCGCAGTACCGCTGACGGGGCGGCCTGCCGCGCGCTGCCGCACGCCAGCAGGTTCGCCGTGCGCAGGCGCTGGTCAACAGCAGCCGCATAGAAGGCGGCGCGCAAGTCGTGCTTGAAGCGGTGCAAAGCGGCTCCGCCGTGATGGCATCGCACCGTGCCGGAAACATCGGCCTGTTGGGACCGGCGCATGCGGGCTATTTCGATCTGGGCGATGATCACAACGCTGCTTGCTTGCTGGCTCGTGCGCGTGCCAGGCCTGCGTTTCTGGCGCTGTTGCGCGAGCAGACTCGGGCTCGGGCGCCGCATTTCGAACCTGTCGAAGGGCGGCGTCGATTGACCGAACTCGTGATGATTGCCTTGGAGAAATTGCGATGAATGCCCCCCTGCCTGAGGCTGTGCGCCTGACATCGCTGTCGCACGGTGGCGGCTGCGGCTGCAAGATTGCGCCCGGCGTGTTGAGTGAGATTCTCAAGAACTCGAGCGGCTTTCCGATGCCCAAGGAACTGATGGTGGGCATCGAGACGGCAGACGACGCGGCGGTCTACCGCCTCAACGACGAGCAGGCGCTGATCGCCACCACCGACTTTTTCATGCCGATCGTCGACGACCCGTTCGATTTCGGACGCATCGCGGCCACCAATGCGATCAGCGACGTCTATGCCATGGGCGGCAAGCCGATCCTCGCGCTGGCACTGGTCGGCATGCCGATCAACGTGCTGCCGCTCGAGACCATCGCGCGCATCATCAAAGGCGGCGAGAGCATTTGCGCCGAGGCTGGCATCCCGATCGCCGGCGGCCACACCATCGACTCGGTCGAACCGATCTACGGGCTGGTGGTGCTGGGTCTGGTGCATCCGGGCAAGGTCAAGCGCAACGCCGACGCGCGGCCGGGCGACCTTCTGGTGCTGGGCAAGCCGATCGGCGTGGGCGTGCTGTCGGCCGCATTGAAAAGGGACGCACTCGGCGCCGATGGCTACGCGCAGATGATCGGCAGCACCACGCAGCTGAACACGCCGGGGATGGCGCTGTCTGCCCTGCCCGGCGTGCACGCGCTGACCGACATCACCGGTTTCGGACTGGCCGGTCACACGCTCGAGTTGGCGCGCGGCGCGAAATGCACCGCCGTGATCGATTGGGTGCAGGTGCCGCTGCTGCCAGGCGTGCGTGAGTTGGCGGCGCAAGGCATGGTGACCGGCGCTTCCGGCCGCAACTGGGACAGCTACGGCCGCGACGTGACGTTGCCGGAAGATTTCGCGGGCGCCGACCGCGCATTGCTCAGCGACCCGCAGACCAGCGGCGGCCTGCTGGTCTCGTGCGCGCCGGGCGCATTGCAAGAGGTGCTCGACATCTTCCGGCGCGAAGGCTTCAACCATGCTGCGGTGATCGGCAGCGTGACCGAGGGCGTGGGCCGGCTGGTGATTCGCTGAGTCGGCCGGACTCGGCCCCTCGCCCTCGCCCTCGCCCTCGCCCTCGCCATCAGCTTCGCCTTCGTTCCTCGCTCCTCGCCCCACGACCTCTGTCCCACGACCCGCATGGCTGCCCTGCACATCACCGACATCGAATCAGCGATCAACTGGTGGCGCGAGCGCCAGCCCTCGCCCGATGGCATCACCGCGTGTGCCGAGGTGCTGGCGCTGGCCGAGGTCTACGCGCTGATGGTGTATCACCACGAGCCGGACTGCGACGAAGTCTCGATGCCGCCAGCGGCGCGCTCCGCGTGGCTGGCGTGGTACGCCAGCACGCCCGACGCCCCATGCATCGCGATCTGCTCGACCAGCCAGGGCGATGCCGTGTGCAAGGGTTGCGGCCGCACCTTCGACGAAGTGCAGCACTGGACGGGCATGTCCCCGGGGGAAAAGCGAGTCACTTGGCGCCGCATCACGCGCGAAGGCACCGCCTGGCGTTTCAACCGGTACGCCGAGCGCGCCGCCGCAACTCGTTCATCCGAAGGCTCGGTGAACCTGGCCTGATCGCCTCATGGCGAAGCCGGCGCGGGTGGCGCCTGCACCGACGATTTCAGTCGGCGGGCACCGCAGGCAGAGCGAGCACGAAACAACTGCCGCCACCGTGGCGCTCCACACAGCGCACGCTGCCCTTGTGGCGCTCGGCAATCTGGCGCACCAGGCTCAACCCGAGCCCCACGCCGCCCACCTGCTCGGCATGACCGGGCAGGCGGAAGAACGGCTCGAAGATGCGTTCGCGCATCGCGTTCGGCACGCCCGGGCCACGGTCGCAGACCTGCACCTCGGCATGCCCGTCGATTCGCTGCAGGCGCACTTCGATCTCGCCGTCGCCGCCGTAGCGGCGCGCGTTCTCGAGCAGGTTGCGCAAGGCACGTCGCAACAGACGCTCGTCGCCTTCGACGTCCAGCGTGCTGCCATCGACCTTGGCGTCCACGTGCGAGCCTTCCTCGACCGCCAGCGCCAGCAGGTCGACGACTTCCGGCTGCTCGAGTGCCAGCGTGGCGTCGAGCCGGCTGGCCAACAGCACCTCGTCCACCAACGCATCGAGCTCGGCCACGTTCATGTCGATTTCCTGCTTGAGCCGAACACGCTGGGCGGGCGGCGCGTCTTCCAGCATGGCCACCGCCATCTTCATGCGCGCCAGCGGCGAACGCAACTCGTGGCTCGCATTGGCCAGCAGTGACTGGTGCGACCGGACCAACGTCTCGACCCGACTGGCCGCCACGTTGAAGCTCGATGCCACCGCCGCCACTTCATCGCGGCCGGACACCTCGACCCGGTGGTTCAGCTGCCCCGCGCCGAACTGTTCGACGCCCAGCTTGAGCGCCTCCAGCCGACGCGTCAGGCGTCGGACCACGGGAAAGGCACCCAGCGCGACCGCGATGAACAACAGCACCAGCACCATCAGCAATCCGGCGCCGCGTTGCCAGCCGGGCGGAAGGAACGGCAGTGGCGGTCCATGGCCCGGCCCGTCCTGGCTGCCGGGTGATCCGCCGCGCATCGGCCGCGGCCGCATCAACCACAAGGTGCGACCGTCCTCGAGCCGGATCGCCAGCACGCGCGATTCGCCCTGCGCCTGTCGACGCAGGAACGATTCGGATTCAACCAGCCGCCGTCCCTCGCCGCTGTCCAACGCAAGCGGCAGGCGCAGCCGCTGCGACCATTCGCGCAGCGCCTCGACCTGCTCCACCAGCGGCGCATCGGCGCCAGGCAGCGAACGCTGGATCAACTCGGCCCACGCGCCCATCCGCTCGCCCAGCACTCTTTCAGCGCTGCCGCGTTCCTGCTCGATCTGGCGCTGGAACAGCCAGCCCGAAGCGAACGCGAACAGCAGCAGCACCGCCACCACCGTCAGGTAGATGCGCAGGTAGAGCGACCTCACCGGCGCGCTCGCAGCAGCCGTCGCGCTGGCAAGCGGCGCGTGCCGAATCGGTCGTCAACCCGTCGCATCGACATCCTGCTTGCGCGCGAACAGATAGCCCGCGCCGCGCACCGTCAGCACGCGCCTGGGCAGCTTCGGATCGTCCTCGATGGCCGAGCGGATGCGCGAGATGTGCACATCGATCGACCGGTCGAAAGCGTCCATCGGATGCCCTTTCAACGTGTCCATGATCTGGTCGCGCGACAACACGCGGCCAGCGCTTTGTGCCAGCACCACCAGCAGATCGAACTGGTGCCCCGTCAGGTCGCAAGGCTGCCCGTCGAGCCGTGCCATGCGCGCGGCAAGGTCGATCTCGAGCCGGCCAAAACGCAGCATCTCATCGCACGGGCTGGCCAGTGCGGCACGGCGCAGCAATGCCTTCACACGCGCCAGCAACTCGCGCGGCTCGAACGGCTTGCCAAGGTAATCGTCAGCGCCCAGTTCCAACCCGACGATGCGGTCCGTCGGTTCACCGCGTGCCGTCAACATCAGCAAAGGCAAGTGCCGAGTGCGAGGACTGGCGCGCAACTCGCGGCACAACTCCAGACCATCGCCGTCGGGCAACATCAGGTCGAGCACCAGCGCATCGAAGCTCTGATCGCTCAGCCGTTGCCGACCGGTGGCCAGCGTACCGGCTGTGTCCACATCAAAGCCGGCCTGGCGCAGGTAATCGCCCACCATCGCGGACAGGCGCGTATCGTCGTCAATCAGCAGCAAGCGAGAGGCCATTTTCGTCGCATTGTCATGTCCTCGGGCCAGGCCGGGCGTCTTGCAACGTGAGCCGCAAGACGCCCCCGGCTGGCCGGAGGATAAGGTTATCGCCTAGGTTGCTCGCGTTCCGCGCGGTCCCTGTGGTCGTGCATGCGGGCGCTGCGTTCCTGCATGCGTTCGGCCAGCTTGGTGCGTTGCTCAGGGGTCAGCACCCGGCTGATTTCGATCATGGCCTGCGACATGCGCTTGGTTTCCTGATCGTGCTGGGACAGCATCTGCTGACGCACCGCCTCGACCGCGTTAGCGTCGACTGTGGGCGCCGTGAATGCCTTCATGCGTTGTTCGTGCAACGCACGCCCCGAGTTGCGCTGTGCCTTGAGGTCGCTGGCAGCGGCTTGCAGGATCTGCTTGACCTGGGTGCGCTGCGCTTCGGTGGCGTTCACCGATTCCAGCATGCGGTCAACCATGCGGCCCATGCGCTGCGGCGAGCCGCCCATCATTGAACGTTCCATGTCGCCGTGACCCGCTGCGCCAGGCATCGCTGAAACGGACAGCGCCGCGGCGCCGCCGAGCGCCAACACCGCGCCGGCTGTCACCGCACGCAACATTCGACCAGGTTTCGAAACCATTCCCATCGAGTTCTTCGTCATCGTTAACTCCAAAATCAAACAGGGCCAATTGCCCTGAAACGATGATCGACGCGGCAGGTAAAGCCCAGCGGTCCGGCAGGTAAAGAAGTGTGAATCGCGAGTGAAGGCGTGAGCACGGGACGGACGGGGTCGGTGCAAAACCGGCCAGGGTCGTTATCCTAGATTGGCCAACCAATTAATTGTCGCCAACCAGGGCAGAGCGATTTGTTTGGGTCTGCGATGACGAGCCTGGCACCTAGCTCGATGGCTGTGGCCTCGATGAGAGCATCGCCAATTCGAAAATCGTGCGACAGCGCCAGACTGTCGGTGAGGCAAGAGCCCCGATATACGAGGTCTAGCAAAACTTCTTGCAAATCAAACAGGGTATCGGCGGAAGTTCCCACACCTCTGCAGAAAAGAAAAAACCCCTAAGTCGTTGATTTACTTAGGGGTTTGGTCACTACCGGTCTATCCAGGGGTCTATTTTGGTGGAGCTGGGGGGAATCGAACCCCCGTCCGCAAACCATCGTCAGGCAGATCTACGTGCTTAGCTGACTGATTTGGTTTTAATGGTTTCGGTCGCGCAGCAGCACGCTACCAAACCCACGAGTCACTTGATTTAGCCTTGCGCAGAGTGACCCTGCACAAACCGAGCCCATGTGTATGACCTCGCAGCCTTTAGGTTTTACCCCTCAGGCCCAGCCCATAGGCCAACTGTTGCGAGGCTCACCGGTGTTAAGCGGCGAGAGCGTACGTTTGATCGTTCGCAGTTACTTTGTTTCCAGTGGATTTACGAGCGTACTGGTGCTCGGCATGCCCTGTTCCAACTCCGCATCCACGTCGAAGCCAGGTCAGCCCCTGTGAAACGTATGTTATGCCATCCGCAGGAACTTCAACAGCTCGTTCGGATTGTCGATGACGTGATCCGCGCCCCATTCGTGCACGGCCGGCCCTTCACCCAGGTAACCCCACGTCACCGCAACGGTCGCCATGCCGGCGGCACGCCCGGCTTGTACATCGCGGAGGTCGTCTCCGACGTAGACGCATTCGGTGGGCGCGACTGCCATGCGGCGTGCCGCCTCCAGCAAGGGCGCCGGATGGGGTTTGGAATATGGCGTGGTGTCTCCGCACACCAAGGTGGCAGCTTCGAGATCCAGGCCCAGCCCGCGCACCAGCGGCACGCTGAACCGGGTCGCCTTGTTGGTCACGATTGCCCACCGCAACGCATGGGTGCGCAAAAGATCAAGCAACTCTCGCACCGCAGAAAACAGCCGGGTTTCAGCTGTCATGCGAGCTTCGTAACGTTGCAGGAATTCGTCTCTCATCGAAACAAAATCGGCATCGTCGGGACCCACGTTCAGCGCCTTGAACACCATGCCACGCGCGCCCGATCCGACCATTGGTCGGTAATGATCCAACGGCAGGATCGGCAGGCCACGCGCCAAGCGCATCTCGTTGCCAGCGCCCGCCAGATCGGGCGCGCTGTCGATCAAGGTACCGTCCAGGTCGAACAACACCGCCTTGATTGGGTTCAGGCGCTGTTGCGGCATGCAAACATGTAATTCACGCTGGTGTTTTCTGACAGCCAATAACGGCGCGACAACGGGTTGTACTCGAGACCGCGGGTGGCCTCTAGTTCCAGACCGGCGCGGCGGCAGGATTGCGCCAATTCACTCGGTCGAATGAATTTGGCGTATTCGTGTGTGCCTTTGGGCAACAACTTGAGCACATATTCCGCACCGACGATGGCGAACAAGAACGATTTCGGGTTGCGGTTGATGGTCGAAAAGAAGATCCAGCCGCCCGGCTTCACCAAGGTCGCGCAGGCCTTCACAACTGACGCGGGGTCCGGCACGTGTTCCAACATTTCCATGCACGTGACGGTGTCGAACTCTCCCGGCATTTCAATCGCAAGCGCTTCGGCCGAAATCTCACGGTATTCCACCGACGGCGTGCCGGCCTCGATGGCATGCAGCGCAGCCACCCTCAGTGCCTTGGTGGCAAGGTCAATGCCCAACACGTTCGCACCTTTGCGCGCCATGGCATCGGACAGTATTCCGCCGCCGCAACCCACATCCAGCACCCGCTTACCGCTCAACCGCGCCTTGCCGTCGATCCATTCCAGCCGCAATGGGTTGATCTGGTGAAGCGGCCGAAACTCACTTTCAGGGTCCCACCAGCGATGAGCGAGATCACTGAATTTGGCCAGTTCCTGGGGGTCTGCATTCATCATCAATTGATGGTAACCATTCACTGGACGATTGGCATTTGTGCTGGTTTGAACGCGCCTGCTGGAGCATGAAATCTGGTTCCAAAATTATCAGGTGGCAGAAACATGGCCTAAAAGAAGGAAAACAACCGGACTTCACTGCTCGCAGCCGACGCCGCCTTGCTTGCTCGGGCATCTAGAACATTGCTCTGACATCGATTAACGCCAACACGCTTCTCGTTTGGCCCTTCACCGTGAATTCCCGCGTTTTCGGCTTGCCTCGGCAACCACGACAGCCGCTGACCTCTCGCTTCGGCTCGACGGCGTCGCCCTTTCAGGCATGAGGCGAGATCTCACCAAGTAAGAACGCACTCCTTCGCTGCGCAACCGCCAGACTTACGCCACGTCGCCTTGCTGACGAGATCTTTTGCGGTTTCTTACCCGCTCGCCCCGATCGTCCTGCTCGGCAGCGCCTTTCACAAACCTTTATTCATCGGCTCGCAGATTGGCTGGACGCATCTTTCCCAAACTCGGTCGCTCTCATGCAGCTGCCCTTCGCTTCGTTCGCTGTGATCAATTTACGGCGGGACTTGCACCCGCAGAGGTGCGCCCGCGCCCGGCGAACCAATGAAAAACCCCGCCGTAGCGGGGTTTTCAGTCCGTGATGAGCGGTTACCGGGGGGAACGCGTACCCACCACCTCGATCTCGACTCGGCGGTTTTTCGCACGCCCTGCCGATGTCTTGTTGTCAGCCACCGGTTGCTTCTCACCCTTGCCTTCGGTGTAGACCCGATTCTTGTCTACGCCCTTGCTGACGATGTATGCCTTGACAGCTTCCGAACGCGCCACCGACAGCTTCTGGTTGTAGGCGTCGGAGCCGATCGAGTCGGTATGCCCAACCGCGATGATCACTTCCAGATTGATACCACCCAGTTTGCTGATCAGGTCGTCAATCTTGGCCTTGCCTTCGGCTTTGAGTACCGACTTGTCGAAGTCAAAGAATGCATCGGCGGCGAAAGTCACCTTTTCGCTGATGGGTGCCACAGGAACCGGGACAGGTACGGGGACCGGAGCTGGGGCGGGAGCCGGCGCTGGAGCTGCGGGCGGAGGTGCAACTGGCGCAGGCGCCGGTGCCTGCACCGGCACTGCCTTCGGCGGTGCGCCGTCGCAATCCTCTTTCGCAGTGGCAGGGGTCCAAAACGCATCGCGCCAGCACAGTTCGTTGGTGCCGTTCTTCCAGGTCAGGTCGTTCGGATTAACCCAGTTGTCAATCGTCTGGGCCGATACGCCCGCCACGCAAGACGCGAGAGCGGCAGTTGCAAAAAGCGACGCCACCTTGTTCAGTTTTTTCATATTTTTCCTCTCGAGGGAAGGCGCAGGAATTTCTGCGAGACATCCAATTTGGAATCAAAACCAGTGCCGAGAAATCCCAGTCTCAGGACTTGACGACCGTTGGCGGATTGTGCCATAGCGTTTTTTGCCAAATCGATTTTCGGCCCGGTGTACGGGCTGGAGAGAGCTCACTGTTGCAAATGCACGACAGGCTGCGACAACTAGAATCTCGACGCGATTCCCGCTCACAAGAGCGACTTCTTCAGGCTGGCCCTGAGCTTGCACATGACCCAGTTCGCCAAAGAAACACTGCCGATCAGCCTCGAGGAGGAGATGCGGCGCTCCTACCTGGACTACGCCATGAGCGTCATCGTAGGGCGCGCGCTTCCGGACGCTCGCGACGGCCTCAAGCCGGTGCACCGGCGCGTGCTTTTCGCCATGCACGAGTTAAACAACGACTGGAATCGTCCGTACAAGAAGTCAGCCCGCATCGTCGGCGACGTGATTGGCAAGTACCACCCGCACGGTGACCAATCGGTGTACGACACGATCGTTCGCATGGCGCAGGATTTCTCGCTGCGACACATGCTGGTCGATGGCCAAGGCAACTTCGGTTCGGTCGATGGCGATAACGCGGCAGCCATGCGTTACACCGAAATTCGCCTCGCCAAGATCGCGCACGAAATGCTCGAGGACATCGACAAGGACACCGTCGACTTCGCACCCAACTATGACGGCTCCGAGCGCGAACCCACCGTGTTGCCGACGCGGCTTCCCAACCTGCTGATCAACGGCTCCACGGGGATTGCGGTAGGCATGGCGACCAACATTCCGCCGCACAACCTGAATGAGGTCGTGGACGCCTGTCTGCACATGTTGAAGAACCCGCAAGCGACGATCGATGAATTGATGGAGATCATCCCGGCGCCGGACTTTCCCACCGCCGGCATCATCTACGGCCTGAACGGCGTGCGCGAGGGCTACCGCACCGGCCGCGGCAAGGTGGTCATGCGCGCCAAGTGCCATTTTGAGGACATCGACAAAGGTGCCCGGCAATCGATCATCGTTGACGAAATCCCCTATCAGGTCAACAAGAAGACGCTGCTCGAACGCATGGCCGAACTGGTGCACGAGAAAAAGCTCGAAGGCATCAGCCACATCCAGGACGAGAGCGACAAGGACGGCATGCGCGTCGTCATCGAATTGAAGCGCGACGCGGTGGCCGAGGTGGTCCTGAACCAGCTCCACCGCTTCACCGCGATGCAGAGCACCTTCAACGCCAACATGGTGGCCCTCACCGGGGGCCGTCGCCCCGAGGTGATGGGCCTGAAGGACCTGCTCGCCGCCTTCCTCGACTTCCTGATCGGCAAGTCGCCTCGCGACCGCCAAGTCCTCTATCAACGCGGCCTTGACGCGCTCAACCGGACGGCCCGC
>ENA-OFCX01000306-OFCX01000306.1-metagenomes-genome-assembly--contig:-NODE-306-length-27153-cov-4.319544_pt1 | contig 27153 bp, 20 predicted proteins | sample MGYA00153384_OFCX01 | MGnify analysis MGYA00153384
TTCAACAAAAATCACCAGAAAAAACCTTTGATGTTTCCAGCTATGCAAAAGGAATGTATGTAATAGAAGTACAAACCGATAAAGGAATATCGAGACAGAAGTTAATTGTTGAGTAAAATTGAAACCAATATGAAAAAGTTAATTTTATTCATTAGCCTGTGTTTTCCATGTTTTGTTTTTGCTCAAATTATTCAACGTTTTGGTATTGGTACGGATAGTTTCACTAATCCTGGACAAGGAATTGTAAAAACAGTCTTTGTTGATTCCAGTAATAATATGCTTTATGCAGGCGGTAGTTTTGAATATGCAGGTGGTATTCTAAGTTACGGAATTGCTAAATGGGACGGTAATACATGGGATTCTTTAAGCTGTGGAATAAGAAGATTCGTAGGGTCAGGAATTAGTGAAGGGGTTTTGGATATTGAAAAATTCGGAGAAGATTTAGTCATCTGTGGCAATTTTACAAAGGCTGGTGGCAAACCCATTCAAGGTATAGCGAGGTGGAACGGTACTGAATGGTTTGATGTGGGAGGTTCAGCAGGAGGAGCAATATATCAAATGGAAGTATATAATGACGAATTGTATGTGGTGGGTAGCTTTCTAAATATAGGCGGAATACCCTCCAAAGGCATTGCTAAATGGAATGGAACCTTTTGGACTGATTTAAGTCAAAACTTCGAATCGTACTGTGGTCTCAATTCAACTCTTTATCTGTACACATTACTTCATTACAAAGGAGACCTTTATGTTTCTGGCAATACCAATTGCGACGTTGGAGCCACCAATGATCGTGTTTCGAAGCGATTGGGCAATCAGTGGGTGCAAGTCGGTCCTGGCCTTATTGGCGGCTTAGCATGGATTAACAAATTAAGTATTTTTCAAAATAAGTTGTATGTAGGAGGCAATTTTAGCACACAATACAATAATCCGGATAACAACATTTATTATTTAGATGGTAATCTAGCCTACCCAACCGCAGGCGGTGTTTTACCAGTAAGTGTTTGGAATATGTTTGAGTACGAACAAGAATTGTATGTATGTGGGCAATTTGTTGTAGCAGGTGGCGATAGTGTTGGTAGAATTGCGAAATGGGATGGTGTTCAATGGATAAATACAGGCATTTCAATAAATAGAAATGATGGGGTTGCAAGATTTGGAGTGATAAATTCTTTTGCTAAATACAATGGCAACTTAGTATTGGCTGGAGCGTTTGATATGATCAATGATACATTAGCCAACAACATTGCCATGGTAAATTTTGGAACCACTACTGTTTCATTTTCAAAAGCAACCAAATTTTTCAAACTCTACCCTAACCCTGCCAATTCAACTTTCTCCATCGAGCTTTCCGATTTTTCTTATTCAAAAAGTATTTCGGTTTACAATGCTGTAGGTCAATTAATGCTACCGCAAAAAACAACAGAAAAAACGTTAGATGTTTCCAGCTATGCAAAAGGAATGTATGTAGTGGAAGTACAAACCGATAAAGGAATTTCGAGACAGAAGTTAATAGTCGAGTAAAATTGCAATGCTGAGGCACGAAGCATCTAATAAGTTTAATCTAAAAAAAGGCATCCAATATTGGATGCCTTTTTTATTTCTATCGCATTATCTTTGCCCAATGTTCAAAAATAAAACCCTGGCAATTCTGGCTTTAGTGATGGTGATAAATGCTTTGGGTTTTGGTATCATCATTCCCTTACTGTATCCTTTTGCCAAGCAATTTGGCATTGGTCCTCAAGGTATAGGATTTCTGATTGCCAGCTTTTCTATTGCGCAATTTATTGCCACGCCTATTTTAGGAAGCCTTTCTGATCGTTATGGTCGCAGACCAGTTTTAGTGCTTTGCCTAATGGGCACAGCGGTTTCATTTGTCATTTTTGCTTCTGCGGTGAGTGCAGCAATGCTTTTCGCTGCTCGTATTTTAGATGGTATTACTGGCGGGAGTATTTCAGTAGCTCAGGCTGTAATTGCTGACAGCACTAGCAAAGCAGAACGGGCAAAAGCTTTTGGGCTTTTAGGTGCATCATTTAGCTTTGGTTTTTTAGTTGGGCCGGCTGCTGGCGGTTTACTTAGCACCATTAGTATTGCTGCGCCATTCTATTTTGCAGGGGGACTCGCTGCTTTAGGGGCAATTATTACTTGGTTCTTTTTAGGCGAATCGAATAAAAATGCTGATAAAGATGTAAAAATTCCTTTTAAAATTGTTCGCATATCCGAATTAATTAATACCCTTAAACAAACAGTTGTAGGAATTTTAATGGCTGCTGGTTTTTTATTGGCATGTGCTCAATTTTGTATGATTGTTGGCTTTCAAACCTATAATTTTGATGTATTAAAATTAAATCCAAAGGAAATTGGGCTGTTTTTTGCTGGTTTTGCCCTTACAGGAATTATTATGCAAGTTGGTGGTATTCGATTGGTTACTAGACTTTTTCCATCTAAAATTAATGTTTTATTTGTGGCTTTACCTATTGCTGCTATCGCTTTATTTGCAGTTGCTTTTACTCATACCTTTATTCCATTTTTATGCTGTATTATAATTTATGGGTTGTTTATTGCATTACGTGATCCTATGATTAATTCTCTACTAACTGAAACATCGAACGATGATGAACAAGGCAAGTTGTTGGGAATTAATCAATCATTTTTATCCATTGGCCAAATTGTAGGTCCTTTAGTTGCTGGGCTTATTGCTTCCCGCTCAGTTCATGCAATTTTTGTAGCATCGGCCATTTTTATTGTTGCAGCAATTATTGTTTTAAGCCGATTATCAATTTCCAAAAGATTAAATTCACCATTCATTACAGAAAACATTAATTAGTATGAACTTCTCTTTCAAAGAAATTCTGTCGGTATCCATGATCCTTTTTGCGATTATTGATATTCTGGGAGCAATCCCGGTTATTATTCAACTTCGACAGAAAGCAGGAAGAATAGAATCTGAACAAGCTTCATTAACTTCCTTGGTTTTAATGGTTGTATTTTTATTTATAGGTGAGCAAATACTGGCAGTAATTGGTATTGATGTCTCATCATTTGCCATTGCTGGTTCATTTGTAATTTTTATTATCGCTATGGAAATGGTATTGGGCATTAATTTTTTTAAAGATGAAATGCCTGAGTCTGTCTCTATTGTGCCTTTGGCTTTTCCTTTAATTGCCGGAGCCGGAACCATGACTACCTTACTCTCATTAAAATCTCAATACGCAACTGAGAATATTATAGTGGGGATTGTAATCAATACCATAATTGTTTATGCTGTATTAAAGAATGTTCAAAGGTTAGAGGCTCTTTTTGGAAGAACAGGATTAAATATTTTACGAAAGACTTTTGGGGTAATTTTGCTGGCAATTGCGATTAAACTTTTCAGAAATAATACCGGCCTTTAATTTTTAATTAAACGAGCTGCAAACATACTATCTGCTCGCTTATCGTACCCTTTAATTAATTCAGAGCGCTCGATGGTGTAATTAAAATCTCGAGCAATTTTTTCAACCATATCCTCATTTTCTTGTTTAAAAACCGAACAGGTAATGTAAATAAGGGGTTTTCCTTTTAATAAATATTTGCTTACATTTTTTGCAAAAGTATATTGCAAACTGGTATAAAGTTTCAGTTTCTCTTCATCAAAATAAGTAAGCAATTCAGGTGTACGCCCCCATGTTCCTGAACCAGAACAAGGAGCATCTAAAATAATTCCATCAAATTCATAACCTGGTAATTGTGCATCGAAATTCTTAGCTAAATCAATTTCTTTTAATTGATATTTTGTAATTCCTGCCAATAAAAACCGCTCTTTCAGATTTTCTAATATCGTTGCCCGCATGTCTGAAACGAGTAGTTTCAATAATGGTTCCATACTATTAATTAATAAAGTTTTACCACCAGATCCCGCACAACAGTCCCACCAGCGTTCATTTGGCTTTGGCTCAAAAAAAGTAGAAACATATTGAGACGATAGATCCTGAATTTCAAAATGAATTCCTTCTGCAGAAAATTGTTGAAGTTGCGTTGCTGGCTCTACTGAAATCGTTGTTTTAGAAATGGATTGGTAGGAAATGTTTTCTTCATCAAATCGTTTTAATAGTCGTTTCGAATTTTTTTCATTAACCCGTAAAAAAACTAAAGGCTTTATTAAATGTGAAATAGAAAAAATTTTGGCATTTACTCCTTCCGAAAATTTTGCCTTAAAAGAATAGATTTTTTCAACATTAAATTCTGGATATCTCAAATTTACGATTTCAATTTTTTCTTCAATTGATTTTTCTATTTGAGAATTTAGCTCAGCAGCAATGGCTTCAAAAAATAAACTGGGAACTGTATTAATTAAAAAGTAACCAATGCAAATTTTCTCTCTTATTGATGAGCTTGGAATTGCTTTTCCAGTTCTAAAAGCAGCATAACATAACTCAGCATACAAACGCCGATCACTACTACCCATTTGTTTGTTTTTTCTGAAAAACTGATTTAAGTAAGATGCAAAAGGCTGATCTGGAGCGTAGTTATTTATAATATCAATAGCAACATCTAATTGTTTTGTTTCCCTCACTCTGCTTCGAATTTATAATTTTTAAATTTTACAATCTGCAACCAGGTATTTTGAACACCCCAGCCTTCAACTTGCTGAAAATCAATTACTCCACTCAAACCATTAAACGGATTTGGATTGATAATTTTACTAATATCTTTTCCATTTTTACTTATAGATTTCCCAATAAGCATTCCTAAATCAAAACCATTCATTGCAAATTCTGATGGTTCTGTTTTATATTTTTTTCTATATTCACTATAAAACAAGCTTTCAATTAATTTATCATCTTCAATATAATCTGCTGAAGTGGTATGTACATTTAATGGTAATAAAAGTTCGAAATTTAATGACTCCATTTTTGGAACTAAGGGATGTGCAAAAACTACAATTTCGTATTTATTGGTTAAATATTTTAATTTTTGAAAAACTCTGGTTAAAGTAGATGGAGATGATGAAGCAATAAAAATTATATTTTTTTCATCTTTTTTTAATTGTAAATCAATTGTTTGCAGATCTGCATTGGAGGAGCCAACCTTACCAACACTGATTTTTTTTGAGGAATTTTTCAACGTACTTTCAAAGGCAGAAATATATCGCTGTTCTGCAATTGATTTTCCGGTAATTACAATAACATTTTTTGCATCAAAAGTATTTTGAATATATTCTGCTTGTTTTTTTCCATGCAGTTCAATGGGTGCATTGGCGGAAATAAAATATGGATTATTAAAAGCAGAAGAAGTAGAAGGTGCTAACGGCGATAAAACAAATTTTTGCTTACTCTTTGCAAATTGTATGGCAGGCAAAAGTTCATCATTAAATATTGGACCAATAATTAAATCAGAATTAAGCACTTCTGACTTAACTAATATTTTTTTTACTTCATTAGAATCATTTTTAGTATCAAATACTGTCAAATTTAAACGTAGCTCATCTTTGGCTAAAGAATCAAAGGCAAATAGTAACCCCTGATAAAAATCCAATGAAATATTAGTTTCTCTCGATCTTTTTAAATCATACATTTCATCAGCCGAAACACTATCAAGATGCAAGGCTAACAATAAAGAAATGGCAAAAGGAACATCCGTCTTTGCATTAATTTTCGGAATATTATCTGTTGGAACTTTAGTAGTATCAGATCTACCCGATTTATTAAGCATCTGTGGTTTATTTGGTTCCAAAGTAGTTTGTTTTTTCCCATCTCGCACCTTTGGACTGCATGAAACTAAAACAATTACCATTAAAATTAACAGATGAGCAATTGCTCTACTCCCACTCAATCGTTGCAGGTGGCTTCGAACTAATATCATACACAACCCGGTTTATACCTTTTACATTATTAATTATCTCATTACTCACTCTTGCTAAAAACTCATAAGGCAAATGACTCCAATCTGCTGTCATACCATCAACAGACTCAACTGCTCGTAAACAAATTACTTGTTCGTACGTTCGCTCATCTCCCATTACTCCAACTGATTGAATAGGTAACAAAATTGCTCCGGCTTGCCATACATGCGGATACAGTTGTTCAGCTTTTAAATTATTAATAAAGATCGCATCAGCTTCCTGCAATAATCTTACCCTTTCTGCTGTAATGTCGCCTAAAATTCGGATTGCCAAACCAGGACCAGGAAATGGATGACGACCAATTAAATCTACATGCATCCCTAATGAAGTTCCAATTCTTCTTACCTCATCTTTAAACAACGTTTTAAGCGGTTCTATAATTTTCAATTTCATATAATCGGGCAAGCCACCCACATTATGATGTGATTTTATAGTTGCCGACGGACCTTTAACTGAAACTGATTCAATTACATCTGGATAAATGGTTCCTTGAGCAAGCCATTTTACTTCCTCAACTTCATGTGCAGCATCATCAAATACTTCAATAAATACTCTTCCAATAATTTTTCTTTTAGTTTCTGGATCATTTTCCCCTTTTAAGGCATCCAAAAATCGACTTCCAGCATCTACTCCTCTTATATTTAAACCCATGCTTTTGTATGAATCCAAAACCGATTCGTATTCATTTTTGCGCAACAAACCATTGTCTACAAAAATACAATGAAGCTGATTTCCAATTGCCTGGTGAAGTAAAACTGCTGTTACCGATGAATCTACACCTCCAGAAAGCCCAAGTAATACTTTATCATTTCCTACAGTTTTCCTTATGTCTTCAATCGTAGTTTCGATAAAAGAAAGAGAAGTCCAATCACCAGAACAATGGCAAATATCGTGGATAAAATTATGCAGTAAGGTTTTACCATCAATGCTATGTGTTACCTCAGGATGAAATTGAATTCCATAATGCATGCTTTCAGCATCTTCAAATGCAGCAACTTTAACGGTTTCTGTACTTGCAGTTATAGTATAATTTGATGGGATTTGTTGAATGGTATCTCCATGCGACATCCAAACCTGGGAATTCGTATTAATATGTTTGAGAAGTTTACATTCATTTTCAACAAAATTCAGATTTGCTCTTCCATATTCTCGAGTCAATGATTTAGAAACTTCGCCACCTCCCTGATGCGCCATTAATTGGGCTCCATAACAAACACCCAAAACAGGTATTTTTCTAAATAATTCAAAATTAATTCTTGGAGAATCTTCCTGTCGAACGGAATATGGACTACCAGAAAGTATAATTCCTTTTACATTATTATCTAATTCTGGAATTTTATGGAATGGATGAATTTCGCAAAAGACATTAAATTCGCGTACTCTTCGGGCAATTAATTGGGTGTATTGCGATCCGAAGTCGAGAATGATGATTTTTTCAGCCATGCGCAAATATAGTAAAAGTAAACAGGGCTGAAAATCAACTTTTAATCAACTTTATGAACAGTTTCTACGCCGAATTTAGTTAAAAAATCAACCCCTTCATCATAGGGTAAACCTTTATACCTGGCATACGAACTTTTATAAATTACTTTTTTTATTCCAGAGGTAAAAATAATTCTGGCGCATGATAAACAAGGAGATAAAGTAAGGTAAAGCGTAGCACCTTCTAATGCTGCTCCATTTTTTACCGCATACAAAATGGCATTTTCTTCTGCGTGCAAGGCCAATGAACAAGAATTTTTTGAATCTCGCGGACAACCAGTTTCCGGCCATTCCTGATCGCAGTTATAGGTTCCAGCGGGTGGTCCATTATATCCAATAGAAATAATGCGGGTATCTTTTGTAAGCACAGCGCCCACATGAGCTTTTACACAATGCGATCTTTTAGAAAGATCAACTGCCAGATTCATAAAAATATCGTCGAAAGAGGTTCTTTGCATTTTGCTATTTTAAACAAAAAATAGAAATTTTGATTCGATTGTTCAAAATTTTATGCTTTCATGTTTCCTTAATTGGTATAATGCTAACTTAGCGAGCAATTGAAACCGTAATTATCGCATGATTGAAGCTATTGTAAAAGGAATGGGTGTTGGGCTTATTCTTTCGCTACTAACAGGACCTGTATTTTTTGCTCTTATACAAACCAGTATAGAAAAAGGATTTAAAGCAGGCGCATCACTCGCATCAGGCGTATTTCTAAGCGATCTTTTTTACATCCTTATTATATATTATGGTGCTAAAAATGTGGTTATTGAAGAAAAATATTCCATCATTCTTGGTTGGGTTGGTGGTGGATTTCTAATCGGAATTGGCATATATTATTTGTTAAAAAAAGCTATAGAACCGAAGCTTGAAATTGAAAAGATAAGACATAGCGGGTATTTATTAAAAGGATTTTTGATGAATACGCTTAATCCTTTTGTCATACTTTATTGGATTGGGATTATAAGTTACCTTTCTATTTCGGATAAGGAAACTAATAGTCAGTTTGGTTTTTTTGCAGCAACATTACTTACTATTTTATCATCCGATGTTTTGAAATCATATATTGCTAGTAAACTAAGGCATGTTATTAGTTCAAGAGTAATAAAATGGTTAAACAGAATTGCTGGTGTTGCTCTTATAATTTTTGGTTTGCGAATGATTATTAAAGTAATATTCGAACTGTGATTTATCTATTTTACATTTTTGGTTTGTTCTCCTCGTTGGTTACATCTGTATCATTTATTAAAAATGATTATTGGCTTATCCGTATTTGCGACTTCCCCAGATTGCAGGTTTTAATTTTAGTGATAATAAGTATAGTTGCAGGTATTTTAAAATTTTAAGATTTAACTAAAACTATTTTATTTTTTGTCTTTGTTTCAGTAGCTGTTTTTCAAGGTTATAAAGTTGCACTTTACACCAGAATATGGAAAAAACAAGTTTTGAATGCCGATCCGGATCGAATTGAAAATTCTAACATTAGTATTTTTACCGCGAATATTTATATGGAAAATAAAGAATTTGACCTTTGCTTATCTGCAATAAAAGAAAACAATCCGGATATAGTTTTTATTCTTGAACCTAACATGCAATGACAAAAAGAGTTAGCTATACTTATTGACGATTATCCTTTTACCAAACTTTATCCATTTGAAAGCACCTATGGTTTATTATTCTATTCAAAACTTGAACTTATAGACGCAGAACTTCGCTTTTTATTAACCAAAGAAATTCCATCTATAAAAACAAAAATTAAATTAAAAAATGGTGGATTAATTAAGTTTTACGGAATTCATCCTAAACCTCCGGCTCCACAAGAAGCTGAAACTACCACTAAAAGAGATGCAGAATTAATTATAGTAGCAAAAGAAATTGAGCAGAATAACATAGCATCAATTGTAGCTGGCGATTTGAATGATATTGCTTAGTCCAGAACTTCATATTTGTTTCAAAAAATAAGTATACAGCTGGATCCTCGTGTCGGAAGACTTTTATATTCAACTTTTAATGCAAAATTTTGGACGTTCAGATGGCCGCTAGACCATGTTTTTCATTCTTCCGAATTCAAATTAATTTCTTTAAAAAAACTAAAAAGTGTGGGATCAGATCATTTTCCAATATTAATTAAATTAACATTTATACCTGCTGAAAAAATCGTCATGACGAACCACAAGCAGACGCCGAAGATAAGGCAGAAGAAAATGAAAAAATAGCCGAAGCTAGATCAATTTAATACGCCCGTTCGTTTCTTCCTTCTATATAATTGATAAAAGCTTTGTTTACTACACGGTTTCCACCTGGAGTAGGATAATCGCCAGAAAAATACCAATCGCCTAAATTTTGAGGACATGCAAGATGCAAATTTTCAATAGTTTGGTAAATTACTTCAACCTCTGCATGTATGTTTTCCGGAGTTACGATTCTAGCAATTCGCTGAGAAATTTCTTCTGATGTAAATTGATTGTAAATATTTTTTACATGATTGGTAATTTCATTTAATGGCAAATATTGTTCTTCCTTACACAATCGATACGTTTCATCAATTACCTGTTGTTTTCCATTTTCTTGTAATAATAAAATTGCAGCCTGAAATGCAACAAACTCACCCATTCTGCTCATATCAATTCCATAACAATCCGGATATCTAATTTGTGGAGCTGATGAAACTACAATAATTTTTTTAGGACCCAACCGATCCAGAATTTTAAGAATACTTTGTTTCAACGTTGTACCACGAACAATACTGTCGTCCATGACCACCAAATTGTCAACACCTTGTTTTACAACTCCATACGTTACATCGTAAATATGAGCAACTAAATCGTTCCGATCTGAATCTTGGGTAATAAAAGTGCGAAGTTTAGCATCTTTAATGGCAATTTTTTCAATCCTTGGTGCCATCATCAGCAAATCAGTTAATTGCTCATCATTCAATTTATGAATATTGGCAACCAATGTTTTTTTCTGAATATTTTTTATGTACTTATGAACACCTTCTACCATTCCGTAAAAAGCAACTTCTGCCGTGTTTGGAATGTAAGAAAATACCGTGTTTTTTAAATCATGATCAACAGATTTTAGAATATCTTCGCATAGCAATCTCCCTAATTGCTTTCGCTCTCGGTAAATAGTCGCATCGCTCCCTCTTGAAAAATAAATACGCTCAAAAGAACAAGCTTTTCGTTCTTGTGGAGTTTTAAATTCTGTTTCACTTATTCTGCCATCTTTTTTTATAATAATGGCATGCCCAGGTTTTATTTCTCTAATAGAATCTATTGGCACATTAAAAGCAGTTTGAATAGCTGGTCGCTCTGATGTAATTACCACAACTTCTTCATCCTGATAAAAATACGCAGGTCGAATACCATGTGGATCGCGCATCACAAATGCATCGCCATGACCCAATAAACCAGCAATCGTATATCCTCCATCCCAGTTTTTTGCCGAACGCTTCAATATTTTTGCAACATCCAATTCTTCAGCAATTTTATGGGTAATGCTTACATTATTTAAACCTTCATCTTTATATTTATTAAATAAAATTTGATTTTCTTCATCCAGAAAATGTCCGATTTTTTCTAAAACGGTCACAGTATCCGATTGCTCCTTAGGATGTTGACCGAGTTCAAAAAGTTGATTTACCAGTTCGTCCACATTAGTCATGTTGAAATTTCCGGCAATAACCAGATTTCTTGTCATCCAATTATTCTGACGTAAAAATGGGTGACAATTTTCAATACTATTGATCCCATGTGTTCCATATCGTAAATGACCTAATAAAAGTTCGCCAGTGAAACTTATATTTTCTTTCAACCATTCTGGATTGTCCATCAAAGCGGGATCTTTTTTTTGCACATCTACAAACTTTTGCTGGATGTATTCAAATATTTCCTGAACTGCTTTTGGAGAAGTACTTCTATGTCGGCTTATGTAGCGATGCCCTGGCTGAACATCTAATTTTATTGTAGTTACTCCAGCCCCATCCTGCCCTCGATTATGCTGTTTTTCCATCAGCAAGTACAGTTTGTTGATTCCGTAAAGTGCTGTACCGTATTTTTTATGGTAATAGGAAAGTGGTTTTAATAAGCGGATAACAGCTATACCACACTCATGCTTAATTTGATCGCTCATAATTAAAGAAAGTGCAAAGGTAAGTTTTTTTGAGGTAAAAGTTTTTGAATGTTATAGGTTTTTGAACCACGAAGACTCAAAATTAAAAGAAGGAACACGAAGATTGATTCATAATGGTTTTTAACCAAAAAGGCACCAGGACACAAACAAGAATAGTGATTAACGTAATAATAAGATCACAAACTTTATAGGTTGCTTGCAGGGTTTCTGATTTTTTATAGAGAAAAAGGTAGATGCCTTTGCAAAAAATACGCTAAAAACATACAAATCGTAAAAAATATTTGCGTGTTTTTTTGTACGAATTATCAGTACAAGCCTATTTGTAACTCATTGGCTTACAATGGCTAAAAACGTTTTTGTATTTTGCTTAACAATTTCTTAACAAAAAGATAATTTGGAAATGCGAAAACTATTTTGTTAACTTTAGGAATACAAAATATTAACAACATGAAAACAAATTTAAACATTATCGGAGGTAAAAATACCTTCCTCAATTTACTAATACTTTTAGTATTGGTACTGTTTTCTTTTAATACAATGGCTCAAAACCATTTATCTGGGTTTATTGCAAATGGTGGTCAATTTAGAGACTCTAATGATAGTGTTAAAACAGACCTTCTGTATACAACCCATATTCAAGGTGCGAAAGTTTACATCACCAAAAAAGGTTTGCACTTTGTTTACTTGAAAACGGCAGCCGACTCTACCAAAAAAGATTCAACCTATCGGATGGATGTTGAATTTAATTTAGCAAATGTTTCTTTAGTTGTAAATGCTACCGATCAAAAAACATCTTACAATAATTATTTTTACAAAAACCAGTCTTACCCAAATGTAAAAGAATATGGTAAATTAACGTTTGTTAATGTTTGGCCAAACATCAACTTAGAATTAACCTCTGACACGGCAGGCCTAAAATTTAAATATAATTTAGCGGTAAATGCAAACCCTCAAAACATTCAATTAAAATTTGTTGGCGGTAGAAATCTGGCTTTAACATCAGGCAATTTAAACCTTACCTCTGCTTTTGGAGATCCTTTAGGATTTTTAAAACATTCTATAACTCTCAATGGCGCATCTAAAGGTTCAGTAGCTGCGATAAGTTCGACTTTAGTCGGTTCTATTTGGAAAATTAATACAACTGGAACCAATACGAATAGCTCTTATGCTATTGAAAATAAAATAGATGATAAAAGGGCCAACACCTCCAATTCCGGCAATAATGGATAATGTAAAATGGGCAACGTATTATGGCGGATCGAATTTTGATATTGTAAAAGATGTTCACATGACAGTCGACAATCAAATAATAGTTTGCGGCACAACCAGAAGTATAAATTTTCCACTTACTGTTGATAACGTTTTTCAAGATGTAAATAAAGGGGCCAATGATGCATTTATAGCAAAATTTAGAGCAGATCGAAGTCGTCAATTCAGTACCTATTTTGGAGGGAGTGCCTCTGAAGGAGCAAATAGTGTGGTTACTAATAGTAGAAATGAAATTATATTTTGTGGTTCAACCGCAAGTACCGATTACCCTTTACAACCTAGCTTTAATTCTCATTTTCAACCAACCAATCGAGGAGCTGATGATGGTATTATGACTAAATTAAGTAGTGATGGTCAATATAAATTATGGAGTACTTATTATGGTGGAAATGATTATGATGAGTTTACTTCAATAGCAGTCACTTCAAATGACCGAATATATGCTGTCGGTACAACTTATAGTAGCAACTTTACCACAAAAACTTTGTCTGGTGCATTTAACCAAAATTATACACAAACCCAGGGCAGTCAAAGCACTGTAAGAATTAATGGTTTTATTACTCAATTTAATGTAAGGGATTCCTTATTATGGTCTACCTATTATGGTGGAAAAGGATTAGATAAATTTAATTCTGTAGCAGTTGATTATTTAAATCAACTGGTAATACTTGGTGAAACTAATACAACAGGGACTCCGGGTACTTGTGGAACGTTTACGCAACCAATGTCAGTTTGCGGTCCTGTTGGTTCATATAATCAATCGTTTAGTGGTACGATTGGTTCAAACAGTGATATATACATTGTAAAATTTAATTCATTAAATCAAATTTATTGGGCTACATGCTATGGAGGGGCAACAAGCAATGATTATGGCATTTATGGATTTGGCGGCTCGAAAGCTTTAACCATTAATAATGATAATGATATTTTATTGGTTGCAAATACAAATGGAACTATCCCAATGCCCAATTACAATAATAATCAAATAACTTATGGTGGAGGAACTAGTGATGCGTTTATTCTTCGATTTAGTCCTACAGGGGTTAGAAAATGGGCTTCTTATTTAGGTGGTTCTGGTTATGACATAGGATCCGGAATAGCTAAGATTTATAATGGCTATATGGTAGTTGGCAGCACAACAAGTACTAATTTTCCGCTTATAAATAGTTTAGGAAATTTTTATGATCCATCTTTAAATGGTTTTGCCGATGCTTTTCAAACCTATTTTGATTTTAGTAATAATAGAATACATAGCACCTATGTTGGTGGAAATAGTGATGATTATTTTGCTTCTATTTCTTCTGCGAACGATGGTCAATATATAGCAGGTGTAGGTTTAACAGAAGGTATTAATTTTCCAGTTCGAGATTTACCAGGAAACTTAGATTATTATGATGATTCATACAATTTACAAAAAGATGAATTTATTTTTAATCAATATATTCCATGTACTGGTGGTAATACATGCCGAATTGCTACTAATGTTGATGAAAAAGAGATAAACAAAGGATTTACTATATTTCCTAATCCAAGTTCTGATGTGGTAACTGTTCAAATTGATATTGCAAGCAATGATCAGTTCATTGAGGTATATAATATGGCAGGGCAACTGTTAGAAAAAGTTAGAATTGATTTGGAACAAAAAAATATTCAATTAGATTTTTCAACTTATACAAAAGGTATTTATTTAATTAAATTACGAAATAAAGATTCGGTAGCTACAAAATCAATTGTAATTCAGTAGTTAACAGACCATATAATTTATAAAACTTTAAGATTATGAAAAAAATTATAGGATTTATTGTCTTGCTGATTCCATTTTTTGCGCTTTCTCAATCCATTACTATTCAACCTTTCGGTTCGGGAGTTAATGAACATCCAGATATTGGTAGAGGAAACATTCGTGATATGTTTGTTGATACGATGGATAATAGCCTTTATGCAGTTGGGGATTTTGTTCAAATGGGTGGTAAAATGGTTTACGGTGTCGCCAAATGGGACGGTATTGCTTGGGACAGTTTAGGTAGTGGTATTAGAGAATTTGAATGGTTCGATGGTATCCAGCATGTAGACTATGTTACCAAATACAAAAACGAAATTTACATTAGTGGCGCATTCTATAAGTGTGGGCGTAAAACTATTTGGGGAATAGCTCGGTGGAATGGAACAGAATGGAACGATGTTGGCGGAAGCATGAAAGGATACTATCCTTCCGGTGGGCAAATGGAGGTTTATAACAATGAACTCTATTTAATTGGCCGATTTGATACGATTGGAAACATACCATCAAAAGGAATTGCCAAATGGGATGGAAACACTTGGACCGATTTAAGTCAAAATTTTTACCAGGGTTGCTACAATGATGGTCTATTTTCTTTAATACACTATAATAATGAACTATATGTTGGAGGAAATATAAATTGTCCATTTCTAGGTGAACGTTTATCTAAACGTGTAGGCAACACGTGGGTTCAAGTTGGTCCTTATATTACTGGTGATGCCCGCTTAAATAAATTGAGAATATTTCAAAATAATTTGTATATAGGAGGTTATTTTTTTGCCCAAGATGGCAATCTAGATAATAGCTTTATGTACTATAATGGAAACAACTTTTTTCCTACAGCAGGAGGAATTCTACCAAGTAACGTTTTGGATATGATTGATTACAAAAATGAGCTATATGTTTGTGGACAAATAAATTATGCAGGATTTCAACCAATGAATAGAACTGCCAAATGGACTGGAACACAATGGGTAAATACTGGGATAGTTTTACAGGACAATAGCAACCAATTAAATACTGGTCAACCTGAATGTTGGATAGAATATAACAACAAACTGGTTATTGGTGGTTTTTTTAAAGCTGTAAATGGAGTTACTGCAAGTGGTATCGCGAGCATTGATTTTGGCGGTGTAAGTGTCAACAATTTAGATAAAAACTCCCCCTTCAAACTCTACCCCAACCCTACCAACTCCACCTTTTCTTTAGAGATTGCTAATTTTTCCAACTTCAAAAGTGTTTCTATCTACAATTCTTTAGGTCAAACATTGCTTCAACAAAAATCACCAGAAAAAACCTTTGATGTTTCTAATTATGCAAAAGGAATGTATGTAGTAGAAGTGCAAACGGATAAAGGTATTTCGAGGCAGAAGTTAATTGTTAAGTAAAATTGAAACCAATATGAAAAAATTAATTATAGTTTTCAGTATCCTGATTCCATTATTTGCTCAAGCCCAAAGCATACAAAACTTCGGTTTGGGTACTAATGATTTTAATAGCTCAGGAAGAGGTTATATTCGAAAAGTTTTTGTTGACTCCAGTAATAATTCTTTGTATGCTGGTGGTAAATTTGAATTAGCAGGTGGTATTCCATGTTATGGTATCGCTAAATGGAGTGGTGGAACATGGGATTCATTAAGTAGTGGAATTTTACATTATCCGGGTGCAAGTTTAAATAGTAATGTTTTAGACATTACAAAATTTCGAAAAGACCTTATTATATGTGGGACATTTAACAAAATTGGTGGCAAAATTATCTCTGGAATTGCTAAATGGGATGGTAAGGATTGGTTCAATGTTGGAGGAAGTACAGGGGGTTCTGTTTTACAGATGGAGGTTTACCAAAATGAATTGTATGTGGTTGGTAATTTTGTAAATATTGGAGGTATACAATCGAATGGTATTGCTAAATGGGATGGACAAAGATGGGTAGATTTAAGCCAAAATTTCAATGTAAATTGCGATAACATTAATGCAAGTAAATATTTAAATACACTAATACATTTTAATGGTGAATTGCATGTTGCAGGAAACATTAATTGCTCAGTAACTTCTGAAGAGCGTATTTACAAATTAGTAGGAAACCAATGGGTGCAAGTTGGACCAGATATTAATGGCAATGCATGGATCAATAAACTTAGTATTTTCCAGAACCGTTTGTATGTTGGAGGATATTTTGTAGCCCAAGGCAATAATATTGATAATAATATTTTTAGTTTGAATGGTAATGTGGCTTATTCAACTAGCGGTGGCGTTACCCCTTGGAATGTTTTTGATATGTTTGAACATAAAAATGAATTGTATGTATGTGGCCAAATATCCATAGCTGGTGGAGATAGTGTTGGTAGAATTGCCAAATGGAATGGTACTCAATGGATAAATACTGGCATTAGTATTAAACGTTCAAACATGAATCCAAATTTTGGTCAACTCCATTCATTTACAGAGTATAATGGAAAATTGGTTATGGGAGGTGGTTTTGATATGATTAATGAATCACCTGTTTTTAACATCGCAATGGTTGATTTTGGAAATGTTGGAATTAATGATAATAAAAAAAACTCCCCTTTTAAACTCTACCCAAACCCTACCAACTCCACCTTTTCTTTAGAACTTGCTAATCTTTCCAACTTCAAAAGTGTAACTGTTTACAATGCTTTTGGTCAACGCATGCTTCAACAAAAAACACCAGAAAAAACCTTTGATGTTTCTAATTATGCAAAAGGAATGTATGTAGTAGAAGTGCAAACGGATAAAGGTATTTCGAGGCAGAAGTTAATGGTAGAGTGAATTTTGTAATTCTAAAATATAAGAATCTCAAATAAAATAAATTAAAAGGCATCCAAATAGGATGCTTTTTTTTTAACCGCAGAATTTTTATTGTTTTTACTTACACATTCTAAAAACTTATTGAAAACTTCCCTCCTTCCTACCTTTTTCTACCTTTGGGCATGAATTCGCAAACCATTGATACCCGCCGTAAAGCTTTACTGATAAATCTAGATGAATTTATCTATGGCACATTTGCCGAAATTGGAGCTGGTCAAGAAGTGGCCAGAAACTTTTTCACGGCTGGTGCTGCTTCTGGTACCATTGCAAAAGCTATGTCGGCGTATGATATGACGTTTAGCAACGAAATATATGGTCCGGAAATTTCGGGTAGATATGTGAGCAAATCGCGGCTCGAAAAAATGTTGAATTATGAATATCATTTATTAAGCGAAAGATTAACTGGCGCAAAATATGAAGAGAAAACATTTTTTTCTTTTGCTAATACGGTTACTACATTAAATTATAGTAAATCAAACGATCCACATGGTTGGATGGGAATTAAATTTCAAAAATCCGCCAATGCAGAAGCAAATGAAATTATTTTTCATGTGCGAATGTTGGATAGTGATGCAACTTTACAGCAAAATGTTTTAGGTATTTTAGGGGTTAATCTGGTTTATGCCGCATTTTATTTAAATCATGATCCCCGAAAAATGATTGAATCCTTATCAGACAATCTAAATCGTGGTTCTGTAGAAATAGATTTGATAAGCGTAAAAGGACCAGAATTTGAGGCGTTTGATGAAATTTTAATTAACCTATTTTTAATACAAAAAGGATTTTCTACAGCAACCATATTTTTGAATGATGGGAATGTGCAGCAAGCCAAAGATCTGTTGTACAAACAACATATCATGATTCTCCGCACTCGATTCAATCAGCAAGCAGTTCCAGATTTTGATTTGTTTACTAAGGCAATTATTCAATATAAAAAAATAGCCAATCTGCAAGATGCGCAACTCATAACCTTAGCAGAACTTACACTCAATAATATGATGGAAAATGCAGAAAAGGACAATGATGAATTATTGGTAAAAATTGCAAAACGAGCTAGAGAAATTATAGATAGAGGACATTCAGTTATCATTTCCAATTTCAATCGACATAATAAATTGGTTAAATATCTTTCGCGAAACTCACCTGCCAGTGTTGCCATTACCAGTAGTATTGCCAACCTTAAAAACATTTTCCAATCAGGGGAATATGGAGAAAATTACACCAACGAACTATTAGCCTATGTGAGTGATTTGTTTAGTAAAGATGTAAAACTACTTACATTCCCATACCGCGATATCAAAAATAAAACGCTCGTAACTACTAAGAACATCGAAATTTCGCCAGAAGCAAGGCCATTATTTGATTTTTTATTGCAAAATAATTACATCATTGACTTAGAAGAAATGGATTGACGATGGTAATATAAGATAATACCATTTGCTTAAGACATATATCCTTGAAAATTTTTAAATCGATATCAATACGTTATGCATACCAGATATGAAAAACAATTTTTACATCAAATTAATTAATGTGAATCAATATCAGAGAATTTAGCATCTGAGAGATGAGGCTTAGGGATAGTAGCGGCATCCTTTTTTTCCTTCAAAAAACAATTAAATAAAAAAAAGATATAGCGAATAGCCCGACCCGTTTTTCAGGGGAAGCCCCAAATAAAAAAAAATAAAAACATCAATCAATTCGTCCAACTATAAGCTTCAAACCTAAAATCGAAAAACAAGAATAAACTTTAAGCAAATTATAAAATAAAATAATTGCTGATGATAAAACTTTGGGGTTAGCATTATTCGCCCAAAAAATTTCTAGACTTACAATTGAATGTTGAAATACAATTGATTCTACAACTTTTTAATCATCCTAATCCATTCAAAACCATTAATTTACGCGCTATAGGAATTAGCAAATAAAAAGCCTACCTTTGCGGCGCATTTAGCAAGTCCGCTGATGCATTAAAAAAATACAATTTATGAACCCGTTTGAACAATTGGGTGTTAGTCCAAAGGTGGCAGAAGCCATCGCTGAGCTTGGCTTTGTCTCGCCAATGCCTATTCAGGAGCAGGCTATCCCCGTGCTACTTAAAGGCGACTGCGACTTTGTCGGCCTTGCCCAGACTGGCACAGGTAAAACCGCCGCATTTGGCATACCACTTTTAGAGCTGATAGACATCAGTCAAAGACACCCACAGGGATTAATCTTATGCCCTACCCGCGAATTATGTTTGCAAATAACAAAAGATTTACAAAACTATGGTAAAAACCTTGGCAACGAATTAAATGTGGTTGCTGTTTATGGAGGTGCCAGTATTATTAACCAATTGAAAGACATTAAAAGAGGTGCGCAAATTATTGTTGCTACTCCTGGTCGTATGTTGGACGTGTTGAACCGTAAAGCAATTGACTTTTCCAATGTACATTATGTAGTATTGGACGAAGCAGATGAAATGCTAAATATGGGCTTTCAGGATGATATAAATGATATTTTAGCCACCACTCCCGACGAGAAGTTTACTTGGTTATTCTCTGCAACTATGCCGGCCGAAGTTCGTCGTATTGCACAAAAGTATATGAATGATCCAAAAGAATTAACTATTGGATCAAAGAATACAGGTAATGTAAATATTGAGCATGAATATTATATTGCTAAAGCAAGAGATAAATATGCTACACTTAAAAGACTGGTAGATTTTAATCCAGATATTTTTGGAATTGTTTTTTCTCGTACAAAAATTGAAACACAAGAAATTGCAGAAGCGTTAATCCGTGATGGGTATGATGCTGATTCTTTGCATGGTGATTTGTCTCAACAACAACGAGATAAAGTTATGAAGCGTTTCCGCGATAAATCATTACAGTTATTGATTGCAACGGATGTTGCAGCAAGAGGTATTGATGTGGATAGCGTAACTCACGTTATCAATTACTCCTTACCAGATGAATTGGAAAATTACACTCACCGAAGTGGAAGAACTGCTCGTGCAGGTAAAACCGGAATTTCTATGGCTATTATCAACTCGAAAGAAGTTGGTAAAATTCGCCAGATAGAACGTGTAATTGGAAAGAAATTTGTAAAAGCAGAAATCCCAGGTGGATTTGATGTTTGTGAAAAGCAACTATTTTCATTGGTACACAAGGTGAACAATGTGGTAGTAAACGAAGAACAAATTGATCAATATTTGCCACGTATTTTTGACGAATTTAAAGATATAAGCAAGGAAGATATTATCAAAAAATTTGCTTCTATTGAATTTAATCGCTTTTTAGAATATTACAAAAATGCTCCTGATTTAAATGCAAAAGCTGAAGACAGAGGAGAACGTGGTGAGCGTGGAGATTCTTTTCCAAGAGATGGAGCAAGAGGTGATTATACCCGATACTTTATTAATCTTGGTTCGGTAGATGATATAACCCGTGGCGATATGTTGGGATTGATATGTGATAAATCAGGAATTGCTGGTGCTAAAGTTGGAAAAATTGACATTAAAGGTGTTTATTCATTCTTTGAGGTAGATAACTCTGAGGCAGAAAAAGTAAATACTGGTTTCAAAGATGCAGTTTACAGAGGCAGAAACGTTAGAATAGAACTATCTGAAAGTAAAGGTGGAGGCGGAGAACGCAGAGAAGGTCGTGGTGGATATGGTGGTGGCGAACGTCGTGAAGGCGGAGGAGGTTACGGCGGTGGCGGTGGCTACCGAGGTGGCGGAAACCGACGTGAAGGTGGTTCTGGAGGCGGATATAGCGGAGGTGGACGTAGAGAAGGAACTAGCAGTGGTGGATATGGTGGACCAAAACGTGAAGGTTCTGGTTACGGTGGCAATCGCGATAGTTCGGTAAAAAGAGAAGGAAGTAGCAGCGGAAGCAGCCGACCACGAAGAGAAGGCGGAAGTAAAGAAGGTGGCCGTGGAGGTAAGTGGTAAGATTTGAGTTATGAGTTATAAGTTAAAACTCTAAAAATAAAAAGCGTCTTGAATTTGTTTTCAAGGCGCTTTTTTGTTTTGATGCTTTTATAAAGATTTAATTTTACAAATTTTTTGCTCTTTCGCTCTTCGGAATTTGCAATTCCGAAGTTTTATTGTAGGATTTGTAATCCGTTTTTAAAAATGATTTATTTTTATTAGAGTAAATTCTAAAAATTATTTGAAGCTAAACCGGTTTTCAGCTATATCTTTTTTGTGAACTTAATATTCATCAATGAACTTAGATTGAAAACACAAAAAAGGATGCAGCTTCAATCCGGGCTAGAAAAGCTAGCTGGTTTTTTAATCTTAAGCTAGCGACCTGTATGGAATTCGAAAAGAAGAATTGCAATTAGTCAAATATTATAAGTCCGAATTATAAATTCGACGATAACACTTAGGAATTGCAAATTCCGAAGAGCTAGAATTCCGAAGGGTTATCATTAACACAACAAATCCTCCAACAAGTGCATTTCCATTTTTGCTGAAATATTTTCATATAAAATAGCATAAACAGCTCTGCAAATGGGCATTTCTACTTTATAGTGTCTATTTATAATATGCATGCAACCAACTGCATAGTAGCCTTCTGCTATCATATTCATTTCTAACTGTGCTGATTTTACAGAATGGCCTAAACCAATTAATTGACCAAACGTTCGATTTCTGCTAAAGGGAGAGTAGGCAGTGACTAATAAATCTCCTAAATATGCCGATCCTTTAATATCTCTCGAAATCGGATGAACTACATCTACAAAACTCTTAATTTCTTGTATTGCATTAGAGATTAATACAGCCTGGAAATTATCACCATACCCTAATCCTTTGCAAATACCACTTGCTATGGCATAAATATTTTTCAAAACAGCAGAGTATTCTGTTCCATAAATATCATCAATCACATTAGTTTTTATATACCGGTTTTCAAGCATCGCGCCAAATTCCGTTGCTTTTATTACATCTTGGCAAGCAAGTGTTAAATAAGAAAGTTTTTCTAAAGCAACTTCCTCAGCATGACAAGGTCCACTTATTACAATCAGGTTTTCAAATGGCATAAAATAAGTTTTATGCAAAAATTCACCAATTATAAGATTGTCTTCGGGTACAATTCCTTTTATTGCAGAAACCAGAATTTTACCTTCTAAGTACTTTGAATCTGCAGTTGCCAATGTTGTTTTTAGAAATGCCGCTGGAACTGCCAGAATCATCAAATCATTTTCTTTTAGCGTTTCATTCAAATCATGGCTGAGTGTTATCAGCTTCATGTTCAGATTTACTGAGCTTAAATAATTCGGGTTATTAGCATACTTTTTCAAATGCTCAATAGCCGTTTCATTTCTCATCCACCAAGTTACCTGATAATTATTATCGGTTAAGATTTTAACTAAAGCCGTAGCCCAGCTACCACCTCCAATCATCGCTATTCTCTTTTTTTGGTTATCCACAGGTAGGTATTAAAAATAAAAAGCCCCAGAAAAAAAATTCTCTGAGGCAAATTATACATTAATTAAAATTTATTTCTCTGTTTTATTGAATAATTTGTCTTTCTCCACTTTTTTTACTTTCATATCATTTTTCAATTTTTTTGAAATTGCCAGATATGGTGCTGTAACTACTTCTTCATCACCTTTTACTCCACTTTTTATTTCAATAAAACTCTCATCCTGAATACCCGTTTTTACTTCAACTTGTTTCACTTTTCCTTCTGGCAAAAACACATAAATATATTCTTTCAGATCTTCTTTTGGCGCATCTTCTTCCTTTTCTTCTTTCGGTTTTGTTTTATCTACTGCAACTTTCTTGATTGTTGTATCAGCTCTTGTGGTTACTGCTTGAATCGGCAAAGTCAAAATACTTGCTCGTCTTTCTGTTTGTATTTCTACCGTTGCTGATAATCCAGGTCGGAATGGTGAAAGACCTTTTAAATCTTTAAAATCAGCATAAGATTCTGGTAGCACACGAATTTTAACAGCAAAATTAGTTACCTGATCTGTACCACCGCCAGAAACTGTAGCTGAATTAGCAATTTCTGTTACCAAACCTTTAAATTTTCTATCTAAATAAGCATCTACTTCAACTTCTGATGTATCGCCAAGGCTAATTCGATTAATGTCGTTTTCATTTACTTCCACATTCACTTCCATACTGCTCAAATCTGCAACTCTCATCATTTCTGTTCCTGCCATTTGCGAAGTTCCTACAACTCGTTCACCCAATTCAACTTGCAATGAAGAAACAATCCCATCTATTGGAGAAAAAATAGTGGTTTTATTCAAATTTTCTCGGGTTTGTTTCACGTTTGCTTCCGACGATTGAATGTTGAATCGAGCAGCTGACATACTTTGTCTGGTTGCTTCTACTTCTGCTTTCGCAACTTCAAATTCAGAAAGTGAATTTTCATATTCAGATGGTGAAATTATTTTATCGGCAAATAGTTGTTTATTTCTTTTATAAGCCGCTTCCGATCTTTTAAATCTAGATTCAACTTGAACTAATTGAGAACCTGTAGTTGCCATATTGGCTTTTGTGGTATTTAGTGATGCCATTGCTCTGTCAAGTTCAGATAAATAAATATCTGGACGAATTTTGGCTAATAATTGACCTTTTTTAACTCGATCACCTTCTTTTACATTTAATTCAACAATTTCTCCAGATACGTCAGGACTAATCTTAACTTCAATTTCTGGTTGTACTTTTCCACTGGCCGTTACTGTTTCAATTATGGTTCTTCGTTCTACTTTTTCGGTGGTTACCTCAGTAAGTTTACCTTCTCCAAACCAGCCAGCTTTTTTGCCTATAAAAGCAAAAATAAGCAGCAATAGAGTGGCTCCAACTAGGTATTTCTGAAGTTTAGAAAGTTTCATAAGTAAGTGTAGATATATTTCGGGGTAAAATTGACTAAAATTTTGGGTTTAATTTAAATTAAGTGGCTTGCCTAAATAAAAATCAAGAATTTTTCTTTTAAAAATTAAATCGTATTTCGATTGGATAAAATCCGCTTCAGTTCTGCTTAAATTACTTTTTACTGTATTAAAATCAACAGAACTTAATAATCCAACATCAAATTTCTGTTGATTATATTTAAATGATTCGCTCAATGATCTGAAAGCATCTCCTGCACTTACATATTTCTTTTCAGCTGCATTTATGTCGGCTACTGATTGTGTTATCAGTTTATTAAGATTGTTTTTTATTAATTCCTCATTTAAAGCTGAGCTCTGCTGGTTTATTTTTGTTCGTCGAACATTTAATCTTGTATTCCAATTATTGAAAATTGGAATGGATAAATTAAAGCCAATTGATTGATTTACGTTATCATTCAATTGATCAAAATAATCAGTTTTCAAAAATTGCTGTTCAACGATTGCTTGTGCAATAAATACGGAATCATTCGCTCGAGTGCTTCCAACATATTGCTCACCAAATCCTCTTGGTAGGAATGAAAATGAACCTCTACCACTGGAATATCCTGTTCCAATTGAAGCTCCTAAGCTAAGTCTTGGATAATATCCACCTTTAGCAATTTGAATTGCTTTTATTGAAGCTTGAGTATTATATTCTGCCTGTACAACTTCCGGATAAACTTTTACTGCTTCACCATACAAAACCGATACATTTTTTTCTATTTGCTCGTCTGCCACTTCCAAATTTGCAACTCGCTCTAAGGAGTATTTTTTCGACATATCACGATCAATTAATTGAGTTAAATTAATCATGGCTATATCCAAATTATTTTGAGCAGTAATTACGTTTAATTCTTCTGCTGCTAATTGAGCTTTCACATTCAAAACATCTCCCAAGGTTATGTTTCCTACCTTTTCTCTTTTCAAAGCGCGATCATATTCCTCATCAGAAACAGATTTTCTGGCATTTGCAGCAGTTAAAAGATCTTCGAAATATAAAGCTTGTAAATAAAAATTAACAACAGAAAGTAGAATCTCATTTTTAGTTTTCTGTAATCCGCTTTTGCTGGCTTCTAATAAAAGTTTGTTGCGCGATATAGTTTGAATACGCTGTAAACCACCAAATAATAATACATTGCTGCTCAATGAAAAATTATTGGAATTAACTCTTTCATTCACAAACTGATTGGTTAATGGGTCAATACTTCTACCAAAATTGAAATTTTCGGAAGCATTTGCATTCAAATCAGGGTACAATGCCATTTTGCTTTCTAATAAATCAATGCTAGAAACCGCTTGGGAAAATTCAGCTTGTTTTATGGTAATATTATTTTGCAAAGCCATTTCGGTAGCCTGAAGCATCGTGATTTTTTGCTGTGCTAATGCTGGTATTGCAGACAAAAGTAGAAGGATAACCCTGGCAATTGTTTTCAAGTGTAGTAGTTTTAAGGTTAGCGAAATAGATATTTTGATGCAATAATATGTAAACGCCAATTATAACCAGCATGCAATGGGGTAAATTTTTAGTTACACCTTGTTTGATTATTAAAATGAATTTTACTTTAATATGATGGGTTTAAGATTGTGTTGATTTTTTTAGTTTATTTTATTATGTATTTAATTTTGAGAATTTTAAATATTTTTATGGGCTATCCCCCAAATAAAAAGATTTGGGGGTCGGGCTTTACACTGTATCTTTTTTAATTTATTTGTTTTTTAATTGAAAAAAAGGATGCCGTTTCAATCCCTTAGCCTCCTAGTTCCGAACCAAGCATATTTAATTTTTATTCAAAAAATCAAAATGAACCATTATTTAATTTATTTTACAACATGTTTTTTGCTAAAACGCCTTGGTTTGTAAAATTAATTTATCCAGATCTGATCTGGAATAAAAGTCGTAACGAAAAAAAAATATATTTAACCTTTGATGATGGGCCTGTGCCAGAAGCAACTCCATTTGTTTTAAATGAATTAAAAAAAGCAAATGCAAAAGCTACTTTTTTTATGATTGGGGATAACGTGCGCAAATATCCAGAGCTAAAAAATCAAGTAATTGCAGAAGGTCATTCTATCGGTAACCATACGTTTAACCACTTAAAAGGATGGAACACTGATACAGCAAGGTATTTGGAAAATACTGCTAAATGCGGTGAACTAATTAATACCAACTTATTCAGACCGCCTTACGGAAGAGCAACTTTCAGCCAATTAAACTCAATCAAAAAAACGCATCAAATCATCATGTGGGAAGTTTTAACTGGGGATTATATGCCAGAAATGAATAAAGAAATGTGCTTGAAAAATGCAGTTTCACATAGTAAAAATGGTTCGATAATATTATTTCACGATAGTATTAAAGCATTTGAAAATATGAGTTATGCCCTTCCTAAAGCATTGGAATACTGGAAAAATGAAGGTTTTGAAATTTGTGGGTTATAACATTTGTTACTAATAATAGAACACTTTTCTTTCTTTAATTCTTATAATAAATTGATTTTATTTGTTTTACCATTATTTTAAAAAAAACTCCAGATTAATTAAGCAAAAAATTATTGTTTACTAAAAAAACTATCCCATTCGGTAAAAGTTACCCATAGCCCGGATTGTAGCGGCATCCTTTTTTGCTCTTTACATTTACAATCAATAGATATGCTTACCGCAAAAAAGATACAGCGAAAAGCCGGAATAGCTTCCAGTTATTTTTACTTAAACAAGTTTTTTTAAAAGTGATATAAACGTCCTTTTATATAATATCGCAATTAAAAGATTAAATCAGTTTAATATTTATTAACCCGTTGTGCGGTATGATTTATTATTATTTATTTTTTTAAATAATTGATATTAAGAATTTTAAATACAATTTGGGGCTTCCCGTGAAAAACGGGCCGGGCTATCCGCTATA
>ENA-OFCX01000308-OFCX01000308.1-metagenomes-genome-assembly--contig:-NODE-308-length-27075-cov-4.435196_pt1 | contig 27075 bp, 22 predicted proteins | sample MGYA00153384_OFCX01 | MGnify analysis MGYA00153384
CTCGCTCTCGTGTGGACGATGATTGCGCGTGGCCGAGCGATGGCGCGAGGGTCAGCGCGCAGAGTGCGGCGATGAGCAGCGCTGGACGTGGCAGGTGCATGGAGCCTCCGGATGTGAAAGGATCGGGATACCGATTAGAGACACCGGAGTGGGGCGGTGGGTTTACGCCGGAGCGGTCGACACGAGCGCGAGGTCGAGCGCGCAGACTGCGGCGAGCGTTCGCAGGAGAGACGACCCGTTACAGCGGCGCCGGCTCCCCCGAGCGGGTGAACGATTCGTACGACTGTTCGATCGTCCACGACGCGGCCAGTGAACGCAGTCCGAACAGACCGGTCAGCTTCAGGTCGCCGATCAGCTTGACCGGCATCGCGATCACCGATCCATCTACCGTGATCGGCGTGTACTGCACGCTGCCGTGACCCACCGGCTTGCCACCGCGCACATACTCGTACGTCACGCTGCGCATCAGCCATGACACGCCGTCGATGATGACCACACCGCGCACTCGATTTTCGTCGTCAGCACCACGAATGCCCTGCCGAGGCGCGAACGCAATGCGCACGCTGCCATCCGCGCCGTCGCGCCACGGTGCACCGTGACAGTGAAATTGCGTGAAGGAGCTGCGCGTCAGGTCACTCTCGTCGAACACGCGGATGTTTGTCGTGTTGCCGGACCGCGAGGTGTACCCACCGGCGCGATACCGCGTGCTGGAGTCACGCCTCGCGGGATCGTTCACGTGCACCGAGTCAGTGGTCCGTTCCCGCGTCCGGCCCATTGACGGGTCCTGCGTGACCACCCGGTGAAAGCGTTGCTCGTAGCGGTATGTCTGCCGTACCAGATTGCGCGCTTCGATACCCTTCACGATTTCATCCCACAGCGACTCGTCGGCAGTGGCGGATGCGGCCGTGACCGAGCAGTCTGGCGTCTCGCGCACGACCATCGCTGCCAGCACCGGCGGAATCCGTTGCAGGCGCAGCGTGATCGCGCCGGCGGCGGCCGCATCGGTGTGGATCGTCACCGAGTCGGCGCGGAAGCCCACGCGACGCGCGACCAGCGTGTACGCGCCGACGGCCACCGGCTGACGGAGCGTCCCGGCAGCGCTGGTCATTCGACGAATCGTCGCCACCGTATCTGCCGCTGGCTGGATGACGACGCTGGTCAGACCCAGCGGCGCACCGTCACCATCCACGACCCGAACCGATACGGACTGTGCGCCGACGGCGGTGGTCAGGATGCTCGACAGCACCAGGCTGTACAGGGGTGTGAGGCGTGGCATGGTGGCGTGTGACGGATGGTGGCTGAGCGACTCACGGGGACGTACGAGCGTGCCGGACCCTAGTTTCTCGCCCCCCGTCGCGGACACTGAATCGCTCAGTCCCGCCTCCCCCTCCAGCGTTGAGAAGCGCCTCCTGTCCGTGCTACCATTATGCTTCCCTGACACCGAGCCCCACCATGCAAGTCGCCATCCGTCAAACGGGCAATTCGCGAGGCGTCCTGATCCCGAAGCACGGGAAAGAGCGCTCGATTCAGAGCATGAACTCCGTCAGCTACTGGAGCCCGGACGGGCGAATGATGTCGGCGACACAGTTCCTCAAGGAGTTGTTTGGCACCCTGCCGTCGTAGACGAGCTCCGGCGAATCTGGAGCGCCCCTGACACGCGTCGAAAGCTGCTCGACGGCCTGGCGGAGAAGGGTTACTCACGCGAGGAGGTACGTCGTCTCTTCGTTGGCTTGCAGTCGGTGCTCTATGCGGCACCGGGAAACGTGACGAACGCGGCACCACTCAACTGATGTGGTTGCGGCTGCTCTTCCGCGCTTCTTCTTCACTCTCCAGCCACGCGGTCACGAATGTGCTGTAGTCACCAAACGTGAGTTCCCGGCGGGTTATTGCTGCGGCCTCGCAGAGCTCCGGTAATTCCTGAGTGAACGCGAAGTATCGCGTCGCAAGTGATCGAGGACCGGGAAGTGGGTTTGTGGCGTGTGTTGTAAGCCAGTTTCGAACCTGACCAATAGCCCTCTCAACGTTATTGCCGTGCGCACGAATGTCCTGGCCAGCGATATCGGAACAGAACTTTTGATACCGCCACTTCTCGCTGTCGAGGATAAGGCAGATTTTGCGTCGCTGTTCCTGATCCCCAAAACGTCTTGCTCCAAGAAAGACGCCCAGCTCAAGCGGCATATTGAAGCGAGGAAGCCGATTCGTGGAGTCCAGGGTTGTACGTGACAAGTCGTGTATCCCGAATTGGCACTTCTGGATGATGTCGAAAATCTTGTCGATACGAATTTCTCCGCTATCGTCACGCTCGAGAGCACATCGCGCGGTGAAGCCGCAGGCGTGGACGACAAACACGAGTGCGTCGCGCAGCTTTTCGTACTTGCTGTCGAATGGAACGTTGAGAAAAACGCTGCTTTCGTATTTGGGCAAGCGAGTGAGCGTGTGATGCGATGAGATGGTCAGCGGGAGTGAGCGCCGAAATGGCCGAGAACTCGCTCCCAGGCTGGCCCACCCTTCTTTGCCGCTGCGACCTTTGGTGTACCGTACTTCAAGCGAACAATGAGCGCTGCCTTCTTTGCCGCTTTCAGCGTGACTTGCCTGCGCGCGGTCTTTTTCGCCGCAGCCTTCTTTTGTGCTCGCTTTGCGCTCATGTATCCTCCGCGATCGCAAGATGCTGCATTGGCTTGCGTCAGCCCAATGCGTTGGCCTCCGGATGTAACCTACAGCATGACGCCGCAATAGACGCTTCATCGAGCAGAGGCGCGCCGGACATCCTCCGTGCCTTGCCCAAAACGAAAAACAGCCGTCCCGGCGACTGCCGAAACGGCTGTTTTAAAGCTCCCGAGGAGGGACTCGAACCCCCGACCCGCTGATTAACAGTCAGCTGCTCTAACCAGCTGAGCTACTCGGGATCGCTACGGCCACATGACCAACCTGATAACCTAGCAGGACAGCCCCACGGGTCAACACCCGCCGCACCGCCCTGACGCCATCACCAGACCGCGCCGCGGGCCAGTGCGCCCATATCATTCCAGCACGACACCCACACTCCCGCGCCGCAGTGCCATGCCATCACCACGACTGCTCTGCCTCGTCACCGGCGCGTCCAGCGGCATCGGTGCCGACCTCGCACACTGCGCCGCGGCCGATGGATTCGACCTGATCCTCGTCGCGCGACGCGTGTCGGCACTGGCCGCGGTCGCGAAGCAGATCGAGCAGGAACACCGCGCGAAAGTGCTCGTCATTCCCGCGGACCTGGGCGACCCGACGGCCGCGCGCGTGCTCGCCGCCGAACTGCGCGGACGCAAGCTCCAGGTGCATACGCTGATCAACAACGCGGGACTCGGCGCCAGCGGAGCGGTCGCCGACATCAGCATCGAGACGCAGATGAACATGATTCAGGTGAACGTCACCGCGCTCACGGAACTCACCCGCCGCCTGCTGCCCGCAATGATCGAGCGCGGCGACGGCGCCATCATGAACGTCGCCAGCACTGCTGCATTCCTGCCCGGGCCGGGCATGGCGGTCTACTACGCCAGCAAGGCGTACGTGCTGTCGTTCACCGAGGCACTGGCGGCGGAGCTGCGCGACGCGAACATCCGCGTGACCGCACTCTGTCCCGGACCCACGGCCACCGAGTTCGGGGCCGTCGCCGGCATGTCGCAGAGCAAGCTGTTCAAGCAGCGCAGCATCCTGTCCAGCTCCGCGTCAGTCGCGCGCATCGGCTGGGCAGGGCTGCGCGATGGCGAGCGCGTCGTGATTCCCGGCGTCATGAACCGGCTGATGATCCAGTTGCTGCGCGCGGCACCGCGAGCGCTGGCACTCAGGATTTCGGCTTCGGTGAACGCTTCCGGGCCGGCTTGACCAGCACGCCGTCCACGTACGACGGCAGCACGGTGCGCAACCATCGCCCGGTGTGCGACGTGGCGTGCGCCGCGACCTCTTCCGGCGTGCCGACCACCACCACCTGGCCGCCGCCGATGCCGCCCTCGGGCCCCATGTCGATCACCCAGTCGGCCAGCTTGATCACATCCAGATTGTGCTCGATCACGATCAATGTGTGACCCTGGTCCACGAGCCGCTGCAGCACGCGCGCCAGCTTGCGGATGTCCTCCAGATGCAGGCCGGTGGTCGGCTCGTCCATGATGTAGAGCTTGCGACCCGCCGACTTGGACGACTGCGAGAGTTCGCGCGCGATCTTGATGCGCTGCGCCTCGCCGCCGCTCAACGTCGTTGCGGGCTGGCCCATGCGCAGGTAGCCAAGCCCCACCTGCTGCAGGTGCCAGAGCGCGGCGGCCAGGCGATCCTCGCCGGGGAAGAGGCGCGTCGCGGCGTCGACGGTCATCTCCAGCACGTCGGCGATGTTCTTGCCCCACACGCGCACTTCCAGCACATCGGGCTTGAAGCGCTTGCCGCTGCAGGTCTCGCACGGCACCAGCACATCGGCCATGAACACCATCTCGACTTCCACGTAGCCTGCACCCTCGCAGGTCTCGCAGCGACCGCCGGCCATGTTGAAGCTGAATGTCGCCGGTGCATACCCGCGCTGCTTCGACAGCGGTGTCTGCGAGAAGATGCGCCGGATCTCGTCCCACGCCTTCACGTACGTCACCGGATTGGAGCGCGGTGACCGGCCGATGGGCTCCTGGTCGATCAGCACGACGTCGTCGAAATGCTCGGCGCCCGTCAGCGACTTCACCCCGCCCACGATCTCGCCGAGATGCTGCTTGGCGGAGTTCTCGCCGGTCAGTCGCGTTTCCAGCGCGCGATACAGCACGTCGTGCACCAGCGTGCTCTTGCCGCTGCCCGACACACCCGTCACCGCCACGAAGCAGCCCACAGGCACGCGCAGGTTCACGCCCTGCAGCGTGTGCGCCGTGACACCATTCAGCGACAGCCACCGCGGTCCCGCCGTGCGACGTTCCTCGGGCAAGGGAATCGTGGTCGCACCGGTGAGATACTGGCCCGTGAGTGGACTCTGCGCCGCATCCGACAACGGACCGCTGAACACCACCTCGCCACCCTTGTCACCGCTGCCGGGTCCGATCTCCACCATCCAGTCGGCCATGCGCACGGCCTCGAGATCATGCTCCACCACGATCACCGTGTTGCCGGCATCGCGCAGGCGGCGCAGCAATCCGAGCAGCCGGTCCATGTCGCGCGGATGCAGCCCGATGCTCGGCTCGTCCAGCACGTACAGCGTGTCCACCAGCTGCGCGCCAAGCGAGTTCGCGAGCGAGATGCGCTGCGCCTCGCCGCCCGAAAGTGTGCGCGCCGCACGATCCATGGACAGGTAGCCCAGGCCCACATCGCGCAGGAAGCGCACACGCGCCCGCGCCTCACGCAACACCGACTCGGCGATCTGCATCTCGAACGGCGACAGCGCGAGCGAGTCCGTCCACACGTCCAGTGCATCAACCGACATCGCGCTCACATCGGCGATGGTCAGGCTGCCGATGCGCACGTTCAACGCATCACGCGTGAGCCGGCTGCCGCCGCAGGTCGCGCAGGTCGCTGCCGCCTGATACTGCCGCAGGAAGACGCGGATGTACTGCTTGTACCGCTTCTCCTCCAGCGACTTCAGGAACGGAAAGATGCCGACGTAGCCCTTCGTCTTGCCGCGCAGCAGGAACGTGCGCTGCTCGGCGGGCAGCGTGTTCCACGGCGCCGTCCACGAGATGCCGTCGCGCTTCGCGATGTCGTAAAGCTTTTTCCGCAGCTCTTCGTAGCGCGGCATCGTCCACGGATGAATTGCGCCATCGCGCAGCGAGCGCTCCGGGTAGGGTACGATCAGCGACTCGTCGTACTCCAGCGTGGCGCCGAAACCGTTGCAGGTCGCGCAGGCGCCGCGCGGGTTGTTGAAGCTGAAGAGCTGCGGCGATGGCGTGGGGGCCACGGTGCCGTCGTCGGGACAGGCGAAGCGCTCGGTGAAGGCGACGCGTGTGCGCGGCTCGTGTCCGACCGGCAGCGAGACGTCGGTCGGGAAGAGCAGGGCACAGTCGCCGTCGCCTTCCACGAATGCCGTGCTCACCGCATCGGCCACACGCCCGCCCACGTCGGCGTTCACCGTCAGGCGGTCCGCCACCACGTCGATGCGCTGTACCGTCTCGATACTGCGCTTCGATGCCACCAGGTCGTCCACGTGCACGATCTCGCCGTCCAGCGCGACGCGCACGAAGCCCTTCACGCGCAGCGCTTCCGCCAGCGCCTCGGCGCCCAGCGATGTCGCGTGCGTGAGCGGGAACACGACCGAGAAGCGCGTGCCCTCGGGCAGCGTTCGCACCAGGTCGGCAATGCTCTGCGGTGTATCGGGGCGCAGCTCGCGGCCGCAGGTGCCGCAGAAAGTGTGGCCAACGCGCGCCCACAGCAGGCGCAGGTAATCGTAGATCTCCGTCGCGGTCCCGACCGTCGAGCGCGATGAGCGCGTGGGATTTTTCTGCTCGATGGCCACCGCGGGCGAGAGACCCTCGATGCGGTCGACGCGCGGCTTCTCCATGCGCTCGAGAAACTGCCGCGCATACGCCGACAGGCTTTCGACATAGCGCCGCTGCCCCTCGGCATAGATCGTGTCGAAGGCCAGCGAGGATTTGCCGGAACCGCTCGGTCCCGTGATCACGGTGATGGCACGTCGCGGCAGGTCAAGGTCGATTCCCTTGAGGTTGTGCTGCCGGGCGCCGCGGATGGTAATGCTCTCGATCACGGCTGAACGTTAATCAGCTACGACCCTCACGACACGGACCGGGACTGCGTAGCGTTATCCCGGACAATGACAGCTCTTGCGATTCCGCCGGACGACGATGCGGTGAAGCCGGTCCTCGACCGGCGGCTCCTGCGTCGCCTTCTTCAGTATGTGCGCCCGTACACCGCCCTCGTCATTGGCGCGGTGCTGCTGCTGGCGCTCGAGGGTGCCACCGCCGTCGTGGGCCCCTGGCTCACGCAGCGCGTCATCGACCGCGCAATTCCCGCGCGTGACCTGGGCTTCATCCGCCTCGCGACCATCGCACTCGCCGCATCGCTGCTGGTGCAGTTTCTCTGCAGTTATGGCGAGACGATGCTCACCGGGCTGCTCGGCCAGCGGGTGATGCGCGACCTGCGCACGGAACTGTTCGCGAAGCTGCAGTCGCTCAGCATCAGCTATTTTGACCGCAACCCGGCCGGTCGCCTCATCACGCGCGTGACCAGCGACGTGGAATCGCTGAACGAACTGTTCACTGCCGGTGTCGTCGCGGGGCTTGGCGACGTGTTCGCGCTGGCCGCGATGGCCATCATGATGCTGCTCACCGACTGGCGCCTGGCCCTCGCATCGTTCGGCGCCGTGCCGTTCGTCTGGCTCGCGAGCCGCATCTTCCAGAAGAAGGTGCGCGTCGCATACCGCGAGATCCGCGGCAAGCTTGCACGCATCAACGCCTTCGCGCAGGAACGCATCACCGGCGTGCGCGTGGTGCAGCTGTTCAGTCGCGAACCTGGCGAGTCGGCGCGATTCGATGCGCTGAACCGCGATCATCTCGACTCGAACATCAGGTCCATCCGGTACTACGCAGCCTACTTCCCCGCGATCGAGATCCTCACGACCGTGGCCCTGGCCAGCCTGATCGTAGCGGCGACGCAGCGCGTGAACGCCGGCCTGCTCACGGTGGGCACGGTCGCCGCATTCCTGCAGCTGGTGCGTCGATTCTTCCAGCCGCTGCAGGACCTGAGCGACAAGTTCAACACGCTGCAACAGGCCATGGCCGCGTCGGAGCGCATCTTCACGCTGCTCGATACCACCGCCACGGTACCCGATGATGCCGTCGCACCCGACGTCACCAAGCGCACGCATCGCGGCGTGACGATCACCTTCGACGAAGTCTGGTTTGCGTATGACACGGCCGATGGCGTGGCAGCGGACGATGCGGCCACGCACTGGGTGCTCAAAGGCGTGTCGTTCACCGTGCGGCCGGGCGAAACGCTCGCGCTGGTGGGACACACCGGCGCCGGCAAGACCACCGTGGTCAGCCTGCTGCTTCGCTTCTACGATCCGCAGCGCGGCCGCATTTTGCTGGATGGCATCGACATCCGCGCGCTTCCGCTGGCCGAGTTGCGGTCGCGCATCGGGTACGTGCAGCAGGACATCTTCCTGTTCGCCGGCGACGTTGCGTCGAACATCCGTTTGTCCAATCCCATCGACGATGCCGCAGTGCGTGCAGCAGCGGCGCGAGTCGGCGCGGATCGGGTCATCGAGCGCCTGCCCCGCGGTTACGCACAGATGCTGGGCGAACGTGGCGCCACGCTGTCGGTCGGCGAGCGCCAGCTGCTGAGTTTCTCGCGCGCGCTGGCCAGCGATCCCGATCTGTTGCTGCTGGACGAAGCCACGAGCGCGGTGGACAGCGAGCGCGAGGCAGACATCCAGGCGGCGCTCGGCACGTTGATGCAGGGCAGAACCACCATCGCGATCGCTCACCGCCTGAGCACGATCGTGGATGCGGACGAGATACTCGTCATGCATCACGGCGTGGTCGCCGAGCGCGGATCACATGCGGTGCTGCTCGCGCGCAAGGGTTTGTACGAGCGACTGTGGCGCCTGCAGGTCGGCGATCCGGGGCTGCTGACGGACGAGACGACGGCAGCGGCGGTAGCGCTTGCCGGGCCCAACGACTGAGCCTAGCTTCTCCCGACCAATGCCACGATCAACACTCTTCATTCCCCTCGCTGACGTGCCACGGCGCGCGCGAGGGCTGACTCAGGACCTGATGCGCCCTGCAGCGGTGTCATGCAGCTAGTTCACGCCGCGAACACGCACGTGGGCATGGTACGGACCGGGAACGAAGATGCGTTTCTCGCGGAGGCCACGGCAGACCGCGGGATTTACATCGTGGCCGACGGCATGGGCGGGCACGCGGCGGGTGAAGTCGCGAGCGCCATGGCCGTCGAGATCATGTGCGACGCCATGCGCTCGTCGCCGCGACCGATCGGCGAGCTGCAGCATGTCGCCGCCGACGCGGTGCTCAACGCCAATCGCCGCATCTTCAATCGCACCATCGAGGAACCGGACAAGCACGGCATGGGCACCACGCTCACCACGATGGTCGTGGGCGAGGGGCGCTACATGATTGCCCATGTCGGCGACAGTCGCGTGTACCGGCTTCGCAGCGGCGAACTGTCCCAGATCACGGTCGATCATTCGTACGTGCAGGAACAGGTCGATGCCGGGTACCTCACGCCGGAACAGGCGCGATACCACCCGTTCAGCAACGTGATCACGCGCTGTGTGGGCGTGGCGACCGATGTGGAGCCCACGATCTACGAAGGCGACCTGGTGGACGGCGACCTGTACCTGCTCGCGACCGACGGGCTGACCGGCATGGTCGAGGACAAGAACCTGCTGAAGATCCTGACCGCGCGGAAGTCACCGGGCCCGATGGTCGATGCGCTGCTCTGGGACGCCAATCGTGCAGGCGGCGTGGACAACATCACCGCGGTCATCGTTCAGATCGCGACGGCGCGCTGACCTGATGTCGCAGGATGACGTGCAGTCCGGCATGCGGAACGACAGCCCGGACGAAGGCGTGCCGATGCGTGTCGGCGAGTTGAGCGAGCTGTATCTCGGCAACATCCTGTTCGCACTGGAGCGCACGGCGCTGTCGCTCGAGGCCGAGGAGAAGCCTGAGGACGCGATGTTCTATCGCGGAATAGGGCGAGCGCTGGCTGACGCGCACGGACGCGACAAGGCCCGACCGCCCGCCTGAATTTTCGGCGGCGCTTTGCGCTGCTGCCGTCGGTGCCCGCGTCGCCTGCCGCGATGCAGCACCGCCGTGCTGACGCGATGACGCATCGGCGTTGCAATCATTCCAGAGTGAGTGGCGCAGTGCATCGCTCACCGCGTGCACGCTCAGGTCAGCAGCGGACGACCGTCGGCGAGTGAGGCGCGAAGCGTGTCGGCGTCCGTGGTCACGACTGCCCAGAGCTGCTCCACATTCACAGAAACCCGATGTACCGCAAAGACGCGCAGCCAGCGCGCCGAGTGATACAGCTGCTGGCTGAGTGCCGGAAGATTCAGTGCACCGGCAATCCCCGTGCTCGTGAGATGCTCCACGGCGCCATCGCGGCGCAGTACGGGCAGGTCCACGCCCAGCATCTGCGTCTTCGCCGGGTAGTCCAGCAGCACCTCGCCTTTGGCCAGGCCCAGCTCCACCGCCAGCTGATCCTCGACCGCCACGGCCAGTGCCCGATCGGAGGCAATCCATTCGCCCGCCTCGTCACCCAGCGCGGCAGCACTCCACTGCGCGACGCGCTTGTACAGGCGACGCTCGCGCAGTGCCATCAACAGCGGCGGCGCGCTGGGAAGCAGCGCATGCAGCAGGCCCTCGTCGGTCCAGTCCGCCAATCCGTCCAGCGGCAGCGCGCCGGATTGCAGCGCGTCATCCACGAGGCGTTTGTACATCGCCGTCGCACTGCGCACCGCATGATGCCAGTAGATGTTGCGGTACATCTGGTACTTCGCGAACAGCAGTGATTCCAGCGCGCTGAGGCCCTTCTCCATGATGCCGACGCCAGGGCGACCCGTGCCCGGCATGGGGACGATGACGACGCTGTCGAGCAGGCGGTCCACGTCGATTTCGCCATACGGCACACCGCACATCATCGCGTCGCGCTTCAGGTAGTCGATCTTGTCCAGGTCGATCGAGCCGGAGACGAGCCCCTGCAGCGGCCCCGCGTCGCTGCCATGCATCAGGGCCAGCACGCGCGCCGGCGCATCGGCACCAAAGGCGGTGGTCAGCGCATCGGCCACCGCGCCGGTGGTGATCCGCGGCGTCGCGGCGCTCTCGTGGTTCAGCGCCCCGATCTCCTCCAGTGCATGACTGAACGGATAGTGCCCCACGTCGTGCAGCAGCATCGCTGCGGCGGTCAGGTCGCGCTCCTGCTCATCCACCTGCGCCAGTTCGCCCCGCTCCGCGAGCAGCGTGATCGTGCGCCGCGCCATGTGATGCGCGCCCAGCGCATGTTCGAAACGCGAGTGCGTCGCGCCCGGATACACCAGGAACGCGTAACCCAGCTGGCGCACGTAGCGCAGTCGCTGCATCGCCGGCGTGTCCACGAGCGTGAGCGCCAGCGGATCGAGGCGGATGTTGTTCCAGAGCGGGTCGCGAATGACTTTCACGGTCGGCATCACTTGCTAAAAGAAAACGAGGGCGCCCGACCTGCAGGCGCCCTCGTCCAAGGTATCACTGAATGCGCGAAGGTCAGCCCTTCGGACCCGCATTCGCGATCGTGGCCGAGACCTGGCTGCCGAACTTTGCAAAGTTCTCGCGGAACATGCCGGCCAGCTTCGTTGCCTGGGTGTCGTATGCGGCAGCATCGCTCCACGTGCCGCGCGCGTCGAGCACGGCCGACGGGACGTCCGGCACGGCGTTCGGCACCGACAACCCGAAGATCGCATCGGTGGTCGTTGGCGCGTCATCCAGCGTGCCAGCCAGCGCCGCACGAATCATGGCGCGCGTGTACGACAGCTTCATCCGCGTGCCGGTGCCATAGGCGCCACCGCTCCAGCCGGTGTTCACCAGCCATACCTTGGCATCATGCTGCTGCAGCAGCGCGCCCAGCATCTCGGCATAGCGCGTGGGGTGCCAGACCATGAACACGGCGCCGAAGCAGGCGCTGAACGTGGCCTGCGGTTCGTTCACACCCGTCTCGGTGCCGGCCACCTTTGCCGTGTAGCCCGAGAGGAAGTAATACATCGCCTGTTCCGGCGAGAGGCGCGAGATCGGCGGCAGCACGCCAAATGCATCGGCCGTGAGGAAGATCACGTGCCTGGGGTGGCCACCGCGGCCACTCGGCACATGATTCTTGATGTAGTGCAACGGGTACGACGCTCTCGTGTTCTCGGTGATGCTCTGGTCCGCGAACTTCACCTGGCGCTGCTCGTCCAGCACGACGTTCTCCAGCACCGTCCCGAACATCTGCGTGGTCGCGAAGATTTCGGGCTCCTGCTCGGCGCTCAAATTGATCGCCTTCGCGTAGCAGCCACCCTCGAAGTTGAACACGCCATCGCCCGCCCAGCCATGCTCGTCATCGCCGATCAGTGCGCGCGCGGGATCGGCGGAGAGCGTCGTCTTGCCAGTGCCCGAGAGACCGAAGAACAACGCGCAGTCGTCGGCCGCGCCGATGTTCGCGGAACAGTGCATGGGCAGCACGTTCTGCGTGGGCATCAGATAGTTCATGATCGTGAACATCGACTTCTTCAGCTCGCCGGCGTAGCGCGTGCCGCCGATGAGGATCATCCGGCGTGCGATGTTGACGATGATGAACGTGCCGCTGCGCGTGCCATGCTTCTCGGGTACTGCCTGGAAGTCGGGTGCATGCAGCACGCTGAAGTTTGGCGCAAACTGCGCCAATTCATGCAACTCGGGCCGGATGAACATGTTCCGGACGAAGTGCGCGTGCCATGCGTTCGGCGTCACGTAGCGAACGCTGAGCCGGTGCGCCGGGTGTGCGCCGCAGTAGAGGTCCTGCACGAACAATTCCTGCTGCGTGTTCAGGTATTCGCGGACATCGGCGAGGAGCACGTCGAAATGCGCCTCCTCGAGGGGCAGGTTGACGGCGCCCCAGTCGATGTTCGCCTCGGAGCCCGCCTCGCGGACGAAGAACTTGTCCTTCGGGGAGCGGCCTGTATGCGGTGCGGTGACGGCGACGAACGGTCCCATGTCGGCGAGCGTGCCTTCGTCGCGTCGCACGGCAGCCTGGACCAGCTCGGGCGTGACGAGGTTCCAATGCAATGCGCCAGCGGGAGCGAGGCCCTGCTCAGCAAGCCCATGGGCGCTGGAGCGGGTCTGCGGCGCAGTCTGCGTAGCCATAAGTGCGGGAGGTTTGGGTGACGCGCGGGACGTGGCGGTGCGTGCAGGCACGGCGTCACAGCTCGCGGATCGGGGCAAAGCTAACGAAACGACACCGGCACGCGGATACGAGGTGTACCGACGCCGCACTGATGCGAGCGTGCCGGTCCGCGTGTTGTCGTTTCCAGTTGCTAGTGATATAGTAAAATCAATTACGGATGGTCGAGGTCTGCGCCATGCGGCGCACGTGAGGCGCCTCGCGGCGTGACGGCGAGTAGCACCGCTGACCGGTCTCCTCCTCCCGTCACGACACCCGACTATCGACCCCGTGGGCCGATCGAGACCGCTGACCCGTTGCCTTCGACCCGGTCAGGATGCCCGACCCTTTGACCCAAGACCCAGTCAGGAACGCTGACCCCAGCCCCGATTGAGAAGCGTGACCACTTGACCCCGATTCCTTGCTGAGCAGTTCCCCGTCGCGTCGCACCCCCGTCTCCTGAAAGCCATGACATCATCCACTGCCCTGCGCTGCTTGCGCGCCGTGTTGGCCTGCGCGGCTGTCGCCCTTGGCTCGCCGACCGGCGCCCGCGCCGCTGTCCTCGCCCCGCCGATCCGCGGTGTCGTCGTCGACACGGCCGGCAATCCCATCTCGAACGTGCAGGTCGTCGCGACCGAGTTGCAGCGGGTGGCGGTCACGGATCGCAGCGGCTCGTTCACCTTCGTGGGCGCACCCGTCGGTGCGGTGCACCTCACGATCGTGCTGATGGGCTTCGTGCCCGTGCACGAGGTGGTGAACGTGCCGGCGACCGGCGAGTCGGCACCGCTGCGCATCACGCTTCGTCGCACCGTGCTGCGACTCGCCGGTGTGCAGATCACCGCGTCGCCGACCGGCACCGATCCGCTCAGTGTCACGCAGTCCACGGTGCAGCTCAGTGGCAAGGACCTGCAACGTCAGCTTGGTGCCTCGGTCGCGCAGACGCTCTCCAGCGAGCCAGGCATGGCGATGCGTTTCAATGGTCCCATGGCCAATGCTCCCGTCATCCGCGGGCTGTCGGGCGAGCGCATCCTGATGCTGCAGGACGGTGAGCGCGTGGGCGATCTTGGGTCGACGTCGTCGGATCACGCGGTGGTGGCAGACCCGAACAGCGCCGAACGCATCGAGGTAATTCGCGGTCCCGCGTCGCTGCTGTACGGCAACGCCGCAATCGGCGGAGTGGTGAACGTGATATCGGGTGACATCCCGACCAGTGTGCCCTCGCGCATCGGCGGCTTTTTCAATGGACAGTCCGAGTCGGTGACGCCGGGTGGCGTGGGCAGCGGCGCAGTGAACATTCCGCTCGGTCGCTCGTTCGCAGCCACGCTGCGCGGTACCCTGCGGCGGCAGTCGTCGTACCGTATCGGCGACGGTGGTGGTGCGCAGCCGAACAGCGACGTGCGCTCATGGAATGGCACGGCAGGGCTGGGCTACATCGGATCCACGGTCACGGCAGGCCTGGTCTATCGTCAGAGCGACTTCAACTACGGCATCCCGTTCCAGTCCGGGGGCGAGGAAATCCGCATCGACGGTGTGCGGCGCGCGGGTCAGGCCCGCATCGGCATCACGACGGGCGCGCGTGCGCTCAGCTACGTGCGCATCGAAGGCACGGTGCAGTCGTACAAGCATGACGAGATCGAGGTGCAGGACAACGCCATCGGCACGACCTTCAACCTCAACTCGCAGACCGCCTCCGTCTCGGGCAAGACACAGTTCGGCCGCATGAGCGGCTCGATCGGTGTGCAGGCGTTCCTGCGGCAGTACGAACCGATCGGTGCCGAGGCCTTCACGCCGGCCGCCGACAACACCAACATCGCCGCGTTCATCTACCAGGAACTGCCGCTCACGTCGGGCAGCGCGGAGTCGCGCACTCCACGCTTGCAGTTCGGCGGTCGCTTCGACGATTTCCGCATCACGGGCAAGGCGGGCAGCGATCCGCGCTTCGCCGTCGAGCGCGCACGGCGCTTCAACAATGCCAGCGGGTCGCTGGGATTGTCGGTGCCCTTCGCGCAGCACTTCACGATCAGCGGCAGCGTCGCGAGTGCCTTCCGTGCGCCAACGGTGGACGAATTGTATGCGAATGGTTTCCACGTTGCCGTCGGCACGTTCGACATCGGCAACGCGAACCTGAAGGCCGAGACGAGCATGGGGCTCGATGGTGTCCTGCGGGCGCAGGGATCGCGCGGTACGCTGCAGGTGTCCGCCTATCGCAACCGGATCAATGACTACATCACGCCCTCGGTCACGGGCACGACGAATGTGGATGGGGAACTGGTGCCGCTTGTGAACATCGTGCAGCGTGACGCGACGCTCACGGGCCTGGAGTTCTCCGGCGAAACCCAGCTGGCCCACCATCTGGTCGTCGGTGCCATGGCCGATGCCGTGCGCGGTCGCGGTGCCGGCAACACGAACCTGCCGTTCATTCCCGCGGCGCGCGTCGGCGGCTCGCTGCGCTACGACACCGGCGTGTTCAGCCTGGGCGGCGAGGCACGACGCGTCATGAAGCAGACGCGCGTGGCCGCGGACAACAGCATCGACGTGCCGACCGACTCGTACACGCTGCTCAACCTGAGCTCCTCGTGGACGATCCCGTCGCGGCACACGGCGCAGACACTCACGCTGCGCGTGGACAACCTGCTCGACGAGCGCTATGCCGATGCGACCAGCCGCGTGAAGGTTTTCACTTTCAATCCCGGCCGCAACGTCTCGCTGGTGTACCGGCTCGGCTTCTAGGCAGTCATGACGACACGGTCGGCACGCGCGAATTTTCGCGGTGCCGACCGTGTCGTCGTTCGTGTCACCGCGCATCGCACCGCGCGCGGTGGCGCACGCGCGACCAGCCAAGCTTCAGGGGGCCAAAAACCCGAGCAGCCGGTGCAGCATCAGCCGATCGGTCGCCGTGGCGTCGTCCAGCTTCGGGGTCTCGAGGATCCGGACGGTGTGCCGGAATCGCGGGTCCGTCATGATGCGGCGGAACGGCGCGTCGCCCAGCGAACCTGACCCGATCAGCTCATGCCGATCGCGATGGCTGTCGAACGGCGTCTTCGAGTCGTTCAAGTGCCAGACGCGAAGCCGGTCCAGTCCCAGCACACGATCGAACCGGTCGATCACGCCATCGAAGTCCTGGACCAGGTCGTAGCCGGCCGAATAGATGTGGCAGGTATCCACGCACACGCCGACGCGGCCGCGCACCGCGGCGGGCAGCGCCGCGATGATGGCCGCAAGCTCCTCGAACGTGGCACCGAGCGCCGTGCCGGAGCCGGCCGTCGTCTCCAGGCAGAGGATCGTGTCGCCGGGTTCTGCCGCGAGTGCGATGGCGATGGATGCCGCGTTTCGCGCGAGGCCCGCGTCGCGATCGTCCATGTAGTTGCCGGGATGCGACACGAGGAAGTCGATGCCCAGCGCATGACAGCGACGCAGCTCAGTCGCAAAGCTCTCGATCGAGCGCGCACGCATCGCGTCGTCCGGCGACGCAAGGTTGATCAGATAGCTGTCATGCGACACCGTGACCGGCGAGCCTGCCACGCGCAGCGCCTCGCGGAACAGCGCGCGCTCGCTCGCATCGATTTCGCGTTCCTTCCACTGGTTCGGCGTCTTCGTGAACAGCTGCAGCGCCGTGGCGCCGATCTCGCTGGCGCGCGGCGGTGCGGCGAAGCTGCCGCCCTGCGAACTCACATGCGTGCCGATGCGAAACCCCGCCGGCACGCGTGGCAACGGCGGCAGTGCGGCGAGGCTCGCGGGCGTCCGCTTCGTGACGAGCGGATTCGGGTTCTTCTTCGCGACGGCGGTCGTCACGACGGACGATCGCAGAGCCGCCGGCTTCGCCGCTTTCTTTGCGACCGTCGTCGCCGCTTTTTTTGCGACCGTCTTCGCCGCTGTCTTCGCGACCGTCGTCACAGTCTTCCTCCCCGTCGTGTCAACACCCATTGCCTACTTGCCTCGTAGCCAGTCGAGCGGGTCCACTGCGGTGCCGCGCGAGCGACGGATCTCGAAATGCAGGTGCGGCGGCATGTCGGGGTCCGCGGTTCCAACCTCACCCAGCACCTGACCTTTCTGCACGCGTGCGCCCTTCGCCACACTCGTTGCCGCGAGCGACCCGTACACTGAATAGTCGCCCGCTCCGTGCTGCACGATGACCGTCATGCCGTACGTGCCGATGTTCTCCGACACCACCACCTCACCGGCCGCGATGGCCTTCACGGGTGTGCCGCGCGCCGCCTGGATACCAATGCCGTTCCAGCGCAGCGTGGTGTTCTCCGGCGTGACCGTGCGCCCGAACCGGTAGAGAATCGTGCCGTCCACCGGCCAGTTCAACGTGCCGAAATCGGCGGTGCGGATCGTGCTCGCCGCGGGTGCCGCAGCGCGTGCCGCCGGCGCGCTCGTCACGCGGCTGCCGGCGGCGCTGGGCGTCGATGCGCGTCGCGCGGCAGCCGCACTGGCTGCCGCCGCCGCCGCTTCCGACCGGCGGCGCACGTCCTCGAGTCCCGCGATCACGCCGCGCACGCGACCCTCGGTGCGTTCGATCGCCGCCAGCCGGCTGCGCACGACCTGCGTCTGCTGCACGGCAATGGAAATGCTGCGACCCCGCTGCGCCTCCAGTCCGCGCAATCGATCCTCCTCCAGCGCCTTCTCCTGCTTGCTCCGCTCGATCTCGTCCTGCAGCCGTACCATCTGCGTGCGCTGCTGCGCAATGCGATCACGGAGCCGCTCGACGCTGCCTACGAGCGACCGGTCGCGCAGCGTCAGCATGTGCAACACCTTGTAGCGCGCCACGAGGCCACCAAAAGACTCGGCCGAAAGCAGCACTTCCAGGTTGTAGAGCGGACCGCGCTTGTACACATCACGCAGCCGGCGCTGCAGCACCGACCGTTTCACCACCAGTTCATCCTGCGCGGTGGCAAGGTTGCCGCTCGCATCGAGCACCTCCTCCTCGATGCCCACGAGCTGGTCGCCCAGTGCCTTCACGGCGCGCGAGGTGGCGTCGGCCTGCTGTGCAAGATTGCGTTTCTCTTCCGACAGATCGTGCACCGTGCCTTGCAGCTCCTGCATGCGCTGCTGCAGGGCGGCGCGCTCACGCCTGATCCGGTCCAGCTCCGCGCGCTGTGCCGCCATCCGCGACGGTGTGGCCTGCGCGCCTGACGCCGCCGGCAGCACCAGCAGCAGCGCCACGGCCATCACGATGGCACGGCAGCAGCGCGACACTGCGGTCACACGCGCTTGAGCTGACGACCCACAGACAACGAACTGCCCAGCAGGCCGATTACCGCGCCGACGAGTACGGCCGCCAGCAGCACCGGCGGCGGAAAGAATTCGAACTTGAAGACGGTCACGGTGAGCGCGGTGCGCGTCATCCACATCAGCCCCACCGCGAGCCCGCCACCGATGAAACCCTTCAGCAGCCCGTCGATCAAAAAGGGCGCGCGAATGAAGCCATCCGTCGCGCCGACGAGGCGCATGATGCCGATTTCGCGCGAGCGGGCGAGCACCGACGTGCGGATCGTGGAGCCGATGATGATCATCGCCGCCAGCGCGAATGCAATGCCCAGCACGATGCCCGCCACCGTGGCGGCGCGACGCATGGTGTAGAACTTCTGCACCCACTCCTCGCCATAGCGCACGTCGTCCACGAAGCTGTAGCCGCCAAGGCGCGTGGCGACGGTCTTCACCTGCACCGGATCACGCATGCCCGCTCGCAGCCGCACTTCCAGCGATGCGGGCAGGAACTCGGGCTCGAACACATCCTGAAACTCCGCCATCTCGGTGCGCGCCTTCTTCAGCGCATCGTCTGGCGACACGTACGTCACGCTCGCGACTTCAGGGAACGCGCGGATGTCGCCGACGGCCGCCGCGACCGCCTCGGCCTCCGTGCCCTCGGTCACGTACGCGCGGATCTCGACGCGCTCTTCGAGCCGCTCGAGGGCGATGCGCGTGTTGTACGCCACGAGGCCGAACAGCCCGAACGCGAACAACGAGAACGCGATCGTGAAGACGCTCAGCACACCCAGTCCGGGTGCCCGACGGAATGCCGTCCACACCTCGCGCAGTGCGAGCCGCATCAGTGCTCCCGTTCCGGCAGTGGTGCCTCCGACGAGTCGAAGACCAGCGCGCCCTTGTTCAACTCGATCGAGCGCAGCCCGCTGCTGCGCACCAGGTCCAGGTCGTGCGTCGCCATCATCACCGCCGTGCCGCTGGCGTTGATGTCGCGCAGCAGCTGGAAGACGGCGCGACTGGCGCGATCATCGAGGTTGCCGGTAGGCTCGTCGGCGAGCAGCACGAACGGATCGTTCACCAGCGCACGTGCGATCGCGACGCGCTGCTGCTCACCACCCGAGAGCTCGTTCGGCAGCGACTGCATCTTGGCACCGAGTCCCACGCGCTCCAGCACCTTCTGCACGCGGGCGGGAATGGCCCTGCCATGCGTGCCCGTGACCTCGAGCGCAAAGGCGACGTTGGCCCACGCCGTGCGATCCTCGAGCAGGCGGAAATCCTGGAACACGATGCCCAGCGTGCGTCGCAGTTTCGAGATCTCCGTGCGCGTTGCACCGAGTGCGCTCAGGCCGCTCACGCGCACGTCGCCGGCCGTCGGCAGCTCGTCCATGTAGCAGAGCTTCAGGATCGTGCTCTTGCCGGCACCGCTTGGTCCGGTGAGGAACAGGAATTCGCCCTTCTGCGCCGCGAAGCTGACCTTCTGCAACCCACCGCTGCCGCGCTGCCACGCCTTCGTGACGCTCGTGAATTTCACGATGGGCTGGCCGCTGCTCACGCCAGCGCCTGCGCAAAGTCGGCGATCAGGTCACGCACATCCTCGATGCCCACGCTCACGCGCAAAAAGCCGTCGGGAATGCCGAGTGCCGCGCGTTCCTCGGAGGTCATGTGCGCATGCGAGCTGAAACGCGGCTCGCAGATCAGCGAGTCCACGCCACCCAGCGACGTCGCGTGCAGCACCAGCGCGAGGCGTTCCACCATGCGATCCGCCGCTGCGGCACCACCGACCAGCTCCAGTGACATCATGCCGCCAAATCCATCCATCGTCGCAGCGGCCAGTGCATGATCGGGATGTGACGCGAGCCCGGGGTAGTGCACCGCGGCGAACGCCGGCTGTGCCTCGCACCACGACGCGAGCGCCATCGCGTTGGCATTCGCGCGTTCCACGCGGATGTGCAGCGTCTTCAGGCCACGCTCCAGCAGCCAGCAGGCGAAGGGGTCCGGTGCCTGGCCCCAGACCATCATCTTCTGCGTCACCTCGTCCACGTACGCCTGCGAGCCGAACACCGCGCCGCCCAGCATGTCGTGATGACCGTTCAGGTACTTCGTCGTCGACGCGATCACCACGTCGGCGCCATGCTCCAGCGGACGCAGGTTCACCGGGCTCGCGAAGGTGGAATCCACCACCAGTGCAATGCCGTTCTCGCGCGTGAGGTAGCTGATCGGCTTCAGGTCCAGCACACGGCAGGTGGGATTCACCGGCGTCTCGACGAATACTGCTCTCGTGCTGGGCCGCACCGCCTGTCGCCAGCCACGCGAGTCCATCGGATCGATGAACGTGACCTCGATGCCCATCTTCGGCAGCTCTTCCGTGAACAGCCGGTGGGTACCGCCGTAGATCCACGCACTGCTCAGCAGGTGATCGCCCGGGCGCAGCAGCGCGAGCATGGCGCACGACGTGGCGCCCATGCCGCTGGATGTGCAGACGGCCGCTTCCGAGCCCTCCAGTGCCGCGAGCCGCTGCTGCACCAGCACGATGGTGGGCGTGTTGGCGTAGCGCGTATAGCGCGGCACGGACGCGACACCGCGCGGCTGCTCGAAGTTCACGCCCTGCACCAGCGGCGGCGCGATCGAACTCAGGCCATCGGTCACGCGACCGGCGTGCACTGCCCGGGTCGCGAAATGCATCGGCCTGTCGTTGTCACCACTCATCAGCGCCTCATCCCAGCAGTTCGGTGCGCGCGGGAGAGGGCCCGCGATCCATGTCCGGCTTCACCAGCTTCACGACGTCGGTCACCATCAGCCCTGCGATGTCGCGCACCACGACGCCGCCGCGCGGTACCTCGTCATCCACCAGCGCCGGCGCCAGTTCCTTGCGCGTGGGACCGAGGATGAAGACCAGCTCCCCGTCGGCCAGCATGCGCAGCTGCGCTTCCTCGCGATTCAGCATGATCGCCGGGCCGCGCTCTGCGTCACCGCGGCGCGAACCGATGAAGCCGACCACCTGCAGCGGTGGGTTGTACAGTTCCGTGGAGCGTCGCATGGGCTCGGTAGTGTCGGGCTCGGTAGTGTGAAGTCAGTGGTGTCGGCTCAGTGGTGTCGAAGCGGATGAAAACCGGCCGACGTCTGGATCACCAGCCGGCGCCTGGCCAGCGCCTCCAGGCGCGCGTGCAAGTCGAGCCGCGCCTCGACCGAGAACGATGCGATTGCCGCCACGTCGCCGCCACCGGAGGCAACCACGAGCTGCCACGCGGCGCGTTCATCCGCATCCACCGTCCCCACCAGCGTCATCGACCCATCCTCGGCCTCGGCGACCAGCGCCAGGCCATGACCTTCCAGCACTGGCTCCAGCGCCTCCAGATGCGCCTCCGCCAGGCCACGGAACATGAAGTAACTGGGTAACGGCGGGGCAGGGGCGTGCGCCGGCAGCCCGGCGCCGAAACGCAGCAGCAGCTGCGCGACGATCTCGTCCGCGCAGCTGAAATCCAGCACACCCACGTGGGTGAAGTCGAGCACCGCGAGGCGATGCCCCTCCATCTCGCGCAGCATGGACTCCAGCTGCCGGCGCACCGCGCGACCGGTCGCCCGCGTCACGAGGTTCGAGTACAGGTCGCACTCCGTGCGCGCGAGCGCCATGCGAAGGTCCAGGGGCATGGGAGTGAGCATCACGACTGGACCGCCTGCGGGATGATGATCTGGTACTGCGCGCCGGCAAAAGGTGCCAGCTGCTCCACCAGGGCCTTGTCGTCGTCCCACGCCGGTACGATGGCGATGCGTGCGGTGCCGCTGCGCACCGTCAGCTTCGCGTCCCACTTGCCCATGTACTTCCGGATACCCGCCAGCCCTTGCCCGCGACCCGGGTCGCGGAAGCGGCTGGTGGCGCGCAATACGGCGGCCTCCAGTGCGGCAGCGTCGTCCCAGCGGTCAGTGGCGCCGCGCGAATACGTCTGCCCGAGCGAGGTCTTGAAGCCCACGCCACTGTCGCTCACCGCAATCACCACCACGCGACGGCCAAGGCGCTTCTGCCAGTTGTACGTCTGCACGGCCACCCAGCCAGGGCCACCCGCATGTTCGATGATGTTCTGGCAGCTCTCCGACAGCACCACCGAAAAGCCGACCGAGCCACTGGCTGGAAAGCCCAGCGTTTCCATGATCGCCTTCGAGCGATCCTGAATGTGCGCCACCACATGCTGCACATCCTCGGTTTGCGCGATGGGTGTGATCTCGAGGAAGAAGTTCGAGTCGCCCGTCTTCGCCTTGGTCGGCACCGGTCGCGTGAACTCCATCAGCGTCTCCGCATGACGAAAGAACCCGGCGCGCGCCCAATAGCTCACCGTGTCCGAATCCTCGGGCGGAATGAACTGCGGCCGGTCACCGCGCGCCTGCGCCAGCGTCAGCAGATTGATCAGGCCGTAGGGACTGGACCAGCGCGTGTGCCGCGCATCGAGCATGACCCGAGCGTCGTCAGGCACTGCCGCCACGGCCTGCAGCAGCGTCTCGAACGAGCCGTCATCCAGCGACGGTGGCACGGTCAGAATGGTGGTCACGACGGGGCAAGTTCTCCGCGGAGGTAATGCGCCAGCCCCGTGGCACCGCGGTGCCGCACGTTGCGCGCGGCCGCCCGGTGGGCCAGCCGCATGGCTTCCGTGAAGGTAGTGCCTGCAAGCAAGTGCGAGAACTGCGTCGCGCCCCATACATCACCACATCCCGTGGGATCGCCCGGCGCCGTCTCGACGAGGTCTGCATCGATGGGCACCAGCGCAGTGCTGACTGCACTGAATGCGGAGGTCGAGACCGGCGTCCGGACGTCGTCCAGCCGCGTGAAGCCCGGTGCCGCGAAATACACCGCACCCTTGCTCCCCAGCGTCACGCAGAGCAAGTGCACGCCACTCGCCAGCGCGGTGGCCGCCAGCGCCATGGGATCGGCGGCCATGAGTTGCATCTCGTCCTCGTTCACCTGCAGCACGTCGCAGCATCGGCACCAGGCGGCCGCATCGGCCATCGGCTCGGGAATGCGAAGTCCCGTGGGGTCCACGCCGAGCAGCTTGGAGTGCAGGTCGCAATAGATCGGGCCGTGAAAGTGCGCGCGCAGCAGCTGCATCGTCTCCAGGTCCAGCTCCCAGCCGGCGATGAAGTTCACGTACAGCGCATCCAGGTCGCCAAGCAGCGGGCGCAGGCCCATCCACGACCAGGGTGGCACGCCGCCGGTGAGCACTTCCGTCCGGCGCTCGTCGCTCACATAGCGCAGCTCCACGCGATTGTTGGGCTGCGGGACCTCGATCAGCGCCGCATCCGGCGCCGCGCGGCGCAGCGAGCGCACGAACTCCGTCGCCTGCTGGTGCAGGTCCGCGCCGACCTTGATCAGCGGGACGATCTCCCACTCCTGGCTCAGCGCCGCATCCAGCGCCGACAGCGCGTAGGTGATGCCGCCCCACTCCTGCACCGGTGCGGTGCGGATGTCGCGCCCATGGATCACGTCCCAGACGAACGTGCCCATGACGCCGAGTCGGCGCCTGCGCGGCGCGGTCACGCGGACGTGATGCCGGTCTGCGCCTTGAAGCCGGCGATCGCCCCGACCACACCGGCGCTGCCACCCAGTTCGCCGGGCACGATACGACAGGCGTCCACGGCCGGCGCGAACGCACGCCGGCGCACCTCGGCCTTGAGTGGCCCGAACAGCGCCTCGCCCGCATTCACGACGCCACCAGCCAGCACCACCACGTCGGGATTCAACACGTTGAGCAGCGCGCCGATGCCGGCGCCGAGAAAGCGCGCGGTCTCGCGGACCACGTCCACCGCCACCGGGTCGGCGTCCGTCGCGGCCTTGTACACCATTTGTGCGGTGATCTTCGTCAGGTCGCCGCCGCACATCCTGAACAGCACGCCATCCACCTCGCTCGCCAACGCCTCGCGCGCGCGCTCCGCGATCGCCGTGCCTGACGCGTACGCCTCCAGGCAGCCGTAGTTGCCGCAGCCGCAGCGTCGGCCGGTGGAATCGATCGTCATGTGCCCGATCTCGCCGGCAACGTCGGACGAGCCGTGAAACAGCTTCCCGTCAATGATGATGCCGCCGCCAATGCCGGTACCGATCGTCACGCCGATCACGTTCTTCGCACCACGCGCTGCGCCGGTGAACCACTCGCCCAGCGTCGCGCAGTTCGCGTCGTTGTCCAGCGTGGTCTGCAGGCCGGTCGCCGACTGGATGCGCTCGCGCAGCGGAAACATCTTCCAGCCCAGGTTCGGCGCCGTGATCACCATGCCCAGCGCCCGGTCCAGCGGTCCGGGGGCGCCGACGCCAACGCCGAGGAAGTCGGCGCGCGTCGCGCCCGTCTCCGCGATCACGACGGTAATCACGTCCTCGATCATCTGGATCATGCGCTCCACCACCAGATCTGCGCCTTGCGCTGCATGGGTCGGCTGCGAGCGGAATGCGATCTCGCGTGACCCGTCCTCGGGCATGGCGCCGACGACGATGTTGGTGCCGCCGAGATCGACGCCGACGATGTAGCGGGCCCGCTGGGACATGTGCGATGCGTGGACGTGAAGTGTTCAATCGGCGAGCAGCGGCAACAACGCCGCACACACCGTTGCCGGTGCAATCTCGCGCATGCAGCGAAAATGACCACGGGGACAGCGTTGCGGACCATGTGCGGAGCAGGGCCGGCATTCCAGTCCCGGCGCATGTTCCACGATCGCGCGACGCGGCGCCAGCGGTCCGAACCCGAATTCGGGCAGCGTCGGTCCGTACACGGTCACCGTCGGCACCTGCATCGCGCTGGCAAGGTGCTGCGGCAGGGAATCGTTCGTGATCAGCCCCGCCGCGCGGCCGATCAGCTCCGCCGATGCAAGCAGTGACAGCTTGCCCGTGACATCCAGCACCCGCGATGGTGCGGCAGCCGCAATTTCCGCGGCCAGCGCGCGATCCTCGGCGCCACCCACGACGACGATGCCGTACGTGTCCGGCAGCATGTCGGGCAGCGCGGCGTAGAATGGCCAGCGTTTCGTGGCCCATACGCTGCCCGGTGCCACGGCCACGAACGGCATGTCGCCGAACGGTGCCGACGCCAGCAGCGCAGTGACGGCCGCTCGATCCTCGTCACGCGGATGCAGCGACGGAGCTGGCGGGGCCTGCTGCAAATCGTCAGCCGCGAGCCGGAACAATCGCTCGGCATGATGCCAATCGTTTCGGTAGACCACCTGCGATGTGTACAGCAGCGATCCGGCCGAGGTGTCGAAGCCGACGCGACGCGGAATGCAGGCCAACCGGGCCAGCGCGGCACTGCGCCACGAGCCCTGCGCCATGTAAGCCGCGCTGTAGTGCATGGCGCGCAACGACGCGGACAGTGCACGAAGCCCGCGCCATCCACTGTTCGCGCCCCGCTTGTCGTAGCGGATCACGCGTCGCACCGCCGGATGCGACTCCAGCAGTGCGCCGCCGGCAGGCGTCGTCACGACGTCCACCGGCCCGAGTGATGCGAGATACGTGAGCAGCGGCGTGGTCAGCACCACGTCGCCCAGAAACGACGTCTGGATGACCAGCGATGGCGACACAGGGGCAACGCGTCTCGCGTCGCCCATGCGTCAGTCCACCTGCAGCACGGCGAGGAAGGCTTCCTGCGGAATCTCCACCGCACCCACCTGCTTCATGCGCTTCTTGCCTTCCTTCTGCTTCTCCAGAAGCTTGCGCTTCCGGCTGATGTCGCCGCCGTAGCACTTCGCCAGCACATCCTTCCGCAACGCCTTCACGGTCGTGCGCGCGACGATCTTCATGCCGATCGCTGCCTGGATCACGACCTCGAACAGCTGGCGCGGAATCAGATCCTTCAGCTTTTCGGCAATCTTCCGGCCCTGCTCCTCGCTCTTGTTGCGATGGATGATCACGCTGAATGCGTCGATCGGGTCGCCGTTGATCAGCATGTCCAGCTTCACCAGCTCGCTCGGGCGGTAATCGAGCATTTCGTAGTCGAGACTTGCGTAGCCGCGGCTCACCGTCTTCAGCTTGTCGAAGAAATCCAGAATGATCTCGCCGAGCGGAAATTCCCAGTCGAACTCGACGCGCTTGGTGTCGAGGTACGACATGTTCTTGTAGATGCCGCGCCGATCGGTGCCCAACGTCATGATGGGGCCGATGTATTCCACCGGCGCCATGATGCGCGCCTTCACGTACGGCTCCTCGACACGGTTGATCGTCGACGCGTGCGGCATGCGGGACGGATTCTCGATCAGTTCCATCGACCCGTCCTCGCGGTACACGTGATACTCCACGCTCGGCACCGTCGTGACCAGATCGAGATTGTACTCGCGCTCCAGCCGCTCCTGCACGATTTCCATGTGCAGCAGGCCCAGAAATCCGCAGCGAAAGCCGAAGCCCAATGCCGTGGATGTCTCGGGCGAATACTGCAGCGAGGCATCGTTCAGCTTCATCTTCTCCAGCGCGTCGCGCAGCTGCTCGTACAGCTGCGTGTCCGTGGGATAGATGCCGGCGAAGACGAAGCTGCGCACTTCCCTGTAGCCCGGCAGCCCTTCCGGCGCGCGGTTCACCACATCGAAGATCGTGTCGCCGGCGCGCGTCTCGCTCACGCTGCGCACGCTGGCCACCACGTAGCCCACTTCGCCCGCCTGCAGCTTTTCCGTCGGTACCTGGCGCAGCTGCAGCGACCCGACTTCGGCCACCTCATACTGATTGTCGCTGGCGCCGAACGTGATTTTCATGCCCTTCTTGATTTCGCCGTCGACAACGCGGATGCTGGGAATGGCACCGCGATATTTATCGTAATACGAATCGAAGATCAGAGCGCGCAGCGGTCCCGTCGGGTTGCCTTTCGGCGCCGGCACGCGTGCCACGATCATCTCCAGCAGTTCCGGCACGCCCGTGCCTTCCTTGCCGCTGACGCTCAACACGTCTTCGGGCAGGCATCCGATCAGATCCACGACCTCCTGTCGGCGGCGTTCCGGCTCGGCGCCCGGCAGGTCGATCTTGTTCAGAACCGGAATGATCTCCAGGCCGGCGTCCATCGCCAGAAAGAGATTCGA
>ENA-OFCX01000309-OFCX01000309.1-metagenomes-genome-assembly--contig:-NODE-309-length-26928-cov-3.835671_pt1 | contig 26928 bp, 23 predicted proteins | sample MGYA00153384_OFCX01 | MGnify analysis MGYA00153384
CACTGCTGCCTCCCGTAGGAGTCTGGGCCGTGTCTCAGTCCCAGTGTGGCTGATCGTCCTCTCAGACCAGCTACAGATCGTCGGCTTGGTAAGCTTTTATCCCACCAACTACCTAATCTGCCATCAGCCGCTCTAGTAGCACAAGGTCTTGCGATCCCCTGCTTTCATCCGTAGATCTCATGCGGTATTAGCTACTCTTTCGAGTAGTTATCCCCCACTACTAGGCACGTTCCGATGTATTACTCACCCGTTCGCCACTCGTCAGCATCCGAAGACCTGTTACCGTTCGACTTGCATGTGTAAGGCATGCCGCCAGCGTTCAATCTGAGCCAGGATCAAACTCTACAGTTCGATCTTGATAAATTTAAAGTCTTTCGACTTCACTCATAAAAACGGAATTGAAGTGAACTTCACTTCTATCTCCATGAGCGTTTGATTTAGTTCTAAAAGAACTTGGCAATTCGCCTTCAAACGCCCACGCTTATCGGCTGTATCTTTTTAAAGAAACATCCCAAAAATCTCTTCTTGGAACTTAACCTCGCTGCGATCAGCGAAGCCTTGTATTGTAGCACCGTTTTCACAGCGCCTGCAAAAGAATTTTTAAAACTTCTTTTGCTTCACCGTAACGTCGTCGTTAGCAGCGAAGACCGCAATTCTAACCTGACTTTTGACGCCCGTCAGGGAATTCCCTAGAAATTCCTGCACCCGCCTTCCGGCGGGTGCTTTGAAGGCGTAATCAGGCAGCCAGAACAGCCTGCTCCAAGGCATCGACGAACAGCGCCGGGACATCACAACCCGTCTGCTGCTGGATCTCCTGGAAACACGTAGGGCTGGTGACGTTGATTTCCGTGACCTTGTCACCAATCACATCCAGACCTACCAGCAACAAACCACGCTGGGCCAAGATGGGACCCAGTTTTTCAGCGATGGCTTTGTCACTGTCGCTCAAGGGTTGCGCCACACCTTTACCACCCGCTGCCAAGTTACCGCGCACTTCACTGCCTTGAGGGATGCGGGCCAGGCAATACGGCACGGGCTTGCCGCCGATGATGAGGATGCGCTTGTCACCCTGCGCAATCGCAGGCAGGAACTTTTGCACCATGACGCTGGTGGCGCCTTGCTGGTTGAGTGTCTCGATGATGGAGCCCAGGTTCATGCCATCAGCGCCTACCCGAAAGATGCCCATCCCGCCCATGCCATCCAGAGGCTTCAGGATGATGTCCTGGTGCTGGGCGTGGAAGGCGCGAATGTCTTGAGGGTTGCGAGTGATGAGCGTAGGGCCCAGCACCTCGGGAAATTCCATGACCGCCATTTTCTCAGGGTGGTCACGCAGCGCAGCGGGCTTATTGAAGACCTTGGCACCTTCTCGCTCAGCCTGTCCAAGCATATGGGTGGTGTAGAAGAACTCGCTGTCAAAGGGGGGATCTTTGCGCATCAGCACGCCGTCAAAGCTGGCCAAGGGCTGCTGCTCTACAGACACTTCTTCGTACCAGTCTTGAAGGCTGCCCGTCAACCGTAGCTGGCGCACCTGCGCCATGACCTTGCCACCAACTTGCCAGCTGATGTCTTTAGGCTCTGTTGCAAAGACGGTGTGGCCCCGCTTTTGCGCCTCGCGCATCATGGCAAAGGTGCTGTCCTTTTTGGTGTTGAAGGTATCCAGCGGATCGGCAACGAAAAGAAATTGCATGGTTTGCAGGGTATCAACCCGTTCAGTGAAAAACAGAAAACGCAGCGTTACTTTGTACGCCAAGGGTTGTACTGTTGCACAAACAAGGCCAAACCACCTGCAACCACACCCCAGAATGCAGAGCCAACCCCGGCAATCACGATGCCGCTGAGCGTGACCAAAAAGGTGATGAGTGCGGGCTCGCGGCTGCTTTCTTGCTGCAACGCAACGACCAAGCCGCCACCGATGCTGCCCAGCAAAGCCAACCCCGCAATCGCCATGACCAGCTCTTTGGGGAAAGCGGCCAGCAAACCCGCCACGACGGCACCAAAGATGCCTATCACTACATAGAACAGCCCGCACCACACTGCGGCGGTATAACGCTTGGCTTTGTCGTTATGCGCCTCTGGCCCCATGCACATGGCGGCGGTAATGGCCGCCAAGTTGATGCCAAAGGCGCCAAAAGGCGCGAGCAGCAAGGTGGCAATTCCCGTCATGCCCACCAATTTAGAGATGGGCAGGTCATAGCCGGCAGAGCGAATGACCGCGACACCCGGCAAGTTCTGCGATGCCATGGTCACCACAAACAAAGGCAATGCCAAGCTGACGCAGGCCTGCCAAGAAAATACGGGTGCCGTCCACACAGGCATGGCCAATGACCACTGCACTTGCTCCCACTGCATCAGCCCACGGCTTGCGGCATAAGCAACACCTGCGAGCAACGTAGTCATGACGGCGTAGCGTGGCAGCACGCGACGCGAGAGCAAATACACCACCAGCATGAGCAGCACCAAAGGCAACGCGGTTTGCGCAGATTCAAACACCTGCAAGCCAAACCGGGCCAGCACACCGGCCAGCAAGGCGGCGGCAATGGATGCTGGAATGCGATCCATGAGCTTTTCAAACCAGCCGCTCAGACCAAACAGCGCAATCAGGGCCGCACTGACCATGAAGGCACCGACGGCCTCGGCCATCGAGAAGCCGCCCGTCACGCCTGCTGCCGCCAAAACGGCAGCCCCAGGTGTAGACCAAGCCACCATGACTGGTTTGCGCAAAATGAGTGACGGCACCGCACAGCACAAGCCGATACCCCAACCCAGCGCCCACATCCATGAACTGATTTGTGCAGGAGTAGCCCCAAAGGCCTGCGCCGCCTGAAAGATCAGAGCCACCGAACTGGTAACCCCCACCAGCACCGCCACAAAGCCAGCGCTCAGCGCGGACAGGCTGAAGTCTTTAAAAAATTGCATAGCTGCACATTGTGCGCAGACCGGCGGCTGTGCGCCATACCTGCAGGCACGCTACAGCGCACAGGTCATAAAAAAAGCGCGGGGCTTGCACCACGCGCTTTAGAAAATAAGAGCTACCAATGCTTTCTATATATAGATTTCAAATAGTTTTATATTTAAGACCTAAGCCACATGCGCGTTAATAGCTATTGTTTTTTCAGAACCCCGCAATACACCCCAGCGTCAGTCGTACACCTCGGCATCCGGGTTGGTCGCTTCCAGCTCATAGCTGGCAGACAGCATGGCCAGACGTGCAATCACGCCATACATGTAAAAACGGTTGGGAGCGCTGGCTCCGGGGTGCATGCCGGGCTGGGGCATGTGGGTGCTGTGCGCAAACGCCAAAGGCACATAGCTGGAGCCGGGCGCGTTCAGGTTCTCATCGACACCACGCTCAGGGTGCATGCGATAAAAGCCACCCACCACATAGCGATCCAGCGTGTAGACCACGGGCTCGGCCACGGCATCGTGCATGCGCTCAGAGGTTTGAACCCCCTCCTGGATGATGACGTCCTGCACCATCTGGCCGTCTTTGATGATGCCCATCTTGTTGCGCGCCTTCTTGGTCAGCTCATCGAGCTCCTTGGCGTCGCGCACTGTCATCACACCCATACCGTAGGTGCCGTTGTCCGCTTTGACGATGGCAAACGGCTTTTCCTTGATACCGTATTCCTTGTACTTGCGGCGCACCTTCGTCAGCAGCGCATCCACTTGCGCGGCCAGATTGTCCATGCCGGTGTTCGCACCTTCGGTGAAGTCCAGGCCTTCGGCTTTGGCAAACAGGGGGTTGATCAACCAATGGTCAATACCCAGCAGCTTGCCAAAACGCTTGGCCACCTCTTCGTAGCTCTGGAAATGACGGCTCTTGCGGCGCACGCTCCAGCCTGCATGCAACGGGGGCAGCAGGTACTGCTCGTACAGCTCTTCCAGAATGCCCGGCGCACCGGCCGACAGGTCGTTGTTGAGCAAAATGGTACAAGGATCAAAATGCTTGAGCCCAATGCGGCGCTTGGTGCGAATCACCGGCTCCAGCAGCACGGTTTCACCATTGGGCAGCTTGAGCTCTGTGGGCTTTTTGATGTCCGGACTGATCGAACCCAAGCGCGCATTCAACCCAGCCATCTTGAAGATGCGCTGCAGCTGTGCCAAGTTGCTCAGGTACGAAGGGTTGCGGTTGTAGTTCTCCGGAATGATCAGGAGGTTGCGCGCCTCGGGGCAGATCTTTTCGATCGCCGCCATGGTGGCCTGCACTGCCAAAGGCAGCATCTGGTCGGTCAGATTGTTCCAGTTGCCGGGGAACAGGTTGGTATCCACAGGTGCCAGCTTGAACCCCGAGTTACGGATATCCACCGAGCTGTAGAAGGGCGGCGTGTGCTCCATCCACTCCAAACGAAACCAGCGCTCAATCGCGGGCATGGAATCGATGATGCGCTGTTCTAGCTCGTTAATCGGGCCGGTCAAAGCAGTAATGAGATGTGGAACCATTTATGTCCTCAAACGACGGTGGTTGTGTAATTGTAGGGAGTCACAACAAAATTAAGTACTAACCCTTATTCCCCGAATCATACGCATGTGCTCACTCACCTTCTCCAGAATGCTGGAGTTAGCAGTGCCAGAAAGCTCAAAATCTCCAGTCTTCCTAACAACATACCTAAGGTGCAAACCCAAATTTGCAAGTCTGTCAGCGCCGCATAAGAGGATGTTGGCCCCACAGCCCCCAGCCCCGGCCCCACACAGTTCACACTCGCCACAACAGCTGAAAATGCGGTGAGAGGATCCAGATCCGTCAGCATGAGCACCATGCTGAGCAGCACAATCGTGCCGCCATAGACGAGCATAAAGGCCATAACCGCAAAAATCATGCGGTTATCCACAACGCGCCCGCCCATTACAACGGGTTGTACTGCGCGCGGGTGCACAAGTCTTGTCAGTTCACGCCGCGCCTGACTGAACAAAATCAGCATGCGCATCATCTTGATGCCGCCGCCCGTCGAGCCTGCGCTGGTCGCCATGCCCGACAAGATCAGCATGAACACCGGCGCAAACACCGGCCAGGTCAAATAATCTGCTGTCACAAAGCCGGTGGTCGTCGCCACTGACACGGTGTTGAACATCCCGTAGCGCAATGCATCCAGCGGGCTATAAATCCCTTTGACCCACAGCAGCAGCGCAACAAACAGTCCACCTGCCAGCAGCACCCCAACGGTGGCTCGCATTTCAGGGTCACGCCAGAACCCCCGCCAGTTGCCTTTGCGCATGGCCACAAAATACAGCGCAAAGTTGCAACTGGCCGCCACCATGAAGACAAAGGTAATGACTTCCAGCAGCGGTGATTTGAAATACGCCAAGCTGGCATCATGCGGCGACAAGCCACCCAGGCTCACCGTGGTGAACATATGCATCACAGCGTCCAGCGGTGTCATGCCTCCCAACCAAAATGCCACAAAGCAGCTGACTGAGAACACGGCATACACACCCCACAGCCCCTTGGCTGTGCCGGTGATACGTGGTGTGAGTTTGGTGTCTTTGACCGGCCCTGCAGCCTCTGCACGAAACAGCTGACTGCCCCCCACTCCCAGCAGCGGCAAGATAGCCACCGCCAAGATCAAAATACCCATGCCACCAATCCATTGAAGGAAAGTGCGCCAGATATTGAGTGAAACCGGCAGCGCATCCAGATTGGACAGCACCGATGAGCCCGCTGTAGTCAGCCCCGATACCGCTTCGAAATAAGCGTAGGTAAAAGACAGATCCAGTCCGAGCTGATTGTAAATCAGCATCATGGGCAAAGCGGCGCTCAAAGGCAGGCACACCCAGACCAAAGTTACCAAGATCACGCCATGCCGCGGCTGCAGCTCTTGCTTGTGGTGGCGCATGCAAAACCACATCAATAGCCCCAGCACCGCCGTGACTGCCATGGCACTGGGCCACGCTTGCCACATGCCATCTTCTAAAAACCACGAAGCCGCCATCGGCACATTCATGCTGAGGGCAAAAAACACCAGCAGCACGCCCAAGACGCGCAGAACTGGAAAGAGGTCTCGCATGGCGGGCTCCAGCGCTTAAAAGAAAGTGGCGCTCACGCGAAACAGGCGCTCCACCTCCTGCACCAAACGCTTGTTGGGCAGGAAGAACACCACATGGTCATTGCTTTCAATCACCGAATGGCTGCGCGGAATGATGACTTCGGGCTCCACCCCATCGGCCTGTGCACGAATGTCCTCTGTATCCGGAAGACCGCGAATGATCAGCCCAATGTGCACCTCCGGCGGCAACTTCAAATCACCCACCTTGCGTCCCACCACCTTGGAGTTTTTGCGATCTCCACGCGCCACAATTTCCAGCGCTTCGGCCACACCCCGTCGCAGGCTGTGCACGGCCTGCACATCACCTTTGCGCACGTGGGCTAAAAACTCACCCAGCATGGCCTGCGCAGGTGACAGCGCAATATCAATCTGCGTGCCGTGCATCAAATCGGCATAGCTGCGCCGGTTAATCAGTGCCAGCACGCGGCTGGCCCCCATGCGCTTGGCCAGCAGGCTGGCCATGATGTTGTTTTCGTCGTCTTCCGTCAGGGCCAGAAAGAGATCGGTCTCTTCAACGTTTTCTTCAAAGAACAAATCCTCATCCGTGTGGCTGCCCTGCAGTACCAGCACCTCGCTGGGCAACGCCGCCGCCAGCTGCTCGCAGCGCCGGGGGTCATCTTCAATGATCTTGATGATGAACTGGTCAGACTCGGCCGCCAGCTCCTGCGCCAATTGCAGGCTGACTTGTCCGCCACCCGCTATCAAAATGCGGCGGACAGCCCGCGCAGGCTGGTCGCTGGGGCGGTGAAAAGCATTCAACACTTCTTGCAAATGCTCGCGGGCTGCCAACACAAAGACTTCATCGCCAGGCTCAATGCGCGTAGCACCATCGCAGCGTACAAAACGGTCAGGCTCATCGGCAAAACGGCGGTAGATGGCCACAACGCGCAGCCCCAGATCTGGGTTGTGCATGCGCAAATCCCCAATGCGCATGCCTACTGCAGGTGCCCGTGCACGGGCACGCACCGAAGACAGGCACGCTCGCCCACCGGCAAACTCACGCACCTGCAGGGAGTCGGGGTACTCAATCAGTTTGCGGATGTAGCGGGTCAGAGAAGCCTCAGGGCAAATGATGGCGTCTACGGCAAAGCCATCGGTCCCCATCAAGGGCTGGTTCACATCAAAGCCGGATGAACGCACGCGTGCCACTCGCGTCGGAATACCAAAGACCATGTGCGCGATCTTGCAGCACACAAGGTTGGTTTCATCCTGGGCCGCGCAGGCAATCAGCAAGTCGGTATCTGCCGCACCGGCCTCCGCCAGCACCTGTTGATCAATGCCGTTGCCCACCACACCGCGCAGGTCAAAACGGTCTTGCAGCTCGGCCAGCCGCCCTGCATCGGTATCAATCACTGTGATGTCATTGCGCTCGGAGACCAGACTCTCTGCCACGCTGTAACCCACACGCCCCGCCCCCAAGATGATGATCTTCATGCCATTTTTCCGTCTTGCGCCGATGGCCAAAGAAAAAGGCAGCCGAAGCAGCCTTTTGGTTTGGAGCCTTTAACTGCGAACGTCGCCTTCGCCCAGTACCACGTATTTAAGGGATGTCAGCCCCTCAATGCCCACCGGACCGCGCGCATGGAATTTGTCAGTGCTGATGCCGATCTCTGCACCCAGGCCGTACTCAAAGCCATCGGCAAAGCGTGTGCTGGCGTTGACCATGACGCTGGCCGAATCCACCTCGCGCAAAAATCGCTGGGCATGCACATGGTCGCGAGTCAGGATGGCCTCGGTGTGACCGCTGGAGTACCGGTTGATGTGGGCAATGGCGGCATCCACACCAGCCACCACCTTCACGCTGATGATGGGTGCCAGGTATTCCTCACTCCAGTCCGCTTCGGTCGCGGCCACCAGCTTCAGGCCCTGCACCGCCTGCAAGATTGCCAGCGACTCGGGGCAGCCTCGCATCTCAACCCCTTTGGCAGCAAAGATGGCGCCAATTCTGGGCAGGAAAGTCTGCGCCACCGCACGTGCCACCAGCAAGCTTTCAGTGGCATTGCAGGGGCTGTACTTGTTAGTTTTGGCGTTGTCGGTCACCTTCACCGCCAGATCGATGTCACAAGGGTCGTCCACATAGGTGTGGCAATTGCCATCCAGATGCTTGATGACCGGCACCTTGGCTTCGCGGCTGATGCGTTCAATCAGACTCTTGCCACCCCGGGGAATGATCACATCTACATAGGCGGGCATGGCAATCAGCTGGCCGACCGCTTCGCGATCGGTGGTGGCGACCAGTTGCACGCCGTGCGCGGGCAAACCGGCCTCCTGCATGGCCTGCGCCACCAGTTTGGCCAAGGCCTTGTTCGACTCAATCGCCTCGGAGCCACCGCGCAATATGCAGGCGTTGCCGCTCTTGATACTCAGGCTGGCCGCTTCAATGGTCACATTGGGGCGGCTTTCAAAAATCATGCCGAACACACCGATAGGTACACGCATCTGGCCCACGCGGATACCGCTGGGCTGCTGCTTCATGCCCGTGATTTCGCCAATCACATCGGGCATCAGCGCCAGCTGCTCGCAGCCCTGGGCGCAGGTTTCCAGCACCTTGGGTGTCAGCCGCAAGCGATCCACCATGGGTGCAGCCAAACCGTTGGCCATGGCGCGTTCCAGGTCTTTGGCGTTATCGATCTGCAAAGCTTCTACGCTCTCGCGCAGCAAGCGGGCCAAGGCCAGCAGGGCTTTGCTTTTGGTAGCAGCATTGGCGCGCGCCATTTGGGCTGCAGCCACTTTTGCTTGCAAACCCAAGGTTTGCATGTATTCGGCAATGTTCAGCGCATTCATGCCACCATTCTCGCTGAGAAGTGCGTGGTGTTGCTGGAACAAGGCTGCGTCACTGGTTCTACACTGCAGCTACACCACCATTGCGCAGGAAACACCCATGACCGCCGAGACCCACGCCCTCGTTCAGCTGCAAGCATTGCAAGATGCCTTGCTGCGCTTTGAAGATGGCAGCATCAGTGCCTCTGCCCTCAACGAGCAAGCGCGCGCCTCACAGGCACTGCTTGCAGCGCTGCCCGAGCGCTATGCACCCGTGCTGCTGCAACTGCTGGACCGGCTGGAGTCCAGCGCCTTGTTTACCGAAGAAAGCTGCTCTTTCAGTCAAGCTGATTTACACGAGCATTTGCGCGGCTGGCTGGACAAAGCACGGGCGCAGTTGGGCATGTAAACCATCGCTGCCAGCGCTTGCTGCGTATGCGCCTGCAGTCGATTTGATCAAGACTTGATCAAAAAAAGGCAGCCTCAGCTGCCTTGAATGTACGAAGGGTTCGATCAATCCTTGGGGTCAACCGCAGCGATGATGCCGCCGCCCAGGCACACCTCGCCGTCATACAGCACGGCCGACTGGCCAGGCGTGACGGCCCACTGTGCTTCGGGGAAATCCAGACGAAAGTGGCTGCTGGTTGCCGCGCTCGTGATGACAGCGGGTGAGTCCGGCTGGCGGTAACGGGTTTTAGAGCCGTAAGTGCCCGCAGCCGGCGGATGCCCGGCCACCCAGCTGGCGCTGTCTGCGTCCAGCCGGTGCGACAGCAGCATAGGGTGGTCGTGCCCTTGCACCACGCGCAGTACGTTCTTTTCCATCTCTTTGGCCGCCACAAACCACGGTGCGTGGTCACCCTCGCCGCGGGCAGCCCCCTTTTCCTTGACACCGCCAATGCCCAGACCCGAACGCTGACCCAAGGTGTAAAAGCTCAGCCCCACGTGTTTTCCCAGGCGGCGGTTACGGTCATCCAGCATCCAGCCCGGCTCTTTGCTGATGTAACGATTCAAGAACTCACGGAAAGGGCGCTCGCCAATGAAGCAGATGCCGGTGGAGTCTTTCTTCTTGGCATTGGGCAGGCCGATTTCTTCGGCAATCCGGCGCACTTCGGTCTTGCACAGCTCGCCCACGGGGAACATGGCCTTGGACAACTGCGCCTGACTGAGGCGATGCAAAAAGTAGCTCTGGTCCTTGCTGTTGTCCACGCCCTTGAGCAACTCGAACAGGCCGGTGTCCGCATTCTGGCGCACACGGGCGTAATGACCGGTGGCTATTTTGTCGGCACCCAAGCGCATGGCATGGTCCAAAAATGCCTTGAACTTGATCTCGGCATTGCACAGCACATCAGGGTTCGGGGTGCGCCCGGCTTGGTATTCGCGCAAAAACTCGGCAAATACGCGGTCTTTGTAGTCAGCGGCGAAGTTGACATGCTCAATCTCAATGCCCAGCACATCGGCCACGCTGGCCGCATCCAAGAAGTCTTGCCGGCTGGAGCAAAACTCGCTGTCATCGTCATCTTCCCAGTTCTTCATGAAGATGCCGACCACGTCGTGCCCTTGCTGCTTGAGCAAATGGGCCGTCACTGCTGAATCTACGCCGCCGGACAGGCCAACGACTACACGGTGCTTAGTCATAGCTTGAAATTATCTCTGGGCACCCGCTTGTGCGTGCGGGTGCGGGTTTAGAGCCACTCTCAGGGGTGCTCGGGTTCGTCATGGCTCAGCGCATGCACGATCTGGCGGTTGCTGTAGTCCGATGAGCGCTGGTACAGCGACAGGCCAAACAGCGGCAGCACCCCGATCAGGTGGTCAAAGATCTCGCCCTGAATGCCTTCGTACTCCACCCACACCGTGGTGCTGGTGTAACAAAACAGCTGCAAGGGAATGCCTGTGGGCGATGGCTCCAGCGTGCGTGCCAGCAAAAACATGCCCGGACCCTTGGCAATGCGCGGATGCGCCAGCAAATACGCATAGGCATAGGCTTTGAAGGCAGCCAGATTGGTCACCATCTCTGGTGCAATCGCCTGCAAAGGCATGGCGTGCTCTGCCGATTCCGGCTGAGCAAGCAACCCATCGCGTTCATTCCAGTAGCTTTTGAGCAAGTCAATGCCCGTCAACGCCCTGCGCTCTTCGGCGGTCAGCAAATGCACGGTGGCGGCATCAATATGCAGCGCACGCAAAATGCGGCGGCCCCCGGCATCAAACATGCCGCGCCAGTTCTTAAAACTCTCGCTCATCAACTTCCACGTGGGAATGGTGGTGATGGTCTTGTCCCAGTTCTGCACCTTGACGGTGTTCAGCGCAATGTCCACCACAAAGCCGTCTGCCCCCACCTGGGGCATTTCAATCCAGTCGCCCACGCGCATCATGTCGTTGGAAGACAGTTGCACCCCGGCCACAAATGACATGATGGTGTCCTTGAAGACCAGCATCAAGACGGCCGACATGGCACCCAGTCCCGAGAGCAGCAGCAGCGGCGAGCGATTCAAAACACTGGCCACAATCAGCAGCCCACCCAGCCCATAGGCCAGCAGCTTGCCCAATTGCACATAACTTTTGATAGAGCGCGACTGGGTGGCCTTGGGGCCATCATGGCGGTCATGGGCCTCGTTGATCTCGCTGAGCAAGGCCGTGAAGGCGCGCACGATGTGATAGATGGTGAAAGCCGCAGCCGCATTGCCGATAGCTGTTGTTGCCGTAGCAGGCAATTGCTGCACCCAGCCGATACCCAGCTGCACCACCACCGAAGGCACAATCTTGGCAATGCGCACCAGCACATGGTCGTGCAGCAAAATTTGCGCCCAGCCCAGCGGCATGGTGTTGCGCCACATGCGCACAAAATGAAACAGCACGCCTTGCGCAATAAAACGCGAGACGATCGCCAGCAGGGCCAGCAGCATCAAACCGCTGGTCGCTTGGGCCCAAGGCTCCATATCGGCATACAGCGCAAAAATAGACGAAGACACACTCACCGAAGCTCACCTCTTCACCGCAACGCCTTGGCACTGCGGAGTTACAAAACATAAAAACAGGCACGAAAAGCGGCCATGAAAAAACGGCCATTCGGCCGCAGAGGCGCAGAGGGCTGCGGGGGTGTCAGCCCATGACAGCGGTAAGCTGCGCCCAAGCGCCTAAAATCTACGCGAAGCAGTATTGTGACTGCAGCACCACCAACCAGTTCCATGCAAGACAAATACAACCACATTGAGGTCGAGCGCGCCGCACACGACCACTGGACCGCCACCGATGCCTATCGCGTCGTAGAAGACAGCAACAAGAAGAAGTTCTACGCCTGCTCCATGCTGCCCTACCCCAGCGGCAAGCTGCACATGGGCCACGTGCGCAACTACACCATCAATGACATGCTCACGCGCCAGCTGCGCATGAAGGGCTACAACGTCTTGATGCCCATGGGCTGGGATGCGTTTGGTCTGCCTGCAGAAAACGCAGCGCTCAAGAACAAAGTGCCACCAGCCAAGTGGACGTACGACAACATCGCGTACATGAAGAACCAGATGCAGGCGATGGGTCTGGCCATCGACTGGAGCCGCGAAATCACCACCTGCGACCCCGAGTACTACAAGTGGAACCAGTGGCTGTTCCTGAAAATGCTGGAAAAAGGCATTGCCTACCGCAAGACCCAGGTGGTCAACTGGGACCCGGTGGACCAGACCGTACTGGCCAACGAGCAGGTGATTGACGGGCGCGGCTGGCGCACTGGCGCGCCGGTTGAAAAGCGCGAGATTCCGGGCTACTACCTGGCCATCACCAACTACGCCCAGGAGCTGCTGGAGCACGTACAAGTGGGCAACGACAAGGCCACCCTGACTGGCTGGCCCGACAAGGTCCGGCTGATGCAGGAGAACTGGATTGGCAAAAGCGCCGGCGTGCGCTTTGCGTTCACCCACGACATCAAGGACGCTGCTGGCAAGCTGATTGACGACGGCAAGATGTACGTCTTCACCACGCGTGCCGACACCATCATGGGCGTCACGTTCTGCGCCGTGGCCGCTGAGCACCCCTTGGCACAGCACGCTGCAGCCAGCGCCCCAAAGCTGGCCGCCTTCATTGAAGAGTGCAAAAAGGGCGGAACGACTGAGGCAGAGCTGGCCGTCAAGGAAAAAGAGGGCATGCCCACGGGCCTGTTCGTAACTCACCCCATCACTGGCAAGCAGGTGCAAGTCTGGGTGGGCAACTATGTGCTGATGAGCTATGGCGACGGTGCCGTCATGGGCGTGCCTGCCCACGACGAACGCGACTTTGCCTTTGCCAAGAAGTACAGTCTGCCCATCGAGCAAGTGGTAACGGTAGAGGGCCAGACCTTCAACACCGACGCCTGGCAAGAGTGGTATGGCGACAAGCAAAAGTGTGTCTGTATCAACTCTGGTGCGCTCAACGGCCTCAACCAGGTGCAAGCTGTGGACAAGGTGGCCGAACTGCTGGCCACCAAAAATCTGGGCGAAAAGAAGACCACCTGGCGTCTGCGCGACTGGGGTGTGAGCCGCCAGCGCTACTGGGGAACACCCATCCCGATCATCCATTGCGAAGATTGTGGCGCCCAGCCTGTGCCTGAAAAAGACCTGCCCGTGGTGCTGCCGCAAGACCTTGTGCCCGATGGCTCAGGCAACCCGCTGGTCAAGTCAGAGTCCTTCCACGCTGGCGTGGTCTGCCCCTGCTGCGGCAAGAGCGCCCGCCGCGAAACCGACACGATGGACACCTTCGTGGACAGCTCGTGGTACTTCATGCGCTATTGCGACGCACAGAACAGCGAGAAAATGGTGGCCGAGGGTGCCGACTACTGGATGCCCATGGACCAGTACATCGGCGGCATTGAACACGCCATCTTGCACCTGCTGTACGCACGCTTCTGGACCAAGGTGATGCGCGATCTGGGTCTGGTGAAGGTCGATGAGCCCTTCACCCAGTTGCTGACGCAAGGCATGGTGCTCAACCACATCTACAGCCGCCGCACCGCAAAGGGCGCCAAGGAATACTTCTGGCCCAAGGACGTGGAACACGTGCTGGACGAAGGCGGCAAGATCACTGGTGCCAAGCTCAAGGTGGCAGTGGACAGCGCCGACGGCATGCTGCCCGTGGGCACAGCCATTGACTACGAGGGCGTGGGCACCATGTCCAAGTCCAAGAACAACGGTATCGATCCGCAAGAGCTGATTGAAAAGTACGGCGCTGACACCGCACGTCTGTACACCATGTTCACCGCGCCGCCCGAGCTGACGCTGGAGTGGAACGACGCTGGCGTAGAGGGCAGCTACCGCTTCCTGCGCCGTGTGTACAACTTTGGCCACAAGCTGCTGGGCGTGAACTACACCCCCGCCATCATGCTGGCGCTGGGCCTGGACAGCCTGGATGATGTGCAGTTTGACAAGGATGCCAAGGCCCTGCGACTGGAGATTCACACCGTGCTCAAGCAGGTGGACTATGACTACCAGCGCATGCAGTACAACACCGTAGTGTCGGGTGCGATGAAGATGATCAACGCGCTGGAAGGCTTCAAGGCGACGCACACCGCCGACGGCCAGATCGCCATGATCGAAAGCTTCGGCATCTTGCTGCGCGTACTCTACCCCGCCACCCCTCACCTGACCCACATGCTGTGGAAGGCGCTGGGCTACGCCAACAAGCAAGGCGACATTCTGGATGCATCCTGGCCCGAGGTAGACCCCAAGGCGCTGGTGCAAGATGAGCTGGAGCTGGTGCTGCAGGTCAACGGCAAGCTGCGTGGCTCCATCCGCGTGCCTGCCTCGGCCGACAAGGCGCAGATCGAAGCCGTGGCTTTGTCCAACGAAGACGCGCTGAAGTTCACCAACGGCGCAGCACCCAAGAAGGTGATCGTGGTGCCTGGCCGCCTGGTCAACATCGTCGTCTAACGCAACCCCAAGGATGCACGCCATGCGCAAACGTACGCTGCTTTCTCTGATGGCCCTGGCCCCTGTGGTCAGCGCCTGCGGCTTTCGCCTGCGTGGCGCGCCGTCCTTCCCGTTCTCGACTCTGTTCGTCCGAGCGCCCGAGGGCTCTCCCTTTACGCGCGAAGTACTGCGCAACCTGGCCACCGCGGGCGGCAACCTCACAGTGATCTTGCCACCCGCCAAAGCCGATACCGCAGAGGTCACCTTGTTTTTGCTGGGCGAGCGCCGTCAGCGCGTAATTTTGGCCAAAACCGCCTCAGGCCAGGTGCGTGAAGTGGAGCTGCGCCTGTTTGCCCGCTTCAAGCTGGTTGACAGAGAAGGCCGCGTCTGGATTGAAGACACAGAAATGCAGCAAAAGCGCGAGATGAGCTTCAACGAATCTCTGGCCCTGGCCAAGGACGAAGAAGAAGCCGCGCTCTACCGCAACATGTACTCCGATCTGGCACAACAGCTGCTGCGCCGTCTGGCAGCCGCTCACGCGCCTGCGGCTGATTAACTTTCGCATGCAACTGGCTCTGAACCAACTGGCCGCACACCTGCAAAAAGGTTTGCGGCCTTTGTACACCCTGCACGGCGATGAGCCACTGCAAGCGCAGGAGGCGGCGGATGCGATCCGCGCCGCTGCACGTGCTGCTGGCCACACCGAGCGCAGCGTGCATACCGTGCAAGGCGCGCATTTTGACTGGAGCAGCGTGCTCGCCGCTGGTGGCTCGCTCAGCCTGTTTGCCGACAAGCAGCTGGTCGAAATTCGCATTCCTTCCGGCAAACCCGGCAAAGACGGCAGCTCCGCCATACAGCAGCTGGCCAGTTCGGCTGCACACGATGAAAACACGCTGACCATCATCACTCTGCCCCGCATGGATGCGGCCACCAAAAAAGGTGCATGGTTTGGCGCACTGGATGCCAATGGCGTCACCATCCAGATCGATGCCATTGAACGCGCCGCCCTGCCAGGGTGGATTGCACAGCGCCTGGCACAGCAAAACCAGCGTGTGGCGTCGGGCGAAGAAGGCCAGCGCACGCTGCAGTTCTTTGCCGACCGCGTCGAAGGCAACTTGCTGGCGGCGCATCAGGAGATTCAAAAACTCGGCTTGCTGCAACCCGCAGGCGAGCTGAGCTACGAAGTTGTGGAGCAAGCCGTGCTCAACGTCGCCCGCTACGACGTCTTCAAGCTGTCCGAAGCCGTGCTGTCGGGCAATCTGCCACGTGTGGTGCGCATGCTCGACGGGCTGCAAGCCGAAGGCACGGCCGAAGTGCTGGTGCACTGGACGCTGTCTGAAGACATCCGCAACCTCAAACGCGTGAAAGATGCACTGGCCAGTGGGCAGCCGCTGCCCATGGTGCTGCGCAGCTTGCGCATCTGGGGGCCCAAAGAAAAACTGTTTGAGCGCATCGTGCCCCGCCTGACGCCCAATGCCGCCGTACGTCTGCTGCATTCCGCGCATGTGGTCGATGGCATCGTCAAAGGTTTACCGGCTGACGGCTGGCCCCGAGACGGCTGGCAAGCACTGCGCAAACTGGCCACCGACGTCGTCACAGCCTTGCAAGCCACGCCTTCACGCAGATAAAAAGAGAGCATTCGTCGCTTAAACAATAAGCTTTTCAAATACTTTTTATATCGAAAACAAGGCTGGGAAAGCGCTAACAGCTCTTCTTTTAAAAAGCTTTCACAAAAAAAGCAGCCTCAAGGCTGCTTTTTTACGTACCTGCAAGGGCGACCCCTCAGGCAGTCAGTCGTTGCAGCGCTTCGCGGTACTTGGCGGCGGTCTTATCGATCACTTCCTGCGGCAGGCGGGGTGAAGGCGCTGTCTTGTCCCACAGCTTGCCATTGACCTTGGCCTGCTCGAGCCAGTCGCGCACAAACTGCTTGTCGTAGCTGGGCGGGTTCACACCTGCCTTGAGCGCATCTTCGTAGCCTTCCACGGGCCAGTAGCGCGAGCTGTCGGGTGTCAGCACCTCGTCCATCAGCACCAGCTCGCCGTCATCGGTCAGACCAAACTCAAATTTGGTATCCGCAATGATCATGCCCTTGGTCAGCGCAATCTCTGCCGCTTCTTTGTAAATACGGATTGCGGTGTCGCGAATTTTGGCGGCCAGCTCCTCGCCCACCATTTCTACCGTGCGTTCGTAGGTGATGTTTTCGTCGTGATCGCCCATCTCTGCCTTGGCAGCAGGGGTATAGATGGGTTCAGGCAACTTGGCCGAGTTCACCAGGCCCGCTGGCAGCTTCACGCCACATACGGCCTGGTTTTCCTGGTATTCCTTCCAGCCGCTGCCGGCCAGATAGCCGCGCACCACCGCTTCAATCATGATGGGCTTGAGGCGCTTGACCAGCATGGAGCGGCCCTGCACCTGCTTGACTTCCTCAGGCGTCACTACGGACTCGGGCGCTTCACCGGTCAGGTGGTTCGGGCAGATGTGCCCCAGCTTGTCAAACCAGAACAGCGCCATCTGCGTCAGCAGCACCCCCTTGCCCGGAATGGGCTCGCCCATGATTACATCGAAAGCCGACAGACGGTCAGACGCCACCATCAAAATTCGATCATCGCCCACGGCGTAGTTGTCACGTACCTTGCCGCGAGCCAGCAGCGGCAGCGAGGTGATGTTGGAAGTGTGCAAAGCAGAAGTCGTGGACTGTGTCATGAGAGGGCAGACAAAAGGAGGTCGGAACGTGGCAGGGCCATCAGCGACAGGCTAACAGGCGGTGCTCCGATGCAGGATTTTAGAGCCGGACTGGCGCGCAAAAAGCTGACAATCGCGACTGCTTCGATGTCAATGCCGATCATGAATGGCAGCAAACGCACAGTGCAGCCCTCAGCAAAAACAGCTTATTTTGCGCTGAATTTGCGCTTCCGTCTGCAGGGCGCCCATTCCCCAGCAAAGCGTGCCGAAATGCCGTTGCACAGGCCCGGCAAGAGGCGCATAGTGGTGGCAAGCGACGAATGCGCATTCAACCGCCCCTTTCCGCACAGCACACTGGTGTGCGGTCACAGCTTTGCGAACCTGAAAGCACAGGAGGTTGATTCATGAACCTAACCATCAGCGGCCACCATCTCGAAGTAAGCCCTGCACTGCGCGCCTACGTTGTCTCCAAACTGGAGCGCGTATTGCGCCACTTTGACCAGGTCATCCACATCAAGGTACTGCTGTCCAAGCACAACGAATCGCAGAAAGAGCGTCGCCAGCGTGCTGAATGCAGCATTCTCATCAAAGGCAATGCGCTGCATGCCGGCAGCAAGCACCTGAACCTTTACGCCGCCATTGACGAACTGGTAGACAAGCTTGACCGCCAGGTAATGGGACATAAAACCCGAGTCCAAGGCTGGCGCAGCGCCCCGGTTAAGCGGGAATTGAGTACCATCGAGCTCCATTGAGGTGCAAAGCCTTTTGCTTGTGCGAAGATTTAGGTAAAGTCCTCAATGAGAGGCCGCCGGTTGGCGGCCTTTTTGCTCCCACGCACCTGCCAGACATTTTCGGCTCGGGCGATGCATAATAGTTTTCAAATGAACCGTCTTGCCTCCATTTTGTCGCCCGCTCAAGTGCTTGTGAGCGTTGATGCCACCAGCAAAAAACGCGCTTTCGAAGAAGCTGGGCTCTTGTTTGAAGGGCTGCATGGTCTCTCGCGTGCATTGATCACTGACAGCCTGTTCGCCCGCGAGCGCCTGGGCTCCACGGGTTTGGGACATGGTGTAGCCATTCCCCATGGTCGCATCAAGGGTTTAAAGGCCCCGATGGCCGCCGTATTTCAACTGGCGCGCCCGATTGGCTTTGATGCACCTGACGAGCAATCGGTGCAGTTGCTTATCTTTCTGCTGGTGCCTGAAGCTGCCACCCAGCAACACCTGGAAATCCTGTCCGAAATTGCCGAACTGCTGAGCGACAGCAATCTGCGTGAATCGCTCAAAAACGCCACCTACGCTGAAGCCCTCTACCAGTTGATCGCCGACTGGAAATCCACCGCAGCCTCCTAACCACCCGCCTTGCCGGTGCATCAGGCTGGCAAGGCCTTTAAGCCTCGCCCATGCGCCACAAAGCCATCAACGCCAACCGGCTTTTCGAAGCTTTCCGTGAAACCTTGCGCTGGGAATGGCTGGCAGGCCTGGGCGCTTCAGAGCGCCGTTTCGATGAAATAGCGGTGCGCTCTGCGCGCTCTGGCGCTGACCTCGTTGGCTACCTCAACTACATCCACCCCTATCGCCTGCAAGTGCTGGGCGAACGCGAGGTGGCATACCTGCTCAACGCCACGCCCGAAGACTGTGCGCGCCGCATTGGCCGCATCGTCAATCTGGAGCCTCCCGTTTTAGTGCTGGCAGATGGCCAGCAAGCGCCTCCAGCGCTGCTCACCATGTGCGAGCAGGCACAGATTCCCATGTTCTCCACGGCAGAAGCATCTGCGTTTGTGATTGATGTACTGCGTGCATATCTGTCCAAGCACTTTGCCGACCGCACCACCATGCACGGGGTGTTCATGGACATCTTGGGCATGGGAGTCATGATCACCGGCGAATCAGGCTTGGGTAAAAGTGAACTGGGGCTTGAGCTGATCACGCGTGGCAACGGACTGGTGGCCGACGATGCGGTGGACCTGTACCGGATCAACCAGACCACCATTGAAGGCAAGTGCCCTGAGTTGCTGCAAAACTTGCTGGAAGTGCGCGGCATCGGCTTGCTCGACATCCGCGCCATCTTTGGGGAAACGGCCGTGCGTCGCAAAATGCGGCTCAAGCTCATCGTTCATCTGGTACGCAAAGAAACCATGGAGCGGGAATATGAGCGTCTGCCGCAAGAGCCACTGACCCAGGATGTGCTGGGCATTTTGGTGCGCAAGGTGGTCATTCCTGTGACTGCAGGCCGCAACATTGCCGTACTGGTCGAGGCCGCTGTGCGCAACAGCATCTTGCAACTGCGTGGCATCGACACTTATCAGGAGTTTGTGGAGCGCCACCGCAAAGCCATGGAACGCGACATGGGCAAAGGCGCAGGCCATTGAGCCCCAAAATACAAAAAGGCATTCCGTGGGAATGCCTTTTTTCAGTGCGTTTTACCGCGCAAGTCAGCGCTTGTTGGTGGCCTTGCTGGAACAGGCGGCGCACTGTCCATACAGGGACATGGAGTGGTCCTGAATGCTCCAGCCCATCTGATCGGCAATCATTTGCTGACGCTTTTCAATTTCAGGGTCGTAAAACTCTTCCACCTTGCCGCAGGAAGTGCACACAAAGTGGTCATGGTGCTGACCTTCATTCAACTCGTAAACGGCCTTGCCGCTTTCAAAGTTGCTGCGCAGCAAGATGCCGGCTTGTTCAAACTGCGTCAGTACACGGTATACCGTTGCCAGGCCAATGTCTGAGCGCTCATCCAGCAGCACACGGAAGACATCTTCTGCGGTCATGTGGCGTTGCTTTCCAATTTGGAAAATCTCCAAAATTTTCAGACGCGGCAGTGTCGCTTTCAGGCCCGTGCTTTTAAGGTCTTCAATGTTCTTCATGGCGTAATTGGAGAGTGGCTGTTTGGCGCTAGCTTACGACAGCTAGCCTCAGACATCAAAACGGCCAGTTCATAGCAGGGCCAAACTTGCGTAAGCCCAAACAAAAACCTGCCGCTACAATGGTGCAGATCATATCCTTTGACCGATTACCCATGCATGTACAAGCTCGTTGTCGCCTCCGTGTGGCGTTGACTCTGTCTCTAGCCTCACTCTTGGCTGCATGCAGCAGCGTTGGTGAAACCACACGCAATGCCATGAGCGCCATCACACCTTACAAGGTGGAAGTGGTGCAGGGCAATTTTGTTTCTCGTGAACAGGTGCAAGCTTTGCAACCGGGCATGAGCCGCCAGCAAGTGCGCGAGATCTTGGGCACACCGCTGTTAACCAGCGTGTTCCACAACGATCGCTGGGAATATGTGTTCACCATCAAGCGCCAAGGCGTGCAGGAACAAAACCGCAAGCTGGCCGTGTTCTTCGACGGTGAGCGGTTTGTCCGCGCAGAGGGCGATGAAATGCCATCCGAGTCCGAATTCGTTGCCGCGTTGGGCAAACCCATCGGCAAGCTGAAGATTCCGAACCTGCAAGCCACGGAAGAACAGCTGGCTAAGTTTCCTGCTGCCAAGAACAAAGCTGCAGATACTGTGACCGAAGAAACCGCACAGCCTCAGCGCAGCTACCCGCCACTGGAAAGCCGCTAACGCAGCCGCCTCTCTGCGCTGCTGTGCACAAGCCGCTCCGCCATCAGCGCTGAGCGGCTTTGTACGTTTGACACACTGACTGGATTGTTATGACCTCGACTTCTTCCCCCACCACCCCTTTGCGTGTCGCCGTAGCCGGTGCCTCAGGCCGCATGGGCCGCATGCTGGTGGAGGCTATTCAAAACAGTGGCGACTGCGTACTGACTGCTGCGCTGGACTTGCCCGGCAGCCCGGCACTGGGCATGGATGCTGCCGCCTTTCTGGGCCAGACCAGCGGCGCTGTGATTGAAAGTGACCTGAAGAGCGCCTTGTCCAAAGCGGACTTTCTGATCGATTTCACCCGCCCGCAAGGTACGCTGGCTCATCTGGCTGTGTGTGCACAGCTGGGCGTGAAAGCGGTGATCGGCACCACCGGGTTCAGCGAAGAGGAAAAAGCGCAGATCGCCGCCTTTGCACAGCAGACAGCCATCATGCTGGCCCCCAACATGAGCGTGGGCGTCAACGTGACATTGAAGCTGCTGGAGATGGCTGCCAAGGCGCTGGATACGGACTACGACATCGAAATCATCGAAGCCCACCACAAGCACAAGGTCGATGCGCCTTCTGGCACCGCGCTCAAGATGGGTGAGGTGATTGCACAAGCCCAGGGCACACAGCTGCAAGACCGTGCGGTGTATGAGCGATTTGGCCATACGGGCGAGCGCAAGGAAAACACCATTGGCTTTGCCACGGTGCGGGGCGGAGACATCGTGGGCGACCACACGGTGCTGTTTGCCGGCACGGGAGAGCGCATCGAGATCACCCACAAGTCCAGCAGCCGCTCGACCTATGCGCAGGGCAGCTTGCGCGCCGTGCGCTTCCTGGCCAGCCAGAACACGGGCCAGTTCGACATGTTTGACGTGCTGAATCTGCGTTAAGCACGCGCCCCCTTCACCAACGACAAAGCCTGCAGCATTACTGTTGCAGGCTTTGTTTTTGGCCGCTTTGACCGTTTTAGGCGCTGACCACGCGATTGCGGCCTTCGTTCTTGGCCCGGTAGAGTGCCTCGTCACTTTCACGAAGTATCCGCTGGTAGTCCGGATGGCCATCAAAAGAGGCCACCCCTGCACTGATCGTGATGTTCCTGCGTTCGTTCTGCGGCAGATGGAACACCTCCCGCTCAATATGGGCGCGCAGTTTTTCTGCCACGCTGGCCGCACCGGTGGCAGGCGTGTCCACCAGCAGCATCAAGAACTCTTCCCCCCCCAGACGGAAGAGGTAATCTCCACCCCGAATGTTGTTGCTGAGCGTTAGCGCCACTTGCTGCAGCACCATGTCGCCGCCTTCGTGGCCATGCTGGTCATTGATGCGCTTGAAATGGTCGATATCAATGCTGACGATACTGAACGTCGAGGCATGTTTGCGCGCGTAGGCCACCTCTTTGGACAGCACCACAGGCAAGAATTTGCGGTTGAGCAACTGGGTCAAGACATCACGCCCTGCATCCAGTTCGCTGTTTTGGGTAAACAGAGACTCCAAGTTCATCGCAATGTGGCGCGATTGCTCACGCAACTGCAGCAGCGGCAAGCCCACATCTGCGCCCTTGGCCTGCATCAGGGCCGGCAGCAAGTGACTGTCGATTTGTTCAATCGCATCCAGGATGCTCTGCGTTGCCGGAGCACCGTTGAAAATGTCCACACCTTTGTGGCGGAACCACAGGCCAAAGTCAGAGGTCGACAAGCTGCTCAGCGGCTGGTTACCTGCCCCCATGGCATGCAGATACAGGCATTGGTTTTCCCAGTCCAGCAGTTCTGCACGGCGCTGCTCGCGCACGGTCGCCAAGTTTTGTGTGACAGAAAATAAACGGTAGGCCTCTGTGGTGCGCGCGTTGCGATCGCGTGAGATGGCATAACCTTGCGACATGGCCTCCATGGCGTGGTCAATCAGGGTGGCCGCCATTTGCATCGCCTCGGCATAGTCAGTTGCGGCCTCTTGCCTCAACACGGCCCGCAAACCCTCTTTCAGACTGCGTGCACCACGCAGCACCAGATGCACCGGGACATCGATGCGTGCATGGACTTCACCAATCTTGACCTGGTGCGCAACCAAGGCACCCAAGTCATCGTCAACCTGTGCACTCAGAACTTGGACAATCCACCGGCGCATGGAACCCATCAAGCGGGACTGCACCTGCTCATGGGACAGCAGCCCTGAGGCTGCTTCATCTTCCAGCATGGCGCTGTAAAAATGCTCTGCCAAAACTTGATTGTGGGTTTGTGCAATCTGCGCCAATACAGCGCTGGATTCAGTATCAAAGCCCAGCAGCAAGCGGCGCCATTCGTTGGCGTAGAAAGAAAACATGGCAACAGCACGCAGAACGCTAACGTAAATAGAGCAGACAGTCTGGCGCAGAAGCCGCCATGCCGATGTCGCCACACGTTAATCCCCGCGCCCGCGCAGGACTAAAACCTGCGCCCCATGCAAAAAGCCCATACGGACAGCCGTATGGGCTTGAGAGTCAGCGCAGTCAAAGTGCGAAATTAAAACGGAATGTCGTCATCCATATCGTCAAAGCCTGAAGCCGCACGCTGTGGAGGCGGTGCCATCGGAGCGGGTGCTGCCGCTGGTGAAGCCATGCGCTGCTGTGGAGCGGCTTGGCGGGGTGCTGGGGCTGCAGCCGGACGACGGGGCGCTGGAGCAGCGGCTTCATAACCGCCGTTGTCACCGTAGCCGCTGTCTTCTGCGTAGCCACCGCCCTGGCCCTGATTGCCACCACCCATGCCTTGTCGGCTACCCAGCATCTGCATGCTGTCAGCGCGAATTTCGGTGGCGTAACGCTCCTGGCCGGTGGCCTGGTCGGTCCACTTGCGGGTGCGCAGGCTGCCTTCTACATAGACCTGGCTGCCCTTGCGCAGGTATTGACCCACGATTTCAGCCAAGCGGCCATTAAACACAATGCGGTGCCACTCGGTAGATTCTTTGTTCTCGCCGGTGTTCTTGTCGCGCCAGCGGTCGGTCGTGGCGATGGTGACGTTGGCCACCTGATCGCCGCTTGGGAAGGTGCGCATTTCGGGGTCGCGACCCAGATTGCCGACGATGATGACTTTGTTGACAGATGCCATGGTGTAAAAAATCCTGTGCAGGTAGTTCGGGCGTGAAGGGGGAGGGTCCCGAACCAGATCAGTAATTGCAGCCCCTCCGGCAGGCTGCAGGAACGCAGCTTAACTGATGTTTTTAACGCCTGCACATCCACCCAAATTCCCGCTGCGCAGCGTGGTGGATGAGCGACGATTTTTCAAAAACAAGAGCTTCAAGTGCATATACAACAAAGGTTTCAAAGTATTTTCACTTTGAAACCTTTTGTAGGCATGCGTTAAGCGCTCCTATTTTCAGGATCGTACGGGCCGCCCCACAGGTCGCAGCGGCCAGGTGATCGCCAGCCACAGCACCATCAGCACCGCGGTGCTGGTGAACAAGGCTGGCATGCCGCCCCACTTGGCCAGCGCGCCGCCCAGGAAACCACCAGCAAACAAGCCCAGCGACTGCAGCGTGTTGTACGCTCCCAGTGCGGCCCCGCGCAGGTGTGCTGGCGCCATGCGAGAGACCAGACTGGGCTGGCTGGCCTCGAGCACGTTAAAGCCGACAAAAAACAAGAACATCAGCACACCCATCAGCGCCAGCGAGGGTTGCGCGCTGGTCTGAGCCACGACGCCCAGACCGATCTGCACGATCAGCACCAAGCTGATGGCCCCCAGCAAGGCTGCGCGCAGCTTGCCTTTGCGCTCCATGGAAAACAGCCCGCCCATGGCCACAAACGACAGCACCACTGCAGGCAGATACACCTTCCAGTGCGCGTCTTTCAGCAGCCCGGCAGCCACCAGCAAGGCGGGTACGGCCACCCACATGGCCATTTGCACGGTGTGCAAAATAAACACACCGGCATTCAAACGCAGCAAGTCTTTGTGCTGCAGCAGCTCTGTGGGCTTGCCACGTCGCTCGCTGTGGTGCTCAACCGGCTCGGGCGGCACCACCCAGATCACCACGGCAACGCCGCACAGCGCCAGGGCAAAGGTCAGGCCAAAGATGCCCGACAGACCGCCCCACGCGGCCAGCAACGGGCTGAGCACCAGCGCCAGCGCGAACATCAAACCAATGGAGCCGCCGACCATGGCCATGGCCTTGGTGCGTACGCTGTCCCGTGTCAGATCTGACATCAGCGCCGTCACAGCGGCCGACACCGCACCCGCACCTTGCAGGGCGCGGCCCACCATCAAGCCGGTGAGTGAATCAGCCAGTGCCGCCACCAGACTGCCAATGGCAAACACCACCAGGCCGCCGACAATGATGCGTTTGCGGCCAAAGCGATCCGAGGCCATGCCCAGCGGCAGCTGAAACACCGCCTGCGTCAGGCCATACAGCCCCATGGCCAGACCCACAATGACGGGGTCGTCACCTCCGGGGTAATGCGCCGCTTCCAAGGCAAACACCGGCAACACCAAGAACAGCCCCAGCATGCGCAACGCAAAAATCAGCGCCAGGCTGGCGCTGGAGCGGCGTTCTTGCGGGGTCATCTTGCTGCTGACAGCAGTATCGGCGGCGATGGTGAGGGGGTCGTTATGGGACTTGGACACGCGGTAAAACTAAAGTGGGAGACGCGAAAACCGCGCATTGCAACCCGTCAGGCCGGACACGCGCTGGCTGCGCCAAACCCTTATTGTCTGCGATTGGGGGCATGGCCGCCACACATGGGGCGTGCCAAATCTCTATGATGGGCGATTTCCCTTCGCACATACCACCGCCCTCCCGTGACTGCAGCTTCTTCTTCCCCACTACCAGCAGATGCGCCAGACACCACAGGGCGCTATCTGGGTCATGCCATTGGTCACACCCGCATCAGCATTCGCGGTGCGCGTACGCACAATCTCAAGAACATTGACCTGGACATTCCGCGCAACCAGTTGGTGGTGATCACCGGGCTGTCGGGTTCAGGCAAGTCCAGCCTCGCGTTTGACACCTTGTATGCCGAAGGCCAGCGCCGCTACGTGGAAAGCCTGTCGGCCTATGCGCGGCAGTTTCTGGGGCAACTGGACAAGCCCGACGTGGACTTGATTGAGGGCCTGTCACCTGCTATTGCCATCGAGCAAAAGGCAGCCAGCCACAACCCACGCTCGACCGTGGGCACCATCACCGAAATCAACGACTACCTGCGCCTGCTGTTTGCCCGCGCTGGCACGCCGTATTGCCCCGAGCACGAGCTGCCCCTGCAGGCACAAACCGTGAGCCAGATGGTGGATGCCATTTTGGCCATGCCCGAAGGCACCAAGCTCATGCTCATTGCCCCTGTAGCGCGCAGCCGCAAGGGAGACTTCACCGATTTATTCACGCAGATGCAGGCCCAGGGCTACATCCGCTTTCGCATCAACGGTGCTGTGGTGGATGCGGGCAGCCTGCCTGCGCTGGACAAGAACAGCAAACACGATGTTGATGTGGTGGTCGATCGCATCAAGGTGCGCGCCGACTTGCAGCAGCGCCTGGCCGAAAGCATTGAAGCGGCGCTGCGCATTGGCGGCGACGCCTCCAGTGGCCGCGTGCTGGCAGTGGACATGGACTCCGGTGAAGAACACGTTTTCAGCAGCCGCTTTGCCTGCCCGCTGTGCACTTACTCGCTGGAAGAGCTGGAGCCACGCCTGTTCTCGTTCAACTCGCCCATGGGTGCCTGCCCTACCTGCGATGGCCTGGGCGTGAGCGAAGACTTTGACCCGGACAAGGTCGTCCCCTTTCCTAGCGTGAGCGTGGCCAACGGCGCCATCCATGGCTGGGACAGCCGTAACAGCACCTACTTCACGCTGCTGCAAAGCATTGCAAAGCACTACAGGCAAGACGTTGCAGCCTCGTTCGAGAGCTGGCCCGCCGAGGTGCAAAAAGTGGTGCTCTGGGGCTCAGGCACCGAGAAAATTGCCTTCACCTATGAGGGCGATGGCAAGCCCACTGTGGTGGAGCATGTGTTTGAAGGCGTAATCCCCAATATGGCGCGCCGC
>ENA-OFCX01000311-OFCX01000311.1-metagenomes-genome-assembly--contig:-NODE-311-length-26917-cov-4.616559_pt1 | contig 26917 bp, 22 predicted proteins | sample MGYA00153384_OFCX01 | MGnify analysis MGYA00153384
GTGGGGTTAACAAAGGCTCGGCCGTGGCCGATGTGCTGCGCGGCACAGTGGCACCGGGCTCTTTACCAGAAGTTGTGGTGAACAATGTCGCCAAAGCGTTTGTGGCCTTGATCAACTTGGGTTCGGGCGGCACCAGCCTGCCGCAAATGCCCACTGCCGCGCTCGATTCGCTGTCTACCGCCGGTTCTGCAAAATTCAACACCCGCTTTCCGCAAGCCTTACCCAGCGGTTGTGGCAGCGGGGCCGAGTTGGTCAATGGCGTGCGCTATTACTCCTGGACCGGCACACAGCCAGTGACCAACCTGTTTGATATCAGCGACGGCTCGTTGGGCATCTTGAGCCTGGTGTTTGGCCAGGCCAACGACGGCCTGGTGTCCGCGTGCTCGTCGCGCCTGGGCAAACACCTGGGTGACTACCGCCAAAACCATCTGGATGAAGTCAACCAGGTGCTGGGACTGCGCGACTGGTTCTCACCCGACCCGGTGACCTTGTACCGTCAGCACGCCAACCGGCTGAAGGTGGCTGGTTTGTGAGATTTTTCTCCATCAGGATTCAACGCGTCAGCAGATAGAGAACGCAAAGAACGCAAAGAACGCAAAGATTTCGCAAAGAACGCAAAGGTGCAGCCAATGCAGGACTTTGATTTTTTGCGACTTTTGCGTAACCTTAGCCCTCTTTGCGTACAAAAACGACGCTTATGCGCAAGCATCTAAGCTCAACGACTCGCAAAACTCTGATGGACCTATCATGAATTCAGGCGTGGTGCGAGTGGCAATTTTTGGCGCGGCGGCCATTGCGTTGATGGTTTTCTGGCTGCGCACCAGCGGTAACGCGCCCACCAAGCCCCCGGCCCCAGAGCAGGCGCTTGCCCAGACTTCTGCCGCAACCGCCAGGGCATCAGCTCTGGCGGCGAGTGTGGCGGGCACCACCAGCACAGCGTCCACCACCACCGATGGCTCGCCACCGGCGTTGGCCACGATTTCGCGCAGAGGCGCTTCGATGGCCTTCAGCACCAGCTTGATACCAGCATCCTGCTCGGCGTTGTCGCCCTTCAGGTTGCCAATAGCTTGCTTGGCGCGCAGGAATGCCACGCCGCCGCCTGCCACGATGCCTTCTTCCACAGCAGCGCGGGTTGCGTGCAGGGCGTCTTCCACGCGGGCCTTCTTTTCCTTCATCTCGACTTCGGTCGCAGCGCCAACCTTGATCACTGCAACACCGCCGGCCAGCTTGGCCACGCGCTCTTGCAGTTTTTCACGGTCGTAGTCGCTGGTCGCTTCTTCGATCTGAACGCGCACTTGTTTGACACGTGCTTCGATGTCAGCAGCAGCACCTGCACCGTCGATGATGATGGTGTTTTCTTTGCCCACTTCAATGCGCTTGGCCGAGCCGAGGTCAGCCAGCGTGGCTTTTTCAAGCGACATGCCAACTTCTTCAGCAATGACTTTGCCGCCAGTCAGCGTTGCGATGTCTTCCAGCATGGCTTTGCGGCGATCGCCAAAGCCTGGGGCCTTGACAGCGACAACTTTCAAAATGCCGCGCAGGGTATTGACCACCAGCGTTGCCAGGGCTTCGCCATCAACTTCTTCAGCAATGATCAGCAGTGGACGGCCAGCTTTGGCGACTTGCTCCAGCGTAGGCAGCAGATCACGGATGTTGCTGATTTTCTTGTCGTACAGCAGCACAAACGGGTTTTCCAGAATGGCGGACTGCTTTTCAGGATTGTTGATGAAGTACGGTGACAGGTAGCCACGGTCAAACTGCATGCCTTCAACCACGTCGAGCTCGGACTCGAGTGACTTGCCGTCTTCAACAGTGATCACGCCTTCTTTGCCGACTTTGTCCATCGCATCAGCAATGATCTTGCCGATGGTTTCGTCAGAGTTGGCAGAGATCGAGCCGACCTGTGCGATTTCTTTGGAAGTGGTGGTGGCTTTTGACGCTTTTTTCAGCTCTTCAACCAAAGCCGTGACAGCCTTGTCGATACCGCGCTTCAAATCCATTGGGTTCATGCCGGCGGCAACGTACTTCATGCCTTCGCGGACGATGGCTTGTGCGAGGACGGTTGCGGTCGTGGTGCCGTCACCAGCGATGTCAGACGTCTTGGAAGCAACTTCCTTGACCATCTGCGCGCCCATGTTTTGCAGTTTGTCTTTGAGTTCGATTTCTTTGGCGACGGACACACCGTCTTTGGTCACGGTAGGGGCGCCGAATGAGCGCTCCAGCACAACGTTGCGGCCTTTGGGGCCCAGAGTTACCTTAACGGCGTTGGCGAGAATATTCACGCCTTCGACCATACGTGCGCGGGCTTCGCCGCCGAAAACTACATCTTTTGCTGCCATGTGTGGCTCCTGAATTAAGTTGAATAAGGGTTAAATATGCCTGTAGCCCAATAAAAACGGGCGCAAGCAGCTATTAAATTAGTAGTAAAGAGTTCACTTCTCTACAACAGCGAACAGATCTTCTTCTTTCATGACCAGCAACTCATCGCCGTCAACCTTGACCGTCTGGCCACTGTATTTGCCAAACAAAACACGGTCACCGACCTTGACGCCAACTGGCTGCAATTCGCCTTTGTCGTTCTTTTTGCCAGGGCCAACAGCCAAAATCTCGCCTTGATCAGGCTTTTCAGCAGCGCTGTCCGGAATGACGATGCCAGAGGCGGTTTTGGTTTCGTTTTCCACGCGTTTGACAATCACGCGGTCGTGCAGGGGGCGAAGTTTCATGGTTTCTCCAGTTGTAAAAAAGGGTTGTTTCAATCAAAAAGCGCTGACAGCGAGGCGCTGCGCTTTTTGACCTGACGCGTTTGACGGCTGTGTTAGCACTCAAACCCGTAGAGTGCTGATAATACGGCCAAACCATGTCGATTTCAAGTCCAGACGCTGAAAACATGCGGCGTCATGGCTTTTCCGAATATCAAAGCCCGGTTGCCTGGATTAAAAACAGAGCTTCTTCTTTTTATGTCCACAGGATTTTGAATGCACTACACCCCCACCGCCGGCTTGTCACGCCGCCAGGCTCTCGCTGCCGCTGCCCTGCTCGCCGCTCCATGGGCGCGTGCCCAAAGCTTTCCTGATCGCCAGATCACCATCGTCGTACCTGCGCCGCCGGGCGGCACTGCAGATATTTCATCGCGGGCTATCTCCGACCCGCTGTCAAAAGCGTTGGGCCAGCCGGTGGCGGTCGACAACCGGGGCGGTGGCAACGGTGCGGTGGGGGCGCAAGCCGTACTGGCTGCCCGGCCAGATGGCCACACGCTGCTGATGGCGTATTCAGGCTTTCATTGCATGAGCCCGCATTTGGTCAAGCTGCCATACGATCCACTCAAGGATTTGCAGGCAATTGCCAACGTGTATTCAGCTCCGCAGGTGATGGTGGTGCGCTCCAATTTGGGCATTAAAACAGCGGCCGAGCTGATCGACTACGCCAAGAAAAACCCCGGCAAACTCAACTACGGCAGCTCGGGCAACGGCAGCGTGCAGCACATAGCAACCGAGCTGTTCAAGCAGCTGACCGGCACTTTCATCACGCACATTCCGTACCGCGGCTCTGGCACCACCATCATTGATTTGCTGGCCAGCCAGATCGAACTTACTGTCACCACCGCGCCATCACTCATGCCGCACATACAAAGCGGCAAGTTCACACCGCTGGTGGTGGCCGGCCCCCGCCGCCTGGCCAGCCTGCCAAATGTGCCGACCGGTGCTGAAATCGGTTTGAAGGGCTATGAAGTCGATGCCTGGTTTGCGCTATACACCCATGCGCAAGCGCCAAAGGCGGCGGTTGACCGCATTGCCAGTGAGGTGCAAAAAATCATGGCGGTACCCGCTTTTAAAGAGCGCGCCAGCAGCCTGGGCGCTGAGGCCAACTACATTGGCCCGCGCGAAATGATGGCCTATGCGCAATCGGAATACGACAAATGGGGCAAGGTCATCAAAACGGCCAATATCAAGGCTGATTGACGGATTTTTAGTGTTAAATAGCCTTCTGGGCCAATGAATATAGGCGTAAGCAGCTCCTATTTATATAGCATTTTTATTTGTAGAGGGGTTGCTGATCAGATGCCTAACGCACTGCGGAACGCGTCAAATCCGCTCAGCACAAGGCCTGGCTTGCTGGCTGCAATGGGTTGGCCCATGTTGTAGTCGTGGGAAAACGCCCATACCGGTAGAGCCGCGTTGCGCGCCGTGGCAACGTCGATGGACGAGTCGCCCACAATCAGCGCTCGGCTGGCCGCAATCCCGCAGGTCGCCAAACAAAGCGCTACGCCCTCAGGACTGGGTTTTTTGGTCGGCAGGGTGTCGCCGCACCTATTTTTTTAAACCTTACGGTTAGCCCATGCGCGTCCAGAATACGCCTTGTGTAAGCAGCTTCTTTGTTGGTGACGATGGCCAGGTCAACGCCCGTGGCAGATAATTTTTCAAGCGCTTCAACAGCCCCCGGATAGGCAATGCTGCGCATGCCGCAGCGCTGGTTGTAGTGGCTGGTTGTAGTGGCTGGTAAAGCCGATGCAATCTGCTCAAAATAATTCGCGCTCCGCACAGCGGATTCAGCTTTGCCCGTGCTAGCCGCCACCGCTTGGATCAAAAGCTCGCGCGTGCCGTGGCCAATCCACAACTCAACTTGCGACTGGCTGGCGGGGGCCAACTTCAATTGCAGCAAAGTGTCGTTGACCGCATCGCAGACTTCCGGCGCGCTTTAATCAGCGTGCCGTCCAGGTCAAATACGATGAGGTGAAATTGGTGGGTTGTCATCTCCGGGCGCATATCAGCTGGCCGACGGTGTTCTTCGCTTGTGCTGAAGCCAACTAGCAGTTACCTGGCTGAACAGCACAATTCGCATTTTGCAACGCCATAATTCAAGTGTTTTAGTGGTTTTGCATAATAGATACGGGCGTAAGCAGCTATTAAAGTAATAGCTGCTCAAGTCTCTCAAAAATGCGCTAGCGGCCTACACGGAGCGTTAGTGACTCGGTAAATAATTCACGATTTAACGCACAACGGTCGTTTGATCGACCTAGGAAGAATCTCATGATGAAGTACTTTGGTGTTTACCTTGCAGTGTTTTTGACCATGTTTGTCATTGACATGATCTGGCTGCGACTTATTGCCGTGCAGTGGTATGCCGATGCGATGGGGCCGCTGCTAACCCAATCGCCAAACCTTTACGCAGCCGCAGCTTTTTACCTGATGTTTCCTGTTGGCTTGCTGATATTTGCGGTGTTTCCGTCAGCTGACGCCACGTTGCTGAAAGCCGTAACGCTTGGTGCGCTGTTTGGCCTGTTTGCCTATGCAACGTATGACTTGACGGGCCTGGCAGTCATCAAGGGCTGGCCGCTGGGGTTGACATTTCTCGACATGGCTTGGGGCACGATGGTGAGTGGCATTTCAGCCGGGGTTGGAAAATTGTCGCTCGATTATTTGAGCAAGTAAGTGAAGGCAGCACCACTTTATCTGCGCTTCAATTAAAAAATCCGGCAGCTCGAAAGAGCCGCCGGATTTTTACTTGTCGAAGACCTGATCTGCATCAGGCTTCTTGACGAGCAGGCAGTGCGCTAGATGGGACTCGGCTCTGCCAGCTCTTCCGTGGCAAAGGTGATGTTGTCTGTCGCGATGGGCTCGTTCAGGTCGGACGTTTCAGTAGCAAACAACGCCAGCAGAAAATCGACTACGCCCTGTGCGCTGGTTGCCGGGTTGGTCGCTGGTGCGCCTTGCCCGCCGCCATCGCCCAAGCCGCCACTGTCGCCGCAGCCCGCTACAAGCGCTGTGGCAAGAGCCGCTGCAAGCAGCCACTTTGAATTGAGTTTAGACATGGTGTTTCCTTGAAGTTGTCATTGTGCTCAGTACGTGGCTGACCCAGCGTTGGGTGTGTTCAGGTACGGAAAGCCTGGCAAGAACGGCACGGTGGCTTGGTCCACCGCATCGTGAATGTTGGCCGCAGCTGCACCCAATGGCACGTTCGATGGCTTGCAGGCAGATGTCACGCCGGGCACGCCTGGCACGCTGTTCAGCTTGAGGGCGTCGTTGTCGCCATTGATCACGCACAAGCCGCCAACCGTGGCAATAAGGGCAATGTCCACCACGTCGTCTTTGGGGCGACGGCCATTCGGAAAGCCTGCGTTGTCGGTTCCACCGGCCAGCGCGTTGCCCGCAACACCCAGTCGGTTTTGACCGGCAAACGGTACCGCTGGCACAGCCAGGTTCAGGCGCAGCATTTCAGATGCCTTTGGGTTTGCTGGCTTGTTCACGCCGGTAATGCCGGTCAGGAATGTTGTGATCAAGTCGGTACGTGGCAGGTTTTTCGGCGTAACGTCTGCGCCCAGTACCAAGGTCAGCAACGCTGGCAGGGTGGGGTTTGAAACGTAGGTTAAAAACTGGCCGTCGTCTTTAGGCTGTGACGAATTGAATTTGTCTTTGTCCGGCAAACCAATCACCAGCTCATTGACAAGTGGATTGCCAAGGCGAGAAACTTGCGTCCATGCGCCGCCAGCTTTTTCAACCTTGTCGTTGCCTGAACCTGGCTTGCCATTGATCAAACGGCCCTGGCGTACGCTGGCTGTGGTCCAGCCGCCAATCACCGTTTCAGCTCCGGCAGACAGGCAATCCTTGTGTACCTCAATGGCCATCGTGGTGATGTTGGCTTTTTGGATGATGTGATTGCCGCCATTGCCAGCGGCATCTTTGTTGGCTGGATTGAGCAAAAATGAAGCAGGTGCATTCACCAGGTCAAACACCGTACCTAAATTGACTGCAAAGCCTTCCTGTCGCTGTCCGACAAACACTTTGCCCTGGTCCTTACCGGCCGGGCAACCTGGAATGGTCACACTGTGGATGTGTTTGGCGGCGTAGCCTGGGTAGTCAGCTATCGTCTTGGTGCCGATGTTGTCAACCGGCTTTTCGAACGTTGAACTGCCGCCTGTCGTTTTGAACACCGCTGTGCCGGCGGTTTTGCGGCGCTCACCTCGTATCACCTTCAAGTCATAGGTTTCGTTGACATTCAGATTGGCGTCATTCAGATTAGCAACAGCACCCGCCTGAATCAGCGGAATGGGTACGCTTGCCGAGCCGATGGTCAGAGGAATTGATTTGAGGTTGTTTTTAAAGCGAAACTGAAAAGTGACGTCTTCCACTGCATCGCCGTTGTTATCTACGTGAATCTCGTACAGCGCATTCGGGTCGAGCTGGAAGTAGTTTGGGCCGCCATACGGTGACTGCAGGGGCTGGTAGTTGGCAATCAGCGTGACGTAGTCTGAACGCCCGCCCGAGCCATTTGCCGCAACGCCTTCGTAGCTGCGAAACATGTAGAAATCGGTGCCGTCAACCTTGGGGCTGCCGGTAATGAACGGGGCTTCCCGGTGGCTGGATGCCAGCGCGCTGCCGGCCACGGCGACTAGCAGGCACGCTTTTGCAAGCTGCTTTAACTGAAAGGTCATGTTGAACTCCTGATTGGAATGATTTGAATAAACGTACAGCGAAGGCTGTAGCTAGTTTACGCAAACGTTTTGCAACCGGATTCAATTTAATTCACAAAGACTGGTCTGAAACACAAAAAAGCCGTATGGGGCGAAGTGCTCACCTGCAGACGGGATTTTGTCCGTCTGTAATGACGCCGAGATCTAACACCGAGCTTAAACGCCGCGGTTAAACGCCGTGTTTTAACGCCGGGTTTTGCGCCTGGGTTTGACGCTCGAGTTTGCACGTAAACGTTTCGTTCTTGAAGGTTCGGATTTATTGAAACTCCCGGGTGACCCTTCCTGCGCCTTTCAAATGGCATAAATATTGGCGCGGCAGGCGCCGCTAGCCAAGTTGGATGTCTGGGAGATTCGCAAGCGGTCCAACAGTGCGCCAATCTAAAAAATATTAGCTTCCAGCCCACTCAATATGGGCGCTAGCAGCTATTAAAAAAATAGCAATTTGAATTGCGGTGGCAGTTGTCTTAGGGTTCGGAGCGACCGCGTCTTACGCGAACTGTGTGTTATCTTCAATGCAGAATATGTCCCGGGTTTTGACCAGGTCGCCAGGCTTTATGGCCGTTTTTTTTAGTCACTGACCCTGTAAATATGGCCTCTGGTTTTGCTACCGAGCAAAGGCCGCAGCCGTCGGTTCCCACCCGCCTTCGTTTTGAGACGCGATACGAACACGAAGCCGTTGAAAAAGTCCTTGATTTGATGGGCTCCACCCATACAGTTGGCGATTATCGTCAGCGGCTGAAGCAGTTTTACGGCTTTTACGGCGCCATGGAAGCTGCACTGCAAGCCCGTTGTGCAACACCGCAGCTTGCTCTGCTGTCCCCGCGGCTAAACAAAACGCTTTTACTCAGGCAAGACCTGCTGTACCTGGGCGTTGCCACTGAAACCTTGCCGCTGTTCAGCAAGCTGCCGCCGATTTAAACCCAGCCGCAAGTGCTAGGCTGCCTGTATGTGATGGAGGGCGCCACGTTGGGCGGACGGCACATTATCCAGCACGTACAAGCCACATTTGGGATCACCACTGCCTACGGGCGGCAGTTTTTTTGGGGGCTACGGCCCTGATACAGGCAAGATGTGGCAAGCCATACGCCAGCTGCTGGTCGCTGGTGCGCCAGACCTGCAAAGCGAAAATGATGTGGTTGCCAGCGCAATTGCGACCTTTGCCTCTTTGCGTTGCTGGTGCCAGTGCCCAACACTAACTGCGTTTTATCCGGGATGACGCCGCTGGTCAACCCCGACACCGGCAAGTCGATTGACATGACGCATTGCGCGCTGCGCGGCGTGTCCCTGCTATACACCGAGTACCTGCAAAACATGGGCGCGGCAGCGACCTGTGGGGGCTGATCACTTGCCACCATTACAACAAGCCGCGCGAAGTGCCGTACCAGTTGCGTGCGGCCTGCGAGTTTTTAGCCCAGGTGGGCTCACTGCAACTGCAAGCCGTAGAAGACCGTGAAAACGCCGCCTACCGCATCAAACTGGAAGAGGTCAATCAACAACTGCTGACGATGGCAGCGAAGGAAGGCGGGCTGGCGTTCCTCATGGCGCTGGAGCGGCGCGTGCAAGCCCCCGAGCCTGATTTGCAGGCAATTACCAAGAATGTCACTTCAGCCAGCAGCCTGACAAAACAGGCCACCACCGATTGCATCAACGCCCTCGAGTGGATAGGGTCGAGCGATGACCGCGACGTCAGTTTGCGCAGCAGTGTGGACGAAGCCATCAAGTTGCTGGCCCTCGAGTTGTCTGCCAATGGGCTCGAACTCATCAACGGCATTGAAAACGATTCAGCCACTGCGCCGCAAAGTTTTCTTCGCAGCGTTTTCATGGGCGCGCTGCTGGCGTTTTGTGACCAACGCAGCGCGGGCACTGCCTTGCAGGTCACGTTCGAAGCCGCAACCCACAGCCATCCGGGCGGCCGACTTCAGTTGCGCATGCTGCTTGACGACATCCAAAAATCCCCAGCGTCCCTGGACATCGTTCGCAAATACCGCATGATTGGCTGGGCGGACGTTCAGGCCATGGCCAGATCATTCAGCGTGAAGCTGGAACGAGGCGAGGGCTGGCTGACGCTGGAACTGCCCAAGAGTTAGAGGCCCGCTGCAGACCGCAGCGCAGCAGCCTTGTCAGTGCGCTCCCACGTGAACTCAGGCTCATCCCGACCAAAGTGGCCATACGCTGCCGTCTTCTCATAAATCGGGCGCAGCAAATCGAGCATCTGGATGATGCCTTTGGGGCGCAGGTCGAAATGTTCTTGCACCAGTGCCGACAGTTTTTCATCAGACATCACGCCCGTGCCTTCGGTGTAAACCGTCACGTTCATCGGTTTGGCCACGCCAATCGCGTAGGCCACCTGGATCTGGCACTGGCGCGCCAGGCCTGCCGCCACAATGTTTTTTGCGACGTAACGTGCGGCATATGCAGCTGAACGGTCGACTTTTGAAGGGTCTTTGCCGCTGAAGGCGCCGCCGCCATGGGGGCAGGCGCCGCCATAGGTGTCAACAATAATCTTGCGCCCGGTCAAGCCGCAATCGCCTTGTGGGCCGCCAATGACAAAGCGGCCTGTTGGGTTGATCAGGTACTTGGTGTCTTTGGTCAGCATGGCCTTTGGCAATACTGGTTTAATGATTTCTTCAATGATGGCCTCGATAAACGCAGCCTTCATTTTGTGCATCGTCTCTGACTGGTCGGGGCTGTGCTGGGTGGACAGCACCACTGTGTCAATACTGTGCGGCTTGCCGTCGACGTAGCGCATCGTGACCTGGCTTTTTGCGTCGGGGCGCAAAAATGGCAGGCGGCCGTCTTTGCGCAACTGGGCCTGGCGCTCAACCAGGCGGTGGGCGTAGTAGATCGGCGCGGGCATCAGCTCGGGCGTTTCGTCGCAGGCGTAGCCAAACATCAGTCCCTGGTCGCCTGCGCCGGTGTTCAAGTGGTCATCGCTTGCGTGGTCGACACCTTGGGCGATGTCGTTGCTCTGCTTATCGTAGCAAACCATCACCGCGCAGCCTTTGTAGTCAATGCCGTATTCGGTGTTGTCGTAACCGATGCGCTTGATGGTGTCGCGTGCGACCTGAATGTAGTCCACATGCGCGTTAGTGGTGATTTCGCCTGCGAGCACAACCAAACCGGTGTTGGTCAGCGTCTCGGCTGCAACACGTGAAAGTGGGTCTTGCTTGAAGATGGCATCCAGGATGGCATCAGAGATTTGGTCGGCTACCTTGTCGGGGTGGCCTTCAGATACAGATTCAGAGGTGAAGAGAAAGTCGTTCGCCATTTTGTACACTCCGTAAGATTGCTGGGCGCGTTGCCAGCGGATGTGCTTTGGCGAACGCTTTAGCAGTTTGGTTTAACGTCGCCCTGCAAGTTGTTCAAATAACTCGGCGACGCCTGCATTATATGGCGCTGCACTGTGAGCGTTTGTTACCTATTTAAATGCTCTGGATTTTTCGATTTTTTTCAGTTTGGCCGATGCGTGCATTGCACGCGCTGGGCGGCGCCTTGGGCTGGGCGGTTTGGGCGACGTACCCCAAATACCGGGCGCAATTCAAGTTCAATGTAGAGCAAGCCGGGCTTAATTTTGAACAGGCCAAACCTGCGATTGCCGAAGCTGGGCGGTTTGTTGCCGAGCTGCCCAAACTGTGGCTCAGGCCGCACCATCCCCCGTGCCTGCAAAACCCGCGAATGAACGTGACGCTGCAGGGCGCGGCGTTCGCAACTGAAGCGTTTGGGCAGGGCAAGGGCGTGATCTTTTTCGGTGCGCACTGCGGCTGTTTTGAGCTGATGCCGCAAGTACTTGCCGAGGTTTTCGGCCCGACGCATGGCGACATCACCGCCATTTACCGCCCCGCACGCCAAGCGGGTTTGGCCGCGGTTGAGCTGGCCACTCGCCAAAGGCCGTACTTGACTGTGCTTCCGGGTTCGTTGCGCTCGATTCGGGTGATGCACAAAGCCTTGAAAGCCAACCAGGCAGTGGCGATGCTGACTGATCAGGTGCCGCCTGACGGATTGGGGTCGTGGACGCCGTTTTTTGGCAAACCGGCGTACACGATGACATTGGCCGCCAGGCTGGCACTGCAAAGCGGCGCTGCACTGGTGCCCGTGGTTTGCGACCGACTGCCCAAAGGTTCCGGTTACACCGTCACCATTTTGCCGCCGCTTGACTATTTGCTTGGTGCGCAATCGGATGGAAGTGCTCCCAGTGTCGACGCGGTCGTCACGCACATTAACCAGTCAGTTGAGGCAATGGTGCGGCGCAACCCTGGGCAGTACTTGTGGGGCTATGGCCGCTACAAAAAGCCGCGCTCGGGCACAGCATGACGAAGCTGCGGCAATGGGGAGCAGCTGCGCTGACGTTTGTGGGCATAGGATTGATGCACGTATTGGCTTTCATGCCGCTGCGGCTGCTGCGCGGACTAGGGGCAGTGCTGGGCTGGGCTTTGTATGCGCTGGTGGGCTCACGCCGCCGGGTGGTCACCACTAACTTGACGCTCTGCTTTAAGGAGCTGTCCGCGACCGAAATTAAAACGCTAACACAGCAAACCTTCGTATATTTTGCACAGGCCTGGCTTGACCGAAGCTGGGTGTGGCACGCGCCGCGCAGTTGGCTTTTGCGGCGTGTGACGATAACTGGGGCGGTTGAAGAGGTCTTGGGTACTGCGCCTACTGTCATGTTCGCCCCACACTTTGTGGGCATGGACGCAGCTTGGGCTGGCATGGTGCTGCGCCAGCCGCGCCAGTCAGTCACGATCTACACCGACCAGTCAAACAAGCAAATCGACAGGTGGATTTTTAAGGGCAGAAGCCGCTTTGGTTTCATGCGCTTGTTAGGCCGAGCCAGCGGCGTCAAGCCAGTGATTGCAGCGATGCGGGCTGGCGAGCCGCTGTACTTGCTCGCCGACATGGACTTTGGCCCGCTGGATTCCATTTTTGTGCCGTTTTACGGCGTACCCACTGCCACTGTGCCGTCGCTGTCACGCTTTGCGCGCCTGGGCCGTGCAAAGGTGGTGCCTGCAGTGGTCACCATGACCCGTTCGGGTTATGAGCTCCGTATTCACCCTGCGTGGCGAAACTTTCCAACCGATGATTTGGCCGCTGACACCGCTTTGATGAACAGGCACCTGGAGAGCTACATCAATGACAACCCAGCGCAATATTACTGGGTGCACAAACGCTTTAAAACCCGGCCCGAAGGCGAGCCGCAAGTTTATTGATGTGCGGCATTTAGTGACGCCAACACCGAGCGAAGCTGGGCAGGCTTTACGCCATACATGTCCGCAAATTCTGCCTCTGTTTTGCCACTGGCTTGATACGCTTTGACGAGCGCCTCTCGTCTGGCCGCTTCAAGTTTTAATTCGCTCAACGCCGCGTCCAGTACGATGTTGGCTTGCTCGTCAGCCACGCGCATGCGCTCAGCGTAGTCTTCCATGCTCAGGCCAGACGCCTCAATGGCCTGCATCAAGCGCAACTGCAATTTCGGCGTTAGGTCTTCGCGGCTACGCGCCTGGCGGCGCTTGAACACCTCAACAATCGCATGGTGAATGTGCTCCGGTGACACCACATCAACTGCGTTGCAGTCAAGGTCATGCCGGGGTAAGCCAGCGGCTACGCATTCCAGGTAGCGGGTAGAGCGCGCGTGCTGGCCCATCGCAATTTTTAGATCGGCTTTCACAAAGTCGTCTGGGTGGCGCGCCAGCAACTCTTGGAACACGCCAAGTTTCAGCGGCAAAAAGTGCGCACCGAACAACCTGGGGTACAGCTCAAACAGCTTTTCTAGCGCAGGGCTTGGGGCGCGGCGCTGGTGCTGTGCCTTGACTTGCGTAGGCTGTGTTTGTGCGGTTTGCGATTGAGCATCCTGCACAGGCGTAGCTTCTTGGAGGTCGTTCATGGTTAGTTCAATTCAGTTTGGTCTACGTGCATTATCGCGGTCATGTCGCGCGAGCATGTGCCGCGCTAAGGCTTCGGCAACCTCAATGCCGTCCACCCCTGCCGACAAAATGCCGCCCGCGTAACTTGCCCCTTCGCCCGCCGGGTACAGGCCCCTGATATTCAGGCTTTGAAAGTCATCGCCCCGGGCGATTTTTACGGGTGACGAGGTGCGGGTTTCAACGCCGGTCAGCACTGCGTCATGCATGTCGAAGCCGCGAATCTTTTTACCGAACACGGGAATCGCTTCACGCATGGCAGCTATCGCGTAAGCGGGCAGCGCGCTGTGCAAATCGCCAAGCAGCACGCCGGGTTTGTACGATGGCTCAACGCTGCCGAGCTGGGTGGATGCCCTGCCTGCAACGAAATCGCCCACCAACTGACCAGGCGCCTGGTAGTTTTTGCCACCAAGCGCGTAGGCGTGCGATTCAAGCGCGCGTTGAAATTCAAACCCGGCTAATGCGTTGCCTGGGTAGTCCGCAGGGGATATGCCCACGACAATTCCCGCATTCGCATTGCGCTCATTGCGCGAATATTGGCTCATGCCGTTGGTCACCACCCGGCCCGGCTCCGACGTGGCGGCCACAACCGTGCCGCCGGGGCACATGCAAAAACTGTAGACGCTGCGGCCATTTGTAGCGTGATGTACCAGCTTGTAGTCCGCAGCACCCAACACCGGGTGGCCCGCGTGCTGGCCAAGCCGAGCGCGGTCAATCACGCCCTGCGGGTGTTCGATGCGAAAGCCGATGGAAAACGGCTTGGCCTCCATGTACACGCCGCGCGTGTACAGCATGGCCACCGTGTCGCGCGAGCTGTGGCCAAGAGCCAGCACGACGTGGTCGGCGCGCAGCTCATACTGCGTATCGTCACTGAGGTTTTGCACGGTCAACCCGCGAATGTGCCCGTTATCAATCAGCACGTCACTCAAGCGCTGCTCAAACCGCACCTCACCGCCTAGCGCAATGATCTGCTCACGCATGTGCTCAACCACCTTGACCAGTTTGAACGTGCCAATATGCGGCTTGCTGACCAGCAGAATCTCTTCAGGTGCGCCTGCCTTGACAAACTCCATCATCACCTTGCGGCCCAGGTGGCGAGGGTCTTTGATCTGGCTCCACAGCTTGCCGTCTGAAAACGTGCCGGCACCGCCCTCACCAAACTGCACATTCGATTCAGGGTTCAGCGTGCCTTTACGCCACAGCCCCCAGGTGTCTTGTGTACGCTCACGTACTTTTTTACCGCGCTCCAGCACGATGGGCTTGAACCCCATTTGCGCCAGCAGCAGCGCCGCAAAAATACCGCAAGGGCCGAAGCCGATAACGACAGGTCTTAAATTGGAAGTAAGGGCGGGCGCTTCGTTGAGCTGCACCACAGGGTAATAATTTTGGTCAGGCGTGGGGCGGATGTGCGGGTGCGCTTCAAACTGTTTTAGAAGCGTGGCTTCAAGCGTGGGGGCCAGTTCCACGTCACAGATGTACACCAGCAGCAGCTTTTTCATTCGCGCGTCGTAGCTGCGTTTGTAGATGGTGTGGCGTATCAGCTCTGCGGGCGTAATGCCCAGCGTTTGGGCGATCAGCGCAGGCAGAGCGTGCTCGTCGTGGTCAAGCGGCAGCTTGAGTTCGGTGATGCGGATCATGGCGGTTAACTAGGCCTGTTATGTGGATCTGTTTTTCGGATCAGGCCACTATTTTAGGTTGCACCGATAATCGGGCTGTGAAGCACGCCAGACCGCCGCTGGTGCAACTCGCAAGAGGCAGCGATTGAAAAGTCGCTGTGGGGGAAACCCCGCACTGGAGGAACGTCCGGACTGCACAGGACAGCGTAGGAGGTAACACCTCTCCACCGTGAGGTGAGGATCAGAGCAACAGAGACGAGTCGGCTTTCTCGAGGCAACTTGAAAAGGCCGGGTGAAACGGGCAATCTCTACGCGCAGCAATACCAAATAGGCCAACGTTGAGATGGTTCCGTTGAGTTGGCGGGTAGGTAGCACCGAGCCGGGTGGGCGACCCCCGGCCCAGATTAATGGCGGTCACACTGGGCGTTGCAAGACGCTTCAGCGCACAAAATCCGGCTTATCGGCGGGCTTCACACTTTTAATTTTTTTCAACGACCAACCTGTGCCAAAACCTGTCCGATCTCGCGTCAAAGTCTGCGAAAGCTGTCACCTGGCAAGCAGCACGCTGTACCGCGTGGTGGCGGATTCATCTAGCACATGGAAACTGGTTTGCCCCGCCTGTCGAGCTGCCGTTGAAACACAACCGTTCTACCGCTATGGCGGAACATGGAAAGCCGACAAGCGGCATTGAACCTGGCTCAAGCGAAGTTTGAGCGAGGCCCAGGCAAGCCTAGGCAATTCCAGTTGAGGTCTTAATCCGTTCAACATGCGCAAGCAAAGACCGCTTGGCCACAGGCCAGATGCGCTCATCGACATCGTCATACGCCAGCGGAACCCAGTCGTCCAGCGAGCCGTCGGGTAGCGCCTGCATCACCTTGAGAATTTTGGCTTCGCGTCTCAAGCGGTGGGCTTTCAGTTGGGCAATCGCGGTTTTGGCTTGGCCCATCACGTAGCCGTGCGCGGGCAGTATGAAGTTGATGCTGTGTTCATCACACGCGGCGCTCAATACATCCAGTGAATCCAGATACGCATTCATGTTGCCGTCTGGCGGATTGATGACCGTGGTGCTGCCGTTCAAAATATGGTCGCCGCTGAACAACAGGCCGTCTTCTACCAAAGCCAGGCACAGGTGGTTGGCGGCATGGCCTGGGGTGTACAAAACCTTCAAAGTATGCCTGTTTTGGTCGTTTTCAGGTGTTAAATTTGCCTCTAGCCCAATAAATACGGGCGCAAGCAGCTCATTATTTAATAGCAATTTATCAGGTGTGAAGGTACTGTCTGCACGCGAGGTGGGGGCAGATGGAAGCCCAACAATCAGCGGTTTGGCTTTTCCGTGAGCGATACACATCGCTTGCAGCGGCTTTGCACCCGGCGAATGGTCGGGGTGCGAGTGTGTGCAGATGATTAGCCGAATATCGTCATGGGCAGCTTCGTAAAGGCGGGCCAAGTGGTCAACATCAGCCGGGCCCGGGTCAATCACCATAAAGCCTGACGCCGCATCACCCACCAGATAACTGTTGGTGCCCGGCCCGGTCATCACGCCGGGGTTGGGCGCGGTCAGGCGCATGACGTTTCTGAGCAGCTTGACCGGCGTGTCGGTTTGCCAGTCCAGGGTGTGCACGATTTGTCCGTCGGGACTTAGCAGTTCCAGCTCGCCGTAAGGCGGATCATGTTCCATATAGCGGACTTCTTTACCGTGCAAAAAACCGGCGCGGGGACACGATTTCCATAACGGGCTTTCCGTCGCGCAGGCTTGCAATACATGGTCGACAGTGGCGTGGTGTTCCAGTCGCTCCAGCGTGCGGATAGTGGGGAAGATGATGAAAAAACTACCAGCGTGGTGGCGTGCCAACGCATCGGCCGGGCTTATCCATTCAGGCTCAAATTGCTCGGCTTCATCGGCCACCGGCTCTTGGCCTTCAGGCATGCGGGCAACTAAAAAAGGTACGTCGAAGCGGCGCGGCAAGTCGCGGTCAGTCACCCAGTGGGCGAGCACAAAAACGTCGCCCCCAGCCAGTGTCAAACCCAGCGCCCTGCATTGCGCTGCGAAAGGCGCATTGCGGTCCAGTGCGGCGATATCGGCTGTGGTCACATGGCTGCCATCGGCGTGCCTGGCCAGCAGCACGCCGAGTTCTTCAAAGCTCTCCCGAATCGCGGCGATGGCCTGCGTCAGGTGCAAGTCGCTTTGCGTCGTGCGGCGCGTCGAATGGCCGTGTGCCGCACTGTCTGCTGCATCAATCCCACCCCCCGGAAAAACATACGCGCCGGGCGCGAAGCTGGCTGTTATGGATCGCCGCGTCATCAGCACTTCAATGCCGTTTGCTGTGTCCCGCAGCAGCAAAACTGTGGCCGCATTGCGCAGGGGTGCGGGTTCTCTCTGGGGGTATAAAAGTTGATTCGGTCTTACCATCGAATGATTAAAACACGGAGACTTCAATGAATTTCAAGCGCAGTTTGGTTTTTGGTTTACTGGCCAGTTTTGCTTTTGGAGCGATGGCCCAGTCGACTCCTGCCTGGCCGACACGTGGTCCCATCAAACTGGTGGCGGTTTTCCCGCCGGGCGGCTCTGTTGACCAGGTAGCCCGTATTCTGCAGGTGCCCCTACAGGCCGCGTTGGGCCAAAGCGTGATTGTTGAAAACAAGGGCGGCGCCTCCGGCTCGATCGGCGCTGCGGCTGTTGCAGCTGCCCCGGCAGATGGCTACACCTTTGCTGTGGTGTTTGACACCCATGGAGTGAACCCGGCGCTGATTCCCAACCTGCCGTTTGACAGTAAAAAAGACCTCGCTCCAATAGTGCTGGTGGGCACATCGCCGATGGTGCTGGCTACGTTTGCGGGCAGTGAGTACAAAACTTTTGCCGATGTAGTGCTGGCTGCCAAAGCCAAAAAGAATGTCAGTTACGGCAGCATAGGATCGGGCAGCCTGGGTCATGTGGCGATGACGCTGCTAGGCAAAAACGGCGGCATTGACTGGGCGCACATCCCTTATAAAGGCGGTGGCCCGCTGATGAACGATGCTGTTGCCGGGCATGTGCCCTTGTCAATCGGTTCGGTGTTTGTGACCAAGCCGCACATTGATAGCGGCCGCATGCGCCCGCTGGCTGTTACCAGCCCGCAGCGCAGCCCCGATTTACCCAATGTGCCTACCATTGCTGAAAGCGGTTACCCAGGTTTTGAAGCGCCCGCCTGGTGGGCCGTTCTTGCACCCAGCAAAACGCCACCTGATATTTTGAAACGTATGAACGAGGCACTCAATACTGTCTTGAAAAATCCTGACATTTCCAAAAAGCTTGACGCGCAAGGCATTGACGTGGTCGGCGGCAGCGCTGACGCAGCGCGCTTGTTCATTGACAAGCAGATGGACATTTGGGCCAAAGTTGTCAAGGACAACAACATCAAGGCGGATTAATTGACCTCCACAATTAATCACGGTGCACAAATCCCTGCACCTTGCAGGTCGCTAAAGCGCTCTTCAATGATGTGAAGTAACGTCGGTCTCGGCGGTGATTCCTGTGAGGCCGCGACCACCGCGTTTTTTTCGGTAGCATTGAGGCGCTTGGGTGAATATTCAAGCGCGTTCTCAGGGCGAGGTGAAATTCCTCACCGGCGGTATTTGTCACTTGTGGCAAGAGCCCGCGAGCGCCTGCCAGGCCTCACGCAGGGCAGGGTCAGCAGATCTGGTGTGCTTTCCGAAGTAAAGCCAGAGCCGACGGTCATAGTCCGGATGAAAGAGACGCAACCTTTGGAGCCTCGGCTCCTTAAACTGCCGCATGGCTGTGCGGCAGCTGTGGCTGCGCGCGTCCTGATTCTGGCAACTTCTTTTTTGAGAAACACCATGAAACAGTCCCGTAGCCCGACTAGCAAACCAACCTCCAAAGCGCGCATTGCTTTGATCAGTGCTGCCTGGCACGCCGACATTGTTGTGCGCGCCCGCGATGCCTTTTTAGCCGAGGCCGCCCGGCTCGGCCAGTCGGCCAAAACCATTGATTTATATGCGGTGCCTGGCGCGTTTGAAATTCCACTTCATGCGCAAATCCTGGCGCGGTCTGGAAAATACGAGGCCATCGTGGCGTGTGCACTGGTAGTTGATGGCGGTATTTATCGCCATGAATTCGTGGCCCACGCCGTGATTGATGGGCTGATGCGCGTGCAACTCGACACAGGCGTGCCGGTTTTCTCGGCTGTGTTGACGCCAAAAGACTTTCATGAACATGCCGATCACCTGAAATTTTTCAGTGAACATTTCGTTAAGAAAGGCGCCGAGGCGGCGCGGGCTTGCCTGGCGACGCTAGCGGCTTTAGGCAAGCTTCAACATCTTGCGTGACGTCAACGCAAGTGATTAAAAAGGGGCGCTGCGACCGGTGTGTCTGATCAGGGAAAATTTATGCTGGCGTATCAGGCATCAAAGGCTTGCGGTAAACGCAATTGCGCTTGGTCACGACGAATCCGCACGCTGCATAAACCCGGGTGGCGCCATCCAGATTTTCGCCGTCAACACCCAGGCCTGAGTCCTGCATGCCCACGGCTGCCTGTGCCTGCAGGCTGCGAGATATCAGCGCCCGTGCAAGGCCGCGTTTTCGCCAAGGCTCGCCGACGCTGATGAATTCAGTCCAGCCCCGTTTGCGCCCTTGAAGCTTGTTGTAGCTCTCATCAACAAATGCCTTTACCTGCCCGGCCACTTCATCGGTAGAACTGTCCCAAGCCACTTGCCAAAGCTCTGGCTTCTGAGCCCTGGTTTTTAACCATAGCTGATAGACCGCCTCGTCGGGCGCTTCGTAACCCCAATGCGTAGTGAAGGCCAGTTGGTGCGCATCCCATATTCTGCGCAGATGCTCAGGCTGCACTTGCCGGATTTCAATCCCCGATGGCATCGGAAAATCGGCAATTGCGTCAAGTGTCGGCCGCACCATCTCAAAAAAATGGCGCTCCGGGTGATAGCCCGCTCTTGCCAGCATCGCGGCACGGGCAGTTTCGTACTGCATCACAAAAACATGATGAGCATGCGCTTTGGCATCAACATGAGTAGCTGCAAGCTTGCGCTGGTGAGCCTCCAGCCAGGCGTGCAGGGCGCCGCCAATACCGTGCCTGCGCCACTTCGGCGCTACGACACCGAGTTGTCCATACAAATGCAAGCCGTCCGCTTGTGCGCAGTGGCTGCTTCGCACATAACCGGCGATCTCTTCACCGATTTCGGCAATCCACACGTCGCGCGCAGGAATGCAATCAGTAAATGATGCGTAGTCACGCGCCGTGTCTTCAACGGTGCGAATGATCTCTAACTGGTCAGCTGCAAATGACGCGTTGGCGCACACGACCATCGCTGGGTAATCTGAAGGGCCGGCAAATGCCCTGAATCTGACTTTGTCCATGTCGTGTGTTTCCTTGTGGGGCATCAGAGCTTGTCGCGCTCCAGTCTAACGGTGACCTGATAGCGCAGAAAGCGGAGTGCGCGCTTTCAGACCTGATGATGGCCCTGTGAATTTGGCCGCACTGAGCATCAGTGTTGGAAATTAAAATATCTCGACAAGAATCCGAAGGAGTGTCATGGATGGTTTGATATTGCAGCGCTTGCTAGCGACAGGCCCACTAACGGAGCAGATGTCAAAGCACTTGAATCTTGCTGGCGCGCAGCTGGTTTGCGCCACCAGTAGGCCCATCGATGCACCGGGCTACCTTTCCGACCTGGTTGGCGTAACGCTGGGTTGGAGTACAGAGGTCGGCGCTCCGACCCGTGCGGTGCTGAAGGTTTCACACCCCGGTTTTGGGCGGGAGGAGCTGCCTCTCTACCAGACCATCGCAGGGCAATTGAATTGCCCTGTCGTCCCGCAGTTCTTCGCTGGCGGATTGGATGAAGCTACCCAGCGAGCATGGCTGTTGATTGAGGATTTGTCCGCCTCGCATGAAAGACCAAGCGAAGCGCCGCTGCCGCCGACGTTTGGGAGGAGTGCACAGTTGGTTGAAGCCTTGGCGCAGTTTCACGCTGCTGGATGGGACAAGAGCAGCTGGCAAACTGCCTGTCCCACGCTTTGGGAAAGGCTTCGCTCATCTGAATGGATGGAGGCAGCTTGTGAGCGCTTGTTCATCCAGGCCGGAGACGCCCTGGATGAGCGCACCAGAGCCACCTATGCGCGGTTCTTGCGGGGCTTTCCTGAATTGATCAAGCGGGCCGAGCAACTCAAGGGGAAGACGCTGGTGCATGGGGATGCACACGTCTGGAACTGGATGCTGCCGCGCGATAGCAAAGCGGATATACCTAAGCTGATTGACTGGGATGGCTGGCATATTGGTGTCGGTGTATGGGACCTTGCATACATGATGGCGCTGCAATGGGATCGGGGTGTGCGCAAGCGCTTTGAGACGCCATTGCTGGACCGCTATCACGCTGCTTTGGTAGGTGCCGGCGTGACTGGCTTTTCGCGGGAAACGCTTCAAACGGACTATCGGCTTGCTGTGCTGCTCCATCTGCGCACGCCGATTTCCCGGTTTTACAGGGGCATGTCAGCTTACGTCTGGTGGCCACAACTCGCGCGCATTCAGGATGCGGTTGAAGATCTTGATTGCCTTGACTTGCTGGATTAAGTAGCCGTATCTGCTTGTTCTTCTATGCTTCAGGCGACACCCCCAAAGCGACCAAAAACCGCGCCACCATGTTGTACGTGGCAATCGCTGCAGTCAGTTCGACGATTTGCGTGGTGTCAAAGTTCTTTTGAATTTGTGCAAACAGCTCATCGCTGACTTTAACGCTAAGGGTCATCTGCGCAGCATATTGAATCACTATGCTTTCAATAGCTGCTAGCGCCCTATTTTGTTGGGCTATAGCCGTATTTTGCTTGTAAACGGCGCAAACAACCCGCAGCGCATCCAATTCAGCCTGCGTTCCGCCCGCTTTTAAAAAATCAGGCGCGTGGTGGTGGTATTCGTACGCGGCGCCGGTCAGCAGGGCAACGGTACAAATGCCGAGTTCGCGCAGTTTCCAGCTGGTGGGCAAATCGGTGCGCACGGCTTTTAGGTACACGTTCCAGCCGCGTGCCAGGGGCTCGCTCCACAGCAGGGCTTTGTCCAGGTTGATGAGCTCACCGCCACGGCGTTTCAAAATGGCTTGAACGAGGTCGTCGGGTTGGGCTTTTGCCCCAGGTGTCCAGTCGGGTATGCGCATTGAGTCAGGCATGTTGGTTACTTTGCAAGATGTAAAAACCATAGCGTAGCGCGATAATCCGGCGATGAAAGTTAAATTCACCAAAATGCAAGGCGCAGGTAACGACTTTGTTGTGCTGGATGAAACGCAGCGCTTGCTGGGGCTAAGCACTGCCCAATATCGATTTTTGGCTGACAGACACTTTGGTGTGGGCGCTGACCAAATTTTGTCGGTGCGGCAGTCACCCGCGCTGGGCATTGATTTTGAATATGTGATTCACAACGCCGATGGCGCGGAGGTGGAGCAGTGCGGCAACGGCTCGCGCTGCTTTTTGCAGTTTGTGCGCAGCACGGGTTTAACTACAAAAACCAGTGTGAAAGTGCAAACGCTGAGCGGCGTGATTGAGGCAAGTTTGCAAGTCGATGGCCGCATTAAAGTGGACATGGGTGCGCCAATTTTTGATTTGAGCCTGGTGCCGTTTGATGCAACTGGATTGAAACCAGAAAATGTAAATTCGTGGCGAAAATGGCCTCTAAATCAATTAAATACGGCGCAAGCAGCTCCTATATTAATAGCGACTAGTGTTGCAGTGTTGTCCATGGGGAATCCACATGCGGTGCAACTTGTAGACAATGTAGACACAGCTTCGGTGGCCGAGCTTGGCCCGTTGATCGAAAACCACCCGCGCTTTGCCCGCCGGGTGAACGCAGGTTTTATGCAGGTGGTTGACCGTGCCAACATCCGGCTGCGCGTTTACGAGCGCGGTGCAGGCGAGACGCTGGCTTGCGGCACGGGCGCTTGCGCGGCTGTGGTGGCTGGCATTCGACTCGGTCTGCTCAATTCAAAAGTGGATGTGCAAACGCACGGCGGCGTCCTGAGCATTGAGTGGTCTGGCGATTTGGTTGCGTCCGTGTTCATGACCGGCCCTGCGGTCACCGTTTTTGAGTCTGAAATTGACGTTCCATAAATGGTGCCCCCACGCTTGTCGCTTTGCGTACTTCGCTGCCCCCGGGAGGCTGACCTTGCTAGGGTCGGCCCGTCGCTGCGGTCGCTATGTAGTCGCCACACTAAAAAGATAAGACAATCCGGGCATGAACCCAATCGACCAACCCATCACCGAAGACGACATTGCCAACTTTCTGGCCAACACGCCAGATTTTTTTGAGCGCCACGCCGAGTTGCTGAGCAGTGTGCAATTGTCCAGCGGCCACGGCAGCCGGGCGGTGAGCTTGCAAGAGCGCCAGGCTGGTCTGCTGCGCGACAAAATCAAGGGCCTTGAGGCGAGAATCGTCGAGATGATTCGCCACGGCAATGAAAACGTGGCCATTTCAGACAAACTGCAAACCTGCACGCACAACTTGCTGCTGACCGCCCATGCGCGTGACCTGCCAGAAACCATCGTGCGAGAACTTAAAGTGCAGTTTGATATTCCGCAGGCGGCCATCAAGGTGTGGCGCGTGAACGGTATTTTTACGGGTGAGCCGTTTTGCGGAGGCGTCAGCGCTGACACCCAGGCTTTTGCGTCGTCGCTCGGCGCGCCTTATTGCGGCGTCAATTCAGGCTTTGACGCAGCCACCTGGCTTGCCGAACCGGCGCAAGCCATGTCTATAGCGTTAATTCCCCTGCGCGTTGACGGTGACGCTGAAGCGTTTGGCCTGCTGGTGCTGGCGTCGCCTGACGCTGAACGGTTTAACAACGCCATGGGAACTGAATTTTTGGCGCAAATCGGCGATTTGGCAGGCGCGGCGCTGACCAGGCTGTTGCCGGCCGTACAGGCAGATTCTTAGCAAGAAACGCTCGCAACCCCTAGTCGCGAACCCACATGCAAAATGCGCTGGCTCCATACACTGCAGCAGCAGACCTTGACCCACTCGCGCAACGCTACCTGGAGCATGTCCGCGTTGAAAAGCGCCTGGCCCAACGCACGGTAGAGCTGTACACCGCGGACTTGAACAAGCTGCAAGCGCAAGCCGCGCTGGCGGGTGTGGATTTGGCCAGCGTTCAAAACACGCATATCCGCCGCTGGGTTGCGCAAATGCATGGTGCAGGGCGCAGTGCGCGCGGGATTGCGCTTATTTTGTCGGGCTGGCGTGGGTTTTATGTTTGGCTGGGCCGCGAAGGTTTGGTGGCCAGCAACCCGGTGCAAGGCGTGCGCGCGCCCAAAGCGCCCAAGCCTTTGCCCAAGGCGCTGGGAGTCGATGAGGCGGTGCAACTGTCGGACTTTGAGGCAGAACCCGGTGACGGCAGCGCGGCCCTCGACGCACGCGACCACTGCATCGTTGAATTGCTGTACGGCTGTGGTCTGCGTATTGGCGAGCTGGTCGGGCTGGATGTGCTGGCGAGCCGTAGTGCGCGCGGCTGGATTGACGTGCAGGAGGCCCAAGCGCACGTACTGGGCAAAGGCGAAAAGCGCCGCAGCGTGCCAGTTGGCAGCAAAGCGCTTGCTGCACTGGCCGTCTGGACAGCCCAGCGCACCGCTTTGGCAAAAGATGACCCGGCGCTCTTTATCAATGCCCGGGGCGCGCGTTTAACGCCGCAAACGATCCGCGTCAGGCTCAAGCAGCGCTCGTTCAAGGCGGGCTTGGCAACGCCGGTGCATCCGCACATGCTGCGCCATTCATTTGCCAGCCACGTGCTGCAGTCCAGCGGCGATTTGCGTGCCGTACAAGAACTGCTGGGCCATGCCAACATCACCACCACGCAGGTGTACACACGGCTTGATTTTCAGCACCTGGCGACGGTGTACGACGCAGCGCATCCGCGTGCCAAGCGGCTGGAAAAACCCAAGCCTTGACGTACCAAGCGCATGGCGACAGGCGACATGTGACAGGCGACCGGAGACAATCAACACGCTCAGGCCCGTACCGATCAAAACGCTAAAAGTTTTCAGCACGCCTTTGCATGCGTCGGCGCGGCTTTGGAGGCGTGTCGCCCAACCGAAATACAGCCACCTTGCTTTCGGTCGGGACGTTGGCCAGAAGCGCTTCCAGACGCTCTACAAGAGGTTGCGGGTGGCTGTCATCTTCTGGAACCATCGCATAGGCCACGCGCACCTGAGCCACACAATCGATGTGTAGTTTGGGGTAGGGCATCAGGCAACGTGCAATGATCCGTGGCCCCAGAGTGGCCGCCTCTTCCGCACCGACCGGCCCCTCTACCAACATGCCAAACCTCTGGTCTGACAGCCTGGCGGCACTGTCAATTTCGCGGGCGGTGGAAATTAAACGAGACGCTACGAGCAGCGGCAGTTCGCCAGCAATTTTGCGCCCGAAGTCACGTTGAATCTGCTCCATGTTGATGACGTTAATCACCAACACTGCACTGTTGTGTTTGAGCCGCGCAGAGCGAGCGTTCATGCGCAGCAGTCTTTCGGCAAAGACCTGGTCGTTGATCAAGCCGGTGGCGGGGTCGATCCGGTCCAGGCCCATCATGCGGCGGCGGTTTTCGCGTTGCCCCTGGCTGCGCAAGACCAGCACCGCCAGCAGCACCGGCAGCTGTAGCGCCATGCTGGCCAGGCCTCCCTGTTCGGTGGCAATGCTTTGCGGCATCCACTCCAGGTAGCGGGCAATCGAAATTGCCCAGGCAATCGCAAACGGCGCTGCGCTCAGCAGCAGCCAGCCGCCAAAGCGGTCACCATGACGCCAGGCCCACAGGTTGATGGACAGCACCAGCACGATCACCAGCATCAGGTAAGGCACAAATATCTTCAGTCGCAGTGCGCTGTCGGTCAGGCCCAGTGAAACGGCCAGGGCCAGGCCTGCCAGCGCCATGGCCCATGTCAGCCGGTTGAGGTGTTTGGAGCGTTCCGAGAGCGACACCACCGCTGCGTTGAGCAAAGTCAACGACACCAGCGCCAGGGTGCCCAAAATGGTCAATGAACGGTCGGCCCAGTGGGGTGAGTTGGGCCAAAGGTGCAGGCCTGCCACTCCCGTCAGGGCGGCCATCGTCAAGCCTACCAGGGCAGACAACAACCCGTAATACACATAGGCGCGGTCGCGCTGCCAGACCAGGCCAATCAGGCCGGTTGCCAAACCCAGGGCGGCAAGGCCAAAGTACACCCCAAACTGCTCAGCGCGCAGCACGTGCCGAGCATTGACAAAGCGCAGTGGTGCACTGAAGCCTTGGGCGTTTTCCAGCCGCAGCATGTAGCGCGTCGGCTCTTCAGCGTTGAAGGCAACCGCCAGCAGTGGGTGGCGGTACGGCGTAAGCCATTTGTTAACAGCTGTCAGGTCACCGGCCCGCTGCTCGGTGAACTGGCCCACCCGGTCTTTGGTGTACAGCGATGCTCGGTCTAGCGCAGGGTAGGGGATCTCCAGCACCCAGCGTTCAGCGTCTGGTGCGGGCGGAATGGTAAAGCGTATCCACAGCGTTTTCCCGGGCGTGAGCGGGTAAATGCCGCGCTCCGGGGTGGGCAGCCAGTCGATGGCGGTGCTGGTGTCCACCTCGTCAGGCCCGCGTTGGGTACCGTTGTCAATCCAATATTCGCCCCAGTCGCCCAGCGCAATTGGCTGCTTGCTTTCGTCCAGGTCGAGCACCGAACGTGAATGGGAGGCCGCGCCGGTCAGCAGCAAGCACAGAAACAGCAAGCCATAAGACCATCTGGCTATGGGAGGGTAAAAGTAGGTTGCATACACGCCATTATTGTCACTGCCTTTATGGCTTTGCCGCGACAATCGCGCCCATGAAAACTCTGCGCCTGAAACCCGGTAAAGAAAAGTCCCTGCTGCGACGCCACCCTTGGGTGTTTGACGGTGCCATAGCCTCTGGTGGCGGCGATGCTGGAG
>ENA-OFCX01000312-OFCX01000312.1-metagenomes-genome-assembly--contig:-NODE-312-length-26896-cov-5.311538_pt1 | contig 26896 bp, 25 predicted proteins | sample MGYA00153384_OFCX01 | MGnify analysis MGYA00153384
GACGTTGATGCATAATTTCTGCGTCGACATCGCACACCTGCCCGTAGCCATAGTCAACGCGCTGCTTAAGCGTGCCGCGATCGCGGCTCATCGCCATCCAACCGGCGTCCACAATCAGCCAATTTTTTTCGCGCTGATGACCGATCACCGTGGTCAACACGCTCATCGCGATATCGTCCATCTGGCACACGCCAATGTTGGCCATCACCAAATCAAAGAACACGTAAACGCCCGCTCGCACCTCCGTCACCCCGTCTAGCGACACCGCAGCAAGCGCAGTCGGCGTTGAGCCCACGCTCACCTCCGGGCAGGCAAATCCTGCCGCCCGCAACCGCGTGGCAGCGCGCACACACCGCACCCGCTCCTGCTCGGCAATGCGCTGCAGCTCGCCCGTGTCATGAAAGTCATAGCTCGCACCTGCATGCGTCATCACGCCCAGCAACCGCACCCGAGCACTCGCGGTCAACGCATGCGCAACCTCGATCAACTCAGCAGCCTCGGGCACCACGCCCGAGCGATGACCATCGGTATCAATCTCAATGAACACATCAAAAACAACGCCCCGCGTATCCGCATCAGCATAAGCCGCAATCGCCCGCGCCGCCACCGCGTTGTCCACCAAAATCCGCAGGTCACATCCCCCAGCAATCAATGCCGCCGCCTGTGGCAATTTATGCGGGGCCATCCCCACCGCATAAAAAATATCGGTGCATCCCGCCGCAAAAAATTGCTCCGCCTCTTTGAGCGTCGACACAGTTATTCCCGCCGCTCCAGCGGCCACCTGAAGCCGCACCACGTCTACGCATTTGCTCGTCTTCACATGCGGCCGAAACCGCACCCCTAACGCCGCCATGCGCGCCTGCATGCGATCAATATTCGCCCGCATTCGCGCCACATCGATGATCGCGGCTGGGGTGTTTAGGTGAGTGAGGGGAGAGGGGTTCGAGATGGCGTCGTTCATGCGCTAACTATAGCCCGTGGCGCAGGGTGTTTCATGGCAACGCCGCGATCAGATAGTGTCAACCAAGTTGGACGAGCCAGCGCGGCAACAAGTGCGTGCAGGAGCGGCGCAGGCCACGAGAGACTTGCTGCACAATGCTATGACCGCTTGCCCTACTCCGCCGCGAAGCGAGCCCACGTGAAAGTCAGCTTATGCGAAACCCAGCGCGCGCAGCGCGAATACTGAAAATGTTGCAACACGGCAAAGCCGTCACACGCGGCGAGTTTATGGATCGCCTTGAAATTTCAGCGGCCACGTTCAAGCGCGATCTTGAGTTTCTGCGTAATGAGCAAAACGCGCCGATTGAGTGGAGCGTGGAGCCTCGTGGCTACCTACTTCTGTCGGGCAACGGTAGTGAAGCCGCCCGAGAGGTCATCCCCGGCACATGGTTTGATCGCGGCGAGCTACTCGCCTTAATCGCCATCCAACACATACTCGATCAAATTGAGCCGCGCCTATTGCAGGACGCACTGTTGCCCCTGCGCAAGCGCACTGCGGCAATGTTGGACGGCTCCGGCGCAGCGGGCGAACCACTGCAACAGGCACTCAATCGCATCAAGGTGCTGCCCATGCAGCGTCGGGCGGTCGACGACACGCTGTTTCAGCGCGTCGTATCTGCGGTGGTAGCTCGCAAGCAAATCGCGGTCGAGTCGCGCGACCGACACACAAGCGCATGCACTCAGCGCACGCTGTCGCCGCAGCGCATCGTCTGCTATCGCGACAACTGGTATCTGGACGCATGGTGTCACCTGCGTGAAGCGCTGCGCACGTTCTCGCTGGACACACTCAGCAACGCGCATGTGTCACACCACTCAGCCACAGAGATGGACACCACTACGCTCGATGAACACTTTGCAGGCAGCTATGGCATTTTCTCGGGCGCGGCCACTCACACCGCCACGTTGCGATTTGCCTCGCACGTAGCCGGTTGGATAGCGCACGAACGATGGCACCCACTACAAACCCTGTCCACGCTCCCCAGCGGCGAGATTGAACTCACCCTACCCTACGGTAACGCCACCGAACTCGTGCGCGACATCCTGAAGTGGGGGCCCGACGTTGAGGTCATCGCCCCTGCAACCCTACGCGCACAAGTAGGAGACGCAGCCAAAGCAACGATGGAACGGTATTTTTGAGGATATCTTTTCGGTGGCTCGTTCTGTGAGCTACTGGGCATGTACGATGCACCCTCATGACTCGCCATATTTACTAATCGGAGCCTCGTTGGCAACCTATGAACTCTGCGCGACAAGATTTGATATCTCACTACTGGGGAAAGGCAGACGAAAACTACATCGGAGCGCATTCCTGGCATTCGCTCGGGAATCACAGTTTGGATGTCGTCGCGGTTGCTGCTTCGTGGTGGGATGTATGTGCGCCGCTGCGCGGCAACATGTTGGTGGCGTTTGCTGAGTTGACGTCCAAGCAGGAACGTCAACTGCGAGCATGGGTGCTATTTTTTGTCGCACTGCATGATCTCGGTAAGTTTGACATACGCTTCCAGCTCAAGTCACCGGCTGCCACGGCGGCGGCGTGGAAGCCAATGCAACAAAAAGATCACGAACTGGCAGCCGGTGCCATCAAAACGTTTGACCACGGCCACGCTGGTATCGCATGGGCATATCGCGAATACAGGACTTGGTTAAGCCGAGACGACGCTGACTGCGCGATCTGGGAGCGCTGGCAACCGTGGCTATCGAGCGTTACCGGGCATCATGGCGATTTCCACGATCCGAGTATGCAAGGGCTTGCCCTTGACACTGATGAAGTCATCATCGCACACGATCAATCAGCACGGCACGCCTTTGTCATCGCGTTGTCCCATTTGATTCTTGAACCCGCAGAGCTGTCACTAAACGATCTGCCACCGCCATGTTCGCTAACTGCGCGCTCACTACTCGGGGGTTACTGCGCCGTGTGCGATTGGGTCGGTTCCAATGTCGCGGAATTTGATTACCGTGCGCCACGCGCGGACATGGACGAGTACCTTCGCGAGCGCGTCGTTCAAATTCAATCGAGCGCCCTCCTGAAACGGTTTGGCCTCCTGGCAGTTGCCTCGCCTTATGCTGGCGTGAGCGCCCTGTTAGGTATCGGCGAGGCACCACGCGGTGTTCAGACCGAGATTGATCGACTGCCAGTGAAGCCGGGGCTGACGTTGATCGAGGCACCCACCGGAAGTGGAAAGACCGAGGCCGCCCTGGCATATGCGTGGCGACTGCTCGACGCGGGGGTGGCCGACAGCGTCGTGTTTGCGCTACCCACACAAGCAACCGCGAACGCCATGCTGTTGCGAGCAGAAGCGTTTGCCAATTCGGTTTTCGGTGACGCCAATATTGTTCTGGCACACGGCAAACGACAGTTCAATGAAGGCTTTCAGAGGCTGGCTGCAAACGGCGGACGAGTTCCCGCACAAGGAAGAGTTGAAGCTTCCGTGCAATGCGCTGCGTGGCTCGCTAGCAGCCGAAAGCGCGTTTTTCTGGGACAGATCGGTGTATGCACTGTTGACCAAGTGTTGCTCTCAGTGCTGCCCGTGCGTCACAAATTCGTTCGCGCGTTTGGTATCAACAAATCAGTGTTGATCGTTGATGAGGTTCACGCGTACGACGCCTACATGCACGGCCTGCTAGGTGAAGTGTTACGTCAACAGAAAGCCAATGGCGGAAGTGCTGTACTCCTGTCCGCCACGCTGCCCGCGAACGTGCGCGCAAAACTCCTGAAAGCCTGGGATGCCAGCGGAGCGGACGTTGCCCCATATCCTGCACTGTGGCATGCCGTGGATGGCGGGGTTGAGATTCGCTCGGTTAGCGAAGCGCAGCGCCCGCCTCGACGCGCGGTAGGCACCGAATGTCTCAAGCTTCCCGGTGCATTTCCCGACGCTGCCGTCATCGCTCGCATCATCGCCGCAGCCGAGGCCGGTGCTCGGGTCGCTGTAGTGATGAATCTGGTCGACGATGCCCAGCGGCTGGCTCGGCTGCTGCGCGACCAAACCGAGTTGGATGTAGATTTATTCCACGCACGCTATCGCTTTATTGATCGGCAGAAAAAAGAGACGAGCACACTCGCGCATTACGGTCGCGCAGCTTCGCGCCAGACAGGCCGAATATTGGTTGCGACTCAAGTCGTTGAACAGAGCCTTGACCTGGATTTTGACTGGCTGCTGACGCAAATTTGTCCGGTAGATTTGCTCTTTCAGCGAATGGGTCGATTGCACCGTCACGCTCGTCCGAACCGCCCAACGGGGTTTGAATTGGCGCGCTGCACGGTGTTGTCAGTTGACGGCGACGACTATGGTTTGCACAAACTGATCTATGGCAACACCCGCGTTCTGTGGCGTACCGAGCAGCTACTGTATTCCACGAAGGGCATTACTTTCCCCGAAGCGTATCGAGACTGGATCGAACGCGTCTATCAACGAGATGACTGGAACGACGAACCGGAAAGCATTGCGCTCGGCTACGACGTATTTCACATAGAGCAGCGCAGGCGTGAAAAGGAAGCTTTAAGGCTTACGACCTTGACCGTTAAAAATTTTCAAGATGACGACGACAGCGGGATCACCGGCCTGACGCGTGATGACGAAATGAGTTTGACAGTGCTGCCGATTCAGCGCGATGGCCGCCTGCTTGATGGGCAAAGCCTAAGCCTCATACCGGAGCGTGAATTCGCCGAAGCGCTCAATCTCAATGCTGCCCCGGCACCGGCGAGTTGGAAAAAGCGTTTCTCGGATTTCCGCATAGAAACTGACGGCCCTCTTGCTCGCTTGGCGCAACTGGAAATGGTCGCTACGGGCACTGGAAACTGGTGCGCTGTGAACGGCAAATACCGCTACTCGGAAGATTTTGGATTGGAGAAAAATCGCGATGAATCTGCTTGAAGACCCTTGGATTCCGGTACGTGCCAACGGCGGCACAGGAGCGTTTCGACTACTCACTTACCGGGAACTGCTATGTGAGCCAGACGACGCATGGCAGATAAGCTTGCCGCGCGACGACCTTGAACTTGCTTGCCTGCAGTTGCTGGTGTGTATGACTCAGGTCATGTTCCTGCCCGAAGATGACCGAATGCTTCGCGCGCGGATCGCCAAGCCGCTTTCGGTCACGGAGTTTGATTCCGGTACAGCGCCATGCTGCGACTGGTTTGATCTCGACCACGCTACCCAACCGTTCATGCAGTCACGTGGGGTGAAAGCAGTCGAAGACACGCCGATTCAGAAACTCTTGATCGGCCTGCCAGAGGGCAATAATCACGCGTTTTTCAATGAGGCGGGTGAAGTGCGCCAGTTGTGCGGATCCCTCGCAGCCATCGCATTGTTCAATCAGGCATCGAACTGCCCTAGTTTCGGGGGTGGTTTCAAAGGCAGCTTGCGTGGCGGCGCGCCAATAACGACTCTGGTACTCGGCTGCGGTCTGCGCGACATGGTCTGGCGCAACGTGCTGACGCGCCCGCGAGTAGCGCTACGCCAAATATCCATGTCAACGTGGGCAGAAGACCAGCCTACTTGGGTTCGGCCTATTGTTGATAAATCTATCGTGCCTTGGGATGAAATCGGCTTGATTCGCGGATTGTTTTGGCAGCCTGCACGGGTGGAGTTGGTGAGATCAGCCGCCAACGAACCGTGCGACCTATTGGGGGGCGAGCCCGGCTCTACATATTCCGGATTCCGCAAGGAAAAATTCAATTTCACTGTGCAAGGGGTGTGGCCTCATCCACATGGCACGCTGAGCATGACAGTTAAAAAGGGCGTGCTTGAACAGCGATTTACCAGCTTTACAACAACCGCACCAGCTTGGACACACCTTTCAGAATTTGTGGTGCCGCGTAGCCTGAATGATGCCAACGTCAAAGCAGGTGTCGTTCCAGCCGGGCCAATCACTCAGTTCGGCGAAATGGGCGGTAGCAGCCTAAATCTTCTCATCGGTGGCTATCGCACCAAACAGGCATCAGTGTTGGAACGTCGCCACGAATTAGTGAGTTTGGCACACGGATGGCGTGACGATGACGAGCATTTGCCCGAATTGCTTGCGCTTGGTATAGACGCAAGACATCACTTACTCGATGCTGTATTCACCGCAGCGATTGGCAGGGAGGGGGCAACAGGCATTGGATTGGTGCGAAAGAAGAAAGGCAGAAAAGTGATCCGAACGATGGATGATGCAAACGGGTTTCACGACGTTGCCGAAAGAATGTTTTACGCACGCACTGAAAGCTTGATTCATGAAACGTTTTCTAACGAGTACACATGGAAAACATGGGCTCCAGCGAGGCGAGATTTCGCCAGAAAGATGGCTGGACATTGCCGCGATATTTTTAAAGAACTGACCGCTCCTTACGCAATGAAACCAGAATTGATTCCGGTGATTGCCTGGGCGCGGCGAAATATGAACAGCGATCTGAAGAAACTAACGGAGGAAGCATGAGCGCCGAACTACCCGACTTTGCCGCGTTAAAAGTGCGCTTCGAAAGCGATGCGTTCTCGAACGGCACGCGTGCTGAATTACGACGTTTAGCTGAACCGAATGAAGTCGCTTTTTGCCCGGCGCTTTACCGGTTGTTTCCAGGAGAAAAACCAGCGGAGTGTCATCTACGGCTGGCGTTTTTGTTACCGAGTTGCTCGCACGACCCGCGGGCCAAGTCGCTGGGCGTGCAACTGGCCGCCGCACATGTCGCCGAAGCTCGCGTGTTGCAAGTAGCGCGCGCCCGCGTGCCGCTTGATCTGATTCAGCTACGACGCCTGTTGACTTACATCAAACCCGCTGTCGACTGGAATCAGTTCGGCCGCATGGTGTGGTTCTGGAACGAAAGATCAAAACAACAACTCATCGAAGACTACTACCTCGCAAAATTCACCCCCTCCAAAGGAGCCAAATAAATGTCCACCCAAAATTTCATTAATTTCCATGTGCTGATTTCTCACAGTCCATCGTGCCTGAATCGCGACGACATGAACATGCAAAAAACGGCCGTGTTCGGTGGCGTCAATCGCGTGCGTGTTTCCAGTCAGTCGTTGAAAAGGGCGATGCGCACTAGCGACTATTACCTCAGTCACTTAGGCGCTGCCTCGACACGCACACGTGAACTTGAGAAGCTCATCCCTATTTTTACGGAAGCTTTGCAGGGGGAAATTGAGCGAAGCCTGATTGCCAAAACTATGGAACTCTTTGTCAGAGCGAACTCCTCTGAAGAGGAAACGGATGAAGATTCGGAACAGGAAGGCAACCAGCGTGGCGAAGGGGTCAAAAACAAAAAATTAGCGGTGGCACCATGGTCTATTGAAGAGATTCGCGTGCTGTGTGGCATTGTCGGCGACGTGTCTTTGACTGACGACGAAGACAAGAAAGCCAGAGAAACTGCGAAGAAAAAGGGCAAGAAGGCAAAAACCGAACAAGAGTGCATTGATGAAGCTCTCACCAAAAAACGCATCAAAGCCGTGAACGAAAAGAGCGATCAAGTACGCAAGGCGATTGCGTCGTCGCTAGACATTGCGTTGTCTGGCCGTATGGCAACCTCCGGCCTGATGACGTCGGTAGATGGCGCCATGGCCATCGCACATGCCATCACCACCCATGCGGTCGAACCGCAGGACGTGGACTGGTTTACTGCCGTGGATGACTTGACGCAAGACGCAGGAGAAACCGGTGCAGGCCATCTGGACACACAGCAATTTTCTTCCGGCGTCTTCTATCGCTACGCGAGCCTCAACCTGAAGCAATTGCAGGTGAACCTCGGGCTGCTGGCGGATATGAAAAGCGCTGAGACCGACGCGTCCCGTAAGTCGGCGCTTGACATCGCTCGGCACGTGCTCCACATGCTCGCGACCGTGGTGCCTTCCGCAAAGCAACAATCGTTTGCGGCACATAACCTTGCTGATTTTGCCATTGTCAGTTTTTCCGATCAGCCAATTTCACTCGCCAATGCGTTCGAGCAACCCGTGCGGCGCGACCCTAACGGTGGCTATCTAAAACCATCAATGCTGGGTCTTGCTGAGTATTGGAGCCGGGTAAATCATGCCTACGATCTTCAAGAAAACGCACGCGCATTTGCACTGGATGCCGACGTCAAGCTACGCACGGACAGCGCTTTGGGTTCGCTCAAAGCGTTGGAATCGTGGATTGTCAACGACGGGCAAGGCAAGGAGTAGGCTGTGCCTCGCTTTTTAATTCTGCGGCTGGATGGCCCAATGCAGGCATGGGGTACGCACACTTACGAGGACTTTCGGCCTTCAAACAATTTCCCCACGCGCAGCGCGCTGCTGGGTTTGTTGGGTGCTTGTCTTGGGCTTGAGCGTCATGACGTGGCGGCACAAACACAGCTTGCCGGAAGTGTCGAATTTAGCGTGCGACTAGACAACAAAATTGCCCGTCCTGGGCGTGACGCCATAGTCGAAAAACGCGCACAGAAAATGCCAGATTTCCACACAGTATTGAATGCACGCAAGGTCGATGGCTCAAAAAACGAGTTCCCTATCGTATCTCGGCGCGAGTATCTTTTTGATGCGGCGTTCACCGTTGCGGTGAGCTGCAAGCCTGACGCTTCAATTGAATTAGCGCGGATCGCAGAAGCGGTACGGCAGCCCTGCTATACGCCATCGCTCGGCCGACGGTCTTGCCCCATTGCCCGCCCGCTGTTCGATAGCGAGGTCGACGCGCCCGATGGCAAAAGCGCACTGAATGCGACGCCCGTTCCCGGTGGGCTCATTTACAGCGAAAGCGTTATCTCGGAGCGACCGTTGCGACTGCGCGATGTACCGATTCAGGGGCGCAGCCGACAGTTTGCAACGCGCATGGCCTACCTGCACACGCAACCGCAGGAGCCGCCATGTTCCTGAGTCGCGTTGAAATTCCGTGGCCCGCTGCGCGCAATCCGTATGACCTTCATCGCCAGCTCTGGCGATTGTTCCCTGAACAAAACCCGGAAGCACGTATTGGCGGTGAAGATGATCGGCAGGGGTTTTTGTTCCGCGTCGAAGAGAATTTGACTGGACGGGCGGCTCGCGTACTGGTGCAATCGCGATTGGCTCCGATTGGAGCGGACGGCTTGGTTCTTCTCGGCTCGCGAGGCTTTGATCCACATCCAACAGCTGGCCAACGACTGGCCTACGTTCTGACCGCTAATCCAGTCAAAACCATCACGGACGCCGACCGGGAAGCCAAGCCCGGTAAACGATCCGAAAAGTGTCGCGTTCCCCTGATCAAAGAGCAAGAGCAGCAACAGTGGCTCGTGCGCAAATTGTCGGGAGCCGCTGCCATCGAATCGTGTGTCGTGCATTCAAATGTCCCCCTGTACTTCCGCAAAGGAAATAGCGGTGGCAAGCTTGTCACCGTGACTTTTGAAGGCGTTTTGTGCGTCAATGAACCAGATCAATTGACGACGCTTCTCGAGAACGGCGTAGGCCCCGCAAAGGGATTCGGTTGTGGCCTGTTGCTGGTGCGGCGCGCGTGAACCCACTTTCGATTTGGAAGCATCACTGATAAACTGCATCGCAATTGCAACGCAACAACACAAAGGTGAAATCATGAAAAGCGCAACCTTACCGTCACTGCGTGTCGACGACGAACTGCGGTCTGCTGCTGAATCCGTTTTGCGGGATGGCGAAACCATTTCCAGTTTCGTTCTGGATGCGGTTCGTCTAAACATCTCCCGTCGTGAAGCGCAGCGTGAATTCATTGCGCGTGGGCTGGCGGCGCGAGATGATGCGAAGCGCACCGGACAGTATGTCTCTGCGGCTGACATGCTCAAACGACTCGACCAGACCATCGGGAAAGCAAAGGCAAAACCGAAACAGAAAATCGGTGTACGCGCACGATGAGCTACGACGTTCGATTTGCACTCGCTGCAGCGGACGACCTGCAACGTCTGGTTGAGTTTCTTGCCGCCAATGATCTAAAGGCGGCAGAGCGAGCGAGATTGGCCATTGGTGAGGCGCTCAAATTATTGAGCCTCTTTCCCTTTAGTTGTCGCAAAGCGTCCGCAGAAAATCCGTTTCTGCGTGAAATGGTGATCACGTTTGGACGCGATGGGTACGTCGCACTGTTTGAGATCGAAGAGGCGACTGTGGTAACCGTGTTGTCGGTTCGTCATCAGCGCGAAGACGACTACCACTGAGCGAGAAGAGAAATGGCCGAACCGCTACCACCGCTTAAACCGATTCCAATCAAGGAACGGTTGTCGATTCTCTACATCGAGTACGGTCGCCTTGACGTGCTGGACGGTGCATTTGTCGTGGTCGATAAGTCTGGCGTTCGTACGCATATTCCGGTGGGCGGCGTGGTGTGCCTCATGCTTGAGCCGGGCACGCGCGTGTCTCATGCGGCCTGTGCGCTCGCTGCGCGGGTGGGCACGCTGCTAGTGTGGATTGGCGAAGCTGGGGTGCGGCTCTATTCGGCGGGTCAACCGGGCGGCGCGAGATCAGACAAACTCTTGTATCAGGCACGCCTTGCCCTGGATGACAATCTGCGACTGAAGGTCGTTCGCAAGATGTATGCGCTGCGATTTGGCGAAGAACCACCACAGCGCCGATCCGTCGAGCAATTACGCGGAATTGAAGGTGTGCGTGTGCGGGAAACGTACAAGCGGCTGGCTGCGCAGCATGGAGTCGAGTGGAAGGGCCGCAACTACGACACCAGCGAATGGGACAAGGGAGATTTGCCCAACCGTTGCCTTTCAGCCGCTACATCGTGCCTTTACGGCGTGACCGAAGCGGCTGTACTCGCGGCGGGTTACGCGCCTGCCATTGGGTTCATCCACACCGGCAAGCCACTTTCTTTCGTGTACGACATTGCTGACGTTTATAAATTTGATACGGTAGTTCCGGTCGCCTTTCGCATTGCCGCACGCAAGCCCGGTAATCCAGAGCAACAAGTGCGCCTCGCTTGTCGCGATGCGTTCCGCGAAAGTCATCTGCTCGAACGCATTATCCCCGGCATCGAAGACGTGCTGGCCGCTGGAGAAATCGCCCCGCCAACGCAGTTTGAAGAACAAGTAGGCCCCGCAATCCCTAACCCCACAAACATCGGCGATGCTGGTCATCGTGCTTGAAAGTGCGCCTCCGCGCTTACGCGGACGGCTCGCTATTTGGCTGCTTGAAATTCGCGCAGGCGTTTACGTTGGCAACTATTCCGCAAAGGTGCGAGACTACATTTGGAAGCAGGTGGAAGTGGGGCTTGAAGACGGCAACGCAGTCATGGCCTGGCGGGCGAACAATGAGGCCGGGTTTGACTTCGTAACTTTAGGCACAAATCGCAGGATTCCCGTAGAGCTTGACGGCGCGAAATTAGTCAGTTTTCTCCCTGTCCAAAATGATCTTTAACAATTTGATTGGGTGTCCTGAGAATGGCGATGATGGTGGTAGATTTGCTCAGGCGCAATTTCGCGTGGTAGATCAATAAGTTACAGGAAGTGTGTTCCCCACACGCGTGGGGATGAACCGTTGTTGTGAGCGTCACAAATGCTCTGGCGCTCGTGTTCCCCACACGCGTGGGGATGAACCTCCACTGATACCGCGCTGCATCTTTCCGCAATTGTGTTCCCCACACGCGTGGGGATGAACCGGCTTTAGACAAACAAAACGCAAGCCTAAAAACGTGTTCCCCACACGCGTGGGGATGAACCGGCGATAGCTACAGCCGATCCCGTTCTGGTGTTGTGTTCCCCACACGCGTGGGGATGAACCGTGTAATTAGCGTCCACGCAAAACCCTTGCATCGTGTTCCCCACACGCGTGGGGATGAACCGCGCGAGGGCTAACTCGCGCTCACACTGGTAGAGTGTTCCCCACACGCGTGGGGATGAACCGCGCAAGAGCTAACTCGCGCTCACATTGGTAGAGTGTTCCCCACACGCGTGGGGATGAACCGGTGCAGGACATTCTGTTCCAGACGGTGCGCGAGTGTTCCCCACACGCGTGGGGATGAACCGTTATCGGAACGCTGCGAGGTTGATCAGACTACGTGTTCCCCACACGCGTGGGGATGAACCGAAACTAACCACCACCGGAGAGGCTCACAGGCAGTGTTCCCCACACGCGTGGGGATGAACCGCACTCACCCACGATCTTGGCCGTGACGAAATCGTGTTCCCCACACGCGTGGGGATGAACCGGGAGCGGTTCATGCTTCGCCTCGGGCTTTGCGGTGTTCCCCACACGCGTGGGGATGAACCGTCGTTATCGTTTTTTTGTTTTTTGAATCGCTTGTGTTCCCCACACGCGTGGGGATGAACCGCAGTACGATTTCGATTGATGGGCTCCGCAACCCTATCGGGTCGCAGTGCCCATCAATCGAAATCGTGGAGCGCTTCGCGCTCATGGTTCTGCAGGATCACGGCGCAAACGCGCCCCTTAAACGTCACCGTCACAGGTCGTGATCTGCCCCCAACGCTAAACTAATGTTACGTGTGTAGCCCTTGACGAACGCGCACTTACAGTTCAGGCAACGCGTCACTTGTCAAACGATCCTCTCTATGACCGAAATCCATTTTCTAGTTGAAGAAGCGCCCGAAGGTGGCTTGATTGCACGCGCAATGGGGGCGGACATATTCACTGAGGCGGACGACATGCAGGCGCTGCATGCTCAGGTGCGTGATGCTGTGCGTTGCCACTTTGACGCGGGCGCTGCGCCGAGCATCATTCGACTGCACATTACTCGCGAAGAAGTGCTTGCTCCATGAGGCTCCCGCGAGATCTGTCCGGCACCGACCTCGTTGGCAATCTGAGGTAGTTGGGCGATGCCATGTCCCGGCGGACGGTCACTCACATGCGACTTACCCGCAGCGCCAGCAAAACTCTCAGCGAACATCACACCACCATGCCAAACCATGATCCGCTGCTAATCGGCACGCTCGCCGCGATTCTCGATAGCGTGGCCAAGCATCAGGGCATGACTAAAGATCAGTTGCTGCAAAAGTTGGTGGGTTGAACTACATCGTACCGCGCCAAAATCGCAGTTTGCGCCGTTGATGCGCAACCGTGATGATGCGGATGCGGTCGGGCTCGGTGCGGTAAACCAACCAACAAGGAAATTTGCTCAACGTGAGTACGCGTGTTTTGTGCGGAGCCTCGATACCTGCGTTCGGAAGCGATTCGAGCAGTCTTATTGTTTGTTCAACTTCGCTGACCACATCTTCCGCTGCGGTGAACGCAAGCGCTTCAAGATACCAATCAACGGCAGCTTCACAATCGGCGAGTGCTTCGTCGGAAAGGCCACGCCGTATGGGCGTCTTTTGCCTCACGAGTCCGAGCATTTATGCGATCAAAAGCCTCGTCTCCCGAAATCCACTTCGTGCGACCGGCGTCCATGTCGTCAATGCGTCGGTCGATTTCTTCGTCCCACGCTTGCGCAATGGCTTCGGCTGTGTCGTCGGGCTCGTTGTCGAGGCTGATGGCCAGCTTGCGCAGCAAAAGGCGGCGTTCGGCCAGTGAAAGCTGCATGGCCTCGGACGCAAGTGTTTCCAGCGACATTGCCATGTTGGCTCCTGCGAGAGCAAAGTGTGAGGAATTGATGTTAGTCGTAACGGATAGAGCGCCTGCCTGACGTGGCCTCGCTAGTCCGCAGCCGAACTCGCTTCGAGCATGCGCCGCTGGTGTCCGCCGATCAGTGCGCGCACTTCGGCGAATACCTGCTCGCTTGGAATGAGCGTGACATGACCAGTTTCGATGTCGACCAAACGGCGGGCAATCTCCGCTTCCCATTCGGGATGCAATGGCGATGGCGGAACAACACTTGCGACGAGCGTATCTATCAATGCCTCGCGCTCATTGTTCGGGAGTTTCAACGCCTCAGTTGTGATGCCATGCAGCGTGGTTTTCATGGCGGTCTCCGAGCGTTCGTTGTAAATGGAATCGAAGTGTAATCCCCGAACCGCGCTGTCGCTATCGACTAGGATGGAGACCTGCACACCGCTCGAATCTCTTGATCCTATTGCCCTCTAAGCGCTACAGAGCTAGAGGTATTGCCCGCACCCGCGCGCGCTAAATCATCAGGCGCAGGCGTTCGCTGAGAACGTGCACACGCTGTTCGCGCAAGCGGCGCGTAAGACCGTGGACATCCCGGGGTTTGAGGGTCTCTTGAACCATCGCGTGGAGTGTGCGCTGCGGGTATGGAATGATGAGGGCAGCTCGTCTCACCCGAAGCCGGATGAACCGAAACCAGCACCGCTACAAGGTAGCAACGGCGCAAGCCGCGATAGGACGGCGAAGTAAATCTTTCGCGGCTTTCGCCGCTCCTACGCGGAATGAGCCTTCTTTCTGATCGGAAGTCGGATGATTGGATTGGCCAGTGACTGTCGCGTTCAGCTTTTCGCTGAAATGCCCACTATTTATGGGCTCAGGCCACAAATAGACTTTAATCGACTTTCAGTCATTCAGGCGCTCCGCCCAGGTTAAATAGGGCTTTCAGCATAAAGTCGTATGTGTAGCAATGGGATTAGTGCGGTCACTGCGCATCGCGCGGCAACATGTCCGCGCCGTCGGTCAAGACCGCGTTCAGGGCGTTGGGCTTCAAATCGAGCAGCCGCTCGACGCGCGAGAACACCTCGGCGCGCGAACAGGGCTTGCGCATGAAGTCGTCGGCACCGATGCGGCGCACGTAATACTCCTCGGTTGCTGCTTCGTTGCCGCTCATTACGATCACCGGAACTTTGCTGATGTAGTGCGAGCGGCGAATGCGACGCAGCACGTCGAAGCCACTGATTCCGGGTAGGATGATGTCGAGAAAAATCAAGCTCGGTTTGTTTTTTTTCAGCAGTTCGAGCGCGGATTCGCCGTCGAAGGCTTCGAGCGTGGTGAACTGGTTTTCGCGCATCATGCGACCGAGTGCGGCCACCATCGTTTTTGAATCGTCGACGATCAGCACCGACGCGCCCGCAGGCACGCGACCGCGTGGTCGGCTGCGGCGTTCAACGGGTTTATCGCTGACGACGACCGGTGCCGGGGCGTCGATTCGTTTTCTAAAAAAGTCAAAAAACGCCATAGGTTTGCTTAATAGTTGGACGGAATTATTAGCCTGACCGTGCTCAAGCGGTCATGTGAAACACACACAACTTGTTGCCATCAAGATCACGAAAATAGCCGGCGTAAAACGCGGCGCTGCGAGCGCCCGCAGGGCCTTCATCGGTGCCGCCCAGTGCTATCGCCTTGGCGTAAACGCGATCAACATCCTCGTTTGATTTGACCGAAATTGCTGCCATGTTGCCGTTGCCAGGCGTGGCCGGCTGGCCATTAAACGGCTTCATGACGGCGAGCGCCGCTCCACGCTTGGTGCTCCAGCAAACGCCCTCCTCCGACGCCCAGGCTCGTTGCGCGCTAATTTCAGCGAGCAACGCGTCGTAAAACGCGGTGGCGCGTGGCAGATCGTTGGTGCCGATGGTGATGTAACCAAGCATGCGGGACTCCTGAAATCGACATTATTCGTTAGGGACAATCCCCCTCTTCGTCGTTCCTGCGAAGGCAGGAACCCAGCGACTTTGCGACTTTGCGACTTTGGCTCTGGTCTTCGAATGCCCGAAAGACACTAGGCCCCTGCCTTCGCAGGGGCGACGTTTGGAAATAGCGTTACTGAATATCCTCGGTTAAATCAATGATTGATGGCGGGCACGCCGTCGCTCAGCCCTACCCTCGCCGCGCGGGAAAGGAGGCGGAACGACCAGCGGGTGAGCATTGTCCGGCACGGAGATAATAGCGCGGTGATCCCGAACGACTTCATTGCCCAGTTGCTTTCTCGCGTCGACGTGGTCGAGGTGATTGATCGCCTGGTGCCGCTCAAAAAAGCGGGGCAGAACTATCAGGCGTGCTGCCCGTTTCATAAAGAAAAATCGCCGTCGTTTTCAGTGAGCCCGACCAAGCAGTTCTACCACTGCTTTGGCTGCGGCGCACATGGTTCGGCCATCACATTTTTGATGGAGTACTCGGGCAAAAGCTTCCCTGATGCGGTGGAAGAGTTGGCACAAAACATCGGCCTGACGGTGCCCAACGACAACACGCGACAGGCCGATCCGCAGGCGGGCGGATTGTTCGACGTAATGATTACGGCGGCGGGGTTCTACAAACAGCAACTCAAAGCATCAAGCACCGCGATTGAATATTTCAAGAAGCGCGGCGTCAGCGGCGACGTGGCGCGGCGCTTTCATCTGGGCTGGGCACCGGGCGGCTGGCAGCCCTTGGCTGAGGCGTTTGATGATTACGCAGACAACCAGTTGCTGGAGACAGCAGGACTGATCGCGACCGGCGACGGCGGCAAGCGCTACGACCGATTTCGTGAACGCGTGATGTTCCCGATTCTCAATCAACAGGGCGCGGTGATCGGCTTTGGTGGACGCATTCTCGGCAGCAAGGATGACGGCGGCGGCCCGAAGTATCTGAATTCACCCGAGACGCCGATATTCAGCAAGGGGCGAGAGCTGTACGGCCTGTTTCAGGCGCAAGCTGCGATCCGAAAAATCAATCGCGTGCTCGTGGTTGAGGGCTACATGGATGTGGTGGCGCTGGCGCAGTACGGCGTTGAGTATGTGGTCGCAACGCTCGGCACCGCGACCACCGAGGCGCACACGCAGCGCTTGCTGCGGATGGCTGATGAAGTGGTGTTCAGCTTTGATGGCGACGCTGCGGGACAGCGCGCGGCTTGGCGCGCGCTGGAGAACGCATTGCCCGCGCTGCGCGATGGCAAACAGGTGCGCTTTTTGTTTTTGCCGACCGAGCATGATCCCGACAGTTACGTGCGCGAGTTCGGCCAAGCCGCGTTTGAAGACATGGTGGCCAATGCGTTGCCGTTGTCTGAATACTGGATTCGCGAGTTGAACGTGCGCCACGCGGGCGACAGCGCCGAGGCCAAGGCGGGGCGTGCAGCGGCGGCGCGACTGCATCTGGAAGTGGTCAGCGCGCCGATGCTGCGCGAGGTGCTGGCAAAGGTGCTGGAGGGCGACGTGAACATCGCGGCGCACACATTGTTGCCGCCGATCAAAGCGAAGCCGCAGGAGACGCAGGACGCACCCGACGACGGCGGTCCGCGCACGCGCTATGTGGCACGACGCCCGCCCATTCCGCGCACCGATCCGGCCACGCAACGCGTGCTGGCGTGCGCGCGGCGCATCCTGGGTCGCCCGAAGTTAGCGATGTATCTGGTTGATATGCAATTCACTAACCCTGAGAACGTAAACAATGCGCCGCAGGTGTTGCGGCTGCTGCAGGCCGTGGTGGATGTGGCGATTCGCTTTCCGGATGAGCCGAATGTCGGCGCGCTGTTGGAGCAATTTCGCGAGACGGAATTTGCCACTGAAGTGTCGCGACTCATCACGCATGCGGATTCGGAAATAGACGACGGCATCAGCGATGAAGAGGCGGAAGCCGAGCTGCGACAACTGCGCACACAAATCGAGGACGGCAGCTTGTTCCCCAGCGCCCGTGCGATTGCCATGCCGGAGCATTTGATGAACGTGGGCATTCTTGCGTTGGGCACGCGACGACCGGCGGCCACGGCGGAGCAAGAGGCAGCCGCAGAACTGCGCTCAGCGCCACCGCCGCGTGTTTTTGTGCGGCCGTTGATGCCAGGCGCTGCAGCGGCAGTGATGGCGGCTGCGTTGCCGCTCGCGCCACTCGTTGCAAAGACTTCCGTGACGCCAACATCGCTGCTAGCGGACAACCAGCCGAGCCACGAAAACCACGAGCGCCACGATAGCGACCATCGCGACGGATTCGAAGACACCCATTTCGCCGCCTCCGATGAAGACGACATTCCCTTCGATTTCGACAACAACAAACCCACCGTGCCGCAGGATCATCATGATGCGCCGTTTTAGCCACGACGCCTGGTGAAGATGAAAACACACTTCGTCGTTCCTGCGAAGGCAGGAACCCAGTGACTTCGCGTACTTACGGCAGACCTGTGCGTGATCGAAAGACGCTGGGCCCCTGCCTTCGCAGGGGCGACGAAAGAAAATTCTTCGCCGCAAAAGCCAGTCTTACCGAAAAAATTATCGAACTCTAAGCAACATGCCTTCCCCCTTAATCTCCACCACCGAACTCGCCGCGATCATCAACGATCCCAATCTGGTGATCGTCGACACTCGCCACGATCTGATGAACCCGTCCATCGGTCGCGACGCCTTCGCCGCAGCCCACATTCCGGGCGCGATTTACCTGTCGATTGATGAGGATTTATCCGGCGAAAAAACTGGGAAAAATGGCCGCCACCCATTGCCAGAGCCCGAAGCATTCGCCGCAACGCTGGGCGCAAAAGGCATTAGCAACGCCAGTAAAGTGGTCGTCTACGATCAGGGCAGCGTGATGTTTGTGGGGCGGCTGTGGTGGATGCTGCGCTGGATGGGGCACGACAATGTGTTCGTGCTCGACGGCGGTATAGCGCAGTGGCAAAAAGAAGGCCGCGCCGTTGAAACCGCAGCCAACACGCTAAGCGCGACCACGTTCAACGCATCACCACGCGACCACATGCGTTTGACTGTGGCGCAAACGCAAGCGTCCCTCACCGACCCGACGCGGCGCATTCTCGACGCCCGCGCAGCCGAGCGTTATCGCGGCGAGGTGGAGCCGGTAGACCCCATCGCCGGACACATCCCCGGCGCGTTCAACCGCGCATTCCCCAACAATTTGCGCGACGGCATCTTCAAACCCGCTGACGAGTTGAAGCGAGCGTTCGAAGCAATCCTTGCAGGCCGCGCCCCCGAGCAGTTGATTCACCAATGCGGCAGCGGCGTGTCCGCACTCGCCAACATGATTGCGATGGAACACGCTGGCTTAAGCGGCAGCGTTCTTTACGCGGGCAGTTGGAGCGAGTGGTGCAGCGATGATTCGCGGCCCGTGGCGCGAGCTTGAGCGGGCGCGTACCCGATCTTGAGTTGTTGCGCAGGCTTTGTCGAGCCATCACGTCCGCGCAAGACATTGAGGCCCGCCGATGCGTAGCGACGGGGCCCTACCGAAGGCTGGCACGCTGCGGCGGCTGCGGTCGCATCAGGCCGCCTTCAACGCGCCTTCTTTGAAGCGGTCACGAGCGCGATTTTCAGCATCGGTCAACTTCCTGAAATACACCGTTACCGCCGAGCTCACCAGGACGATGAACAGTGAATACAACACCGGCACCAGCAATACCTCTTGCTGCAAGGCACCCACCAAACTGGAGGTGACGATCAGCACGGCCAAGGGGCCGTTTTGTATGCCGATTTCGAGAGCAATGGTGCGCGCGCTGTTTTTGTCCTGCCGTAGTAGACGCGATACCAAGTATCCCAGCGCCATCCCAAAAACACCTAGGCCGATGACAGAAAAATACACCGTCCATGGCGTGGACAACAGCAGCGGGTAATTGCGTGGCACCCAGCTGCCAATCAAAAACACTATCACGAGAATTCCCAAAAGACTGCCAATCATCTCAAGCGTCGCGCCAATGTTGGCGTTGAGCTTGCGCACAACCATGCCAATAAGCGTGGGCACCAGCATGATGACCAAAACCTGCGCCACGTTGGCCACCGGAATCTGAAATTCTCCGCTGATACCGGCCAGCTTCGGATAAAACGCGAGTAACGCGGGCACAGCCACCAGCGCCAGCATGGTGGACACGCAGGTCATGACAATTGAAAGTGCAAGCACGCCTTTGCTGAAATAGGTGAAGATGTTGGACGTGGTGCCCCCAGGCATGCAGCTCATCAAAATCAAGCCGATTGCCAGCGCCGGAGCCAAGCCCAGCAGCATTGCCAAGGTAAAGCCCAGCAGCGGCATCACTCCATATTGACAGAGCAGTCCAATCAACACACCGCGCGGTTTGCGAAACGCCAGCATAAAGTCACGCCACGTCAGCGCAGCACCCATGCCAAGCATGATGACCATCATCATCACGCCAAGCAGTTTAGTTTCAAGTTCGGTCAGCATGATGTGTTGGCCTCGTGTGGATTGGTATGGATTGTTCGAACAAAAAAACGCGATTTTGCAGGCTCATGCGGAGGCGGCAAACTCGGCCTTGACCTCGGCTCTCAGGTCTTTGCGCAGCACCTTGCCGACGGGTGTTTTTGGCAACTCGTCCTTTAACTTGACCGACTTGGGAATTTTGTAATCGGTCAGGTGCAACCGGCAATGGGCTATGACCTGTTCAGCGGTCAAAGTCTCCCGGCTTTCCGGGTTTTCCACCACATAAGCGCGCACCGCTTCACCGCTACGACGGTCGGGTACACCCACCACAGCGACTTCTAGAACATTGGTCATCAGGGCTATCACGTCTTCAATCTCGTTGGGATAAACGTTAAAGCCTGACACCAAAATCATGTCCTTTTTTCGGTCAACGATGCGCATAAAACCGGTTTCGTCCATCACCGCCACGTCGCCAGTGGCCAGCCAACCATCACGCAAAATGTGGGCTGTTTCCTCAGGTCGATTCCAGTAGCCTTGCATCACTTGCGGTCCTGCGACCCAGATTTCACCTGGCGCGCCTGGCGCGACATCGTTGTTTAGCTCGTCGACCAAGCGAATTCGGGTGCCCGGGGCCGGAATGCCAATCGAGTTGGTGCGCGGCGTGCCTTTGAGCGGGTTAAAGCTCACGACGGGCGAGGTCTCGGTCAGGCCGTAGCCCTCGGCAATCGGGGTGTGGGTCACCTCCACCCAGCGCTTGGCCACCGCGCCGTGCAGCGCCGCGCCACCGGCAATGGAGGCTTTGAGGTGCTTGGGCGGATAGACGGTAAACCATTCCTCGTTGAGCAAAGCGTTAAACAAGGTGTTTACGCCGGTGATCCAGGTCAGCGGGTAGTTTTCAACCGCACGTTGCAAATTTGAAATAGGGCGCGGGCTGGGGATCAGAATATTGCGCGCGCCAATCGACAAAAAGCCGAGCAAATTGGCAGTGAAGGCAAAGATATGGTAGAGCGGAAGCGCGGTCAGCACGCATTCTTTGCCGGGCAACATGTGGGTTGCGCCCATGGCCAGCATTTGATTAACGTTGTTGAGCAAGTTGCCGTGCGTCAACACCGCGCCCTTACTCACCCCAGTGGTGCCTCCGGTGTATTGCAGCGCAGCGGTGTCAATCGGTTGGATGTCTTTCCAGTAGGCGTTGACAACGCCAGCGCCCAGACCGGTACGCCCTTGGTCAAGCGCTTTGCGCATACGAGCATGCGGCACCTCGATTGGCGGCAGTACGCGGGTCCAAACTTTTTGCACCGCACGCACCACTGCGTTGGGAATAGCCGGGAAAAACTCAGTCACTGCCGCTACCACTACGTGCTTGACGCCGGTTTGCCGCAGCACCTCTGGGAGTTTGCCCGCAAACATGTCCACAATCACCAAAGCCACCGCGTTGCAGTCGTTGAGCTGGTGCACCAACTCGCTGACGGTGTAGAGCGGATTGACATTGACCAAAATACAGCCCGCTTTGAGCGCCCCAAAAGCCGCAACCGGATAGCCCAAACTGTTGGGCAACTGCACCGCCACGCGCGACCCTGCGGGCAAACCCAACGTACCTCGCAAATAAGCGGCAAAAGCGTCCGAGTGTTCATCAACCTGAGTAAAGCTCAACGAGCCGTTCATGCCGTTGGGCACAACACAGGTAAAAGCGGTTTGCTTGCCGTAGCTCTGGCAACTGGCCTGCACCATGTGCGGCAGCGAGGTGTAAGCCAGAGGCGGAAGGTGTGGCGCAATGCCTGCGTACGCGTAAGCGGCCTGCCAAGGCTGGGGCGGGGAAGAGTCGGTAGGGGTGGTCAAAGCGGTCTCGCAAAAATGTGGAGGATCGACAGCAAACGGTAAAACTCTGACGCTGAGCTTACCAGCACGTGCGCACGGAGGCGTCTAGTACATGGTGCTTTGAGCGTAAACCCGAAGAAGCCGTTGCCCCGTCAGTTCTGATTGCTGAAAGAAGAGGATGTTGTAGAGCGTCTCAAGTCTGCCCTGCATTCCGCGAGAAACCTGCGTGAAACCCAGTGTCGTGTCATGTCTGAAATCACGTGTCTCGCTTGCCCTCGCCGCGTAAATTGGATGGCCGGAAATCTTAACGTGAAACACGTCAAAACCTGCCGCCAATCGCCACGCCTGGCGCGCTTTTGGTAGCGGCGACTTGGTGTGGCTCAGGTAGGCGACGACTTGGCGTCGCTCAGGTAGGCGACGACTTGGCGTCGCTCAACCCCGACCCAGCGCGGCCCAGACCGCGCCTACCGCGACGCATCCATGATCAACGTAGCGCTGGGGTCGCGTTTCATTCTCCAGGGCGAAATGCTTACTTTGATGACAGTTAGTCACTTACCAATCCAATGATGACATTTTGCGCTCAGAAATAGGCTTGAGAAAGCGCGGGTTTGAGCACGAATTCGGTGATGCGTGCACAGGCCGCAGCGATGGCGCGACCGAGTTTGGTGAGGTAGTAATGATAGGTGCCCGTCACCCGTTTGATGAGCCCAAAAAAGTCGCAATCGCTTGATCTGACGGCTCATCGTAGCCACTGACAGCTCCGGGAGGTGCTTGAGCAGATCGGCTCGCTGCATGCCCCGGATGTTGAATTCGGTTCGTTGCAAGCTTTGCAGCAACTTGCGCTCCATCGCACTGAACAAATTGAGTCCACGCACGTTGTGTTGTCCATCGTGTTTGGGCTGGCTCAACCGATCAAGCTTTCGTGCGCCATCGCTGTGATCTTCCAATGCGCTCAAGAACGCCAGATAACGCGCATTGCAGGGGAGAAGAATCTTTCGCAGGTCGATCAGGCTGCAAATGCGCTTCTCGACCGCAGCGAGCCCCCGAGTCGGGGGCCGATCTTTGTGTTCCACCTCGCGGTGGTGTTTGAAGAAACTGACGTCATTGACTGTCGTCGCGATCCGCAACACCCGCCCGAATTTGTCATACATCTTGATTGACACCGGCCCCACCTGATGCTTGATGCACGTGCCCTCGATGCGGGTGGATAGGCGGATGCCCAACTCCTCTTTGAGCTGTGGGGTGATCTTTCTACCCAGAAAGCTCATCACTTGAGGCGATTTGACTGCAAGCACCGCGTTTCGTGAGACTTGCTCATACAGCGGTTTGAGCGTGACGCTGGACTTAAACATCAAGTCCGTTGACTACTCGGTCTGCATCAGACTCCAGTGATAGCCGTGATCGAACAGATTCAGTACCGGACAGCACTGGTGGGCATAGCGATCCAGCGCTCGGTGCAGATCGTTGGGTTTAAAACTCTCTGCAATTTCTTGCGCGCGGGGCAGATTGTCGATGCGCAGAAAGGCGTTGTCAGCGGTGGCGAAGGCGATGCCCGCCATGCTTAATTGTCGAGTCAGCCAACTGTGACCATTGCAGCAGTACCGCAACCGAAACGGAGCCCACGTCGGTATTCGCAGAAAGCACAGACCCGGATCGGCGTCGATGAAATAGAAGTAGTAGTGCAGGCACTTGCCTGAATCTGCGCGCAAATAGGTGCGACCGTTTGCGTTATCGTGCCACGGCTTGGCAGTATTGGTGTCTGACCCCATCGTTTTTGTGAGGCGAGCCAGATTGGGATCTGGTGGGGCAACCGGCAGCGAACTACGAGCTCGACAACCAAGTCAACTGGTGAGCGAGCCAAACAGCGATTCAGACGCGCTGCGGGATAGGCCTGCGTGCGTGGCAGGCTCTGGCGGCTGAGGCTTCACTTTTTGGTCATTGTGTTGGTTGCGACGGTCCAAACTGCCGAGGTCAGTGGCTTTTGAGTGCTCCAAATCCGTGCCATACTTGGTTTCACGCGATTGAATTTCCTATCGGTTATCGTGGGTTACATCGATGTGTCGTTTGTCAAAAAAATGACCTTGGCAACAATTAATGGCACAGCGCTAAGGGACCCATAGTCTTGACGTGAGGTCCTTTTTAAGAGATGATTGTGCCGTCTCCGCGCGAAAGCAGGGAAATTGGGTTCGAAAAATAATGGACCTAGGATTCTGCGCGGCCACTAACTAGATTGGGACAATGCCATGATCGCTCGAACCGCCTCGACCACACAATCTTGGCACTCTGTGTCCTGCGATGCCGAAATTGAGACTTCAGGTCTAGTCAAAACCGTCCAGGCTTTGCTGACAAGCCTGGGCTGTGCTGCGTTTCTTATGGTTCCCGGCCCTGCACTGGCCGCTGTCGCGCCTGCACTAGGTGCGGCGGGTAGCTTCGCTGTACTGGGCGCCACGACGGTGACCAATACTGGCCCGACTATAGTCACGGGAGATTTGGGTCTCAGCCCCGGTACCTCGATCACCGGTTTTCCTCCGGGTAGCGTGATCGGAGGAACGATACAGCAAACGACTCCGGCGGCTGCGAACGCGCAGGCTGACGCCACGACTGCGTTTAACGCGCTTGCAGCGCAGCCGTGCGATTTCGGCCCCTTTGGTCCGACGGATCTGGCCGGACAAACGCTGGTTCCAGGTGTCTATTGCTATTCGTCATCAGTTCAGAATTCCGGAACTGTCACTCTCAGCGGAACCGCCTCTGACGTCTGGGTTTTCAAGATCGGGAGCACGCTGACGGCCGGACCAGGCTCGGTTGTTGTTACAGGTGGCGCTCAAAGTTGCAACGTGTTCTGGCAGGTCGGTAGCTCGGCGACTCTCAATACATCCAGTAATGTCCCGGGAACCATTATCGCAAGCCAGAGCGTCACTTTGAATACCGGCGCAAGCATTTCGGGCCGAGCCTTGGCGCTCAATGGTGCAGTGACGCTGGATAGCAATAGAGTCTCAGTGTGCTCACTGGCCCCGCCGATATTGCCTACGATCACGGTGACCAAGGTGTCGAACGGCGGCGTGGGTACGTTCGGCTTCACTGGCAGTAACGGTTTTGCCAACCAGAACATCACGACGGTGACCTCCGGGTCGGGCGTGTCCGGGGTGACGCAGACGCTAGCGGCGGCGGGGGTGAGTACCACCTTTACCGAATCGCCGCCACCGGCGGGTTTCGTGCTGGCCACGATCGGCTGTAGTGGACTGGGTGCGGGGGGCACGGCAACGCCGAACATCGGCACACGTACCGTCACGCTGGATGCGGCGGCGACCGCAGCGGGGGCGGCCATTGCGTGTACGTTCACCAACGCGTCCACCAGTTCACTGCCTGCGGTCGGCATCCCCACGCTGACCGATTGGGGGATGATCGTCCTTTCAGGCCTTCTGGCCCTGTTCGGTTTCGTGGTAGTGCGCAGGCACGCGAGGCAGAATCGACCTGAATAGGGCAGTTCGTTAATTACCAGGGCACCGGGTCACGGAGGAAACAAACGTCGGAACCCTGTGTTTTGGTGGTGGAGGGCTTTTTCTAGTCCCGGCCGGGACAACTCATGACATTATCAAGACCGGCAGGGTTCCATTGAAGCTTTATACGCTCTATGCCCCGCCGAATCATCGGGACGGCGTCATCCACCACACCCGCTCCAACGCGCAGAAAAATGGGGTCAGACACCGAGGGTCCCGCACAAATAGTTCTTTTAGATCAATGGTTTAACCCAGATTTTCTATTAGGAAGTATCAGATTTTGTAAATTGGGTAGTGAAATGCACGGGTAGATCGAACTGTCTCGATTGATCCCAGAGCCCTGAAATCCACTCACGCTTTTGCATCGCAGTGACCAGTTTGAGTAGAGGGCGTCGGCCCTCATGGGTGATGAAGCCCGGTTGTGCGAAGAGCTGATAATGCAGCGTTGAGAGGGTGGGCTGGATCGGCTTGTCGGAGCCGTCCTTGCGAAGTGTTTGTTTGAGGAGAACGTGACGAAACAGGCTCATCAGATTGAAGGCCATCATCACGGTGTGGAGTGCCGCCTCGGTCGCCCAGAAGTCTCGCAGATTGAGACTACCTGCTTTGAGGCCGTATTTGAGCTCCTTGATCCTGTTCTCACAATTAGCCCGCCCTCCATACATGCGCCAGATCTGCAAGGCCGGAAGATTTAAATCGGTGACCATCGCCGGATAGCGCCACTGCCCGATAGCCTCATCCTCGGCAAACAGCGAGGGGGTCTTGCCTTTGGCATTAGTGCGCTGCTTGATGTGTTGGCGCACGGCAATGATGCGCCGGGGGAATTGCCAGTTCGGCGCCCGAGACATCAGATCAGCGATTTCCAGGCCCTCGTCGAGCGCCCACCAGCCGAGTGGGGGTTGTGCGGCCTGGGTGGCTCGCGTGTCCTGCGCAACCTGGGTGGCCCGTACCAGCGCCCGTTGCAGCGGTTGATTAAGCTTCAGCGCAATGATGTAGTTGATCCGCTCGCCCTTCAGGTGCCTCAGAAACACATCCTCACAGAACCCGAAGTCCGCGCGCAACAACCCGATGGCTTTACCCGCCAGATGCTCACGGGTGGCTTGCAGAAAGCCGATCACGTTGTTGGCACTACCCGTGTTGCCCGGTCGCAGCCAAACGTTGGCGATCATGCGGACGTCAGAAATAAAGGCCATCAGCGGATGATGCGAGCGTCGCCCGGGTTTAGCGGGGTTGTATCCGCGGGCGGCCCCCTGCTGCTGCTCACCAAAGCGGGTGATCACCGTGGAGTCCAGATCAAGGGTGACACGCCCGATATGCAGTTGTTCAAACAACCAGCGGTAGAGCGAACCCAACCCCCGGTCATTGACCGCTTGCGTGCATTTGCCAAACAAGCGCGTGATGGCTTTGAAGTTGGCCATGCGATCAATGTCAAAGATCGAGCCCAGCACCCGATCAAAGCGGGTGACCTCGGCGTGCTCAAACCGGTTGCCGCCACACCACACCGAGAGCATCATCTGCATGATCAGCTGCTCGGGTCGATAACCGCGATGGCTACCCGGCTGAGGCAGACCCGCCTGCGACAGCGCCCGATCAAAGCCGATGTGATCGAGCATGCGTTTGACAAGCGCGATGCCGCACCACGGGGTGATGAGCGTGGCGCTGAATTGAAGCACTGTCAACAGCGATTTGAAATTGATACAGTTTTCTAACATTCAGCGATATGAAACTGACACACCCGCGCCT
>ENA-OFCX01000314-OFCX01000314.1-metagenomes-genome-assembly--contig:-NODE-314-length-26752-cov-18.553658_pt1 | contig 26752 bp, 18 predicted proteins | sample MGYA00153384_OFCX01 | MGnify analysis MGYA00153384
GCAAGAGAGAGAACAATTCAGTATTGAGAGTGCCAAACGGACGCTCGACACTACCGCCTTCAGATGGTCGATCTCGTAAATGGCACGGAAACCCCAATTGCACCCCAATTTGTTGTAGACGATCCGAGCGAAAATCCTTTCCGCCATCCGTGTAAAAATGCTGCGGTAAACCATAGGTTCCCCATTCTTGATGAAGTCCATATTCTGCACCGTACTGCTTAGGTAAAATCGCATGACGTAGTGCTAATGACACCACTTGAGAACTCGGCGCATCGTAGCCCAAATTAATTCCTATAATGCATCGCGAATAACTATCGATCACCGTCGTTAACCACGGACGACCTAATAATTTACCCTCTGAATCTACCAACAACACATCAGCTCGTGTATGGTCGCATTGCCACACTTGATTGCTATGCTCGATCTCTAGATCCAGACCATCACGGGTTTTAACCGATAACCTTTCACCCCGCCACCCAGGACTACGAATACTTTTTGCTTTCTCTTGTCGATCGATAATTGGTTCTAGTATCCGATATACCGTCATGTGAGATGGTGACTTGACGTTTAATTCATCTGCTCTTGCCCGCACCCGAATAAATACCTGCTGACGAGTCATCCGCTTACTGCCCTTATTTCCCTCCTTGTAAGTCTTGAGAATAAACTCTTGCCAATCTTCATCAACTCGGTATGTACCTTGATCTGTCCGCTTCGTTTCAGTCAATCCGACTAAACCATCCTGCTCCCACTTCTTTACTAGTCGCCGAATTGTCCGCTCGGATTTATCCAGCTTAACGGCAGCTTCCTTGAGTCTTGCTGCGTAAACCTGCTTATTCTCCGCTGCTAGTAAACTTTCGATTACTTCCAGCTTCGATTGAGCCTCTGGTGATAGTGCAGATGGAATTACTGGTGCATTGGCATCAGCATCACTCGTCGATGCGATTGGGTCAGGAAGACTTAGATTTGAGTTGTTGTTATGGATGAGCATAGTCAATCGATTACTAATACCACATTAAGTATAAAACAACTATGTTAGAATAATTACAACTAGTATGTTAATTTTTACAGCATCGATTCGGGCTGAAAATCAGTAAGATAGAACTATCTGATTAAAATAGATCGTTCAAAAATGTTGTGGCAATGAAGCTAATAATTACTATTCTGATAGTTGACACTTAATCCGTTAAATATCTGGGAATAGACGCTTAATCTGTTAATTTAAGCACGAGCATATTTATGAATCTGTACCGCTCCAAAAATGCCTCTAATCTTTCCCTGCTAAATGTTAGAGCCTACCATTGCTTGAATTGACACCACCGTGTTAATTTGACAGATAATTAGTTAATGTACATCAGTATTTTCAGTCTTTTTCAAAATTACTGCGTATTTTAACTCTCTACGAAGCGAGGCATGTCGTTGGCGTAAGCCTGCCTTAGGCACAGACGGAGCGCGAATCGCTGTCTTGCTAAACGCTCTCTTCTCTGTCGAGAGGCTACGCCAACGAAACGCTACAAAGGACGGCAAAACCGAGGGTTTAGTAAGCCGCTGTCAACTGTCAACTGTCAACTGTCAATTGTCAATTGTTTAAGGCTTGCTAAATTTACTAAGTGTTCGATTTTCTGAATATTAGGGTCGCCAGCTAGATAGCCAATCCCCCGATGTAAATGTAGTCGAAATTGCTGGGACAAAATATCTGGTGTGAGTTCCAATCCATCTCGCTCGCACCGCTGTCTGAGTGCGAGAATCAGAATATCTGCGATCTCCCCACCAAAGATTCGCCAAGTCATTTCGAGATTGCTATCGGCTGGAACTGGCACTAGCGAAGGGGGTGCCATTTCGGCTAGCGATCGACAAAATGCCCAACGGCAGAGGATATTCCACTGTTCGATTTTAGTCGATCGCTTGAGTTTGACCAATTGGTCTTTAGCTGTTTGTGAAAGTTTAATGCTATTTACGGGTGGTTCCATCATAATAAATAACTAGATTCGTGAGTACTTGAAATCGAGTCGGGTTCCCCCAGCAACTAGCCACTATGTCCACCGTTCAACGCAAAGCCGAACATATTCGGATATGTTTGGAGTCAGATGTCCAGTTTCAGCAGGGAAGTGGATTCGATCGGTATCAGTTCACCCACAGTTGTCTGCCAGAGTTAGATTACCAGAACATCGATCTTACTACCAAATTGCTCGGCAAACAGCTCGGCGCACCGATCTTGGTGTCCTCGATGACTGGAGGTACCACCCAAGCTAAGGAGATCAATTATCGCCTAGCAGAAGTGGCACAGGAGTATAAATTAGCTATGGGGGTGGGTTCTCAGCGTGTGGCGATCGAACAACCACAGGTGGCGGACACTTTTCAAGTTCGCCAAATTGCACCAGATATCTTGTTACTAGCAAATCTCGGTGCCGTTCAACTCAATTATAAATACGGGATCGATGAATGCTGGCGGGCGGTAGAATTATTAGGAGCAGATGCGCTGATTTTGCATCTCAATCCCCTTCAGGAGTGCATTCAACCCCAGGGCGATACAAATTTTAAGGGATTACTCGATCGAATTGCTACCGTCTGTGCACGGCTACCTGTGCCAGTAATTATCAAAGAGGTGGGGAATGGTATTTCCGCAAGCACGGCACAGCAATTAATCGCTGCGGGCGTAAGCGGGATCGATGTCGCAGGTGCGGGCGGGACTTCATGGGCAAAGGTGGAGAGCGAACGCGCTCAAACAGTCCTCCAACGCAGACTAGGCGAGACTTTTGCTGATTGGGGGATTCCGACAACAACATGTATCACGGCGATTCGTCAGATTACCCCGACTCTACCATTGATTGCTTCGGGAGGAGTCCGCAATGGCTTAGATATAGCTAAGGCGATCGCTTTAGGCGCAGATGTTGCTGGTTTGGCGTTACCATTTCTTCAGGCTGCGGATAGCTCGACAGCAGCCGTAGCCGAATTAGTCCAAATCTTGATGGCAGAAATTCAGACAGTGCTATTTTGTACGGGAAATGCCAGCTTATCCGCCCTCCAACAAGCTAATTGTCTCGATCTGCTGAGGTGAAGCTACCAAAAACATCTATTTTTGCCCAGTGGCTAGTTATATTTAGAAGATGTGAGTACCTAAGTAGGATTCAGAGCGCAATCTGGGCATAATTGAAATTGCGACCGTTAATATTTTAATTTATTTTTAAAAACTAAACTAATCCCCAGATCGATCTCGCGCTGCGTTCCACAATTTAGCTGTCGAGATGCCAACGCTTCGGGCTGTAGCGTTGGCGTACGCTCCCCCAATGCCATCGCCACCCTCACTTCCTCACACATTATAGTATGCGTCAATTTCTCAAACAAGCTCTAGCTAGTACCGTCGGTAGTCTGCTCGGCTTAACTTTATTTTCAGCAGTCTCGATCGCGATAGTTTCCGTAACGATTGGAGCAATTATTCAAAGTGCGACTAATAGTAACGATACAGTTAAAGTTCCCGATAAATCAATTTTGACAATCGATTTATCGCGATCGATTGTCGATCTCAATCCTGGTAAAACATTGCAAGAAGCGATCGCTGGCGAAGCCAATCGTGTGATTGAATTGAAGTCTGTGCTCAACTCGATCGATGCTGCGACTAAAGATAAACGCATCCTCGCAATTTATTTAGATGGGAGTAGTGGCAAACTCAGTAGTACTGGTTTTGCCACACTTAAAGAAGTGCGTACTGCCCTAGAGCGATTTCGGGCAACTGGAAAAAAAATTATTGCTTATAATATCGATCTAGATAAACGAGATTATTATCTATCATCAGTGGCTAACCAAATATTTATTAATCCGATGGGTTCGGTCGATATTAATGGCTTTCGATCGGAAACAATGTTTTTCAAGAATGCTTTTGATAAATATGGGATCGGGGTTGAAGTTGTTCGAGTTGGTAAATATAAATCTTTTGGTGAAACTTGGTCTTTAGATAAATTCAGCCCTGCGGCAAGACAGGAAACTCAACAGTTATTAAATAATCTCTGGGGTGAATTTAAAACTTCAGTTGGTAGTAGTCGCCAACTAACACCTGAATCCATCCAAAAAATGGCAGACGAGCGAGGCATGTTTACAGCCACTCAATCAATTAAAAATAAGTTAGTCGATCGAACTGCTTATCCCGATGAGATTCTGATAGAACTTCAGAAAATCAGTGGTGCAGATAAAGAAGATAAAACTTCTTTTCGTCGTATCGATATTGAGGATTATGCTGAAGTAGCTAATCAGAAAAAAAGTTCTAGTCGAAAAATTGGCGTGATTTATGCTCAAGGAAGTATCGTTAGTGGCGAAGGTAGTCCAGGACAAATAGGTGGTGATAGCCTAGCACGTCAGCTCCGCGAACTCCGGCTAGATAAAGATATTAAAGCAGTAGTACTCAGAGTAAATAGTCCAGGAGGTAGTGCTTTAGCCTCTGATATTATTCAACGTGAAGTTCGACTTTTACACAAACAGAAACCAGTCGTTATTTCAATGGGTGATGTCGCGGCATCTGGTGGATATTGGATCTCGACTTACTCTAATAAAATCTTTGCTGAATCTAATACAATTACCGGATCGATTGGGGTGATTGGTATCAATTTTAACTATCAGAAATTAGCTAACAAAAATGGAATTACCTGGGATGTAATTAAAACATCAAAATTAGCTGATGGTAAGACCCTCGCTCGTCCTCGGACTCCTCAAGAATTAGCGATATCTCAACAAATGGTTGATGATATCTATGATGATTTCCTAAATAAAGTCTCCGAATCTCGGAAGTTACCAAAACAAAAGGTTGCTGAGATTGCCCAGGGGCGAGTTTGGTCGGGTATTGATGCGAAAAAGATTGGCTTAGTAGATGATATTGGTGGTCTTAATGACGCGATCGCTTATGCCGCTCAAACTGCTAAATTAGATAAAGATTGGGAGCTAGAAGAGTATCCAGCAAGCGAAGGTTGGGAAGAAAAACTTATCAAACAATTTGCAGGTAGTAAAGAAGTCCGCTCACTCCAAACCCAAGATCCCCTCAGCACCGAATTACTCAAAGTAAAGTCCGAACTAAGTATCCTCAAGAACTTTAACGATCCTCATGGTGTATATGTCCGATTACCATTTAATTTCAACTTAGATTAGTTCATAGTTTGCACCCATGTATATGGGGATGCCCCCTACACAAGTAATCTGTAGGTGGTGTCTTACTACTCATGTTTATCTGCCGATCTATGAAATTTAGGATCGGCTGTGAGTGATAATTGACATCTATGGCAAGAAATACGGAAACTGCGATCGAGCTTGTGTAGATAGAGATACGCAGGGAATACTAGGGGATTCAATTACATGCGCCAAATCAAACTTAGTTTATTAGTACTGACGACAATTTTAGCAGCTAACTTACCAGCTTACGCCAACGACCAACCCTCAACAGCAAATCCTCAAATCGCTCAGGCTAATCCAACCGACTTAATCGGTGTTGGCGTAAGCATTATTAATAGTTTAATTAATCCACCCAGTCGCTCGGCGGAAATTAATGCTGATGCTGAGGTGCGGAAAGCAAAAATTGCTGCTGATGCGGAAGTCGCCAAAGAAAAGTTACGCATCGAAGCTGGAAAAAGTACAGATAGAGTTACTCCAGTGCTAGATAAATGGGGTGTGACGCGAGTTGCTTGCGCTCCAGGCTTGGTATTTGTCAATGGTATCACCACAGATACTGTCTGCATCCAACCAAGTAAAGCGATGGGCGCAGGTTACTATGACTACGACAGTGCCAAACAGCAGCTAGTCCGAAATAGTGCGGAGGTTCGGGAGGTTCGGGAGGTTCGGGACATTCAAAATACTCAAACTATTCAAAATACTCAAACTACCAAAGTATCAAGTCCTACTGTAAATCCTCGGAGACAGCAAGGCTTTTAAATTAATTAAAAATTCAAAACCGGAGATTATATCTTTAGCTAGGAAGATCGAATATCAAACATTTAAATTAAGTCAGTAGCTTAGATAAATTTAATTTTAACTATAAAAGAATGAAACTCACAATTCTCACCCAAATTATATTTGCTTGTACTGTCTCGATAACTGCCCTATCCATCCCCAAACTAACACAAGCCCAACTACCTCCAGTTGTCGATAATAATCAAAATAACTTAAACTCCCCTGAACCATCCAAAAATTCAGCTCGAGACAATACGCCTCAAGTAATTACTGCTTCTGCTTCAACTATTAGAGTTAGCTGCCAAGATTTGACAACTATCGTTCAAAAAGGCGATCGTCAAGCAGTAATGGTAAATTGGAATTACGATGGCTTTGGTAAAGATTTCACCCCTCAAAAACGCTGTCAAATGGTGTCAGAACGGCTCCAGCAAGTAGCAAATCTCAATGGTGGTACTTTCAAAGATTTACAGTTGGCTAGTGGTACAGTCAATTCCCAACCAGTCATCTGTGCATTACAATCGAATGCTACTAAATGCAATCGCCAGAATCTGTTATTCACACTCAAACCAGAAAATGCGCGCAATCCTGAAGCTGTAATTCAAAAAATCTTTAGTTTTGCTCAAGATGGAAGTAGTTCACTAAATGAAAGTGCCAGTAGTCAACCAAAATCTGACGTGAATTTGGGTACTTGGGAGCAGAAAGCTTTCCCAGAGTCCAAAAGCCCGACTACCAATAGTAGAAATGCAAACACTGGATTTTAGACCGAAAAAATCGGCTATAATGTTGCGGTATTTAATCACAGCACGATCGAAATGAAAACTGGAGAATTTGCACCTAATTTTACGGCGATCGATCGACACAGTAATAGTATTAGTCTCCAAGACTTTAATAGTCAATGGCTAGTATTGTATTTTTATCCTAAAGATAATACCCCCGGCTGCACGACCCAAGCGATCGAGTTTACAGACAAATTACCTCAATTTCAGGCACTTAATACTCAAGTTGTGGGAATCAGTCCTGACTCGATCGCCTCTCATGGTAAGTTTATTGACAAACATAACTTAGAGATTATCCTACTTAGCGACCCCGAACATCAAATTGCCGAAGACTATGGAGTCTGGCAATTAAAAAAATTCATGGGTAAGGAATATATGGGCATTGTGCGATCGACTTTTTCGATCGATCCCACTGGCAAAATTACTCAAATCTGGTTGAATGTTCGCGTCAAAAATCATGTCGATGCCGTGTTAGATGCAGTTAAACAGTTGATAGTTGACAGCGAACTCAGCTATTAAGATCGATAAATAGACCTTTAGCATCAAAAAAGCTCGATCTAAATTGTCTTCACTTCATACAAATATAAAAAATAATACATGAAAATATTATTTCTACGGATCTCAAATCACTAATATTTAATTTAGTATCCACCTCCGGTAGAATTAAGCGTTTGTCCAGTTATCCACTGGGCATCATCTGTGGCTAGCCAACCAATTAATCGTGCGGCATCTTCTGGTTTTCCCCATCGCCCTTGAGGATTGGCGGCGCGAATGAACTCAGACAGTTTCTCATCTGCCCAGCCTGTATCTGTTGCGCCAGGATTGACAGTGTTCACAGTAATTCCGCGTGGCATCAGATGAGCGGACAAACTCAGCGTGAGCTGATGCACCGCACCTTTGGAGGCAACATAAGCAAGTTCGCTCGGCATGGGGTTGAGGTGTTGCCCAGAGGTTAGCAGCACAACTCTACCACCAGAACTTTTTTGATGTTGAGCCGCAAATGCTTGTACTAGTAATAGAGTACCCCGCACATTGATTTGCAAATGTGTATCAATTTCTGCGGCGGTCAGTTCTTCCAAATTTTCCAGGGTACTGTAAGTATGATTGGCTACCAAAATATCGATATGCCCCAATGCTTTAACGGCAGTATCCATAATTTGGTGGGGCACAGCAGGATCGATAAAATTTCCTTGAGCATGTGCAATCCGGGTACCCTGTTCTTGCAGCGTAGTTATCAGTGCTGAAATGCCATCTGCATCTGCTCCCCACGATCGATCTGCATCATAAGGGGAAAAAGAGTGGATAAAAACATCTGCGCCCAATATTGCCAGCCGTTGAGCGATGGCAAACCCAATCCCTTTCCGCCGACTCACACCTGTAACTAGGGCAACGCGACCTTTTAAGACTGCTTCAGGCATCGGATCGACCCGTAAATTACATGGGTAGTTTAACAGAAAAATTCGGTTGCCTAATAGATAATTAATTGCTTCATCGCTAGTTCCAGATTAAGAAATCGTATAATTTGCGCTCTAACCATCTCGATCGGGGTTAGAGTAGATACCGATCCTAATTAACCAACCCCAGGTCTAGGTGAATCGAAATATCCGATTCTCTATTCTCTAAACCTGACACCCCCAAGAGAATCACTATGGCTACTCAAGATTTGCTCCTCATGGTCTTATTACTATCCCCAGGATTGCTGTTATCTGTGACGATTATGCTGACCTTTGCTGCTGGTGGCTAAACGGCTTTCAGAATTTAGCTGACCGATTTGAGTGTAATCCGCCCAGCCGTTACTTTTACCAATCCGGTTGTGTCAAAGTTCGTGCTTGCTGGTAACAGTTTTCAGCGGATTCCCACTGTTGGAGACTGCTGTGAACTCTCCCCTGATTAAACCAGAATTCAGGATTTTCAGGATCTAGACCAGTAGCTTGCTCAAAGCTAAACAGGGCATTGTCAAGCCGTTGGAGTTCGAGGAGGCAATTACCCCGATGATTCCAAGCGGCTGCTCGATCTGGATCGAGATTGAGGGCAATTTCATAGTCGGATAGCGCAGTCTCAAATTTACGCTGTAACAGGTGAATATTCCCCCGACGATACCAGGCGAGAGTATATTCTGGGTCTAACTCTACCGATCGATCGAGGCTGAAAATTGCCTCGTCTATTTGACCGAGAGCTTGCTGGGCGATCGATTGTTTATACCAAGTTGTAGCATCATCATCGTGCAGCGTGAGACTGGTTTGATAGCAGTGGAGAGCTGCTGGATACTGTTGGAGGTTGAGATGAGTTGTGCCCCGATTATTCCAGCCGCTGGGGTCTTCAGGGGCAACCTGGGTAGCTTGGAAATAACTGTGGAGGGCACCTTCCAAATTACCTAGTTGAAATAGGGCGTGACCCCGACTATTCCAGGCGCGGGTAGTCAAGGCGGTGCTGATGTGGGTCGATGTCACATCTACGGCTGGTGACAATGTGAGGGCGCGATCGAAGCTAGCAACGGCGGATTCCCAGCGACCGAGTTCGATCAGAGCGTTACCTCGGTAGTGATAGGCTTGACAATCGTCGGGGTTGAGCATCGCACAGTTGTCATAACAGGCGATCGCGTCTTCATATTTTTGGAGATGGAACAGGGCAACTCCGCGATTGAGCCAGACTAGGGGATCTTGTCTGTCGATATTGACACTTTGCTCGTAACATGCTAAAGCTTCTTGCCAGTAGCCGAGGTGTTGGAGTGCGATCCCCCGACCATTCCAGGCGTTGGCATCCTTTGGGAAAATTTCGAGACTCCGTTCGTGGGCGGTGGCAGCTTCTTCATAGCGGTGGAGATGAAATAGAGCCTTGCCCCGATTGTGCCAGCTCTGGTGGAACCGAGGTTGCAGTACGAGAGCTTGGTCATAGCTGGCGATCGCGTCTTCAAACCGTTTGAGCGAACCGAGCAGATTACCGTAATTGTTCCAAATGTAGCAATCTTCGGGTTTGAGTTGGAGTGCGCGTTCGTAGCTATCGAGAGCAGATTCTAACTGTCCCAACTCAAACAAGAGATTCCCCTGTTGATACCAAGCGGGTGCATAGTTGGGTGTCAATTCCAGACAGCGACGATAACTGTGGAGATTCTCAGTTGCGTCGATCTTGAGTTGAAACTGTGCTTGTCCGCGCTGATACCAAGCCAAGCCCAGATCGGGAGCGAACTCTATCGCCCGATTGTAATTAATGAGGGCATCTTCCCATCGCTCCAATTCACCCAGCAGACAACCGCGATGGTACCAGGTTTCGGCGCGGTAGGGTTCTAGATCCAAAGCCTGACGATAAGCATCTAGAGCTTGGGAAAATTTACCTTGATGATACTGTGCCTGTCCCAATAACTGCCAACTGCTAGCCCGTTGAGCTAGATCGGTGGCTGTGTGGAGACTAACAACCGCTGTCTCGTAATCGCCGAGTTCGATCGTGACGCGGCCATGCTGTTCCCAAGCGTCAGGATTGTCGGGATCGAGTTCGATCGCTTGAATGCAGGAGATCGCTGCGGCTGCCCAGTCGCCTTGCGCTGCTTGGACTTGGCTCTGGTGATAGAGAATCGCGTAATTTTGGGGGTCGAGCCGGAGGGCGAGATCGTAGCAGCTATTGGCTTCTTCCCAGCGGTAGAGGGCGGCTAGAGCCAAGCCTTTGGCATACCAAGCGGCGGGTTCACTTTGATTGAGTTTTAGGGCAATCTCGTAGCACGATAGAGCCGCTTCCCACCGCCGCAATTGGGCTAAAACTTGTCCGTGGCTAAAGCAGAGGTCATAACTAGCAGATGTCAAGCTGGTGACTCGTTCGTAACAGAGCCTCGATTTTTCCCATTCCTGCAATTGTTGGAGAGCTTTGCCTTGACGATACCAGGCTTCGGCGCGATCGGGTTGGAGATTGGTTACTTGCCTGTACGCAAAAATAGCATCGGCTAATTCGTCCAATTGCCAGAGCAGATTTCCCAATCCATACCAAGTATCGGGATCTTGGGGGTAAAATTCGATCGCCCGATCGTAAGCAGCTAGCGCACCTTGGAGATCGCCGATTTGGGTTAATTCTTTGCCTAAATTGTGCCAAGCGGGATGATAATCAGGCTGAATTTTAATCGCTTGACGATAGCTGTCGATCGCCTGTTGTTGTTGACCGATATGTGCTAGTATCAATCCGCGATCGTTCCAACTGTGATAATCTTCGCTGTTGAGCAAGATGGCGCGATCGTATACCTCTAGGGCAGCGGGATAACGTTGGAGTTTTAGCAACGTTTTCCCCTGAAAGTACCAAATCGTCGCCGCCGTGACATTAATTTTCAGAGCTTGCTGATAGCTATAGAGAGCGGATTCCCAGGATTCTAAGTGGGAAAAAGCATAGCCGCGCTGACACCAACAGTCGAAGCTATTGGGTTCGATCGCTAAAGCTGCATCATAACTGACAATTGCTTCGGCATAGCGTTGGAGTTTGAATAGTGACTGTCCTTTACCCTGACTCGCGGGGTAGAAGTTTGGCGCAATCGAGATCGCCCGATCGAAATTAGTCACGGCATATTCATATCTTCTCAACTCGGCGAGGGCATTACCGCGCTCGTACCAAGCTCGATCGAAATTAGAGTCGATCGCGATTGCCCGATCGTAACTCTCCAATGCTGCGGTATACTCTTGTTGCAACCCCTGGACGATCCCATAACTGAGCCAGATCTCTGGATCTTTAGGTCTGAGTCTCAATGCCTGCTCTAAGCTCTCCCTAGCTTCAGGATAGCGTCCGAGTTGAACCAAACTTTTGCTGCGATCGTCCCAAGCTCGATCGTTGTTAGCATCCAGCGCGATCGACCGATCGTAGCATGTCACAGCTTCCTGGTTTAGCCCCAACCTCGCCAAAGCTTGCCCTCGACTATGCCAAATATAAGCATCGTCTGGCTGATATTGGAGAGCTTTGTCGTAGCTGTCGATCGCTTCTGCGTATTTACCCTGATGAGCGAGGGCGATCCCCTGATTGTACCAAGCGGGATAAAATTCGGGATTGATTTTGAGAGTATGCTGGTAGCTGCCGATCGCTTCTTGATAGCGTCCTAAATGGAACAGCACAAATCCTAAATTATTCCACGCCCGATCGTAATCTGGTTTGAGCTTGAGCGTCCGATCGTAGCATTCCAAAGCCTGTTCGTACTTACTCATGTGAAACAGTGCCATCCCCTTGTTGTACCAAGCCTGATGAAATCGCGGCTCAAGTATCAAAGTCCGCTCGTAACTATGGATTGCTGCCTCATAGCGTTGGAGATGAAATTGGGCTACACCCAAGTTATTCCAAGCTGTATAGAAAGCTGAATTTAGTCTAGTCGCCTGTTCGTAACAATTAATTGCTGTCTCAAATTTGCTAAGTTTAAAGAGGGTTTTGCCCTGGTTATTCCAGGCATCGCTATGAGTCGGTTCGAGTTGAGTGGCTTTGCGATAGCAGTCGAGGGCGTGTTCGTATCGCCCTAGTTGAAACATCGCTTTACCCCGATTGTTCCAAGCTTCGGCATCTTTGGGCGAGAGTGTAGTGGCTTGAGTGTAGCAGTGTAGAGCTTCTTGGGGTCGATCGAGTTGGGCGAGGATATTGCCGCGATTAGTCCAGCCTTCAGCTAATTGCGGCTGTAATTTTGTGGCAACTTCATATCGCCGCAATGCTGGTTCCAACTCACCCAGAGCGAACAAGATATTGCCGCAGTTGTTCCAGGCTTGATAAAAGTCCGGCTGTAGTTGAGTAACTTTGGTATAAGCTGCTAAGGCTGCCTCAAAATCACCCAAGCAAAATAATACTTTGCCTTTGTTGTACCAAGCTGCTGGAAAATCGGCTGCTAGATCGATCGCGTAGCGGTAGCAGCGCAGGGCATCTTGAAAACTTTTTTGCTCGAAGTGGGCGACTCCTAAGTTATTCCAGGCTTGATAAAATTGCGAATCCAGTTCTGTTGCTTTTTGATAGGAATGGATCGCTGCGGTAATATTCCCCAACTGAAATAATACTTGACCTTGATTGTTCCACGCAAATCGATCGCGAGGATCGATCTGCAAACTCCGTTCGTAACAAGCATAGGCGGCTTGAGCCTGACCGATCTCAAATAACAACCAACCTTTGTGTGATAGAGTCAGACGATCGTCGGGGTTGAGTTCTAAGGCGCGATCGTATGCCACCAGCGCAGCATCATATTGTTGGAGTTCAAATAGAGCGCGTCCCTTCTGAGACATCGCAAAATAGTCGCTAGGATTGATTTCTAGCGCACGATCGCAACTGCAAATCGTCTCCGCATAGCGTCCCAATTGAAATAATACCCAGCCTTGGTTTGCCACAGCTTCCGCATCTTCAGGTTGGAGTTGAATCGCTTGGGTATAAGCTTCCAAAGCTTCATTCCATCGCTCTAAGCCAACTAAAACCCACCCCAGATTTGTCCAAGCTTCCTGCTTGTGGGGTTGTAATTCGAGCGTTTTGTTGTAGCAAGCTAAAGCAACATCCAGCTTACCTGCATTTCGATACAAGTTTCCTTGCTGATACCAAGCTGCTGCGTCATCTGTATCCACGGGAAAATTTGGGGGTTCGGACTCAGCTCGAAGATCTTGTTTCATTGTCTGATGTTCGGCGATGGCTGGCAATGTCTTGCTGTTGGGCGGGGAGCTAGCACAATCAGCTAGAGATGGGGATGTAGTAATAGCGTTCGCCAAAAATGATGGATCGAGCGATATCGATCCATCCGTTTGGGTACATTGCGCTTGCCTGTGTTGGGAGTCTTTGCGATTACTACTGCTCCAAAACCTACTTAGCATAATTATTTTAAAATTGGCATCTTTACCTACATGAATATCATTAAATCCACCGAAATTGAAGATGTTTTATGTATTACTATTTACTACTAGCTATTGTGTCAAGTTGACAATTTCAGCTCAGGTATTAAAAAGATATCTAAAATGGTAGTAATTAGATTATTAGTGCCAAATTTTACTAAAGTTTAATTATTGTGAATTATATTATACAAGTATAGTAAATTCCCGCAGACAATCGTCAATTAAGCCTGGATCTCCCATGTATTGTAGCGATTGGCATAATAGCTGAGGAGGCGATCCAATAAGAGCCGTTCTGATTCTGCCAGTCGATCGACTCCACTAATCTCTAGACCGCCTAACTGACTCTCCAGATAGCTAAATTCTCGATCGTTTGATGTTACAAAAGCTACTTGTAGCCCCGCGATTTGTTGAAGATGAGCAGCTACCTCGCGGTATACAGCTAGGGGCATCTGGTGGTTACAGATGATAAATTTTGGGGTGAGCGGAATCATCGGGATAAGCTGGTGTGTGACGAAACAGTTGATAGTTGACAGCGATTCGCGCTTAATCTGTACAATCGGTATTGGTTTTACCCCACCCCAACCCTCCCCTTATCAAGGGGAGGGAGTAAGATCCTTCACCGCATCATCGGGGGGGGGGTTGGGAGGGTAAGACGGGATTTCGATCTCCAGAGAAATTTACACATTGAAAGGGCTGAGTGGGCACTGCCCACCAGCATTCAGTTCACGCAATTTCTATCTAATAAATATTTACCAAGTAACAAGGGTCATTAGCCAACGCCTGCATGTGAGATCGTTGTCGCTCCGGGGTGTGAATCCCTGGCTCGACAACAAACTTATGGTTGGGTTGGCAACCCAACCACTTATTACTTAATCAAGCTCGCCTGCTTACTTCATCAAAATCTGTGCCGCCGCTGCTACACCCGCACCAGGTGTAAACCCAGTATGTCCGAGTTCGACTAGAGTGCCCTCTAATGCAGCGATGGCAGTGAGAATATCGCGATCGCAGACGAAGCCCAAGTGACCGATTCTAAAGATCTTACCCTTGAGATGATCCTGACCGCCAGCGAGGACGATATCAAACTTCTTCTTCATCACACTCCGAATCTGTTCCGCATCCACAGTTGTGGGTGCAACTGCCGTAATCGCTGGACTACCGTGTCCTTCAGGTGCATATAGGGGTAAACCCATCGCTGTAGCTGCGGCGCGGGTGGCAGACATGTGTCGCTGGTGACGAGCAAAAATGTTTTCTAGCCCTTCTGCCTTCATCATCTTTAACGCAACTTGGAGCGCAAAAATCAGGTTGACTGGGGGTGTAAATGGGGTAGTATTTTTGGCTGCGTCTTTGCTATATTTACCCAAGTCCATGTAGTAGCGGGGTAATTTAGCCACTTTGTAAGCTTCCCATGCTTTGGGGCTGACGGTCACGAAACCCAAACCAGGCGGGAGCATGAAGCCTTTTTGTGAGCCAGAGCAAACCACATCTAAACTCCACTCATCGATCGGCACATTTACCGCTCCGAGGCTGGTGACTGCATCAACGATAATTAGCGCACCGTGGACTTTAATATATTTAGCCATCGTTTCTAGGTCATTGATCACCCCAGTGGAAGTCTCGCTATGAGTGACGATGACACCCTTAATTGCTTTAGCAGTATCGGCAGCTAGTGCTGATTTTAGGTCGTCGGGATCGATCGGTTGTCCCCAAGGTGCGGTGACTTCTTGGACATCTAGCGCAAATGCTTTGGCAACTTCCGCCCAACGTTCGCCAAATTTCCCATTGTGAACGACCAAAACTCGATCTCCAGGACTGAAGAAGTTAATCATCCCTGCTTCCATTGCCCCAGTCCCAGAGACTGTTAGCATCAACACATCATTTTGGGTTTGGTGTAACCACTTGAGATTGGCAGTCACATCGCCCATAATCTGGCTGAACTCACCACTGCGGTGCCCGATGGGGTGCTTGGCTAGAGCCAATAACACGTTTTCCGGCACTGGCGTGGGGCCAGGAATCATTAACATTAATTTGTTTTCCACAATCTTTATTCCGCTCAAATAATAGTTAAATTTACAATCTAGACCTGAGACACTCTCAACTAGACACCGCCTGAGTTAATTTGGAGAACGTTAATTTTAGCTCAAGACCATGTACTGGGGATAGGGGGTACGACAATCTGTATTACTACTAGATGTCTAAATGCCCTCATTTCCTCATTCCAGGTGGTTGAGTGCAGTTAGAAACATTGTTGTCATCACAGTTGCTACTATAGCCAATTTCCATAACTCATAACCAGCGACGATTCTGAATTAAACTACCGAGATCTGTGCGATCGGTTAAGACTGTGGGCACAATAGTAGAAGGTAACTAGCTGGGTGTTGACTCGACAGGCTCGATCGTAAATGTATCGATTTTTACCATTTATTGCTGGGCTTGAGGCTCGATTAGGCATTGAGTTAAGAGCGATCGTTGCTATACTCAATCTCATGGTTGAACCTGGCAAATTATCTCCATTCAAAACGATCGCCCAACATAGGGTCTGTTTTGAGGATATTATGGCATCATGTTAATGGTATCCATTAGTAACCTTTAATTACAAAAAAATGTTATGACAAATAATCTTATTCCCTATGATTGTGGTGACGATGATGTAATTGCCTTTGGAGAGGCGATGTTTCGTTCTGGGAAGCTAAAAAAAGCAATCGGGCAATCTTTTGATGGCTCAGTTGGTAGGGCAATCGACCAGAAACTACGTCAGCATGGTTTGGAGATTCCAATTCGGATGATTGGTTCGACAAGATTGGCTAACGAGCATTGTCAATGGTTTGATGAAGGTATTAGTTGTGAAATTCTCGATTTAGCTACCCGTCGCTGGTGTAAAGGTAAAGTTCGGGTACAAGTTTCAGTTGAGTTCTTAGTAGAAGATACAGAAGAGAAAAAGTTGTTACCTGGCGATCTCCAACGGGAACCAGCTCCTGATGAGTACGTTAACAGTGAATATGTACTCACAGGTGTTCATCAAAATGGTCTGTAAAAATTATTAATTTAGATCGATAGACATCATTAAATATTCAACGCCTCAGGACATTGACACCCAAATCCCGCCCTGAGGTTAGGTGTCTATCCTTGAAAGCAGATTTTGAAGTTAGGTGCGACGATATTTAAATTGAAAGCTGGTGGTGACTCGTTCCTTTCACCTAAACCTGAATGAGCTGCCTCGGCTAGTAATTGGCTCATATTCGATCGTTAATTCAATTCGATCTCTAAATCAGCTCATGACGATCGAGGCTAGATTAGCTCAATCCTGGCACTGCATCAGATCTAACGGTTGCTAAACATATCTACGATAGTTATTTAGATAATTTAAGCTAGCAAAGATTGTTTTTGATTTAATTATTCTAGAGGTAACGCGGTTGGCTAAATTAAGCTAATTGATTAAATCTAGATGCTCATATATTTGATAGATAAGATCGGGTTCGAGCATGAGCGAAAACTTTTCTTAGTCATCACACTTTCAAAATATTTATCATCAAACTAGAAATTAAATGCGAGTTCTTCATATTATTACAGATTTCAATGACGGCGGTGCTCAAGCTGTTCTTTACCGATTTATTACAGCGGATAGAGGTAACGAGCATCAAGTCATTTCGCTGATGAATATCGGTTGGTATGGCGAACGGATCTCTAAATTAGGTATTCAGGTTCACTCTCTCGATATGCCAGAGGGTCGATTAACTCTCGATGGATTAATTAAGCTTTACCAACTGATTCGATCGATCGATCCTGATGTCATCCAAACATGGATGTATCATAGCGATCTGATCGGTAGCCTCATTGCTAGACTCGCTGGGAAGAAGGTAGTAATTTGGGGCATTCATAACTCCAATCTCGATCCGGCGAAAACTGCAATGACAACTAGGCTAGTCGCGCGTGCATGTGCGATGTTATCAGGAACTTTGCCCCGAAAAATTATTAGTTGCTCTGAAGAGGGCTTTAGAGTTCATACCGCGCTCGGATACCAGCGAAGGAAAATGGTTGTCGTAGCCAATGGATACGATATCAGTGAATTCTCACCCAGATCCAATTCCCGCAGAGATTTGCGTAGTCAATGGAACATCGCCGCAGATACAACTTTATTTGGGATGGTTGCCCGTTGGAACCCCCAAAAAGATCACGCCAATCTCATCGCTGCTTTAGCTGATTTGAAGGCTAGGGCGATTGCACCCTGGCACTGTGTATTAATTGGCTCAAATCTATCTGAGGATAATCAGATCCTGATGACGCTGTTGAAGCAGCATGGAGTTAAGGAGCACGTTAGCTTGTTGGGAATTCGCAATGACATTCCCGCCGTGATGAATGCCTTGGATCTTCATGTGCTATCTAGTGCCTATGGTGAAGCATTTCCTAACGTCGTCGCCGAAGCAATGTCTTGTGGTACACCCTGCGTCGTCACGTCAGTAGGTGACGCCGCGCTCATCGTCGGCGATACTGGATGGGTAGTACCCTCTAGTGACGCTTTACAGCTATCAAATGCGATGTCTGAAGCTGTTAGACACAGAGCAGATCTGACAATCTGGGCGCAGCGACAAGCAATGTGTCGATCGCGGATTCAAGAAAATTTTAATCTCCAGATAATGGTGGACAAGTATCATCATGTCTGGGAAAATTCTAGACTTAGTAAGCTCACTAAATAGCAACATCATCTCGATTGTCAAGGGAGCATCTCACTTTTGGTGCGGAGGTTAACTGCCCTCATACCCAGCCATGTCTTGGATCGCTTGTCTTGAAAAGGCGATCCTGATTGTTAATAGTCTGACTGACCTTGACTGTTTCATCGATGAAACTGCCCCTACTGTGATTTATAATCAAATAGCTGGAGGTAGTGAGAGACTGCTCGATCGGTAGAAAAATACATGCCCCGCTCGATCGAACAAGCTTGACTCACAGTCCGCTTCAGAGTTTGAAGCATCGCATCTGCCAGTGCTGGAGCATTTTCGATTGGTACCAATAGTCCGTATTTTCCCGAACCCAAGATTTCCTGAGGCCCTGAAGGACAATCTGTCGCCACCACCGCACAACCACAAGCCATTGCTTCTATTAATACAGTCGGTAATCCTTCCCAGCGGGACGAAAGTACGAAAGTAGTCGAATTAGACATGTAGGCGTAAGGATTTTGGACAAACCCGGGTAGCAAGACATCATCCGTAATGCCCAATGTCTCGATCGTCGCTTCTAGCTCACTCCGAGTCTCACCTTCACCTAAAATCATTAAGCGGGCGGGGATGTGCTTTCGCACTAGTGCAAAAGCTTGAATCAGATTTGCAAAATCTTTTTGGGGTGATAATCGTCCCACTGCCAAAAATACTGGCGGACTTCCAGCTTGAAACCAGGGATGTGCGATTGTCGCTTGTGATTTGGCAATCAGCTCTCGATCGACCACCGGATTGTAAACGGTTTTGACTGTTCCAGGCTCAAAACCCAATTGACAATCGAGATCCGCTGAGACACCTTGGGAAACCCCCACAATCTCATCAGCACGAGGATACAACCATTTCATGATCGGCGGCAAAAACTGAGAGCGACGTAATTTAGATTTGCTCGCTGAGAGGGTGTCATGCTCTACCACTACCAACTTAGTCTTACTTCTAGCCAAATCTCTAGCAAAGATCGCCGCGATATTAGCATGATTCATATGTGAAAGTAGGGCAACAGGCTGATTTTCTTTCAAATACCTTGCCAAAGCGGGAATCGCCTTAGTTACTCTACCCGTACCTAAGTTTACCAGCCGGACTCGATCGGGTACTTGGTCTAAATAAGGCCCTTCCGCATCAGCTAGCACTAGATCCAAAGGGACATCTCGTTCTAGCATCCCTTTGAGCAAATTCAAGGCAACTCTTTCGGCACCACCACCAGCAAGGGTAGGTAGAAAGAAAGCGATTCGGCGTTCGGACATCTTGTATTTTTCCTCAATTACTTACTTAATTAACAAAGAACAGAAGCTATGGCTTCGGGGTTTAAATCCCCAGCGGGACAATCCAATTATCAATTATCAATTATCAATTATCAATTATCAATTATCAATTAATTAATCTAGTGCAATAACTACTGTCAATTTGTAATTAGATTGAACTATTGGATTTTGTATTTACCGTCACCACTTTTTAGTTTGGCTTGCTGTTCGGCTGTCAAAATTGAATTTAACTGTTGTTTGTGCTCGTGACGAATCGCTCTCATTTGCTCCTGCTGCTCGGGTGTTAAATTTAAGCGTTTCCAGCTTGACTCGAGCGATGTCCGGTGGCTTTGTTGGGCTTGACTTTTTTCCCGCTGTTGGGATGTCAAAACTGCCTGCATCTGTATCTGCTCATCTCGCCATAATTGGGCTGTTTGTTCTTGTTGTAATTTAGTTAGATCCAGTGCTTCCATATGGGTCTGAGAAATACGTTGATGCCAATCATTAATTGCTTGAAGTTGGACTTGTTGGGCTGGAGTCAATAGCGATCTGAATTGCTCCATATGCTCTTGACGAATGGCTGATAGTTCGGCTTTTTGGTCTACACTCAAGTCGATGCCATTTCGGCGTTGATGCCGAAATGGACGTTGTTGCGCCTCGATTTGTTGAAATGCTTGATGTTGTTGGGTCGTCAGGACAGTGTTAATCCGATCGGATTTAGATTGTAGCAGTTGTTCGATGCTGGCTTTTTGGGCGGGGGTAAGACCGAGACTATCGATCGATTTAAGATTGCGGACGACAAAGAATAGTAAAAATAAAAATGAAAATACGTAAACAAAACTAGTTGACAACGCAATACCAGCAACTCCCAGCCAGCGCATGAATAAATAATTCAAACCAATATTAATAGTCAAATTAAAGGTAGAACCGAGCATCAGGATTTGGTTCTGTCGCATTGCTGAAATCAACCGGACTATTAATACACAACCAATATAAAAAGGGATCTGAATAGCGAAACAACTTTGAATTTGAGCTACTACCCGCGCATCATCAGCGGTAAATGAACCTCTTTGTAATAAAATTTGGACGATTTGCTCGGAAAATAAGATAATTAAACCAGCTAATGGCACACTAGCCGTAAAAATAACAAGTAGATAATGCCTCAGTGAGTTGCGAATACTTTGCCAATCGTCACCAGCAACCATCTTGGAAAAATAGGGCATCACTGCCGTACTCAATGCCGTACTAGCGATGATAATTGGTAGTGTCACAATCCGTTCGCCATAGTTGAGCGCAGCGATACTGCCGGATGGTAACATTGCTGCCATCGATCGATCTACCAAAGTAGTACTACACATTAAAAACGTCCCGACAATTGCTGGCGCATACTGATGAACCACTTCACTGAGATGATGATTAAATCCATACCATCTGAGGCGCAATGAGAAGCCTTGTCGTTGCAGTACAAAACCGATAATTGCCATTTCTATCAGTTGACCGCCAACCATCCCCGCAACTAAATTAAATACTCCCCAAGACTTGAGGCTAGATAGGAATAAGATCGTAATTGCTGGAGTAATCATCGGTGCCAAAGCAACCAGCGCAAATCGCTCCCCAGCATTGAGCACAGCAGCCCAAATCGTCCCAATCCCAGTTAGTAATAGCAGGGGAGCAATCGCCCACAATAGCTGATGCGTCAGTGCCAGTTTTTCAGGACTGAAGCCCTTTGTCAGCAGTGGTAGATAGAGTGGTATGCTTGCCAACATCAAGAATGTGGCAATTACTAATAGTCCAATGCTCCAGATCGTCGCTCCAGCAAAAAGTTTTTGGGCGGCATTAATTCCTTCTTGCTCTCGCACTTTAATATAAGTTGGAATCAAAGCAGAATTAAACGATCCGGCGACAATCGTAATCAGAAAAGAAGGAATAGTTAAAGCAATTAAAAAAGCATCTAGTTCAGTGGCAGTCCCAAATTGATAAGCAACTACTAATTCTTTAACAACAGCTACTAATTTAACTAGTATTGTTCCCAGCCCCACGACAATTGCCGCACCGAGAATCCGCTTATCGATCGAGCCGCTACCGATCTTTTGCCATAAGTTGGTAATTTTTTGCCATTGATTGATTTTCATTAAATAAACTATTTAGTTAGTTTTGAGGATCGCAGCTACAGCTTAGACGCTGTAACAAGCAGAATGTTCAAAAAGCGATCGGTCTCCAAGCTCCACATCCCCTCTAATCACGTTTTTGGGAGACGATCTTTTGGTTGCGAACTGGTGGCAACAATAACGGTCTGCTCGATCGCGAGGGTGCCATTTGAAAATTACGGTTTGTATGTTTAAGGTACCATTTTTGATTGGTATTCATTGCTGCCAATAAAGCAAAGCTCGATAAGGTATAGCGTTCTGCCAATACTTCATGACTGAATAGTCCCCACAAAGTCATAAACAATCCAAAACTAAGTAAAATTATCTTTTGTTCTCCGTTGTTGCGGTAGACGACAGCAAAGATTGCCCCAGGCAGAAACAGCACCCCCAGAATGCCATGATCTGCCATGTAATAGAGATACATATTATGAGTGGATACCTCATATTTCCACTTACGCGTCGATGCCAATCCATTGCCCCAAAATGGATGATTGCCAAACATCAGCCAACCACCTACCGCCACAGCTTGTCGTTCGATGGCTGAGTCTTCAGACAGAGATGGATTTTGAAACTCTTCTAGTCTGTTGACAATATCCCAATTGGCTCCGGTAGCGTCACCTTTAAAATAATCTGTCAGTGTCTTGAGTGGATTGATAGATGCTAACAGGAACACTAAAATTATTGCTGGTACGAGAATTTTTCGCCGTTGGTCGCACACTACTCGACCAGCGATGAGTAAGAACGTGCAAATCACCCAACCCAAAAGCGCGCCGCGAGAAAATGTTGCCATAATCCCAATTCCAGTCACCACTACTAAAATCCAGCGATATGGCTTCCTAATAATGCTGAGACTCAATAGCATCCCTAGCATCAGAGCACATCCTGTTTTGTTGGGATCGATATAGAATCCGGCTGGACGACCGACATTCATTTCGGTAAATACCCTCGGATTTAATAACTCATACATGTTATTGCAGATACTCATTAATACAACAGCAAAAATCGTATATTTGATCTGAATTGTAGACTTTTGCTGAAAGATGGCATACATCACTACGATAAATAAAACTGACAGAACTTTAGAGCGGTAGTCTGTAAATGATATTTCGTCAGCACTAAGTGTCATCAACGACAGGGTTGCTATAGTTAGATAAAAGACCATCCAGATCAGCAGCGGCTTGGGGATATTGGCTGCTTTTTTGATTACTGGAATCGATAAGATCGCCAGTCCAATAATCCAAACTAGGGGTACGACTGGTATCAGCGGTGCTGTAAACAAATAGTCTGGAAGATCCGAGAAAAAGACAAAGGTCGCAATAATTGATAAAATATATTGATACCGATCGGTAAGAGTTTGAATACTACTTCTTGGTTCAGTAAATTGTTCAAATAAATTATTTGACATCAGGTATATAAATGAATAAATAATTCGATCGGGTCTGATTGAAAATTATTGGTTGAGGCTCGGCTGGCTCTAGAATTGCGATCGCAGAAGATCCGATCTCGAAAATAGTGAAAATTAATTGTTGCCTTTGGACGATCTCGTCTGCTATCTTAGCCGATCGATTATGCTTTCGACATCAGCTAAACGTTGCAAGATCGGGGTTGAAAGCCAGATCTGGGTTGGAACTGCTGACGAATCGATCGGCCGATCGATTCGTCAGCAGCGTCACTTAAACTCTCAACTGTTTGATTTAAGCTAAATATGCCCAATTTATGGCAACAACTAACAGCCAATGCGCCGAATCACAATCTAAATAAGAGTGATAGAGTGTAGCGAGCAACTAAATATAAGTAAGTATTGAAAATGAACCGCTATAGTTCATACGTGTGGGCGATCGGCTGTATTTCGATGATGGTTGGCTGTGCCAGTAGTGATGATTTATCCGAGCGAGTTTTATCCTCACCAGAACGCAGCGATGTCCAGCCAACATCAGCTCGTCAACGGACGATCGCTAGTGCCACCACTAAATCGATTACCTACGTGCAAACTACGGCTGAATTTCCCAATCCAGAGCGGGGATTTCATAACAATATTGAATTGATCGACGGTAAAGACTTTCGGGATGTCAGGCGCAAAGGATATACCATGTCTAGAGCTTATATCCGTCTAGATGAATATCGCAACCGTGCCTTACCAGCAGCGTTTTTAACCCAATTAAACCAACAATTTCAACTGGTACGGGTAGCGGGAATTAAGGTCATCCCCCGATTTAGTTATAACTTTCCGATGACTGAGCGTGAAATGGCTCGCGCTCCAGATGCTAGTCTCGGTCTCACGATCGAGCATATCAATCAGCTCAAACCAATTCTGCAACAGAATGCTGATGTGATTGCTGTATTTCAAGGTGGTTTCATCGGTGCCTGGGGGGAGTGGCACAGTTCTGGCAACCAACTCGATCGACCCCAGCCTAAAGCAAAAATCTTAGCAGCATTGTTAACGGCGGTACCAACCAGCCGGATGGTACAGCTTCGTTATCCCAACGATATTAGGGCCAACTACCCCCAATCCCTCACTAGCGCAAACGCCTTTCGCGGCAATGCTCAAGCTCGGGTTGGTTTTCATAATGACTGCTTTTTAGCCAATCAATCTGATGAGGGGACTTACGAACCCGATTTGCCAGCACTCAAAAACTACCTCAGCAAAATTGCCCCATTTACGGCTGTCGGTGGTGAAACTTGTGATGTCCCAGCAGCACAGAGCCGGGCTGATTGCCCGACCGCCGAGGTAGAGTTAGCGAGATTTCACTGGAGCTATTTAAATGCCAATTTCCATGTGCCCAATCTCGATCGATGGCGGCAAGAAGGTTGTTACGATCGCATCTCCCGCAGCTTAGGCTACCGCTTGCAATTAGTAAGATCGAACTTCTCCCCTCAAGTGCAGCGCGAACGACAATTAAATGGTAATTTTGTCATTAAAAATAGCGGTTATGCCAGCCCCTTCAATCCCCGTGGCTTGGAATTAATTTTGCGTCATCAGCAAACTGGTAAGATCTATCGCCTACCCATCCTCAAATCTCTGAGCAAAACTCACGATCCCCGCTTTTGGCTGCCTCAGGTTGGTGAAATTTCTGTGGATGTTCGTACAAAAATTCCTCAAACTGCACCGCCAGGAGGATACGATCTGCTGCTAAATCTCCCCGATCCGATGCCTAAACTCGCTAACCGCCCAGAGTATTCGATCCGCTTGGCTAACGAACAAACTTGGGAAGCAAAAACTGGATTTAACTCACTGGGAACCACAGTTCGGCTATCGAAATAGTCCGCTCCCGTCCGATCGGTCAAGCGGGATCGCCAGCTCATCGGTAGTTTTAAGATTGCGATCGATCTGTAGCGAATTGTGGGTACCATTACTGTAGGCAGCTCGATCGATCCGAGCGGATCTCGACACAATTAAGACTACTATTGTAGTTGCTATTAATGAAAGTAACTTTAGTTATTTATGGACTAGGCGGTGGCGGCGCAGAACGAGTGATGTCGATCGTCGCCAACTACTGGATCGGTCAAGGTTGGGATGTAACTTTGATTATGTTAGTTGCGCCCACTCAACCATCTTTTTATAAATTAGATCCCCGAATTAGGCTCAAGCCTTTGGGAATAGCCGGAAATTCTGCCAATCTGCTGGCAGCAATCGGCAATACCTGGCAGCGGGTAAAGACATTACGACGGGAAATTATTGCCAGTAAACCTGATGTAGTCATCAGTTTTATGAATTCTGTCAACGTGTACGCGCTCCTTGCCTGCTGGAATCTAAATATTCCCACAATTGTCAGCGAACATATTTATCCTGGTGCCACAGATGCGAATAAAATTTGGCAGTTCCTGATGAAATGGTCTTATCGTTCTGCCGATTTAGTTACTGTATTGACTCGGAATGCTTTGCCTTTTTATCCGGCAACACAGGGGTATCGGACGATCGTGATGCCCAATCCCATCACTACACCATCTCCAGTAGTGGCAACGGCTCGATTATTGGCGGCTCCCAGTCTGATCGCTATCGGTAGACTCCATCCTCAGAAAGGGTTCGATTTGTTGCTCAGAGCTTTCGATCGCATCCAAGCTAAGTATCCTGATTGGCAGCTAACAATTCTCGGTGAAGGTTCGAGCCGAGCGGAATTAGAACAATTGCGATCGCAATTACAATTAACCGATCGCGTCCATCTTCCTGGCTTAGTTACCAATGTACAGGAGTATTTGCATCAAGCCGATCTATTTGTGATGCCGTCTCGATTTGAGGGCTTTCCGATGGCATTGTGCGAGGCAATGGCTTGTGGTTTACCCGTAATAGCTGCCGACTGTCTCAGCGGCCCTCGCGAGATTGTGGAGGATGGGGTAAATGGTGTCTTAGTGGCGACAGAGGATGTAGACGCGCTGGCGGCGGGACATAGACGACACTTGCGGTCGCGTGCGTTTTCGCGACCGCTTCGGCCACAGTGTCGAACACCGGCAACCCGATATGCGTCGAACCGCCCTTGCCCGGCGTGACCCCGCCGACCATCTGCGTGCCATAAGCCAGCGCTTGTTCGGTATGGAACGTGCCGGTCTCGCCGGTCATCCCCTGCGTAATGACGCGGGTGTTTTTGTTGACGAGAATGGACATTGGAGCCTTATTTCCTTTTGTTTTTTTGCTCGAACCTACGAAGCACGTCAGCTTGAACTCGCAACGCGTCGGAGCGTTGCCGCTCGCTCATCATGGCTACTTGCGCCACGACAAAGCCGTAACCAATCTTTTTGAGAGAAAGATCATATCCGTCAGTTGGCCGAGGCAGCGTCATCGCAGCAGAATTGTTCAGCATCGCTTCGTCATTCGTACTCACCGAAAACGCATCGCGCATACCCGTAATAGTCATCCAAGTGCGCGCAATCGGCAGACCGTCCACGGCAAGGAAGCACACTTCTGTGTAGCCTCTTGAACGCGATGGCATTTTGTATTTGACCAGATAAGATGGACGTGTCGCGGTTAGTTTTAAGATTGTTTCGTTCGGTATTTTACCGAACCAGCGTTTAATCGGGACGGGTAAATCAGCCGACAACACTGATTTTGCATCCGACGTCGTTAAGGCTACTCGTCCATCGATACAAAGTTCCATGAAGGTTTTAACCAGACGATCGGTTTCAGCCGGAGCAATAACCGCTGGGACGGGCACC
>ENA-OFCX01000315-OFCX01000315.1-metagenomes-genome-assembly--contig:-NODE-315-length-26747-cov-3.382437_pt1 | contig 26747 bp, 24 predicted proteins | sample MGYA00153384_OFCX01 | MGnify analysis MGYA00153384
CAGCAGGCGTGTGATGCGCTGGCGCTGGCGCACAAACAGCACCAGCAATCCGCCTGCCAGCCACAGGCCTCCTGCTGCGCCGGCAGCCCACCAGCTGGTGGTGGCGCTGGTACTGGTGTCGTGCAGCAAATGCATCTGCCACTGTCCGTGCAGCAGCCCCACGCTTTGCAGCAGCATATGACGGGGCAGGTCAGGGTCTTGCACATCCACCAAGCGGCTGCCATTGTCCAGTTGCTTGCGCAGTCGCAAGTGCAGTGGCGTCAGCTGCTCGTCCTGGTACTGGCGGGTTGCCGCCAGCTGGATCTGGGCTGCGTGGGTCAATGGGCGCAACAAGCGGTAGCGCCACGGCTCACGGCTAGTCAGAAAGATGACGCCATAGTTGTCGGAGACGAACACGATGTCAGCGGCATTGGGCCATTGGCGTTCCAGCTCTTGCAGTGCAATCTTGATTGCAATAAGTCCAATGGCGTTGCCGGTGTCGTCGTAAATTGCTTGCGATAAAAAATAGCCGGGCACGGCAGTGGTGGTGCCAATGCCGTAAAAGCGTCCACTGCCATTGGCCAGCGCTTGCTGCACATAGGGACGGTAGCTGTAGTTTTCCCCCACATTGCTTTGCGGGGCATGCCAATTGCTGGCGGCTATCGCAATGCCTTGCTTGTTGATGAGTGTGAGTGTCGAGGAGCGAGTGGCGCCGTTGGCCCGCTCTAGCTTGCGGTTGAGGTAGTCCACATCCTTGGCGGTCAAGGGGCGCTGCAGGGCCTGGCGCAATTCGGTGTCAAGCGAAAGCACCTCGGGCAGGGTGCGAAAACGGTCCACCCGCTGGGTCAGCACCTGGGCGCGCACTTCCAGCTGGCGTTGAAAAATTTCACTCTCGTTGAGCAGTGCATGTCGCCATGTCAGCCAGCCCACAACCAGCATGCTCAGCAGCATGCCAGCAATCAGGGGAGCGAAAGGCCACAGCTGGCGGCGGCGAAGGCGTGAAAACATGGCGCAAGTGTGCCTGTGCTGGCAGCGGTTTGGCCAGTTGCAGGCTGTTGATGCAGTCGAAATGGGTTCGTATTTCTACGTATTTTTAGGCACTTTTGCCGCGAAAAACGGGCATCTAATACCAATAGGTTATCGGCGTAAACGCGGGCCAGCAGTACAAACCCCCTCAGTTGCACCGCCAAGGTGCATTTTGTTTGCACTTTCGGAACCCGTAGCATGCACCCCATCCAATCTGAAGCCATAAGCACTATGCGTTTGCCGTTCTACCGCCAGCTGTATGTGCAGGTGGTGGTTGCCATCGTTGTCGGTGTTTTGCTGGGCCATTTCTCACCGGAATACGGCGCAGCCATGAAGCCCTTTGGCGATGCGTTCATCAAGCTGATCAAGATGATCATTGCTCCGGTGATCTTCCTGACCATCGTGACCGGCATTGCGGGCATGACGCAGCTGAGCACCGTGGGCCGCGTTTTTGGCAAGGCCATGGCGTATTTCCTGACCTTCTCTACGCTGGCGCTGGTTGTCGGCATGGTGGTGGCAAACGTCTGGCAGCCCGGCGCTGGCATGCACATCAACGTGGCCGATCTGGATCAAAAAGCCGTACAGGGCTTTGTGGCCAAGACGCACGACATGACGCTGACCGGCTTTGTCATGGACATCATTCCCAAGACACTGATCAGCCCATTTGTGGGTGACAACATCTTGCAGGTGCTGCTGGTGGCGGTGCTGTTTGGGGTGGCGCTGGCCATGGTGGGTGATGCTGGCAAGCCTGTGCTGAACTTCTTTGAAGCGCTGGCCAAGCCCGTCTTCAAGCTGGTGGCGATTGTGATGAAGGCCGCTCCTATTGGCGCTTTCGGGGCCATGGCGTTCACCATTGGCAAGTTTGGTCTGTCCTCGCTGGTGAATCTGGCAGAGCTGGTCGCCGCTTTCTACCTGACGTCTTTCATCTTCGTGACCGTGGTGCTGGGTGTTGTCGCGCGCCTGTGCGGCTTCTCGGTATTCAAGCTGTGTCGCTACCTGAAGGAAGAGCTGCTTTTGGTGCTGGGTACTTCGTCGTCCGAATCGGCGTTGCCCAGCTTGATGCAAAAGATGGAAAAAGCCGGCTGCAAGAAGTCGGTGGTCGGTCTGGTGGTTCCTACCGGTTACTCCTTCAATCTGGATGGCACCAACATTTACATGACACTGGCTGCGCTGTTCATTGCCCAGGCCTGTGATGTGGAGCTGACGCTGGGTCACCAAATCATGCTGCTGCTGGTGGCCATGCTGTCGTCCAAGGGCGCGGCGGGTGTAACGGGCGCGGGCTTCATTACGCTGGCTGCAACGCTGGCGGTGGTGCCTGAAGTGCCAGTGGCCGGGATGGCGCTGATCTTGGGTGTGGACCGTTTCATGTCTGAGTGCCGCTCGATCACCAACTTCATCGGGAACGCGGTTGCGACCGTGGTGGTCTCTCGCTGGGAAAATGGCGTGGACATGAAGCGCCTGAACTCGGTGCTGGATGGCGAGCCTGTTGCTGAACTGGATCCCGTGCCCGTCGCTGTAGCGGCCAAGGCCTGAGTACTTTTGCAGATGCCATCAGCGGGCCGTGAATGTGTTCGCTGACCAAGGGGTGCTGAGGCACCCCTTTTGCATGGGGCTTCAGTACAGGCGTAAAAAAAATCCCTGACCAAACATGATCAGGGATTTTTTTATTGGTTGCGAGGGCCGGATTTGAACCAACGACCTTTGGGTTATGAGCCCAACGAGCTACCAGACTGCTCCACCTCGCGGTAATTTGTGCATGACCACTGTCTTTGGAGACAAGGTATCAAGTGCGAAGCCCGAATAATACCACCAGTAATAAACCCTTGGTTTTTTATTCTTTAAATAAATAAAGATATCGGCATTCCGCAGAGCATCAGGGGGCCAAGTGCGTCAAGACGGTCACGCGCCATCGGCTCAGCTGGTTGCAAGGATGCACAGTAGGTGGGCGTCGTGGCGTTGCAGCCCTGCGGGAAAGCTCGGTCATGAATGGCTCCAGACAAAGCCCCTATCCGCGGCGTCAGCCAGTTCGGAGGGTGTTATGGAATGCGCAAGAAGGCTGCACAACGGTGATGGAGCGCATCACCGCTGCCGCCAGCTCTGCGCAGCAGTAGTGAGGGCGGGGCAGGCAGGTGTGGCATCGCCTGCAAAAAAGGCTGGGCGGCTGAGCTCGATACTTTGGGAGACAACGCGGTTGCGCCCCTGTTTTTTGGCCAGATAAAGCTGCTGGTCCACCGCTTCAATGAAGTCAATGCTCTGCGTGCCTGACTGCGGCACGATGGTGCCCACGCCAATGCTCGCAGTCACACGTTGCCCATGGGGTGAGCCGGGATGCGGGATCGGGTGCTCCTTGAGCTGGCGCATGAAGCGCTCTGCCACCTGGTGCGCAATGTGCGCAGGAACCTCCGGAAGCAGCACCACAAATTCTTCGCCACCAAAGCGTGCAACCAAGTCAGATGGGCCATCCAGTGTCTGTGCCAGCATTTGCGCAATGTCGACCAGGCACTGGTCACCACGGACGTGGCCGTAGTAGTCGTTGTATTGCTTGAAAAAGTCGATGTCCAGCACCATCAAGGACAGCGGATGCTGCGTTTGCATCGCACGCTCCCAGTACTGCGCCATCGCATCGTCAAAGCGACGGCGGTTGGCAATATTGGTCAGCCCGTCCTTGTATGACATGACTTCCAGCTCTCTTTGCAGGCTCAGCAGCTTCTCTTCGGTGATCTTGCGTTCGCTGATGTCAAACATAAAGCCGATCAAGGCCTCGGTCTCACCCTGTGCATTGCGCAGGACGTGCACGGTGTCGCGCATCCAGACGTAGCGCTGATCGGCCGTGAGCGCCCGGTAGTCGGCTTCGTGGTCAACGCCCGCGATGGACAGCTCCACGCAGTGCTTGACCACTTGCTCCCGGTCTTCGGGATGAATGCGGTCTGCCCAATCTTGCACGGTGACCCAAGTGCCCACACTCCAGCCAAGCAGTGCTTCGATTTGCGGCCCCACATAGACATAGCGTTTGGTGGCCCAGTCGATCTTCCAGGGAATGGCCTTGGTCGATTCCAGCAACGTGCGGTACACGCCATCGTTGTCGTGGGGGAGATGGAGCAATTGTGTCTCTGTGAACATATGTGTCGTCCTCTGGCAGCGCGTTGTCCCAGCATGTGGGGGGCGGCTGTGCTGTGTAGGCAGGGTGTTTTCATAGACGGGAAACTGGCCTTGTCTTCACGCAGCAAAGCTGGCATCTGCATGCAGTCTTGATGCACATCACTCCGGAGTACCAGCTGGGCGCGGAGGTTGTGGTGCAGGTCAATGCATGGTGTTTTATTTGTGCTAGGCGGAGGTGGAATGTACAGGGCCAAGTCTGGTTACATTCATTAACCCGATGAGCGGGAAACGCCTGTCCGCTACCAGTAGCGTGTCACTGATGCGATCAACGGTTTTTTCTCGTTGAAACCAATGAAAAATATATAAAAATCAATGGCTTGCACTTTGCTGCAAACCTTTGTTAACTGGCTATTTGGTGTGTACTTTAAAGGTGACAGATGCACTAAAAGGACGCCGTACCGCTCATGCGTCGTTGCGATGCTGGGCACAGGTGGCATGGAGCGGCAAACCAGCATGGTGGTTGCCGTCGTCGCTGGCATGCATGGCTATGCACTGAGTGTGGATAGCCGCAGGCTTTAAACAGCGGCAGCGCATGGCGCTGGTTGTGCATGCAATAGAGCAGCCCAAAGAGGGGGCTGGCCACGACGGGCGGCTTTAAACGTCTGCGCGCAGCAGCTCAAACGCCATGCGGATGCGCTGGCCGTCACGGCCCAATTTGCGGTCGGTGGGCAAACGGCCGGCCCATGCCATGCGTGCAATCGATTGCTGCAGGACCTCACGGGCTTCGGGCTGCAATGTCTGCACCCAGGCTTGCCAGTGCTTGCGCGCTTCAGGCATGGCGTGGGCTTGCTCCAGAATCCATGCGGTGGAGTGGACGTAGCACAGGGCATCACGCACTTGGCACACGGGAAGGGGCAGGTGTGCGGTGGGGTCGTCTTCAAAGTCGATATAGCCAATGACGCCGTCGGGGCAGCGCACCAGATTGCGTGCAAAAGCCTGGCTGAGTGTGGTGCCCGCCTTGTGCACTTTGGCAATGGCTTGCAGGCCTTGCTTCCACAGCGCCAGTACGGCATTTGCTCCACGGGGGATGGCTTCTTGCAGCTCATTGCCCAGACTGGGGGTAGCTTGACCCGCAGCGCCCAGATGGCGCATGACAAAACCATCTTCATTGGTAGCCAGCACTTGCGGGGCGCGCAGCCCCCGCGCAGAAAAATCGCGCAGGCGGCGCACTTCGGTGGCCACTGCCACACGGCCACCAGGATTGGGTACGGGGCTGAGCACCGGCATTTTGAAAACTCTGGCCAGTGCTGCCAGCACGCGATAGCGCCAGCGCGGGTTGAGCGCACCAGCTCGCTTGACCCACAGGGTCTCACCTTCTTGGTCATAGCGCATGACGCTGTGCGGCTGGCTCAGTACATGGGCGCGAAGGAATGCGTCGTAATCAATCGGGGTGTTAGAAGCAGGCACAGGCAGCACGTCGGGTCAAAGCAAGCGGGCCCCAGGGACGCGGCCCTGTGGTCAATTCAGGGATTGTGCCTTGTTCATTGGCTGCGTTGCAGAGGGCTTGAGTGGCGGAGCAGAGATTTGGAAAGTCTGGGCTGTAGCACGGCCCCAGTACATTTTGAAGACGTTGTGCTGCTCGTCCAGTGGCCCCAGCAATGCCCCAGGCTCGACCCGCAAGATGGTGTTGGCCAGCTGGTGTACCTGTGAGTCATTGGTGCGGCGCACGATGTGGTGGGCGGTGATGTCGCCCGGGTGGCGCAGGCCCGCCGCTTGCACCAGCTCTTTCAGTGCGTGCATGGTGCTGCGGTGAAAGTTGGCCACGCGTGTGCCCTTGTCAGGCACGACCAGGGCTTTTTGGCGCAGCGCATCTTGCGTGGTAACGCCGGTGGGGCAGTGGCCGGTATGGCAGGTCTGTGCCTGGATGCATCCCAAGGCCATCATGAACCCACGCCCTGCGTTGCACCAGTTGGCACCCAGCGCCATCATGCGGGCAATGTCAAACGCTGTAATCACTTTGGCGGCCGCACCAATTTGCACGCGGTGGCGCAGGTTAACGCCCACCAGGGTGTTGTGCACCAGCAGCAATCCTTCTTGCAGCGGCACCCCGACGTGGTCGGTGAACTCAACGGGTGCAGCCCCCGTGCCCCCTTCGGCACCGTCCACCACGATGAAGTCGGGGGTGATGTCGGTTTCCATCATGGCTTTGACCATGGCAAACCACTCCCAGGGATGGCCCACGCACAGCTTGATGCCTACGGGCTTGCCTCCCGATAGCTGGCGCAGCTTGGTGATGAACTGGAGCATTTCGATGGGGGTGTGAAAAGCGCTGTGGCTGGAGGGGCTGATGCAGTCAACGCCAACCGGAATGCCGCGTGCAGCTGCGATTTCCGGGGTCACCTTGGCCCCCAGCAGCATGCCGCCATGTCCGGGCTTTGCGCCTTGGCTGAGCTTGAGCTCAATCATCTTGACCTGTGGGTCGGCTGCGTTGGCGGCAAAACGCTCTTCGCTGAACGTGCCATCTGGGTTGCGGCAGCCAAAGTAGCCTGAGGCCACTTGCCAGATCAAATCACCGCCGTGGACGCGGTGGTGCTGGCTGATGGACCCTTCCCCCGTATCGTGTGCAAAGCCGCCAGTACGTGCCCCCAGGTTCAGTGCCAGCACGGCATTGGCAGACAAAGCACCAAAGCTCATGGCTGAAATATTGAATACGCTGGCGTGGTAGGGACGGGTGCAGACGCCTTTGCCGCTGAGCGGCTGCTCAGGCGTTCCTCCAATCCATACGCGAAAGTCCTGGCTGTCCAGTTTGCTGGGGGCCATGGAATGGTTGATCCATTCGTAGCCTGGAATGGAGACATCCAGCAGCGTGCCAAAAGGGCGGCTGTCAGGCTCGCCCTTGCTGCGCTGGTACACCAGGGAGCGCTGTGCACGCGAAAAGGGCAAGGCCTCGTGATCGCCTTCGATGAAGTACTGGCGCATTTCGGGGCGGATAAATTCCAGCAAGAAACGCATGTGCCCGATGACCGGGTAATTGCGCAAGATGGCATGCCGCTTCTGGCGCAGATCCGCAAAGCCAATCACGGTCAGCGCCGTTGCAATCACCGGCACCAGCCACCACCAGTGGCCCCAGGCCAGCGCGGCGATCAAGCCCAGCACACTGCTGGCCATGCACAGCGCCAGTACGGTGTAACGAACGGGAAACAGACCCCGTGAACGATAAGGTCCATGCAGCATGCAGACAACTCCTGTGTAACAGGCACGGGCTTGGCCTGCGGGCTACACTGCCCGCTATCGGCCACACATGCGTTGCGCATGCAGTCCCGCCCCCTTTGCATTGATTGTGCGAATGACAGCGCCATCACCATGCAGGAGACCGCCGAATTCGCACATGGGCTTGTGCCCGCCAACCACCTGAATATAGATACACCATGGAAAACAACCAAACTGACGCCCCAGAAGTCGAAGCTGCGCTGAGCACGGAAATGCTCGAAGAGCTGGACAACATGCTGGAAGAAATGCGCGAACGCGCAGAAGAAATCCCGCAGTGGGAGTTCTGCGACGGCTTTCTGACGGCCGTCATCTGCACACGCCGCGACATTGCGGCCGCCGAATGGCTGCCCATGCTGCTGGGCGACGGCGAAACGCTGGAAGTGGCGCAAGGCCAGCCATTGCCCAAGATTGAAGCGTTCAAAGATGCGGCCCAGCAAGCGCGTTTTCTGGAGCTGGCGCAGCTGCGCATGGACGAAGTACGCGGCCAGCTGGATACTGAAATCAAGTCGCTGGAAGACCAGGCCGCTTTCCAGCCTGAAGTGATGGACACCCGTGGCGCACTGCTGATGCTGCCCGAGGCCGAACGCGCCGAGCTGGAAGACGAAGAGATTCCTTCGCTGGGCCAGGTCTGGGCGCTGGGCTTCATGTTTGTGGTGGAAAACTGGGCCGAGGAGTGGGCTGCACCGCGCGACAAGGAAGCTGCACAGTGGCTGGATGCGGCCATGGAGTTTCTGGTCAACCTGACAGAAGACGACGACGGCGAAGCCACTTTGAACCTGTACGACGAAACCGGCCCCGCATCGACCAGTCAAGAGCGTCTGGACGCGTTTGGTGAAACCGTATGGGCCGTGTATGACCTGCGCCAGCTGTGGCGCAGCATGGGCCCCCGCGTGGAGTCCATCGTCAAGGGTGAGCAGCCCGGCCGCAACGATGCCTGCACCTGTGGCAGCGGCAAGAAATTCAAGAAGTGCTGCGGCGCTTGATGCATTGACCGAATGCCCGTATTTTTGAGGGCGTGAGGCCTTCTTAAAAATAGGAGCTTCTATCGCTTGCACTGTATAGTTTTCAGATATCTTTCTATCTGAAAACAAGGTGTAGTAAGCGATAGAAGCTCCTTTTTTATTTCTGTGCGGTGCGCCAGCCAGGCCCTACCATCACGCTCCAGTACGTTTTCTCTGCGTTGTATGTCCTTGCCTTTGATAGCCCGCCTGCGCGCGGAATGGGCGCCCAGCATTCCGCGTGAATTGCTGGCCGGTGCCGTTGCCACGTTTGCATTGATTCCTGAGGTGATTGCCTTCTCGTTTGTAGCGGGGGTGGATCCGTCGGTGGGCCTGTTCGCCTCGTTTGTCATCAGCATCGTGATTGCCTTTTTTGGTGGACGCCCGGCCATGGTGTCAGCGGCGGCGGGCTCGGTTGCGCTGGTGGCGGCGCCCTTGGTGGCTTCACACGGCATTCAGTACCTGTTTGCTGCGGGCTTGCTGGCGGGGGCCATGCAGATCGTGTTTGGGCTGTGCAAGATGGGCGTGCTGATGCGCTTTGTCTCCAGCTCCGTGCGCACGGGGTTTGTGAACGCGCTGGCCATCTTGATCTTTGCCGCGCAATTGCCGCACCTGCACAACGCCAACGTGCCCACCTGGGCCATGCTGGCGCTGGGCTTGCTCATCATTTATGGCTTGCCCTGGCTGGGGCAGCTTTTGCAAGTGAAGGCGCTCACAGCCATTCCCTCCCCGCTGATCTGTGTAGTGGTGCTCACGCTGCTGGCCTCTGCGCTGGGCTTGCCTGTGGCGACGGTGGCCGATCTGGGCAAGCTGCCCGATGCCCTGCCGCTGTTTGGCCTGCCGCAGGTGCCCGCCAGCTGGGACACGCTGCGCATCATCGTGCTGCCTGCCCTGGCGATTGCCATGGTGGGTTTGCTGGAGTCGGTGCTGACTGCTGCCGTGGTGGATGAAATGACCAACACCCCCAGCGACAAGAACCGCGAGTGCACGGGCCTGGGCATGGCCAATATGGCCTCCAGCGTGTTCGGTGGCATTGCAGGCTGCGGCATGATTGGGCAGGCTGTGGGCAATGTGAAATACGGCGGTCGCGGTCGCTTGTCTACGCTGTTTGCAGGGGTGTTTCTGCTGATCTTGATGGTGGTGCTCAAGCCCTGGGTGTCGCAGGTGCCGGTGATGGCGCTGGTGGCCATCATGGTGATGGTGTCGGCCTCTACCTTTGACTGGAAATCGCTACGCAACATGGTGCGCTACCCGCGCCTGTCCAGCGGGGTGATGCTGGTCACCGTCGTCATCACGATTGCCACGCATAACCTGGCCGCAGGCGTGATTGCGGGGGTGCTGCTGTCGGGCGTGTTCTTTGCCGTCAAGGTGTCCAACATGCTGCAGGTCACCTATGAAGAGGACGCAGCAACGGGTTTGCGCACATGGCGCATCAGCGGGCAGGTATTTTTTGCTTCTGCCGACGCTCTGGTCGAGCGCTTTGATGTGCGGGCGGTGGCCGGCCAGCCCGTGCGCATTGATGTCAGCGGGGCGCACTTTTGGGACATTACGGCCATTGGCGCGCTGGACAAAGTGGTCGAACGTCTGGAGCAGCACGGCTGCACCGTGGAGCTGACTGGCATGGACGCTCAGAGCCAGCGTCTGGTGCAGCGCATGAAGACGTGATGGCCACGGCTGTAACTGCATAGCTCTACAACTCCACAGCCGCAGGCTTGTAGCCCCACCACTCCATAAAAAAAGCCCGTTGATGCGGGCTTTTTTTATGGGGAACGTGTGACCAGTCAGCTCAGCACATCTTCCGAAAATATCTGCCAGCGGCCTGCGTTCTTGCGCCAGTACTGGCGTACGGTGGGGCTGCTGTTGCCCTTGGCGATATGCAGGTTGACGATGCGAATCTCACCGGCATCTTCTTGCCAGTTGTAGACCGACATTTCATCCACAGCCAGCTTGGACAGCGGGCCAACGGCAGACAGGCGGCTGCGGCGTTTTTCCAGAAGATCGGCGCCGCCCGCCATTTCAGCGCTGTAAAGGCTGTTAAGGCGCTGGGTATCGCCTTGGCGCCAGGCTGTTTGCCAGTGCTCAATTTCCAGCATGAAGCTGTCTTTCTTGCGCTGCTGTATGGTCCATTGCGGCGTGACCCAGTTGAGCTTGTCGGCAATCAAGACCGGAGTGCGGCGGTCAATCGATGCCATCAAAAACGCAATGTCCGGGTTGGAGAGCACCACACAGCCATCGCTGGCTTGGGGCACACGGGCAAACTGGTCAGACGGTACGCCATGCAGCCAGATGCCGCTGCCAGTGCGGCCCTGAACGCGATCCCAGTCATTGGGGTAGTTCACGGTCAGTGCGCCTTTGCCGTACAGCTCAGGCAGACGTTCTCCAGGAATCTGGCGGCCCACAAAATAGACCCCCAAGGGCGTGCGCTGATCGCCTTCGGCGCGCTTGTCCACGCCGTTGCGTCCTACCGTTACGTAGAAGTTGCCCAGCAGCGTCATCCCCTGCGGGCCGTTGGCAAACACGTACAGGCGCGAGCGGCTGGCATCCACGGCAATGGCATGGCGCACGTTCGGGCCGAGATGCAGAAAATTGCTCGGAATCATGCCCGGAGGGGGCAGGTCCATCGAGGCTTGACGGCGGCGTTGCAGCTCGTTCTTGAGGCCTTGGTAAAACTCAGATGGTGCAATGCTTTGGTCGGCCACGCCCATGTTGCGCTTGCTGGGGCTGGCTTGAGATTGCGCAAGCTGCTCACCCATGGGGGCGGCACCTGTGCGCAAACGCAGCAAATCGGCATACAGCAGTTGTGCGGCCCGAAAGTTGGGTACTTCCTCGGTCAGCTCTGTCACGGCACGAAACGCCTCGTTGATCTCACGGCGCTCAATCTGCGCCAGGATTTCAACCAGACGTTTTTCTGCACGCGCCAGTTCCTGGCTGGAATGGGTATTGGCCGATGCCACCCCGCCCCAGCTCAGGCAACTGGTCACAACAGCAAGACCCAAGAGTGTGTGCAGCCGGTGGCTGCGCAGCCACGCTGAAAAATGGTTCAGATTGCAGGGCATTAGCGGCCAGTTTCTTCTCGGGTGATGCGCCACTTGTCGCCTTCGCGCTGCAGACGGAGGGTTTTACGTGTGGTTGCTTTGTAGCCGCCGGATGCGTAGTACTGGCGGAAGCTGGCCGTGGCCCGCTCACCTTGCACCGAAGTCTTGAGGTCATTGACCGTCACAGTGATGGCGGGCTTGCCAACAATGCGCTCTTTGCGTTCGATCTTCCAGGCCGCCAAAGTAGAACCCTGGGGCTCAAAGCGACTGCTGTAGGCGTTGTAGTACGCCTGCATGTTTTGCTGTTCCCAGGCGTTGGCCCATGCCAAGACAGACTTTTCAACGGCCGCAATCGCCTGGCTGTCTGCTGCGTCTTTGGTGGCCGCTGGACGGGCCGCGACGGCCGCAGTTGCCTTGGTGGTTTGAACTTCAGGTGCAGCTGGAGCCGCAGCCGATGCAGAAGCTGCCGGAGCTGGAGTCGATACAGGCGCTGGAGCCGATGCAGGCGTTGGAGCCGATGCAGGCGTTGGAGCCGATGCAGGCGTTGGAGCCGATGCAGGAGCTGGAACGGGTGCTGGCGCTGGCACCGACGCAGCAGCTGGGGCTGTAGCCGGTGCCGATGCAGGCGCTGCCGTGGCAGCCGCTATCACGACGGGCGCGCCCTGTCCGGGGAAAATTTGCTTGATCAGTGCCAGCTTGGGCTGAATGGCCTTGCGATTGTTGTCCAGCTGCAAGGCTTTGGCGTAGGCGTCACTGGCCATGCGCGCGTACAAGTCACCCAGGTTTTCATGGGCCGTCGCGTAGCTGGGATTGGTGCGAATCGCCTGCTCCAGCACTTGGGTGGCTTTGCGTTCTTCGCCTTTGGCTGCGTACAGCACCGCAAGGTTGTTGTAGGGCTCTGGCAGTCCCGGGTACTCCTGCGTAAGCGCCGTGAAAATTTGAATGGCCTGGTCAAACTTTTGCTGCTCAGCCGCGATCACGCCCTGCAAAAAGCGCATTTGCACGTCGTTGCTGTTTTTCTTGAGGTGGCTTTGAACGCGTTGCGCAGCTTCGTTGACCTTGCCACGCTCGAGCAACTGGTTGACCTCGGCCACAGCCGTTTGTGACGCCTGCACCAAGCCACTGCCAAATGCTGTAGCACAGATCAGCCCTGCAGTTGTTACAGGTCGTAGCCAACGACTGAACGCGTGAGGCTTGCTGAGCAAGGAAAGCACTGAGGCCAGGAACATAGATGCACTTTCAACGACTAGGAAATTTGATTCTTCGCTTTTTCATCTGTAAGCCAGTTGCTTACAAAGTGCGAATTTTATGGGCAATTGTGAATGTTGCCGTTGGAGGGGCGATGCGGTCCACATGAGTTGGCGCAGTGAGTGTGTCCAAATGTGTGACTTTGTGCACATGCTGGGGACGTTGCTCAGGCCTTGAAAGTGGCGCTTGGAAACAGGCTGGATAGGGCTGAGCAGCCTGAATTTACCGCTGGTTTTTCAGGTCACTGTTGCACAAAGGCCTTTGTCGTAGGTGATTGCTTCAAACGCTGAAAGTGTTTTTCCGGCAAGGGGTGTCAGAAAATTTCTTTAAATCATTAGGCAATATCAATCAAAAATGGCTTGTTGATTTGTGACTGTCGCTGAAACTGTTGTAACCAATTGATTTTATTGTGCTTCATGTTTGTTGGCCCGTAACTTTCTATTGGCTGCGTTGCTTTAATAGCTTTGAACAACTTCCGCAGCGAAAAGTGTTTTCTTAGTATTTAGTCACCAAGTGTTTCATTAATTTTTTTCAGGAGACTGCAATGAGACTGAATTTTTCAAATTTTTTGCGCGATGAAGAAGGTGCAACAGCCATTGAATATGGGTTGATTGCAGCCCTGATTGCCGTGGTTGCCATGGTTGCCATGGGCAATGTGGGCACCAGTCTGGAAAAAATATTTAGTTCAATCGCTACCAAGCTTGGGTTTACTGCTCCTAGCGGTGGTGGTGGGACCGGTGGTTCTTGATGGTGGGTGTCGTATTGCTTCTCCTTCTTTGCCATATTGCATTTCTGGATGTGGCAAAGAGGAGAATTCTTAATTTCTCTGTAGCTAGTGTTTTTGTTCTGGGTGGTTTGAATCTGATATTCAAAGACGTGAGCTGGATGGTGGCGGACTGGCGAGTAGCGGCTTTCTCTTGCTTGGTTGTTTTTGGTTTCTTTTTCTTGTTCTACGCCTTCGGAATCATGGGCGGCGGAGACGTCAAGCTGGCTGCAGCACTGGCCTTTTGTCTGGGGCTGGAACAGTTCTTTTGGATATGGGTGGTGAGCGTTGTCTTTGCCGTTGCGTACGGGCTTGTGTGGAAATTGCTCATAACAATTGAATTGACGTATGGGCGGGTTCCATTCAGTTTTTCGAAGCACGGCGTGCATCGATTTGTTCCTTACGGTGCCTTGCTGTGTGTTTCAGTTTTTATTGTGATTTATAGCGGTGCTTGATATGAGGAAAAATCACAAGAAAAAATACGGACGTCATTCGAGCAGTGGAGTTTCTGCTGTCGAATTCGCTTTGATTTTTCCTGTGCTTTTTTTAATGCTGTATGGCCTTTTGACCTATTCAATTATTTTTGCCATTCAACATTCTTTATCTTTGGCTGCAGCAGAAGGCGGGCGTGCTGCAGTGCGTTTTTCACAAACTCAGGATGTGCTGGCCACAAGAATCAATGCGGCTTGTGAAGCTGCAAAAAATTCATTGCTATGGCTGGAACAAATAGGGGTGGCCAACAACTGCACTTCAGGTTCAGGCAATAGCGTTCGTATTGATGTTCTTGAAAAAAATTGCCCCGCAGGGGCAGTCAATGCCAATCGGCATTGCCTTGAGATTTCCGTGTCATACGCCTATCGCACGCACCCGGTCATTCCCGTCTTGTTGCCGGTTCCCGCCAATCTGACGGGCCAGTCCTTTACACAGATTGCACTGGCGTATTGACATAAAAAACCAGGAGTGGCCATGAGTAGGTTGACTAAATTTGCAGCGATTGCCTTGTTGCTCGCAGGTGCCTTGCTCGCCGTTATGGCTTTGCTCAATACGCAGCAAAGCAGCCAGTCAGAGGCGTTGCCCGCGCCTCAGGCTGCATTGCCCCAGGTTGCGGTCGTCGTGACAGCCCGAGATGTGCCCGCGGGGCAGGTTTTAACGGCGGCTGATGTCTCGGTGCAGAACATGGCGCAAATGCCTGCGAACGGTTTTGGCAATGCGTCCATGGTGGTGGGGCGCAGCACTTCTGTAGAGCTTGCTCAGGGCACTCCGGTGGCAGCACACAGTTTGCTGGATGGTCTGGCCGGAATGCTGATGGTGGGCGAGCGGGCAGTGTCCATCAAAGTGGATGAGGCATCTGCCGTTGGGCACAAGCTGCAGCCCGGAGACTGGGTCGACGTTTTTGCGGTGTTCCGCCGCGATAGCCAGGAGGTAGACACAACCCAGGCCCGCATGTTGCTGCCGCGTAAAAAGGTACTGGCTTACGGTGCGCAGTTGCAAACACTCCCCCTGGGCGATGGAAAGAAGAAAGAAGAGGCGAAGTCTGCAGACCGGCAGAACCCGCCGGTGGCGCGCACCGCTGTGATTGCGGTCCCCGTGGAGGAAGTCAACCGCCTGTTGCTGGCAGAGCAGCAGGGGCAGGTGTTGCTGGCGTTGCGCAGTCCGCTCGATCAACACGAGCCTTCGTCTGACAAATTGAAACACATTGCCGGACTTGGCGTGGTGGCGCCATTGCATCAGGATGTAAGCAAGGAGTCGGCAGCGCTGGATGCCAGCCTGACTGCTTTGACGATGGCGGATTTGGCCAAGGACACCGCGGCCAAAGCCACGCTCTCGGTCAAGCAAGCTCAGCCAGCCAGCGTGAGGCGAACCCATGTACGAGCTGCGCCGGGTGGTGCCAATGTGGAAGTGATTAAAGGTGTACGCAAAGAGACTTTGAAGTATTGAGAACCGCTGATCCGTGTGCGCCAAAAGGAATGCTGATGAATCAAAAGAACTGGGAGACGTACCTGCTGATGCCGATGCTGCTGTGGTCTTTGAGCAGCAGCACCCATGCACAGGTGATGCAGGAGCGCGAGGTGGTGATGGGCGTGCAGCAGCACCTGGACTTTCCACAGGGCATTCAGCGCATTGCCATTGCTGACGATGCGGTGGTGAATGTGGCGGTAGAGCGCGCGCAGGGGGCCGGGAACCCCGCCAGGCTGTTGCTCACACCGCTGAAGCCGGGTACGACTTCATTGATGGTGTGGGGGATCAAAGAAGACAAGCCACGCTCATGGCTGCTCAACGTCAGCCCCTCTGTGCAAATGCGTCGCAGCAAGTATGAAGAGCTGACGGAGATGGCGCTTCGGGAGGCGGCGCTCAAACCGGCTGCGGGTGCCGCCGGTGCCGCAATCAATGCCAGCGAAGTGGTGCACAAGAGCAATGTGGTGCAGGTGGACGTGAAGGTGGTGGAGCTCAATAAAAACCGCCTGCAGCAAGCGGGGCTTAATATTTTCAGCACCGCAGCGAACAGCCAGGGTTTTAGTTTCGGGCTGCTTTCGCCAGGCGTTGCGGGCAATCCTAATTTTGCCGGTGGTGCTTTGCAGGGCATCACAGCCTCACCTTTTTCGCAGGCTTTTGGGCTGTTGATGAATTTTGGCAAGGCCAATATCGGCGTGAATCTGGGGATGCTGGAGGGCAGCGGCATGGCGCGCGTACTGGCTGAACCATCTCTGCTGGCGATCTCCGGTCAAAGTGCCAACTTTTTGGCGGGCGGAGAAGTGCCAATTCCTGTGGCACAGGGCAATGGTGCCATCAATATTGAATACAAATCGTATGGCGTGGGGTTAACGGTTTCTCCCACCGTGCTGGATAACCAGCGGATTGTCTTGAAGGTGGCCCCTGAGTCGAGCGAGCTCGATTATGCAAATGCTGTCACGTTGCAAAGCGTCTCGGTTCCAGCGCTGACGGTGCGCAAAGCTGACACAACAGTCGAGCTGGGCGATGGTGAGAGCTTTGTGATTGGCGGACTGGTCAGCCAAAGCACGAACAGCAGCATCAATCGAGTGCCTTTCCTCAGCGAAATTCCGATCTTGGGGATGATGTTCAAACGCCAGGAGTTTTCGCGCAAAGAGCGAGAACTGGTGATCGTGGTGACACCGCGTTTGGTAAGGCCCATCGCTGCCAACACGTCTTTGGCTGCACACATGCCAGGTGCGGCACAGGCTCAGCAAGCCACTTCCAACTTTTGGTCAAAGTATCTGGGCCCCACAGGCGGCAGTGACCAAGTTCCTGGTTTTTCACAGTAGGCGCAATGGCTATGGGCGCATCTCTTCCATCTAGCAGCGTGCTCACCAGTGGCACGCCCCCTCCGGTTGCGCGCCGTGTCTTGGTCGCGTCGCAGGACCCTTCGGATGCGCAGTGGCTGCAGATGCGGCTGGGGCAGGCACTGCAGATTGAGCACTGCCTGGTCAGTGTTGAAGCCGTTGTGGAGGTGATGGCGCAATCCGTGTCTGCGGTGGTCGTGATGTTTGATGCGCGCTCAGATTTAACGCAGCCTTCGCAAGTGGTGCAGTGGCTGCGCAAATACAAAACAGAGGTCTCGGTGCTGGGTATGGGCTATGCCAACAGTGCGGCTGTACCCCTGGCCGCCTTGCGCGCGGGAGTGAAAGACTTTCTGGACATCAGTGCCACCGACGTGGAAGACATCCGCAAGCCTGTGTGGGAGGCTTGCATGCGCGGCAACGTGGAGCGTGCAGACGTCTCTCGTGGCAAGGTGCTGGCCTTGGTTGGCGCACGCGCGGGCATGGGTGTGACCACTTTGGCCGTCCATCTGTCTGCAGCGTTGGCAGCTTTGCACGATGCAGCCCCAGCCACTCCAGGCTATGAGGCCGCTTCTGAAGACCTGGGGATTGGGCTGCTTGATCTGGGCTTTCCACTGCGTGATGGGCAGATGCTGCTAGGCCTCAATGGCCGCTTTCACATGGTGGATGCCGTGCAAGGGGTCAATCGCCTGGACAAGGCCATGCTCGAGGCCACCTTGCCGCGCCACATCAGTGGCACTACGGTGCTTTCCTGGCCAGCGCAATCGCACGTTCTGCGCGAGGTCTCGCCGTTATCTACGTCTTCGATCATCCAGCGGATGCGGGGCTTCTTTGCCTGGCAAGTGGTGGATGTGGGTGGCTTTCCGTCGCCAGACATTGTGCAAGAAGTGGTGCAGGCGGCAGACCATGTGTGGGTGGTTTGCGATCAGTCTGTCGGCGGCATTGTGTCGCTGTCAGAGCTGCTCAAGAACCTGCGCTCCAACGCCGCAGTCAAGAGCATTGATGGACTGGTGGTGAACCGCGTCTACAAGACCCAGGGGCTGCCTCCCGCAGATATAGCCAAACGCTTGGCGTTGCCCTTGCTGCATGTTTTGCCGCATCGTGAAGAAGCCCTGCTCAAATCCAGCAGTTCAGGCCTGCTGCTGTCCGAGAGCGTTCCCTCGGACCCCTATGTGCAAGACATCAAAAAGATGGCGGTGAGCCTGGTTGAAGCGAATGCCTCATCGCACCGGGCTGACGGGAACTCTGCGCAGATGAAGTCAGGCAAGGGTTGGCTGAGCTGGGTGTCAGGCAAAGGGGGCACCGCATGATTCACTTGACGTTCCAGGAGTGTTCACCCGGGTTTGAAGGCTCACGTGAGTACCTCTCCATCAAAGCCAAAGCGCATGAATATTTACTGTCCCGTGTTGAAGATGTGGGGATGGAGTTTTCGCAATGGGGAGAGCAGCGGGTCAAAAATTTTGTAGACAGTGAAGTTGATCGATTTGTGCAGCAGCAGCGCGTGCCCATCAACTCGCACGAGGCGCAGCACATTGCACAAGAGCTGTTCAAAGAGATCAATGGACTGGGGCCACTGGATGACTTGATGGGCGATCAATCGGTGGAAGACATCTTGATCAACGGGCACAGGCAGGTTTTTGTGTCTCGCAACGGAGTGATGCAGTCGCAAGTGCTGCATTTTGCCGATGATGCGCATTTGCTGCGCATCATTCAGCGCGTCATCGCCCCATTGGGGCGGCGTCTGGATGAGTCCACGCCCATGGTGGATGCTCGCTTGCCCGGTGGCGGGCGATTGAATGCGGTCATTGCGCCATTGGCTCTGGATGGCCCTCTGGTATCTATCCGCAAGTTCCGCAAAGATCCTTATGGCATGGCCGATCTGGTACGCCTGGGTTCGCTGAGCGAGGACATGGCGCAACTGCTCGAGCATGCGGTGCGCAACCGCTGCAATGTACTGATCAGCGGTGGCACCAGCTCAGGCAAGACATCGATGCTCAATGCATTGGCAAGCTACGTACCGGCCACGGAGCGCGTTGTCACCATCGAGGACACGGCGGAGCTGAGCCTGAAACACCCCCACGTTGCACGCATGGAAAGTCGTCCTTCTGGGCTGGATGGACACGGTGAAATCAATACCAGAGACCTGATGCGCAACAGCTTGCGCATGCGCCCCGACCGCATCATTGTCGGTGAGGTGCGCGGGGCTGAAGTGATGGAAATGCTGCAGGCCATGAACACCGGGCACGATGGCTCCATGGCGACAGTCCATGCCAGCTCCCCCAGGGAGTGCCTGTACAGATTGGAAATGCTGGCTGGTTTTGCCGGCTTTGCCGGCAGTGAGCTGAGCCTGCGCAGACAGATCGCTTCTGCGTTGAATTTCATTGTGCAAATTGGCCGTCTCCCGAATGGCAAGCGCCGTGTGGTTTCCATTACGGAGGTGTCGGGGGTCAATGACAACGTGATTGCTTTGCAGGAGCTTTTCAAACACGACTACACCGAGCAAGCTGATGGTGAGTTGGTGGAGCACTGGACGGGCGCAGGCCTGCTTCCGCAAACGCCTAAGCTGGCTAAATTGCGGCAAGAGATGGCGAATAAAAATTCGAGCCAGTCGCATGGCGGGTGGCTGCTATGAGTAACCTTGCCTGGATCAGCATGGCGTGTTTGCTGCTGGCGGCAGGCATCGGCCTGTTCGGCTATGCACAGCACAAGCAAAACGTGCAGCTGATTTCTCAGCGCGTGCAGCGTGTTCTGGATGCAGAGCCTACGATGGTGCTGCCTGCGGCGCTGGACAAAGAGCAGCAGCAAAAGCGGCATGAATGGCTGCAGTTTGTGCCGCCCTGGGTGCAGCAGGCATTTTCTCCACGGCAGTGGGTGCTGATTGCCCTGACAACATTGTGTGCGACAGGTTTGGTGGCATGGATGGCCAGCCTCGGCATCGCTGCAATTGTGCCGCTGCTGGTACTGGGCATTGCCTTGTTTGCTGCCTGGCTGCGCTGGCAGCGTTTGCGTGCACGCGTGGTGCAGCAATTGCCGTATTTCATTGATGGCATGGTGCGCATGGTGGTGCTGGGGCATGCCACACAGTCGGCCTTTGTCATGGCCACTGCAGCTGCCAAGGAGCCGCTGGCCTGCATCGTGGTCAAGGCCGCAGCTTTTACCAAGGCTGGCATGCCGATTGACCAGGCCCTGCAGGCGGCCACCCGAGAGCTGAAATTGAATGAATTCAATCTTTTGGCAGCCATCTTGCAAGTGGGTGGACGGTTTGGCGGGCGAGTAGATCATCTGCTCGAGCGTGTTGCACACCTGATGCGTGACCGGGAGCAGGCTGACCGTGAGCTGAAAGCGCTGTCAGCAGAGGTGCGCGTTTCTGCCTGGGTATTGAGCCTGCTGCCAGTAGTGGTGGGCGGCGTGATCATTGTGCTCAACGCCAGCTATTTTATGAAGATGTGGGATGACCCCTCAGGCAAGTGGCTGGCCTTGGTCAGTCTGGGCCTGCAAGTGCTGGGGTCGGTGGTTTTATATCGTTTAGCCAACCTGGACGACTGATCAAGGAGCCACACGCATGACGATGAACGCGCAATGGATGGGTGTCCTGGGGCTCGTATTGGTTGCAGCAGGGGCGCTGTTGCTGCTGTCTCATTATGGAAAACGCGGCGGGCAGCGCAGGCATATGGACGCCTTGCTGGATAGCCAGAAAGCGTTGGCTGAAAGTGGCTTGCAGCCTGAGCGGTCTGGTCACTGGCTGGAGCGTCTGGTGCAAGAGCCTGCCGCCTGGCTGGATACGCGCTGGGGCAGGCAGTGGGTGGCACAGGAAGACCGGGCCTTGCTGGTGCAGTGTGGCTATCAGAGCAGCCTCAGCCGCGCTTACTTTTTGCTGGCACGTATTGCCTGCTCTCTGGTTTTTCCCATGGTGGCCATGCTATTTGTGCCCGTCTTTGAAGATCAGGGCCACAGGCTTTTGGCATTGTTTGCTGCCGCTGTTCTTGGCTTTCTGGTCCCGAAGTGGTTTTTGAGAAGCCGAGCCGCCAGGCGCTGCAGGCAGGCAACCAAAGAGTTGCCCGTATTGGTGGATTTGCTGGGCTTGCTGCAGGGCGCGGGGCTGGGGATAGACCAAAGCCTGCACTTGATTGCCAAAGATTTTCGCTCCGTCATGCCCGTGTTGACGGGTGAGCTGGACATGGCCAATCGTTTGCATGCCAGCGGTCGATCGCGTGAGCAAGCTCTGATCCGTATGTCTGAGATGTTTCAAAGCGATGCGTTGACGGATCTTGCTGCGCTGATTGTCCAGATTGACAAGCACGGGGGTGCGGTGCAAGAGCCTTTGCGTCAGTTTGGAGAGCGTTTGCGTGAGCAGCGGCGCATGCGCATGAAGGAAGACATAGGAAAAATCACGGTCAAGATGACCGTCGTGATGGTGCTGACGCTTTTGCCTTCGCTGCTGATCATTACAGCTGGCCCGGGTTTCCTTTCGGTAGTTCGCGCATTGGGGGGTGTGAAATGACAAACCTGTTATCCAAGTTGTTGGCTGCGCTGGGCTTGATGGGCACTGTGCTGTCCATGTCTGCGTGCTCTACCACTGCTGTAGGGGCGAGTGCCATCGGGGCAGTGGCCGAGGCGGTCGCTGGCAACTCCTACTCCAAAGAGTCGCGGCGGCGCGCTGAGATGCAGTCTGACTTGCAGTCCTACGAAGAGGCGCAAACACCGCAGCATGTTGAAAATGAAGCCGCGTATCTGAACGTGGTTGAGCAGATGCAAAAACAGGGGCTGTGGTTTGCATCTCTGGCGCACATCGATGCACTGGAGACACGCTGGGCTGTCTCAGAAAGAAGCCGTTTGCTGCGGGCAGATGCATTGCGCCAGACGGGGCAAAAAGAGCCCAGTTCGGTGCTTTATCGCCAGCTTTTGCGCAGCCCCAGTGCTGCACGGGCTTTGCATGGGCTGGGGCTGATTGCGGCAGCAGACGGGCAGTTTGAGGCTGCGGTATCGCAAATGCAGGCTGCGCAAAAAATCGCACCTACCGATGCGCTCTTGCTCAACGATCTGGGCTACGCACTGCTGCATACCGGGCGGGGTGTTGATGCGGGCATGCCGCTCAAGCAAGCTGCGCAGCTGCTGCCACAAAACACCCGCATACAAAGTAATTTGGCAGTGTATCTGGCACTGTTTGGCAGCACCTCTGAAGCACTGGCGTGGATGAATCAATCGGGCATGGGGGCAGAGCAGCGCATGCGTGTTCTGGAACAGGCACGCACGTTGAGTGCGCCCGCTGAGGGGGCGGCCAGCAGCCGGCCCATTCAAGTGCTGGGCGCTGCACCGCAGGCGGCGGTGGTAGAGGTGGGGCGCAGCCCCCTGATTTTTGAAAAACAGCTGGCGTCAACGGCTGCAGCCTTGTAATGGCACCGCATGGCATGCGGCCAAGATTCACACCAGTTTGATTGCTAGAGCCAGGAGTTGTGATGTCACCAAATAATCGACTGAAACAGCGTGAGCCAATGCCTGCATTGCGCCAATGCTTGATGGCCTGCTTCTGTGCATGGATGGCAACGGGCACTTATGCGCAAGATGCCAAAAACCAGGAAGCGCCCAAAGTGCAGCCGCAGGCGGTGTGGTTGCCGCAGCCCAAAGTGGGGGAGGCCACGCAGAAGCTGCTGGAGTTGCAAGGACGCGGGACCCTTGCCTCTGACAGGCAATACCCCATGCCCGTCGCTGTGGCAGAAAGGGTATACAAGCGCTATGTAGATAGCTTCGCGCATCCAATTCCAGAGAGATTGGACTCGACGCTGGAAGCGCAGAAATAAGGCCTGTGCATGCCGGCGTACCACCACCACCACCGCAAGCAGCAGCAGGGTGTCACCCTGGTCATGGTGGCGCTGTGGATGGGCATTGCTCTGGCGGCACTGATGGTGCTTGATATTGGTAATTTGTTCTGGCAAAAGCGTGAGCTTCAAAAAATTGCAGACCTCAGTGCGTTGGCCGGCTCGACCCAGCCGTTGAACGCAGCCTGCACCTCCACGGCGCCCTCCAACGCCAAGCAAATTGCTGATGCCAATGGCCTGCGAGCAGGCGATGTGTTTGAGGCGAAATATGGCCGCTGGGCACCCGGTGCAGGCGTTTCTCTTGAGCAATTTTTTGCTGCAGCCGATGTCTCGAAAAGCAATGCCTGCCATGTGGAAGTTCAGCGCAATGTTTCTTATTTTTTTATTTTCTCTGCCAGCGGAAACAACAGCCGCTGGATTGGTGCCAAAGCGACGGCGCTGGTATCTGGCGAACCGGTGGCAACCGTGCTGGTTCGAAGCACGCTCGCTTCGCTGAACGCAGGCATGCTCAATACGCTTTTGAGCGCTGTGCTGGGCACTCAGGTCAATCTGACGGCTGCCAGCTGGCAAGGCATTGCCAAACTGAATGTGAATTTGCTGAAGGTCTTTGATACTCTGCTGGACGTGAATGCCAACGTCGGTGACTACGAAGCACTGCTTGATACCCAGGTGAAGCTGGCTGATCTTCTCAAAGCCATGATTTCAGCCGTCGAGCCGGGCAAGTTCGTGGCTGCTGACGTGGCTGCCTTGCAGCAGCTTTCCCTCTTGAACCTGGGCAACGTGCAAGTGCGTCTGGGTGATTTGATCAAACTGGAGAATGCCAACCCCGCTGCGGCGCTGAATCTGGGTGTGAATGCCCTGGAGCTGATTCAGGGCGCATTGCAGGTGGCGACCAAAGATAACGCATTGAATTTGAATCTGGGCATTCCTGGACTGGTGACCGTCAAGCTCAAGGTGATAGAGCCTGCGCAGCTGGCCATCATTGGCAACCCGCTGGACGACAGCATCACCATTGAGGCACGCACCGCACAAGTGCGTTTGTGGGTGGCACTCAGCACCTCTGCCAACCTTTTGTCTTCCGTTCTTGATATGGTTTTCGGCTTGATTGAGGATCTGCTAAAGCTTGTTCTTGGGTTGTTGAGCAGCACGAGGATTGAACCTGAGTTTCTAAACTTGAATCCTTTGAGGCTGGATGTCTTGCTAGATGCGGCCAGAGGTTATGTGCGGATTGAGAATGTCGATTGCACCAGCGCTGTGCACAGTATGGATTTGACGGTGGAAAAAGCGACAGTCGATGTGTATGTGGGCCAGCTCACGGGTACAACGCCTGTTCTGCGTGAGCAACAAGCTTTTGGCGCAGGCATTCCCCAGGTTCAGCCAGTGTCTATCATTGATATTGGTAGCAGCAAGTGCAATTTGCTGGGGTTACTTTGCGGCTCACGCGTTGCAGGAACTCACGGGAATATCCTGTTGGGCGGGCATTTGAAAGTGCTTTCTGAGCAGCAGAACGTGCGCTTTAGCGGCGACGAAATCAACAAGTTTGAAGTGGTCGATGACGCGGCAGGTCAACGCATCTATCACACGGTCTTGCCCAAAAATATCAGCAGCATTTCAGGGCTGCTCAAGGGTGCCAATCTGATTGAAGTGAACATCGGCGCCAGTGTGACGGGTGCACAAAAACTCTCTCTGGTGAATGCGTTGCTCCAGAACGTGTTGACACCTGTTTTGTCGATTCTGGACCCTCTTGCACCACTGCTGGACGGGCTGTTGCGTGCGCTGGGCATTCAGGTCAATGAGATGGAAGTGGCGCCCTATCTGCAGTGCGGCGGCAGCAGCGAGCTGGTTTACTGACGCGCAGAGCTTGGTGCTTTGATGGTGTGCTGCTGATCTGTCAAAGACTGTGCGTCATGCGCTGGCGGCGTTGATCCAGTCGAGCAGCTGGCTTTGTGCAAAAGCCACAGTTTGCGTACGCACTGCGGCACGGTCACCGGCAAATTGTCTGCATTGTGCGTGGGTGGTAGCGCCAATGGTCCATGCCATCCAGACCGTGCCAACGGGCTTGTCAGCAGAGCCGCCACCGGGGCCTGCAACGCCACTGACCGCAACGGCGACACAGGCGTTGGAGCGTTGCACGGCGGCCTCTGCCATGGCGCGAACCACGGCTTCGCTGACCGCGCCGTGCGTCTCGATCAGCGCGGATGGCACACCGAGCATCTCGGTTTTAGCAGCGTTGGAGTACGTCACAAACCCACGGTCAAACCAGTCGCTGGAGCCGGGCAGGTCGGTGCAGGCCGCGGCGATCAGGCCGCCAGTGCAGCTTTCTGCAGTGGCCATCATCCAGCCGCGTTGCTTCAAGGCTGTGGCCAGCTGCACAAGGGTGTGGTGCAAGGGAGGCAACTCAGTCATGCGGTGGTTAAACGGTTACGTAACGCCACAGCGCAATGACCAGCAGTGTGCAAAATGCGGCAACCAGATCATCAAACATGATGCCCCAGCCGCCACGCGGGCCAAAGCCTTTGAACAGCCGGTCGGCCCATTTGACCGGGTTGGGCTTGGCTGCATCAAAAAACCTAAAGAGGGCAAAGGCTACGAACTGCCCCCAAAAGCCCATGGGCATGGTGAGCCACAGCACGATCCACATGCCGACCACTTCGTCCCAGACGATATGCCCGGGGTCTGCCACGCGCATGTGGCGAGCCGTCACGGTACACGCCCACCAGCCCACCGGAATGCTCGCGGCAATCAGCCAGCCCATTTGTGCCGGGGTCAGCCACAGTTGCAGCACCAAAAAAGCCAGCCAGGCCCAGAGTGTGCCGATGGTGCCCGGTGCGATGCGGCCCAGCCCCGAGCCAAAACCCAGCGCAATCAGGTGGGCCGGGTGCGCCAGCATGAAGCGCACGGTGGGGCGAATGGGTGTGGTAGGACGCGCCTGCGTGGACGATGCACGCGCTGTGCCCTCGGATTCCGTGAAGCGTTTGGGCTGCACGTCGGTTATTGGTTCCATGGTGTGATTGTAGAAGTCGCTCAGGGACGTGGCTCAGGCGAAATGGTCAAACGAGGCAAAGCGCAACGGCAGCTGCTGGCCGCCCGGGGCCAGTACGCGGATGCCACGCTCGGCTTCGATACGGCCAATGCAGGTGACGGCAACGCCAGTCTGGGCAGCGGCTTCGCGCACAGCAGTCTGTAGGCTGGATGGGGCGGTAAAGCACAGCTCGTAATCGTCTCCGCCGGCCAGGGTACAGGCGTCGATGCGGCTCATGGCCAGTGCGGCCATCATGGGGTGGCGGCGTGCCTGAAGCAGGCTGCGGGTGATATTGGCATCAATGCAAGCGCCGACCTGGCTGGCCTCCAGGATGTGATTCAAATCGCCCAGCAGGCCATCGCTGAGGTCCAGACAGCTGCTGGCAATGCCGCGCAGCGCAATGCCCAATGCAACGCGGGGTGTGGGTTGTTCCAGCCGCTGGCGGGCCTGTGCCAAAACAGCCGGCGGCAAGGCGTGCTGGCGCAGCAGGGCATCCAGAGCGATGCGCGCATCGCCCAGCGTGCCGCTGACCCAGATGTCGTCACCGGCCTGGGCACCGCTGCGCAGCAAAGCCTGGCCGGCGGGTACTTCACCAAATACCGTGATACAGATGTTGAGCGGGCCCTGGGTGGTGTCGCCGCCGACCAGTTCACAGTCATGCTGATTGGCCAGGGCAAACAGGCCATCGGAAAAGGCCTGGCACCAGTTGGCATCTGCACGAGGCAGAGACAGCGCCAAAGTGAAGGCCAGTGGCCTGGCACCGCAGGCAGCCAGATCGCTGAGGTTAACGGCCAGTGCCTTGTGGCCCAGCAGTTGGGGGTTGACGTCCGCAAAGAAGTGGCGGCCTTCGACCAGCATGTCGCTGGAGACAGCCAGTTGCATGCCTGCAGCAGGCGCCAGTAGCGCGCAGTCGTCACCCACGCCCAGGGGGGAGCGGCGCACTGGGCGCTGGAAGAATTTGCGGATGAGTTCGAATTCGCCCATGATAGAAAAGTAGCTGTTAGCGCTTGTGTTTAAAGCATTTCAGATGCAAATGATGCTGAAGTGGCTGTTTTGCAAGCGCTTGCAGCTATGCTTTTTAAATATCTAAATGGCTTCTCCGCGAAAACGGCGTGAGGCTTGCCGGGTGACTTCACCCAGCAATTGCTCTTTGGCTTGCCGCTCTCGCAGCCAACGTGCGTCATTGTGACTGGTT
>ENA-OFCX01000316-OFCX01000316.1-metagenomes-genome-assembly--contig:-NODE-316-length-26701-cov-5.470239_pt1 | contig 26701 bp, 21 predicted proteins | sample MGYA00153384_OFCX01 | MGnify analysis MGYA00153384
CGCCGACGACCGCCTCAAGGCCGGCTCACCCGTCGCTGGCGCCACCTACTTCATCACCAACGGCGAGCCAATGTCGTTCTGGGACTTCGTCGCGGCCGAATACGGGCGGGAGAAGATCACCGAGATCCTCGAGCGCGTCCGCTACGGCACGGTCAGCGTTGCCAGAGCGCACCAGCGTCCCAGCGCGGCGCAAGTGACCGTGAAACAGCGTCAGGTCGTCCTGAATCACCCCGCCAACTCGTAGCAGTTCTGCCGCCGTCGCGCGCAGCAACTCGAGGTCATTGCGGGCATCGGCGATCTGGCTGAGCCTTAGGAGCGCATCGCGGCGATGGGTGTCGTCCGCACTGAGCCACAACGCGCGGTACGCGGCGAGCAGCGCCGCATCGAAAGCCCGCGCCCGTTGCGCGGTGGCTGCCGAGCGCGACCACGCATGCGCCCGTGAGCGTAGCGATGTCGATCACGGCGCGCGGCTTAAAGCGCTCGGCGTAGGTCAATGCGTCACACAAAATCAGGCGGCCTTCGGCGTCGGTGTTGAGCACTTCGATGGTCTGGCCGCTCATGCTGGTGAACACGTCCCCCGGCTTGGTGGCTTTGCCGTTGATGTGGTTTTCGCACGCTACGACGAGGCCGAAGATGTTCTGCTTGGGCTTCAGTTCAGCGACGGCTTTCATCACGCCGAAAACGGTGCCCGCGCCAGACATGTCCCACTTCATGTGGTCCATATCAGGAGCCGGTTTGATCGACACGCCGCCGGTGTCGAAGGTCACGCCTTTGCCGACGAACACGGTTGGTGCTTCGCCTTTTTTTCCGCCGCTGTATTCAAGCACGATAAAGCGCGGTGGCTCATCGCTGCCGTTGGTGACCGACAGGAACGAGCCCATGCCGAGCTTTTCAATGGCCTTGCGATCCATTACGGTGACCTTCAGGCCGTGTGATTTCACGAGCTTTTTGGCTTCTTCGCCCAGACGCGTTGGCGTGCAGAAATTCGCCGGCAAGTTGCCCAGATATTTGGTGAACTCCATGCCGTGAATCGTTGCCACCGACACTTTCAACGCGGCAGGCGCGGCCTTAGCGGCGGCTTCTGGCATGCCGAAACGCACGCGTTTAAGGCTCGGTTTTGGCTTGGCACTGATGCCTTTGGTTTCGTCATAGCGATAGGTCGCATCCGACACGCCCATCACCATTTGCTGCATGGCGCTGACCGCCTCTTCGCTGAGCGGGAAGATGGTCAGCTCGGCCAGCTCAAGTTCGACGGCTGCGGCAGCAAGCGCGCGGCCCGTGGCACGCGCGTCTTTGGCGGCGAGCGCCTTGCCTTCACCCACGCCATAAACGAGCACCCGCGTCGCGCTGATGCCTGGCAAATTGAAGAGTGGCAAACACTTGCCGCAACCGCCTGAAAACGCGGCCGCCTTGAGCGCGGCTTTTAGCGCGCCGTTGCTGGCTTTGTCCAAATCTTCTGCCGCCCATGAAAGCTTCTGGTTTTCGTGAACAGCAACTGCAACCACGTCGGTCTTGGTGTTGGACGGATGATCAGCGCGGAGGGAGAAATCGATCATGATTCTTTTCGCATTCAATGTGTATGTAAACTTCCCGATTATCTCTAAAGCTCGTATCGAGCCGCGACGAGGTTTCCCGCTCATGATTTTTCGACGCGCCTTGCTGCGCGAACTCACCACCAACGCGATCTTTGTCTTCGTGGTGCTCGTTGCGATCTTCGTTGCACAAATTCTGGTGAAACTCATTGGCGCAGCATCCGCCGGCTCGGTTCCAACCGAAGCGCTGCTGCCGTTGGTGGGTTTTCGCATCATCACCCTGCTCGCCCCGCTCATCGTGATCTCTGCGTTTGTGGCGATTTTGCTCACGCTTTCCCGGGCTTGGCGTGACAGCGAAATGGCGATCTGGATGAGCAGCGGGCAGAGCCTCATGTCGTGGATTCGGCCGGTGCTGATGTTCACGGTGCCGATGATTTTGATTGCTCTGCTGCTGTCCACCCTGCTCTCGCCGTGGGCAGAGCGTCGATCTGTGGAATATCGCCGAGTGTTGGACGCGCGCGACGAACTGTCGATGGTGGCACCGGGTATTTTTCAGGAAATGCGCAAGACTCGGCAGGTCTATTTTGTTGAAGGCACAAACCTCATCGACGGTCGTATCAAGAATATTTTTGTGTTCGCTGATGACCCCAACGGGCAGTGGATGACGCGCGCTGAGCAAGGATTTTTGTACACCGACAAGGGCGGTGATCGCTATGTGATTCTTGAAAATGGCCACCGCGTGAAGCGTGTCAGCGGCGCGTCAGGCCCCAACGAATACGAGCTGGCCGCGTTCGAGCGGTACGGTGTGCGCATGACGGGCAACGAGGTCAAGGACGATCCGCTGGAGGAGCGCGCGAAGGACACGCTGCTGCTGGTCAGGGAGGGCACGCCGTCGGGCTTAGGGCAGGTGTTTTATCGCTTGTCGATTCCGTTGGCGGGCCTGTCGCTGGCGTTGCTAGCCATCCCACTCGCGTACGTGAACCCGCGACTGGGACGATCCATCAATCTGATCATCGCGATATTGCTGTTGATGATCACGCTCAACATGATGAACATCATGCAGGCGCAAATCGATAAGCAGTCGATCAGTTTGCCAGTGGCATTGATCGGGTTTCATTCAATCCTTGCACTAGTGGTGTTCGCGGTTTTCTATCATCGTTATCGAGGCGCGGTTTTTGGCTCGCGTGCAACGGTTGACGGTGCAGCAAAGGCTGCCGCGTGAAAACGCTGAGTCGATACTTGGCCAAAGAAGTAATGCTGTCGGCGCTGTTAGTGCTCGCTGCGCTGTTGATGTTGTGGGTTTTTTATGACTTGCTCGCGGAGCTCAGCTCACTGAAAGCGTTGAACACCGCGCAGTTTTTGATCTTGGTTGCAGCGACCGTTCCTAACCACTTGTATGAGTTGATTCCGGTGGCAGCGCTCATCGGAACGCTGTTCGCTTTGGCGCAACTCGCGAGCAACAGCGAATACAGCGTGATGCGCACCTCGGGCGTGTCCACGATGCAGGTGGCGGGCGTGTTGTTGAGCGTGAGCCTGATTGCTGCGAGCGTTGTGTTTGTGATCGGCGAGTATGTGGTGCCACAGGCCGAAAAATTAATCGTTCGGGTGCGGGCTTTCTCCGGCTCGCGACCATTAGTGGCACGCGCGTTTGACTCGGGTTTCTGGTTCAAAGATGGCAACACGTTCATCAACATCGGTAGCGTGTTGCCCGACGGTGCACTGAAAACTCTGCGCGTGTTTGAGTATGCCGATGGCACCAACCTCGCGCGCACCCTCTTCGCCGAGGGCGCGACGTTTCAGGGCGGGCAAGTGTGGAATCTCGATAAGGTGACCGAGACCACTTTTGCCGCCGCAGCTAACGCGAGTGTAGGCGCAGGCGCTCCGGTCGGCGTGACGGTGCAGCAGCAGGCGCAAAAGGTGTGGAATACGGTGCTGACACCGAACATGCTCTCGGTGCTGCAAATTGCGCCGGAGCGGCTCTCCATTGCGGGGCTATGGGAATACATTGCGCATTTGCGAAATAACCAGCAGGATTCGCGGCGATTCGAGGTCGCGCTGTGGGGCAAGTTTTTCTATCCACTGGCGACCTGCGTGCTTATGCTGCTCGCCCTGCCATTTGCGCAAATTCAGCAGCGCTCGGCGGGCATTGGTACACGCATTTTTGTGGGCATTTTGCTCGGGCTTGTATTCATTGTCTGCAATCGACTGTTTTCGTATCTGGCACTGCTCTACGAATGGCCACCGTTTCTAGGCGCGATCCTGCCCGGCATTATCTTCCTCACTGCGGGTGCCGTGATGTTGTACCGATTGGAGCGGCGCTAGGGGGCAGTCAGGATCGCGGATTGGTACTGAAAATTCACCCGGTCAAATTTGCGCGGCAGTAGCTCCCAACGCGCGCGCATCGAGGCGGTGACCGCCTCCGCAAGCCCATGCACGTTCGGCCACCGGCCGCGACACTCAACGAAGCACAACGGACGGTCCGCGAGCTGCGCCGCCCCCATTACCGCTGCCATTTCCCAAAGCCGCACGTGCGTGTTGGCGACCACCACTTGCCGCCCCGCCTGCAACGCCGTCAACGTATCGCGCGCGACCACGGCATGCGCGTCTGCGGCCCGCGCCGGATCGAACCGATAAACACCGTTAACCATAAAGTGTTGATCTGCCTCAAGGTGCAAAAACCCATGTCGCGCGACCATACGGGTTGCCAACGTGCTTTTGCCGCTGCCCGAGAGCCCACGCAACACGACACAATCAAACCGCGCAAATCGCTCGTTCATAGCGATTGCACCATCTTCGTCATCACCCGAATTCATGCATGCTCCATCTATACGCCATCTTTACACCTTGCCGCCCGCGCTATGCACTGAATTTACACCCAGAAACATACCCGCGACGCCGCCGCCCGACCCGACCGCCGATTCGGTAGTGCAACATTCTTTCTGTATTTATTGTCAATCGGAAGGCGAGCGAAGCGAGCCACTCTCCGGAGTGCCGGAACGGGATTTCATTGGCGAAGCCGCCCTTCGATTCAAGCCGACACTCAGAAAGAATCTACTCCATGATGTTACGAACGGACACCGAGAACCCATTGAACAAGGCCTACGCGCACCTTCTGGCCAACAGCCTTGATGGAGCCGCTGAGGCACTGCGAATTCTGGTCAACGAGGCAAGCGGAATCGAGCGGGGTGCTAACTTGAAAACCGCCCCGTTTGAGCGAAGTGTCGCTCGCGTGGATCACGCCAACGGATACAAAAACAAGACCATGCTCACCGGCCTGGGAAGCATTGGTTAAGCTGCGCCACAAGTGCGCGGCAGTGGCTTCTACCCAAGCGCACTGGAGAAGGGCTCACGCTCCGAACAGGCCATGAATTTGGCGCTCGCCGAGATCTACGCGTAGTTCACATAAACCCGGGTGTCTCCACGCGTCGGGTCATCACCGTGCTGCAAAGCTTGCTCGGCCCTGAGATCAGTATCAGTTCCACCCAGATTAGCCGCTGCACGGAGAAGCTCGACTGCGGGCTTGAGGCGTGGCGTAATCGGGCACTGGGTGCCACCACCCCCTACGTGGTGCTCGATGCGCGCTACGAGAAGGTACGCACCGGCGGGCAAGTCGTTGACTGTGCGGTACTGATTGGACTGGGCATTGACGAGACCGGCAAGCGTCGGGTGCTCGGCGTGTCGGTGGCGCTGTCCGAGGCCGAGGTTCACTGGAGGGCATTTCTGGAGAACCTGATGGCACGCGGGCTCACCGGGGTCAAATACATCGTCAGCGACGACCATGCGGGCCTGCGTGCTGCGCGCCGTGCGGTGCTGCCCTCGGTGCCGTAGCAGCCGAATTTCGCAGAAAAGCGCAGTTTCACCTGCAACAAAACGCCAGCAAGTACGTCACCCGCCTCGATGACCGGGAGCCGGTGGCGCGCACGATACGGTCAATCTTTACTGCCACGGATGCGACCGAGGCCAATGAGAAATTAAAGCGCGCCGTGAAGCACTGGCAGAGCGTGCATCCCATGCTCGCCAGGTGGGCCGAGCAGAACCTGCCCGAGGGCTTCACCGTGTTCGGGCTACCCGCGCCGCACCGGGTGCGCATGCGAACCACCAATGGGCTAGAACGGATCAACAAAGAGATCAAGCGACGCACGCGCGTGGCCTGCCTGTTCCCCAACCCTGAGAGTTGCTTGCGCCTCGTCAGCGCGCTCTTGTGCGAACAGGACGAAGACTGGGCAAGCGGGAAAATCTATCTCACCATGAAACCTGACAACACAACCAAATAATCAACTCAAAACCAACGACTTATGCACAACCCCAACATCACACAACGAAAGAAATTTCACAAAATTACAGAATAAGTGTTGCTTTATCGTGGCACGACCCGGATGGCTCACCATTTCGGTGGCGGATCGGGGGCCGGGATTGCCGTTGCGCGATGCCGCGAAGCTTTTCGACAAGTTCACGCGCGGCGAGCACGAGTCGGCGAAGCCCGGTGTCGGTTTGGGGTTGTCGATTTGTCGTTCCATTATTGAAGCGCACGGAGGCAAGAAACGGGCTAGCCAACGTGAAGGTGGGGGTGCGGTGTTTTCGTTTGATCTTCCTGCAACACCCATCGCGAGTCTCGCAGGCCACACACCATCGAGTGCAGTGGAATCAAGGTCCTGATGGGTGGCACGCCAAGCAGCTCGCCGTCCGCCCCTTAGCAAGCAGCCCGCTCGTCGCGGTGATGGTGGAAGACGATCCGCAGATTCGTCGCTTCGTACGATTTGCGCTTGAAGCGGAAGGCTGGCAGGTACACCTCGCCGAGACGATGCGACAGGGGCTCACCGATGGCGGCACGATTTGCTGCCATTTCAATCGTGACACGACACTAGTCGTCGTCGACCTCGGACTGCATGACGGTGACGGCGTTGATCTAATGCGCGACGTGCGCGGCTGGTCGTCGGTGCCCATCATCGTGTTGTCCGCACGCACCGACGAACAGCAAAAAATTGCAGCGCTGGATGCGGGGGCTGACGACTATCTCACCAAGCCGTTTGGTGTGGCCGAGTTGCTGGCTCGTATTCGGAGACATGTGCGACGCTCAAAACACAACGATGAACCGGACAACGCGCGGGCTGCGTTCGGTGACGCGCAGGTTGATCTGGCTGCGCACACCGTTATGCGAGCGGGCGAAGCGATTCGACTCACGCCCATCGAATACCGCCTGCTGACCGCCCTCATCAGCAACGCGGGGCGCGTTGTAGCGCAGCGGCAATTGCTCACTGAGGTGTGGGGGCCGGGCTATGTCGAGCGCAGTCACTACTTGCGCATTCACATGGGGCATTTGCGCTGCAAGCTGGAGCGCGATCCCGCGCAACCCGAGCATTTATTGACCGAACTCGGTGTCGGCTATCGGTTCAAGGGATAGCCATTTCCTATACTTGTGACGGAACGCTTCGCGTCTCGAATAAAAGTACAAGGAATCGCGTGCATCAGTCCGAATCAAAAAAATCCAGCACCGCCGTGCTTACGATGGCAGCCCTCGGCATCGTTTACGGCGACATCGGCACCAGCCCGCTTTATGCGTTTAAAGAAGCTTTCAACGGCCCGCATGCTTTAGCCCTCAACGAAGGCAATGTGTTGGCGGCGTTGTCCGCCTTGTTCTGGGCGATCATGCTGATTATTTCGGTGAAATACGTGTGGCTCGTTTTGAAATTGGACAACGACGGCGAAGGCGGCGTGCTCGCGCTCACAGCCCTTGCCCATCGGTTGGTCAAACACCGAAACCATAACGAGAAATTAGCGGCGTTTGTCATCATCGCAGGCGTGTTTGCCGCAGCTTTGTTCTACGGCGACGCGATCATTACGCCAGCCATTTCGGTGCTGTCAGCAGTCGAAGGCATTAGTGTTGCCACGCCGCAGTTCGAAAAATTTGTGATTCCCATCACCATCGGATTATTAGTTGGCCTGTTTTTGATTCAACGCCACGGCACAGGCCGCGTGGGCAAGTTGTTTGGCCCGGTAACACTGCTATGGTTTGTCACGCTTGGTCTGATGGGTATCAACAGCATCATGCAAACGCCAATGGTGCTCAAGGCGCTCAACCCGATGTATGCGTTGATGTTTGCCGTTGACCATCCGGGCGGTATGTTTGTCTTGCTTTCAGCCGTTTTTCTAGCGCTCACGGGTGGCGAGGCGCTGTATGCCGACATGGGCCACTTTGGAAAGAAGGCAGTTCGTATCGCTTGGTACGGGCTGGTGTGTCCCGGATTGGTATTGAACTATTTCGGGCAGGGCGCACTAGTGTTGCGTGATGCAGCGGCAGTCAAAAATCCGTTTTACTTAATGGCTTCTGAAGCGTTTCTAATTCCGCTCGTGGTGCTGGCCACAGCGGCCACCGTTATAGCCTCGCAGGCCACCATTTCTGGCGCGTTTTCGCTAACGCAGCAAGCGTCCAGGCTGGGCTATTTGCCGCGTGTGAACGTGCGCCACACCTCGGACCGCGAGCGCGGCCAGATCTACATCGGCAGCGTGAACTGGATCATGTTGATCGGTGTCATCCTGCTAGTGTTGGAGTTCCGATCATCAAGCGCGCTAGCCGGTGCCTACGGCATTGCAGTGTCCGGCACGATGGTTATCACCACCCTTCTCGCAAGTGTGGTCGTGTTCGCCACCCGTGGCAAATTTCGCGCTTTGGTGCTGGCCATGCTCGCTGTTTTCTTGTTGCTTGAAGTGCTATTCTTCACGTCAAATCTTGCCAAAATCGCCGACGGCGGCTGGTTTCCGTTGGTACTAGGCGCTGCCATTTTTCTGATGCTCATGACATGGAAAAAGGGCTCTCATCTGGTGGCGGCTCAGCGTGCAAAGCTTGACTTACCGGTCGCTGGATTTGCCGCATCCATGCTCAAAGAAGTGCCGCGCGTGTCGGGCACGGCCGTCTATTTGGCGTCCGACCCGCTTCTAGTGCCAAGCGCTCTTTTTCACAACTTGAAGCACTATCACGTGCTGCATGAGCGCATCGTGCTGCTGCACGTGCAGACCGAGGAGGTGCCGTACTTCAACGATTCGCATCGCCTTGCGGTAGTGGCCAGTGGGCCAGGCTTATGGTCGATCCGAATGCACTTCGGTTTTCGTGAAATGCCAGATGTACCGGCCGCCCTTGCCTGGGCCACTGAGGCTGGCCTCGATATTGACCCGATGAACACCACCTACTTCATCGCACGATCAGTCATTCAAGATGGCCCCGGCGGCATGGCACGCTGGCGCTGTGCACTTTATGCGTGGATGACGCGGCAGGCAGAAGGTGCGGGGTCGCACTTTAACTTACCACCGAATCGGGTGGTGGAGCTGGGGACGCAGGTGCTGTTGTAGACGGCCTAACCGTACGATCTGTAGGAGCGGTTGGTTTGGTGCTGCGCAGGATCACATTTCAATCTGCCGCCCAACCGCGTGGTGGAGCTGGGCACACAAGTATTGTTGTAGACGTATCGCCCTAAAAATTCATCACAAACGACATACGGAACGAGCGTGACTCGATGGGGTGAAAGTGGATGCTCGCAACGCCTTCAGCCACCTCCCCGGGCAAGCGCGACGTGTAGAAGTAATCGATGGCCGATGCTTTGCGATTGGTCAAATTAAATCCGTCCAGCTCAATGCGCATTTTCGGGCTGAATCGATAGCCTACGCGCGCATTTAGAGTGGTCGTACTTTTTGATCGCGTGCTGTTGTCTTCAATCAGCGGGCGCGGCCCGAAGTACCTTAGTTGCGCAGCACCAAACCAAGGCCCCAAGTTATCAACAGCAACAGCCAGTGATGCCACGCCTTCGACCGCACCGGGTATGCGATTACCCGCCGGATCCGCATCGCGAAAGCGCGCGCGCGCAAAGGCAACGTCTGCGTCCACCGTCAACCAGTTCGACAATTTGTAGTAATTGGCCAGCTCAAATCCAACACGCCGACTGCGTCGACTCGCCTCGGTCGTGCCTGCATCGCCGACGAACAGCAGCTCAGAGGCAAAGTCCAATTGATACACCGACAGCGACGTTTGCAAACCGGGCAACCAGTTGCCGCGCAAGCCCAGTTCCGCGCCTTTTGAGCGAACCAGTGGCGTGACGCGATCCACCGACTCACCTGTTTTTGGGTCGATACGAATCGTGGTTCCGCGTGCGTCGTTACTGTGAAATCCGGTACCCGCGTTGGCGTAGAACTCGGTTTTTGCCCACGGGCCGAACACCAGTGACAGCTTGGGATTGACTGCGCCATCGGTCGCGGTCCCAGCATTGAGTGGATTGTCACCATTGACCTTGAATCGATAGCCATCCGCGCGCAGCCCCGCCACCGAACGCAACCAAGGTGTCCACTTGGTTGCGTTTTCGGCGTACAGGCCACCGCTACTCTCAACAATATGATCCTGCCGAGTGACGCCAAGGGTTTGTCGCGCTTTGGTATTAAGCAGGCCGTTGAAAATATTGTCGGTTTGCAACTGCATGCCGAAGGTGTTTTCCGACTCCATCCCCAACTCCGCCAACCGTCGCGTGTGGCTCGCGTTCAACCCCGCCGTGCGCCGACGATCCGGCTGCGCAAACTGATCACCATCAACCGGGTTATCAAGAAAGTACGTGAAGTTTGAAAACAGATCGAGCTTGTTGTCGATCAGGTAAGCGTTGACGCGCGTGCTCGCTCCGCTGTCGGTTTTTCGCCATGCGCCGGACAGACTGTAACGATGCGCAGCGCCACCGTCGGTGGTGTCAATCGCGTCGAAGCGATTTCGCAGAAGACCGCTATCAATGGCGCGCTGCGGAATCTGATCGGTCGCGTTCCATTTGGCGGTGTACGCCATGCCTGTGACGTTGAAACCATTGCCCTCGTCGCCTCGGCTGTAGCGCAGCACACCGTTAATTTTTCGGTAACGGTCAGGATTTATGAACGGGCCGTCGTTGCTCATGCCCTCAATGGCGTACAACAAACGACCATTGGCGAACGCGGGCGAATCGGCGAGCAGAGCGCGACGAAAGCCGTTCTGACCCACACCAACGCTAGCAAGCCCCTGCGCAAGTCGATCACTGTATTTCACAGCGACCGAACCGGCGGATGAAAAATCGCCCTCGCTCGCATAGTACGGCCCTTTGCGATACTCAAGCCGACTGGCCAGCTCCGGGATCATAAAGTTCACATCAGTCCAACCCTGACCATGCGCATGGGATCGTTGATTGACGATCATGCCGTCCACGGTCGTGCGCAAATCGGTGCCGTGATCGAGATTGAATCCACGCAGGTAAAACTGGTTGGCTTTGCCCTCGCCACTGTGCTGGCTGACGATAAGCCCCGGCACCGACTCCAGCAGTTCACCCGGGCGATAGACGGTGCGCGCCTCTAACTGTTTTTGTGTGACAGTGCCAACGCTGGCTGCGTCAGCGATGCCAAGCGTGGTTTGCGTTCCGCTAACAACGACTTTCTCGACGACCTGTTCGCCGCCGGCCCAAGCCAACGGCGACAAGACGGCAGCGAGCGCAGCGAAGCACACACGGCGGGGAAGGGAAGGAAAAGGGGGAGGGGGAGGGGGATGGAATGGGTGAGGCATCACGTTGCTATGGTGTCGTCGGATTGCTGTTGATACGTAATTCATACGAATTTAGTTTTCATCATACCGTCGAGACAGGCCGATATGCAAGAGGTATTCCGCTCGGCGTGTCAAAACGGCATCAGCTTCAGATTGAGGCTGCGTTCCAGCAACCAGCCCAGCGAAATCGCTGCGATCACCACCGACCCGCCCCCCAACACGACACGCGTGTAGCCCCACGACGCCCGCGACACATAGGCCAGCGGCACGAGGAGTGCGACCAACATGAGCTGACCAATTTCAACGCCGACGTTGAAGCCGAACAGCGACAGAATCAGGGTCGAGGCGGGCAGCTTCAGATCAACCAACACGTTGGCAAAGCCGAAGCCGTGCAACAGGCCAAAAGTAAACGCCACCAGCCAGCGTTTGCGCGGCAAAAACGGCCACAAGTTATCCAGCGCGGTAATCAATACCGATGCCGCAATCGCCGACTCCACAAAGCGCGACGGCAGCTGCACCACATCGAGGACCGCCAGCGACAGCGTAATCGAATGCGCGACCGTAAACGCGGTGACGATCTTGAGCACGCTCCAGAATGCGGTGCGCAAATCAGCGACCGGAATCCATATGCCTTTGCCGCGAACCAGCACAGCGGGCAGCAGCAGCGCCACTAAAAACAGAATGTGATCGAAGCCAATCGCGATGTGCTTAACGCCATCAGCGACGAAGGTTGCAAATTGCGAAAGCGTGCTGGGCGCGACCAGTACGAAGCTCTGCGTCGCGTTTTCAGCGGGGAACACCGCGCTCACCACAAACGGCGCGGTCTCCTTACCCGCGCTGCTTGATGAAAGTTTAAGCAGACCGCGATGCTGCGCGTCCACATCAAACAGCAGGCTGTAACTCATCGATAAGGTCGTCGCTGCACTCGGGCAGGAGCCGACCAATTTCATCACCGCATAAGCGCCGTCGGTGTGGTTATCGATCAGATGCTCGGTGACCGACAACGTGCAGGCGGCGCCGGTCGGGCCGTCTGCGTTGAGCGCGAGACGGCCCAACGCATACGCTGCGATTTCGGCATGACGCGTTCGCACTTCACCCCAGTCGATCACGGCGTCAGCATTGCGATCCAGATCGAGCACGATGTCGAGATCACGAAGGGCCACGTCCCACTGTCCGGTGATTTTTTCGCCGTCGATATGTAAGGCTAGATAGCTGTCGCTGGCTTTGTGGGCATGCGCAGAAGTCGAGGCCAACGCAGCCAAAACGCCGACCAACCACAGCAAAGTAATGAACGTGCGGCGCATCATTGAGCTTTTAACTGCGGTTTAAGTTGAGCCGCGAGCTGCGCTAATTTTTCGCCTTGCAAACGCGTGACGTCGAGCCAACTCAACACGTCCGTCGCCGCCTTCGGCTGGCCAGCGGCGACGGCGGCCTCAAGCACGATGCGCGCATCGAGCGGCTCTTTCTGCACTTGCCAGTTGTCGCGTGCCAGCGCCAGCGCGCCGCCCGGATCGCTCTTAATCGCCAAGGCATACCGCGCCTCTTCGCGCAGATGAACCCGGTCGCCGCGCGCTTTAGATGCAGCAAATCGCTCGCCCAAATCTTTCGCTACAGCAGCGGCATCATTCGATCCCGCAAGCTTCGCGGCAAGCGCGCGGCGCAGCAGCAATACTTCGGCGCGTGCGGTGGCCGAGATCAATGCCAGCACATCGTTCGGTCGCCCCGCATCAAGCAGAAAATCAGCGTATGCCGCCATCGCGTAAGCGTCTGCCGGATCAAGCACCAAGCTTTCTTTATAAAGCCGCTCGGCGTCAATCGGGCGATTGAGTCGCTCGGCGATCTCGGCCTGTAACGTCAGTGCCCAGGTGCGCACCCCAACCGAGTCACGACCGCGGGCAGCCGACGTAAGCAGCGCAGCATTCAGGGCATCAAAGGCTTGCGCCGCGCGGCCCTCCGCGCCATCGATACTGGCCATGCAGGTGGCCCCGATCAGCGCTGGCGTGATCGGCACCACCCGGCGGCAGCTCTCGGTGGCCCCTTTCAGATCTCCGGTGACTTGAAGCACTGTCGCCATCGTCAGCCACGCCTGCGCGTTGCCCGGTTCACGCTTGACCGCTTGCTCCAGATCGCGTCGCGCGTTCGCGAAGTCATGAGTGCTCTGGCGGATGGTGGCACGCAGCAACAGGATCGGCATGGGAGGGGCCTCCTGCGGCCACCAAGCCGCGAGCGCCGATTGCGCCTGCCCCAAGTATCGGGGCTCGGATTCGGTTCGCGCCCGCGACACATACACCTGCGCGATGCGCGCAGCCAGATCGGCATTTTTGGGATCAAGCTTGAGTGCCGCACGCATGGCACGCGCGGAGCGATCCGCCGCACTCTCCTCGCCCGGCTTACCTGGCTTGGTGGCCAACCGCTCAAGCGGCGTCAGATCACTCGGCGGCACAAACGGCGCGGCGTACACAGTGAGCGCCAGCAGCGACGCGAACAGGGGTGCCGTAGCTAAAAGGCGTCGAAGAAGGAGGTTGCAGGAAATTTTCATCGCTCGATTACAGTAGGACACGGAAAGTTTTTTGCGGCGCGCAGCGATGCGTACGATGTGCGAGCATCTCAACAAACTCATTTGTAGCGTACACAGCGAAATCATACGGGCAAAAGTGGGACGCAGTTTTTTTTATCCGTTAACCCACGTGGCGCGATGCATCGTTTCACGCGGAGCACGCGTTGTTGTGCAAGCATTGATTTAATTCGAAAACAGGACCGCTATGAAACGACATCACACTCTCCTCGGCGTACTGATTGCTATAGCGCTTTCCACATCGCTGGCACGCGCGCAATCGGTCGCCCCCACAGCACCCACGCGCGACGCGCTGACGCTTGATGCGACGGTTGCCGCCGACGTGATTCCCGATCTCGCGGTCATCACGCTTGCTGCCGAAGCGCAAGGGGCGGAGGCCGCGCCAATCACCCGCGAAGTGCAACAGGCGATCAACGCCGCCCTTGCGCAAGCCAAGGCCACGGCCGGTGTCAGCGCGCAGACCGGTGCGTTCGTCACCAATCAGCGCTACGGCAGTAAAGGCGTGCGCGATGGCTGGACGGTGCGCGCCGAATTGATTTTGAAGGCGAAAGATTTCGCAGTGCTCGGCACCTTGGCGGGCAAGCTCGCGCAACAAAAACTAATGATTGTCGGCTCAGGATTCGAGCTATCGCGCGAGCTGCGCGACCGTGAAGAGCAATCGCTGATCGAGCGCGGCATTGCTGCGTTTCGCGGCAAAGCGCACACCGCGAGCCGGGCGTTTGGCTTCGGCAATTTCACGCTACGTGAAGTTAATCTCGGCAGCATCAGCGGCGACGCACGACCGATTCAACCCAAAGCCTTTGCGATGCGCGCCAGCACGGCAACGGCTGCTGACGCCGAGCCGATGGCCATTGAGGGCGGAAAGGTGACGCTGATTTTGACGGTGAGCGGCAGCGTCGTCATGGGCCAATAGCTTTTCTCTGAAGCCAAATCTTTGCTTGGGTAAACGCCGTTTTTTAGGCATTATCGACTTTTTCGTTTTTTTGCTGCTCGCCCCTTTTAAATGACGGTTTCCGCCAAAAGCCACAAGCGTGCGGTTATCCCGAATCGTCAAAATAAGTATCGCCAATCGCTAATTTCGACACGCTACGTTTCAACAAATAGCCGCACAGAACAACTCATATGGATGACTGCGGCACAATAGCCGGGTTTGCTTTTGAGCTCGTGTTCAATCACGTTTCCCCCTCGTTTTGCCCTCCCCCACTCGCCCAACCTCCGTTCCGCTGACCGCCGCTGCTGACCACCCCATCCGGTTCGAAGACCGCAGCAAGCAGACCGTGCATCACACCACCTGCTACATGTGCGCCTGCCGCTGCGGCATTGATGTCACCACTGAGGAGCGTGACGGCAAGCCGCATGTGCGTTTCATCCAAGGCAATCGCAACCACCTCGTGAACCAAGGCGTGCTCTGCGCCAAAGGCAGCGCGGGCATCATGAAACAGTACTCGAAAGCGAAACTGCAACAGCCGATGATTCGTCGCCCTGGCACTGAGCGCGGCGATGGCGTCTTCGATCCAATTTCGTGGGACGACGCGCTGAATCTGCTCACCAAGCGCCTCGCTCACATTCGCGCGACCGATCCTAAACAGCTGGCCTTCTTCACCGGTCGCGACCAAATGCAGGCATTGACCGGTCTGTGGGCGCAACAATTTGGCACCCCGAACTGGGCCGCTCACGGCGGGTTTTGCTCGGTGAATATGGCCGCTGCGGGGCTCTATTCCATCGGTTATTCGTTTTGGGAATTTGGTGCGCCAGATTGGGATCGCGCCAAGTATTTTGTTCTATGGGGTGTGGCGGAAGATCACTCTTCCAACCCCATCAAAATCGGTCTCGACAAGCTCAAATCACGCGGCGCGAAATTTGTTTCGGTGAACCCGGTGCGCACCGGATACAGCGCGATTGCCGACGAATGGGTGCCGATTCGACCGGGCAGCGACGGCCTGTTCGCGCTGGCCATCGTGCATGAGTTGCTCAAACACGACTGGATTGATCACGACTACTTGGTGAAATACACCAATGCGCCGTGGCTCGTGATCGATGCGCCGGGTACCTCGCAAGATGGTTTGTTTTATCGTGATGGCCAGGGTAAGCCGCTGGTGTGGGATCAGAACACGCAGTCCGCGCGGCAAATGGAAAAAGGCGTCGCGCCCGCGCTGAATTGGCACGGCGCCCTTCCTTCGGATGGAGGGAACGTGCGCACGGTGATGTCGCTGATTTTGGCGCGCTATTCCAGCGCAGAGTACGCCCCCGAAACCGTAGCCCCGCACTGCGGCGTGCCCGATGAACAGATTCGGCGCATCGCCGCTGAAATCGCGCAGGTTGCGTTTAAAGACACCATCGAGCTGCCCTGCGCGTGGACTGATATTTACGGCAACGTACACGACAAAGTCGTGGGGCGACCGGTCGCGTTTTACGCGATGCGTGGCATCTCCGCTCACGCCAACGGCTTTCAAACTTGCCGTTCGTTGCACCTGATTCAAATGCTCATCGGCGCGCTTGATGGGCCGGGCAATTTCCGCTCGAAAGCGCCGTTTCCACGCCCTATTCCACCGGCGCAACTGCCTGAGAACGATGTTGGTTTAATCAACGCGCCAAACACCGCGTTATCAAAAACGCCGCTCGGATTTCCGACCCGCCCCGAAGAGCTCGCGCTCGACGCCAACGGCAACGCACTGCGCCTCGATAAAGCCTATTCATGGGAAGCCCCGCTCGCGTCGCACGGCATGATGCACGCGGTTATCAAAAACGCCGTGGAGGGCGACCCGTATCGCATTGACACCTTAATTTTGTTCATGGCAAACATGGCGTGGAACAGCGCGATGAACACCGCCGAAACGCAGGCGATGCTGCGCGCTAAAGACGAGGCGGGCAATCATAAAATTCCCTTCCTCGTGGTCGCCGATGCGTTTGATTCCGAGATGGTGCGGTTTGCCGATTTGGTGCTGCCCGACACCACCTACCTTGAGCGCTACGACGCCATCAGTTTTCTTGACCGCCCGATCAGCGAACCCGACGCTGCGGCCGACGCCATTCGTCATCCGATATTGCCACTCGACCGCGACGTGCGGCCTTGGCAAGACGTGTTGGTGGAACTGGCAACGCGACTGAAGTTTCCGGCCTTTGTGAACCCCGAAGGCGCACGTAAGTTTGCGGGCTACACCGACTTTATCGTGAACTACGAGCGGGCACCGGGCATCGGATTTTTGGGTGGTTTTCGCGGCAAGGATGGCGAGAAATCGCTACGCGGTGAACCCAACCCCAACCAGTGGCAGGACTACATCAAAGCCGAGAGTTTTTTCGCTCATCACTGGCCCGAGAATCAGCGTTGGATGCGCGGCGTCAATCGCGACTATTTGCAGGCCGCAGCCGACGCCGCCTTCATCCCAAAACCCGAACCGATCATTGCGCAGCTGTACTCCGAACCGCTGCAAAAATTTCGCTTAGCGGGGCAAGGTTTGTATGCGGGGCCTCAGCCGACGCGTGCAGTGGACAAGGCACGTCTGACCGAGTATTTCGATCCGTTGCCGGCGTGGTATTCACCGTTTGCTCCCGTCGTCCCCAACGCCGAGGGGACGTATCCCCTGCACGCCATCACCCAACGCCCGATGATGATGTATCACTCGTGGGATTCGCAAAACGCATGGCTGCGGCAAATTATTTCGCAAAACTACTTGTATGTTGCAACGAGCAAGGCCAGCGAGCTCGGGCTCAGTGATCTCGATTGGGTGTGGGTCGAATCGGCACACGGAAAAATTCGCTGTCAGATGAAAACCATGGAAGGCGTGGAGGCCAACACCGTGTGGACATGGAACGCCATTGGCAAGATGAGCGAGGCATGGGGTTTAGCCAAAGACGCACCCGAGGCAACGGTCGGTTTTTTGCTCAATCACTTGATATCGGAGAGCGTGCGCGCCTCCACCGGAGAACGTTTGTCAAACAGTGACCCGATCACCGGGCAGGCCGCGTGGTACGACTTGAAAGTGCGCATCCGCAAAGCCGACGAATCCGGGGTGTGGCCGAAGCTTGAGTTTGGAGCAAAACCATGAGACTGGGGCTTGCCATTGATCTCGACACCTGCGTCGGCTGCCACGCCTGCGCGGTGGCCTGCAAGGAGTGGAACGGCCAATCGCTGATGGGCGGAGCGCCGGACTATGACGCTTACGGCAAGTCGCCCAGCGGCACTTGGTACAACCGCATCCGGCATTATGAAATTGAGGGCGATCCGACGTGGTCGCCGCACCGGTGCGGGTCATCGTCAGAGACCGGCGAACACCAGCCCCTCTCCAAAACCATTAACGTGCCGATGAGCTGCATGCATTGTGAGGAGGCGCACTGCGTGACGGTGTGCCCCACCGGCGCGAGCTACAAACGCGCGGAAGATGGCATTGTGCTGGTTGACCCAAGCCGCTGCATGGGCTGCAACTACTGCGCTTGGGCCTGCCCCTACGGCGCTCGCGAGCTCGATCAAGACGCAGGCGTGATGAAAAAATGCACCCTCTGCGTAGACCGAATTTACGACGAGCAACTGCCTGAAGCCGACCGCCAACCCGCCTGCGTGCTCGCTTGTCCCACTCATGCGCGACACTTTGGCGACTACGATGATCCACAGTCAAAAGTGTCGCAGCTCGCCGCATCACGCGGCACGCAATCGATGCTTGATGAGCTTGGCTACAAACCCACCAATGCGTATCTTTCTCCTCGCAAACCGGTCGAAGTAAAAACTGAATTGCCGCTGCGTCAAGGCTTGAGCGATAAGGCGAAAGCGTTTGTCAATCGGTTGATTCAGCTATGAAAAGCCAAGCTGTTTTGCCCCCCTCTCCCCTCACGGGAGAGGGGCTCGAACAATGAAACCCGCCCTCTCCGTCATCTTCTTCACCGTTTCGTCGGGCGCGGGGTTGGGTCTGCTGGTGTGGCTGCTCGTCGCATCCCTCATGGCCGATCACATCCGCATGGATGCGACCACGTTCTACACAGGCGCGGCGATTGCGGCGGCGCTGATCACGACGGGATTGATTTCTTCAACGCTGCATCTGGCCAATCGCAAGAACGCCATCTATGCGTTAACGCGTGTCCGCACCTCGTGGCTTTCGCGCGAGGGTTTGCTCGCGCTGGTGCTGTATCCGCTCGCTGCGCTGCATCTTTATGCCTTGCAAACAGGACTGCCGCAGGTCACGCCGATCACACTCGGGTTGCTGGTCGTGGACGGTCTCGCCGTACTCTATTGCACGGGGATGATTTACGCGTGCCTCAAGACCATTCCGCGCTGGAACACGTGGATGACGCCTAGCAAATTTGTGTTGTTCGGATTGATGAGCGGCGCGGTGCTGCTGCCTGCTGTGCTCTCGCTGCGCCCGATTGAGGTCGGCCCGGTCGGCAAACCAATGGTCGCCATCGTCCTGCTCGCGTTGGGGCTGGTGCTCTATCTCGCCTATCTGCTCAAATATCCGCGCAAGCAACACACGATCAACGATGCGCTCGGATTTCAGCAAGGCAACGTGCGACTGCTGGATGTCGGTCATTCACATGGCACGTTTCTGACCAACGAATTTTGCTTCTCAGTGGCGCGTGACAAAGCGCGTGTGTTGCGATGGATTGCAATTTTTTGCGCCTTCATCGTGCCGATGCTGCTGTGCTATTTCACGAAATGGTTTTGGGCTGCGTCGTTCATTTGCATTGCAGGATTACTCGTTGAACGCTGGTTGTTTTTCGCGGAAGCTGAGCATGTGGTGCGGCTCTATCATGGGCAGCAGCGTGTCTAAGGCATACGGGATGCTGTGGGAGCGGTTCCACCCCGACAATCGAGTCGCACATCAATCGGGGTGGAACCCCTCCCACAGCATCCCGCCGTCGCCACCGTGAATCGCTATCTGCCCTTCCTGACCTGGTGGCCGCTGCTTCGCGACCGGACGGTGTTGCGCGCCGACATCCTCGCCGGTTTAACCGGTGCGATTGTGGTGCTGCCGCAAGGCGTCGCCTTTGCCACACTCGCTGGAATGCCGCCTGCATACGGCCTCTATTCGGCGATGATTCCTTGCGTGATTGCCGCCCTGTTCGGCTCGTCGCGCGTGATGGTGACCGGGCCCGCTAACGCGATTTCGCTCACTGTGCTTGCGATCATGACACCACTCGCGGTGCCGGAATCTGCGCGTTATGTGCAACTCGTGATCACGCTTGCCTTCATGGTGGGCGTGTGGCAGTTGCTGCTCGCATTGGCGCGCGCAGGCAAGCTGATCGACTACGTTTCGCACACGGTGATTGTGGGCTTCACGGCGGGGGCGGCGGTGTTAATCGTGAATTCGCAGATACGCAATTTCTTCGGCGTGGACATCACACGCGGCGCGTCGGTGGCACAAACGCTGATGGAATTCGCCGCGCATCTGGCGCAGGTGCAGCTCGCTACGTTGGCCATCGGCTGCCTTACCCTACTCACCGCGATCATGTGGCAGCCGCTCAACCGTTTGGTTCCAGCCATCCTCGTTGCTGTTGTGACGGGCAGCGCGGTGGCTGCGTGGGCTCGGTGGGTCGACCCGACGCTGACGATCAAAACGGTGGACGCGTTGCCGGGTGCGCTACCGCCGCTGTCGCTGCCAGACCTGTCGTTGGACACGCTGAAAATTCTGCTCATCCCCTCCATCGCGATGACCTTGTTGGCGCTGGCCGAAGCGGTGTCCATTGCTCAGGCGCTGGCCAAACGACGACAAGAGCCACTTGACGGCAATCAGGAATTTTTGGGACAAGGACTGGCCAACGTGATCGGCTCGTTCTTTTCCGCGTACCCTGCGAGCGGCTCGTTTAACCGCTCGGGTGTGAACGTCGCTTCTGGAGCGGTGACGCCGTTTTCAGCGATTATGGCGTCCGTATTTTTAGTCGCGATTTTGTTTTTTGTGGCGCCCCTTGCGCAGTTTTTGCCACTGGCAGCCATCGCAGCGATTCTGTTTCTGGTGGCGTGGAACCTGATTGACCGCCGCGAGATTCGCTATTTGTTGGCCGACAAGTTCGAGCGCATCACCCTGCTTGCCACCTTCGTGGCAACACTGGTGATCCCACTGGAATGGTCGATTTTGCTGGGTGTGGCCGTGTCGCTGGTGGTCAAGCGCCTGCGTAGGTCGGGTGCCGCTTAAAATTGGCGTTCCCGCCAACTACACCCCCCAACACGCCTAATGGATACAGCCCTGCTCGCAAAGACCGCCGCCGCCCTCGTCGCCCCCGGCAAAGGCCTCCTCGCCGCTGACGAATCAGCTGGCACCTGCGCCAAACGTTTCGCTGTGGCCGGCGTCGCCGACACAGCGGAGATGCGCCGCACCTATCGCGAAATGTTGTTCACCACACCCGCAATGAAGTCCGCGATTTCTGGCGTCATCCTGCATGACGAAACCCTTCGCCAAAACAACAGTAAAGGTGTGCCGTTTGCCGAGTACCTGAATTCCATCGGCGTCATCCCCGGCATCAAGGTCGATGCTGGCACCAGAGATCTCGCCGGTGCGCCGGGGGAGCTGGTCAGCGACGGGCTCGACGGTTTGCAGAAGCGCATGAAGGAATATTTTGCGCTCGGCGCGCGCTTTGCCAAGTGGCGCGCGGTGATCACCATTGGCGAGGGCATCCCGACGTCGCGCTGCATCTGGGCCAACGCGCATGCGCTAGCGCGTTATGCGGCGATTTGCCAAGAAGCGGGCATCGTGCCTGTGGTCGAGCCCGAAGTGCTGCTCGACGGCGATTACGACATCAATACGTCGTTTAACGTCACCGAAGCCGTGCTGCGCACGTTGATCGGCCAAATGGCCGACAACAAAGTGTCCGTCGAACACACCATTCTGAAAGCAAGCATGGTGATCTCTGGCAAAGACGGCAAGAGTCGCGCAAATCAGGCCGAGGTAGCCCAGCGTACCGTCGAGTGTTTGAAGCGCACCGTGCCCGGTGCCATGCCCGGCATTGTGTTTCTATCCGGCGGTCAGTCTGACATTGATTCCGCTGCCCACTTAAGCGAAATGAACAAGTTGCCCAACAATCCGTGGCCACTCACCTTCAGCTACAGCCGCGCCCTGCACTTCTCGGCGCTCAAAGTGTGGAAGGGCCAGAAGGAGAACTACAAAGCCGCGCAAGCTGCGTTTGCCCACCGCTGCAAGATGAATTCACTGGCCAGCAAGGGCAAGTGGACGTTGGCGGCTGAGCAGTAACTTAGATAAAATGGGCGGCAGCTTTATGCTGCAATGCCTGTATCAATTGGGGTAAGACGGGTTTTTCATTGTATGTCGACTTATGCATTAATTCACGGTCAGCCCCACTAAAATGGTCGTTACAGCCAAAAGCTGCTTGTTTTCACTGCGCCGAAATCTTCGTGATTGATGCTTGCGGATTCACCTGACGTGCCGAGTGCCGTCACCCCGCCGTCGCGAAACCAACCCTGCTGGTGCGGCAGCGGCAAGCGATTTAAAGCATGTCACGGAGCGCTCGCCGACGCAGCTGCATCCGTCGTATTGAGTAGCTCGAAAACTCCAACTGGTAAGGTCGAAGCAGCGCGCCTTGCACAAGAGGCGCTTGTCGCGCAACAGGCCGACGATTTGCCATTGGCGGAGTCGCGCTATCGCGAATGCCTCGCGCTTGATCCGGACCACGTGGACGCCATGCACATGCTGGGCGTGGTGAGATTGGCCGCATTCGATTTCGCTGAAGCGAAGCAATTGATCGAAACAGCCGGCACGCGCACCGGGTGGCAGTTTGCTCAGTTTCGACACAACTACGGCTTTTTGCTCAGCGCCTATTTGCCCGCGAAAAACACGCGTCCAAACGACGCGCAACGGACCGCGCTCGCAGCGTTGCGATCGCAAAATTATGCAAGCGACGCGAACCCGTCGCAAACCTTGCCTGCGTGCGCCGTCCTGATCCATTCTTCCCCGAACGCGTCTCCCCTTATTGCACCAGGCGATGGCGGAACCGTCACGCTGCAACTTTTCCAACTCGCGACCGATCACGCAGGCGCGGGCGAGTCGTGCAAGCGCGTCCATGATGCGCTGCGCTCGACTAAGGCCGATTACGTTTGCTTCGCTAGTGCAGACACGCCGCTGGACGTCAAGCGCATCAACCACGTCATCGCGCTGCTCGAAGCGCGTCACGGCGGTTGGGGGTTTTCTACTGCCGCGCTGGATGCCAATGCGCAGCAGGTCAGGCGGCAGTGGCCCGTCGCATTGATCACAAACTCCGCAGGACTGAACAACGCGCAGTTCGCCGAACAGGTGTCTGCGATGTGCGTTGCTGCACCACTTCTGCCGATGAGCGTAGACAACCTGGTAGTTCGCACCTCACTGCTGGCAGAAGTGTTCTGGCATGCGCCACAACTCAAGAATGCGCTGGGCGAGCTAGTGCTGGCGCTGTGCAAACGAGATGAACCGTCGGTGTCCACAACGGCTCCGTTGTTGATCACGGGCAATAGCGCGCTTGCCATCGCAGACGCTTTCGACCGAACCGCTGAACGCGCCAACGCCGCTCAGCGCGACTACATCGTCAATGCATTGTCCGGCGCCGCTTTCGCCAACCCGCTGGCGCCCAATTTCGCGACACAAGGACTGGCGTTTCTTAAGCGACCATTGCGCTACGGTGCGGGTGCCGCGCTGGACGCAACCACGCTGACCAGCATCGCCGCACGGATCGCTGCTCAGCCGATCAACAGCGAGCCGCTGCGCAACGATGGTTTTGACTTGGTCGGTTTCGCGCGCGCAGAATCCGGTTTGGGCGAAAACGTGCGCGCGCTGGTTCGCGCGTGTGCGAGCGCAGAGTTGCCGCATTCTGTCATCGATATCGATATCGAAACGGGCATCCGCAAGGAGGACGATTCGCTCGATGCGCTGATCAAAACCGTTCCCAGTTATAGCTACCAGCTCATTTGCGTCAACCCGGATACATTGAACGAAGCCGTGCATCATGAGGGTGTTGCGATGATCAGCAAAGCACACAAAATCGGCTACTGGGCTTGGGAACTTGAAAAAGTTCCCACGAGTTGGTCGCGGGCGGCCAGCGCACTGCAAGAAATCTGGGTGCCATCCGAATTTGTCCGCTGCGCCCTCGAAAAATCAGTGTCGATTCCGGTCTACAAAGTGCCTACGCCGATTCGACCACCGCAGCCGTCCCGCCCCTACACGCGCGCCGAATTTGGTCTTGATGACAAAGACTTTGTGTTCCTTTTCACGTTCGCCTACGGCTCAATAATCGCGCGCAAAAATCCGTGGGCAGTGGTGCGTGCATTCCGCGCAGCCTTCCCGGAAAACGTAGGCCAGTTCGCGAGCGCCAAGCTCGTGATCAAGTCCGTGCAGAGCGAACTTTTCGATCATGAAAAAGCGTCGCTGCACTCGCTCGCTGCGGGCGATGCGCGTATCGTTTTTATGGATCGCTTTATGTCGCGAGACGAAGTCATGGGCTTGCAGGTGAGCACGGATTGCTATGTGTCGCTGCACCGCTCTGAGGGCTTCGGACTGGGCATGGCCGAATGCATGGCCATCGGCAAACCGGTGATCGGCACCTCCTATTCGGCGAACCTTGATTTCATGAATGAGTGCAACAGTTTGCTCGTCGACTACTCGCTGATTGCGGTCAAACCGGGCGAGTACCCCGACACTCAGGATCAGGTGTGGGCCGACGCCGATGTTGACAGCGCGGCACGCCACATGCGCCATGTGTTTGAAGACGCGTCGCTGCGAAAAAATCTGGGCGACGCCGCGCAAACGTTCATGCGCGAGCATTATTCGCCCGCCGCAGTGGGCACGATATTGCGTTCGCATCTGGATCGTTTGAACGCGACTCGGAACTACTAGCTTCGACTCCACTCACAGTGGCATCAACCTCAAAGTAAACCGCCATGAAGCTGCGCCGCCACGTGACCAAAATGCTTGCCGTCTTGCCGTTTTTTCCTACTGTGCTGTCGGCGCAGACCACGGCGCTTCGAGCGACGCCTCAGGACACGCTCGGGCCGTTTTATCCGCCGAAATGGGCAGGCGAAATTGATAACGATTTGATCGCGTTTGCTGGCAAAAATTTTGCCAAAGGCACGCTGCTGGCGTTGACCGGGCGCGTGCTCGCAACCAACGGCAAACCGCTCGCGGGTGCCGCCGTTGAAATCTGGCAGACCGATGACACCGGCAAGTATCGGCATCCCGACGACGACGGCGAAGGCCCCGCCAAACGGGGCTTTCAGGGGTTTGGTCGCACGCTTGCCGATGGCGAAGGTCGCTACAGTTTTCGCACCATCAAACCGGTGATCTACAGCGGTCGCCCGCCGCACGTTCACTTCAAAGTGATCGCAGCCGGGCACCGCGAACTGGTGACGCAACTGTACTTTGCGGGCGAGACTTCCGAGCGCACTGGCTTTGTTGGTTTTTCAAAAGAACGTGACCGGCTGACCGTTACGCCCACCCCGCACCGAGACGGGGATCGCGCCGGGTTTGCCGCGAGCTTTGATCTGGTGCTTGCGCCAGCTCCAAACTGAGACGACGCATCAATTAACCGACATTATTGATTAGCCCGTTTTCTAATCGTCGCCGCTGCGAAGGCAGGGGTCCAGCGTCTTTCGTGCACTCGAAAACCCGCGCCAATGTCGAAAGTCGCTGGGTTCCTGCCTTCGCAGGAACGACGAAGGGGATGACCGGCCCTAATGCAGAATGTCCGATTAACACGCAACGCCCAAAGCGCGCTACAGGGCATCAATCGCTTTGGCAATTTTTACCAGCCGTGGACGCACGAGGGCCGCTTTGGCAACCGCCTCTTGAATGATGGCCTCCGCCCGATCCTGACGCATTGCCACGCGGCTCATCTTGGCGTACATCGGAACGATGTGATGCGAGGCGAGCTTAGTGACCTGCTCCTTGCTAATCGGCTCATTCTTGGTGAGGCTATGGTCAATCACTTTGAGCAGCACGTCGCGGATGATGTCGCGAATCCCGCTTAGGGTGGTTTTCATGGCGTCCTCGCCGATCTTGCCGACGAAGACGCCAATCAGCGCCTTCACCGCCTTTGGCGCGGGGATGGCCTCGGTCATTAGATCTTTGGCTTTACCGGTGAGGTCGGCCTCGATTCGCCCCAGAAACAGCTCACAGTACATATGGTCGTAAAACACCGGCATACAACGGCGCAGCTCCATGTTGTCCGATACAAACGCCTGCAGCGCATCCGTGTAGAGCGCGTAGTTGCGTTTGAGCTGCCCGCCCTTGACCAGAATGTTCATGCCTGTGATGCCCCATGCAACCGGCCCGCCCGCTACGCTTAAGCAGCCCATGTAGATGTCCATGAAATCGGAAATGACCGCCTTGGTCGCGCGCATGTTGAGATTGACAGTACGCGCGACGCCACCGACCGAAACGTCGGTCTTGTAGGCGCTCGCACGCTGAACAAAAAATCGCCCTTCTTTCCACCGCTCAGTTGGCAGCGCCTCGGCTTGCATGTAGTACACGTCGCCTTCGTTACTGACACAGCCAACGCAGAGCAAACGCGCGCCATCGATGGACGGAAAGATGACGCCGTTCTCCTGCACGTAGCCGAGCCTGATGTGAACCGATCCGCGACCGGTACAACCTAGCAGCGTGAGTGGATCAAGCTCTCGTGGGGCAGTTGATTGATCTGACATTTGCTTCTCCTTAAGCGCGGGTGACCGCAGGCCGTTGATCAGAAATTATGCATCAACGTCGTTCCTAATCGTCGCCACTACGAGGCTGGTCAACGGCCCGCATTGATAATCTAGGAAAAAGCAACATCGTGCTCGCTACGTTGGTGAGCAACATCGCTCGGTGACCCTAAACCGCTGGCGGGTTGCGATGGCGCTCAGCGTGCAACACAATGGCACCGCAATCACCATCCATAAAAACGCGGCCATGTCGTTACGCTGCCATCGGCATGCAGCGCCTCATAATCCGGAAACTGCGCCGCTGTAGCGCAAGCATGATTCGGAAAAATGCGCAGCTGCATGCCCACCGGAAATCGCGCCTCAACGGACTCAATCAACGTACGCTTGCCGCACTCAACAATGCCATGCTCCTGATTGGCACTCACCATCACGCAGCCATCTATTGGCTGCGCGTCGAC
>ENA-OFCX01000317-OFCX01000317.1-metagenomes-genome-assembly--contig:-NODE-317-length-26700-cov-5.332408_pt1 | contig 26700 bp, 23 predicted proteins | sample MGYA00153384_OFCX01 | MGnify analysis MGYA00153384
TTGAACTGGCGTACGCCGACATGCATCATGGCCAGCAAATTCAATCCAGAAAATGTTTCATCGGGAAGTAGTTTGACTTCGTAACGTTTGCCCGCGTCGTTGGTGTCGAGCCCTGACCGACCGAGCACGGCAATTTCCAGTGTGATCTGCCCGACCAGTGCGGGCGTCAGGAGTCGAAAGCGTTTGATCGCTTCGACCATGTAGAAAACCGCGTCCATGCGCAGGTTGCCGACAGCCTTACTGCGCATGGTTGTTGCGGCCAGACGGGTGAGCCCCTTGCGCGCTTCTTCGGCCACCGTGTGTGCCGGGTCTTCAGTCAGGATGCCCTTGTAGAGTTGATCGGCTTCGACACGCGCTTGGCCGTCGTCGCTCAACTCAAGCAACTTAGCCAAATTGAGGCGGGCGTAAAAGTCATCCGGATCGAGCGTAAGCGATTGCCGCAACAGTCGCTCAGCGTCTGCATCCTCGCCCGCGCGGGCAGCAAGCGCACCCAGCGAACGCACGGCGTACTGGTTGCCGGGATCAAGTTCAACCGCCTGCTGAAACGCCGCCTTGGCTTCGGCGACTTGCCCAGTCGCAGCAAACGCGACGCCCAGTGCAACGCGGCCATTGACGTGATCCGGTGCTAAATCGAGCAGATGCTGAAACAGCGGAATTAACTCCGCTTTGTCGCCCATTTCGGACAGGCACAGCGCGTAGTCGTAAAGGATTGCCGTGTCGTGTGGATTGACGGCGTGAAGCTGCCGGAGGAGGTCGCGGGCGCGCCCAAACTCGCCTTGGCGGGCGAGGGTGACGGCTTGTTCGTGGGTTGGGGTCATGTGACTATTTTCTCGCAAGCGGCCATTCCACGGGGCAGCGGTGCGGGTACTACCAGAGATCGCGACGAAGAGGCTGGCCAGCATGGTAGTAGGTCAGCCACAGAATGCGCGCCCATCGGCTGGGGGTTGTTCGTGGCTGCGCTGTTGCTATGGTGGTTCACTCGACCAGACAGAGGTGTGCCCGCGACAAGGTCGGATGTGCCAACCGGCCATGTTGCTTCCGCCACGAGACCGGCTTGGAAACGGAAGGCCGATATTGAGCAGTCCGCTACTGCTGCGGATGTCCTGCCGTCGCGCAGCACCGTTCGCAAATGACTGTCAGCATGGAGTCGCGAAGTGTTCTTGCAAATTGAATGGCGACGTTTTGAGGCGCTCATTGAAGCGCTGTTCGCTCAGCCCGGATTCGAGACAAAAGCACAAACCGATGGCGCTGCTGGAGGGTCGATGTGTGGCTGTATGCGAAGGGACGGACGAATGTGCCCGTGAGCATCGTTCAATGCAAACATTGGACTGGCAAGAGCGTCGGCGTCGATAAGATTCGTGAACTTCGTGGCGTGATGGCATCACGCAAATTGTCGCTTGGCCAGTTCGCTACGACGTCGGGGTTTACGACTGATGCGGTTATTTTCGCGAAAGCGAACGGCCTGAATCTGCTGGACGCAGATGCGCTTCTCGCGCTGATTCGACGGCGTAGTCAAGAACAACGAGAAGCACTGTTCGTCGTGTGTTCTGGGGCGTGACTAACCAATATAAAGCACTTTCCACTGTGGCGAACCATACTATTGCGCCCGTAACTTTTCTTCGAATGAGCGCTGCACTCTGAGCAAGCAGCTGCGCATCCACCACGATACGACATCGCCCGAGTGCTGGATTCAACGTTACGCGGTTCGGAAATAGCATGCAAGTAAGCCCTACTCGCGTCGCGTAGGGCTGGCGGAAACCCGCGTGTGCGGTTAAGCTTGGCACAAAAGCTCGGGGGAAACATGAAATCGATGCTGTATGCAGCGAAGATCTTTGGTCTTACGACGATTTCGGCGCACGCTCAAAATTGGGCTGGATATTGGTGCCTCAATCAGGCGAACGGAAACGTTTTGCACTTTCAGGTAGCGCCCGTCATCAATGGGAAAGACAAGACGCGAGTTCGTTCTGGCAGCAAAGAGGTTGCGGTCGAATCGGATTTGCTCGCACAGTCTGGCCCTCGCGGTAAATCACGCGACCCCGCAGGCTCGACAGCGGAGGACGAGTTTGTCTCGGCGGATTGCAAAGGTGAACAGCAATTCGATGTGCGCGGCCGAAAGACTCGAGTGGTGGAAATCTGTCGCAGCGCCGAGGCGGAGTCCGCGTTCACTGGTCGTGTTGCATCGGCTAGCGCGCAGACTGGCGCGTATCGTCCCAACGATTGCGAGCTCGTACCCGATGCCGACTTGTCGGCCAAGTACGACATCGAGAGTTATCACGCGCGGGGCTTGGCGATATTTGCCATGCTCTCAAACAACACCAAACCCTTTTGCCGAGTAGTTGATCGACCCGCCGCAGATGTGTCGCGCGCCACCGCGCAGGTGATGCCGCGCCTCGGCAATCGCATGTTGGTGTCTGATGTTGCCAATGGCGTTTTCACCACCGACATGAAGGAACGCACCAAAGTCATCACCACTTGGCGCGACAGCTACTCCGTCAACTTCACAGAAGAAGAGGCGGGCAAAACCGTCGTTCGCGTATCGCGCGACCTGCTGCTGCGCGATGGCGGCGCGTGGTCACAATCGGCGTCCGATGGCAATAACGAAAAGTGGGTTTTGGGCGAGATAGAACGAGTCGCTGCTCGCCTTCCCGCACGCGCCAATGAAGCGGTGCCTACAACGGCAGCGACCAATGCGCCGAAGCAAACGGACGCGGAGCAGGAGTTGCTCAAACTAAAAAGCATGAAAGACAAAGGCTTGATCACCGAGGCTGAGTACCAGCAGTTGCGTCGGAAGGCGTTGGGGTTGTGATGAATTTTGATCGATGCCGCGACGATGCATGCTTCTCGAAATTTATCGCGCGACGCGTGAACGAGTGGATATTTAGTATGTTGGCGTGGAATGTTTGGACGGCGGTGCCGCGTTATCTCAATGCCGACACGAGAACTATGGCTTTGGTATTGTTTTTTGGGGCAGTATTTGGATGCTCGCCCGCGTTTGCAACGATAGACATCCTTCCGCAGAACATCACGCTCTCTCCTAGCTCGGCGGCAACGGGAAGCAGCATTGCTGTCAACTGGCAAATCAAAAACAATGGCACGATAACGGCACCGTCGTCGAACTCGCAGGTGCGGATATCAAGCTCCAGCACATACCACGGTGGATCAGCCGCAAATGTTGGGAGTTTGCAGCCAACCGGTTCGATCACAGCGGCAACAGCGGTCAATCAGAGCGCTACGGTTACCGTGCCTAGCGCAGCGGGCACATATTACGTCTGGGTCGTTGCTGACAATGCAACTACGCCGACGTTCACACAGACCAATACTGCCAACGACTTTCAGGTCGCGGCGTCAGCCTTGACCGTGACGGCGGCGGGAACGATAGACATCCTTCCGCAGAACATCACGCTCTCTCCTAGCTCGGCGGCAACGGGAAGCAGCATTGCTGTCAACTGGCAAATCAAAAACAATGGCACGATAACGGCACCGTCGTCGAACTCGCAGGTGCGGATATCAAGCTCCAGCACATACCACGGTGGATCAGCCGCAAATGTTGGGAGTTTGCAGCCAACCGGTTCGATCACAGCGGCAACAGCGGTCAATCAGAGCGCTACGGTTACCGTGCCTAGCGCAGCGGGCACATATTACGTCTGGGTCGTTGCTGACAATGCAACTACGCCGACGTTCACACAGACCAATACTGCCAACGACTTTCAGGTCGCGGCGTCAGCCTTGACCGTGACGGCGGGCACGCAAACCGCGTGCGTCCCGTCTTCTACCGCTTTGCAAACCGACATGGGATATCTCAACGGAAAGACCATCGGCGGAAAGTTTGTGCTTCTTGGAATCGAATGCACACCGAGCCCAAGCGCGTCGTCGCCTTCGGCTCGATATTTCAAACGCTTTGAGCTGGTGCGAACCGGCAGCGTGATAGCGACCGCTCCAGCCAATGCCTACACCGTTTCGTATTCCAATTTGCTTTGGTCGACAACGGCGAATCCACCCATCCCGATTAGTAATTTCGTTGACGTGATCATAAGTTCACAGGCACAGTATTCACTGCGTGCGGTAATGAGCGACAACGCATTACTTGTCGCGCCCGGCGCTCAAAGCCAATTTACTTTTGGCCTTGGTTCAAACGTGACAGCAACTATCACTTCGCCATCAAACGACACCTCTTACACAACAGCTACCGGTAACGTTGCACAGGCATTCGCGGCAACGTCTAGCGTAGCGGTCGGGACGACAGGACGCACCGATTGGTATCTATCGTCATCCACCCGAGATTTTCCGTACATTCGGTCTGCGACACCGTCGATAGTGATGGGCGGGGAAAACATGTCCAATCCGATAGGCACGCGTGGCTGGGGTGTCGAAACGGTGGTGCTGGAGTCTTCGCCCAGCGCGTCGCAACCCAACGTTACTTACGATAAACGCACAGTAGTCGTAGATCGTGCCTTCGACATCGGCGATCCGGCCCAATCTGGTAGCGGCAGTTTGCTCGTGAGCAACGTGGACATTGCCACAGGCAACCTGCATCTCAGTATTCCCGACCTCAGCGTGCCTGCAATCGGTGTGCCGCTCGGTTATGCCCGCAACTACAACTCGATGTCTCGGTTGGGTGGGTGCGCTGGCGTGTGGCGCTCTGATGCGAACCTTTCGCTCTACTTCATTGATCGTTCAGGCGGGCGTCAGATCGGCATTCGTCGTGAAGACGGTCGCGCACAAGATTTCTTCCGCTACACCGATGGCAAATGGTACGACTTTAACCCGGGCAATTTTGATCAACTGGTGCAGGTGAATGACACCACGTTCCGGCTGTACACAAAAGGCGAAGCGGTCTACGAGTTCGTCAATCCGCCAATTGATCACGACAATGCAACCGCGTGCGACAACTCATACAACGTCGTCAGTCGGCACACGGGCAGCAACGTCAATCGCGTGCTGGACCGAAGCGGCAACTACCGCCAGTACAACTATCGAAGTGATGGTCGAGTACTTTCAATTGCGCACAGCAACGGGCGGACACTAAATTTCACATACGACCCGACAACGCTGCAAGTCGCAGGCATCAATGACAATTTTGGACGGGGCGTTGCGTACACCTACGACACATACGGCTATCTGTTGACAGCGACGGACGCGACCGGCAAAACGACTCAGTATTCATACGTGACGTTGCCCACGGCGTTTCCCCAGAAGCAGCTTGCGACGATCACCGATGCAAACGGTAATGTGGTTCGACAGTACACGTACGACACTTCTCGCAGGGTGATCAGCACAGTGGACGGTGAGGGCAATCGCGTTGACTTTAGCTACCCGCCGCCCGGCGCTTCAAATATAAGCACGGCCACCACGGCGACGTTTAGGAATAGCGGCAATACTGTCGTCAACACTATCAACTACTCGCTCGACACGGACGGCAACGTGGTGAGTTCGTCCGATGGTGCTCGCGCTCAAACTGCGGCCTTTAACTCCGTTTTGAATACGACCGGCTCACCGCCAACGCTGCTCGACGTCGCTACAAAGGCGCTGAACACGAGAAAGACACCAGCGGGAAATTTGGGCAACTACAGCACGAGTTTTTCTTCGCCCCGCAGGGGCGATCCCACGCGGACTGTTGCTCCAACTACCGCATCCACCAATGCGGTAGTTGAGTTGGCTTGGATATATCCCACGAGCCATCCAAACCTTTCCTTGACTGAGTCCGTCACGATTGCGCCGGGCACAGTCAATGCCGCCCCCCTCGGCTTTTCATATGACACGAGCGGCAAACTCACGCAGTTCAAAGATGCGCTAAACGGTGCAACGAATTTGACACGAGATACGCAGGGCCGCGTAACCAGCGTCGCCGCGCCACAATTCCCGTCCCAGCCTACGACGACGATTTATGGCCTCTACGGCGAAATAACCTCGGTGACACATCCGTATCCAATACCGGCCAGCGAGCGTTTCGTCTATTCCTACTCCGCCAGCGGCCTCGTCGTCACCTCAACCGATACGCGCGGCAACCAACACACCAGCACGCTGAACGCAGTAGGTAACGTAACCGACGAGACCCATCCGCTAAGCCGCACGGTCACTCACAGCTACGACAATAACCATAATCGCATTTCGTCAATCGAAAAATTCTCTGGTGTCACCACAAGTTACACCACGTTCACCTATGACAAAAACAACCGCCTGATAGGCACGGCACGCCGAGACGCAAACGGCAGCGTTGTGTCGGCAACGTCGTCTACTTACGATGCGGTGGGGAGACTCGCCACAACAACAGATGCGAAAGGTAATGCAACAAGTCAGAGTTATTTAGGTCCCGATCTGGTTTCAGTTGCGCTGCCGATGAGCCGCGCCACCGCGTATACCTACGACACAGCCGGTCGTCTCGCCTCCGTCACAAAAGCATCAGGGACTGCCGACGCGGTGACCGAGACCTACACCTACGACAACATCGGCCGACGCTTGCGCACCACCTATGCTGACGCAACCTACGACGAAGTAACTTACGTCGCTGACCGCAGCGACGCATGGGTCGCGACGCGTCGTGACCGTTCGGGTAACACCACCAGTTATCAGTACGACGTCAGCGGCAACATCATTCGTGTTCAAGACCCGCTCGGCAACGTGTCCAGGGCCACCTACGACGCCAACAACAACGTCAAAACAATCGTCAACGCGCTTGGTTTCACGACCACGTATTCCTACGACGCTATGAATCGGCTCACGGGCATCACCGATGCCAACAATCGCACATGGAACTATCAGTATGACAACGCCAACAACCTCACGCAAAGCACCACTGCATCAAGTGCGACAGTCCCCATTACCATCAACCGCACGTACGATGCACTCAATCGCCCGCTAACTGCGACCTACACCAGTCCGCAAGGTAGCGGCACACTGGCGAGTTACACGTACAACGACGCCGCAACGCCTCGGTCTGTGGTCGTGTCAAACGGCGGCGCAGCACCGCAGAGCACCCTGACATTCGACGTTCTCGGGCGCATGACGAGCTTCAACGAAGGCGGCAATCGAGGGCTAAGCTACGGGTATGACCAACGCGACAGCGTCACCAGCATCGTCTATCCGGGCAGTCGCACCGTGAACTACGTGTTTGACCCTGCGGGCAGGATGGCGACGGTGACGCCGTGGGCGGGCGGCACCACCACGTATAGCTACAACAGCCTCGACCAAATCACCGGCACCACCTATGGCAATGGCACCAACGTCGCCTACGGATACGACGCCACCAAGCGCCTGAAGCGCGTTGCCAATCTGCGCAGCGGCACCACCATTTCGGATGTTGATTTCACGCTCGATGCGCGCGGTCTGCCCGTCAGCGCAACCATGACCCTGCCGCTCGAACCCAACTTTCCTGCGGAGGACACCAGGTTCATCTATGACCCGGCAAACCGCATTACATCGGGCAGCGGAACATTAGGCGGCACCTTCCAAAATGATGACGCAGGCCGTATCACCAGCCAAACGATTGCGGGGCAAACGACCACATTTGGCTACAACCCGGTCGACCTGCTCACGTCCCTCAACTCCAGCGCGGGCACCGAGGCCTACACTTACAACGCCTTCAATCATCGTGTGCAGCGCTCCCGCAGCGGCGGAACAACCAAACACTTGTGGAGCCCAGTAGGATCGCTGCCCAACATGGTCACTGACCTCGACGCAAGCGACAACCCGCAGCGCTTCTACATCTACGGCAACGGCCTCATCAACCAGATCGATACCGCTGGAACTGTTCGTTATCACCACTTTGACTATACAGGCAACACACTGGCTTTGACTGACGGGTCAGGTAGCGTAACGGACACCTATGCGTACGCGCCGTATGGTGAGATGCAGAGTGGTGTGGGCAGTACTACTTACAACCCGTTTCGGTTCAATGGGCGATATGGGGTAACTGATGATGGGAATGGGCTGGTGCATATGCGGGCGCGGTATTTCCAACCTGCATCGGGCCGATTTTTGTCGCTAGACGATGTGACTGGACAGTTCTCCGAGCCAAAAACAATCAACCGCTACACGTTTGCGGGTCAAGATCCAATTACACAAATTGACGATTCAGGAAATTCTTATACAAAAACTCGCTCGGGTTTTGATCAATACTCGAAAGTTATCGGAGGTAGCAAATTCGCATCCAATGAGCGGAAAGATGTGCTGGCAAGCACGAGAAATGGCTTGCTTAAAGCCGAGTCGACGTTCAAAGAATCGCATAGTCTGCTTTTTGGGGTTATTCCTACGGGAATCACTGCTAGCGCTGAAGTCAAAGGTACGCTTGCAATTCCCGGCACACCTTCGTCAGGCAACACCCTGTCGGGGACTTTAAAGCACGACGCAATAATCGGTCTCGTTGCCGGAGAGAGTGCTGACAAAAGTATTGAAGTCGACGGTGGTTTTGGTATTTTTTACACGGCTGAGGCATCCGCGCGCGGATGTACCTTTGGGCTTAACGCTGAGGTTGCCGTCGATGCGGTTGCCGGCGCGGGAGTCAGGATGAGTGTTTCTTCATATCGTCCGGTGCTAGATAGGAAGTTTGGGATTGCGATTAATGGCGATTTGGCTGCTGCCTTCGGCGGGGGAGGCGGTCTTGACGTTTATCTGGATTGGGGTTATCTGGTCGATGCATTCGCTGCGAAGAAGGTTCGAGACAACCTAAAGTCGCGAGACTATGTAAACGTAGTTAAAGGTTTGTATGCAATCAAACATTGCCGATAACGTCGCGATGCATAAATTTTTTCTCGAAGCCTTGCGCTTAAATTGGCCTTCAGCGGCAGCCTCGCATAGACACCGACTCGCTCCGTGTGATGAGGATGAGTGCATTTTGGAGAAGGCGTATGGAACAACAAATGCGGCCGGCAAACGCGCGGCCGGTGCTATCTGGCTTAGACTTTTCGCATGCATTTGTGCAATTAGCATCCAGAATGTATCGGCAAATGTGTACACATTTGATAGTAACGGTCGGCTGACTTTAGTCGTCGCGAGCGATGCAACAAGTTCGCATTTCGAGTACGATACGGCGGGAAATATTACGCGCAAGGCCATCGTTCGGCCCGGCACACGTCCCGCAACAACGGTCGCGCCAAACCCGTTGAACTTCGGATCGGTGACCATCGGCGCACCGACAACACAAGCCATCACCGTGACCAACCTTGGCCCCGGAAACTTGACCGTGAGTCAAGTGAACGTGTCAGGCACAGCGTTTTCAATCGCATCAAACGCCTGCACCACGATTACGCCTACAAACAACTGCGCCATCACCGTGCAATTCGCACCGACAGTCACAGGCGCAGCCACGGGGACAGTCACGATCACCAGTAACGCGACGGCCAGTCCGCAAAGCGTCACGCTCAACGGCACGGGTACTGCCGCTACTGATGTAACTCCACCCACCACACCAACAACACTCACCGCCACATCACCGACCGTGAGCACAATCGCCTTGAACTGGAGCGCGTCAACCGACAGCGGCGGCTCCGGTCTAGCCGGGTACAAAGTCGAGCGATGCGCAGGCTCGGGTTGCAGCAATTTCGCACAAATCGCGACGCCCACTGCAAATAGTTTTGGCGACACCGGTTTGACGGCCAGCACGATTTACAGCTACCGAGTTCGCGCGCATGACAACGCTGGCAATTTGAGTGGCTACTCAAATGTAGCGACGGTTGCAACGCTGGGTACCGCTGTGAATGGCACTTGCGGCACCGCCAATCTCGGTACGTTCGCTGTCGCCCCAAGTGGCGTGGCACTATGCAGCGCCGGAACTCCCTCAACACTCACGGGTACTGGCCCGTGGAGCTGGACTTGTCAGGGGTTGAACGGTGGCAGCAATGCCAGTTGCTCGGCGAGCTATGCCCCGCCGGGTGTTTGCTCAGGCGGAACCAACGAGATTTGCGATCTGTTTTCGGCGGTCGGTGTTAACACCGCGCTGTGGGCTGTCATCGGCAACAGCGTGACGCAGACGGGCAATGGTGAGATCGCACTGACCGCCGATGTCACTGACAATACTGGGCGCATTCGCACACTGACTCTCCCGGAGTCGTCCATAGTCACCGTTCGTGCGAAGCACTATCTTGTGCCGGGTAACGCCTATTTTTATCCGATGATCACGCTGCTCGATGCGACGGGCAATCTGGTAAACGCGCTGCAATGGCGCAAATCGGCTTACGAGGCGAGCGAGGTTTGCAACGGCGTTTCAACGTTTGACCATCCCGTTCTTCAGGTGCCGAATGTGACCTGCGCGGGTGCCGCCGCAGCGACGTCGTCGAGCCTATACGGACGCTGGTCTGAAACCACGCTGACGTACAACGCCACCACGGGTTTAATAACCGTAGACCTCGACAGCGATGGCAGCATCGACATCAGCACGACCGTCCCCGTTGCACAGCGCAAAACGGTTAGCGCTGTCGGGTTTCACGGCTATGGGTGGTACACAGGTCACTTGATGAAGCTCGACCACGTTCGTATCAACTACGTGCCGACAGCGGCGGCTATTCCCTACACGCTCGTCGTCAACGCGGGGACGGGAGGCACCACACTGCCGTCAGGTTCGTCGCAGCGATTGGTGGGCGAGTCGGTCACGGTTGTAGCCCAACCGAACTCGGGATATGCGTTCTCCGGATGGACTGGATATGCAAGTTGCGGCGCTGCGGCGACGTGTACGTTCACGATGCCTGCCGCGGCTGTCACTCTAGCGGCGGGCTTCGCGCCTGTACAGCAGCCTACGTCGTGCGTATTGGACTTGGACGGCGACGGTTCGGTGAGCGCGCTCACTGATGGGCTCATGCTCATGCGAATATTACGGGGCGCAACGGGTTCGGCGATTACTGCGGGGGTAATGGGGACAGGCACGTTAGCGCGCCCAACAAGCGCGGCGATTGCTGCATTCGTTCAAGCAATGCGCGACTCCATGGCGCTGGATGTCGACGGAAACGGCGTCGTGGAACTAGCAGATGCGCTGATCATTCAGCGGGCGATGCTCGGCATGAACGGTGAGAGTGTGCTGAATGGGACGGGGCAAACTGGCTCGCCAGCGCGCTCGACGTGGTTGGCGGTTCGCGACTATCTAGTACAGAGTTGCGGGATGAGCTCCCTTTCAACCGCGGCTGGCACCGGTGCGACGGGACGCCTCAACGACACGGGCATTACGTGGGGTGGCAACTCTGCAAGCGGTAACAACGCGACTTGCACCGGTGCAGCAATTGCTCAGCAGGACTGCAGCACAGGGCGCGACGGTAACGCATTGACCAATAATGATGCTGACGGCAAGGCAGGATTTAGCTTCACCAAAATCAGCAACAGCGGAAACGCCCTCGCATCAAATGCGCTGCTGGGCACCGGGCCTAACGATTGGGCATGCACCTACGATAACGTGACCGGATTGATGTGGGAAGTGAAGACCAGTAGCGGCTTGCGCAGCATGAATCACACATACAGTTGGTACAGCAGCGATAGCGCGACTAACGGTGGCAGTTTTGGAACGGCGAGTGGCGGAACCTGCGCATCATCGGGACGTTGTGACACCGAAAAATTCGTACAGGACGTCAATATTGCTGGACTGTGCGGCCGAAATGATTGGCGTATGCCAAACATTGGCGAGATTGAAGGGATCGTGAGTTTTGGTGGAAGCGCGCCGTTGATCGATCAGACTTACTTCCCGAACACCCCGGCTGCGTCGTTTTGGTCAAGCTCCCCGTATGCGGATAACTTTGGTGCTTGGAGTGTCTTATTTGACATTGGCTTTGTCGACTTTGATGGGCGAAACAACCCCGGCCGGGTGTTTGTAGTTCGCGGGGGACGATGATGGCACGTTCTTGGTGTAGCGTGACGCTCGCGCACTTTTTGGAACTTACGTTTCGACCTATCGAAGCAGGTTGGTCGCCCGCAACTACGTCGTACATTTTTTGTGCTGAGGGCAGACCGTGAAAACGATACCTCGATTAATCGTTTCATCCATTGTTGTGGCATGTCTCATTGTGCACGCGCCTCATATCGAAGCCCAGACTTGCGTCGCAGGTTCTGTAGCAAGCAAACCGACGAGCCAATATTCGATCACTAACGGAACGGTGACTGATCTCAGAACGGGGCTCATGTGGGATCAGTGTCCATGGGGACAGAGCGGTTCAACCTGTGCAGCCACTGGTCAAGATATTTTTTCGTGGACGCTCGCGCTCGGTGTTTCTGCGACGGCAAACGCTGCGGTATACAAAGGTTATAGCGATTGGCGTTTGCCCAACGTGAAGGAGCTAAGAAGCATCGTTGAATCTTGCCGAAAGGCACCAAGCGTCAACGAGATCGTGTTCCCGAACACGCCGGGAGTTGATTACTTTTCTGGCGGCTTCTGGTCGAGCAGTCCGTCTGCTGCTAATCCTGGCGGCGCATGGTCTGTGAACTTCCTGTACGGCGGAGCGTGGGACTTTGAAACTCGCAGCGCGCAATTTCATGTTCGTCTCGTGCGAACAGCTCGCTAGAGGTGTCTCAATTTGAGCCTGTGACCCCGGTGGAATAAAAGTCTGTGTGCGCTTTGGCGAGGGCGGGACGCGCCACAATGTGGCCGGAGGCTAGTTTGCATTTTTTTTGTTCATAGGCAACGCAAGAACGTTGCTTGACCCCTCGCCCGACGAGCGCGTTTACGGCTTGCTTCCCAGGTTACCGAACGCAACGCCATGCTCACCCTCGCGCCAATCCTGGATCTAAACGCCGGTCATGCGGTGAGATCGCTTGTTATTCAGGCATTCGTGAATGAGGTCGATGCGAATGCCCATTCTTGCGACCAGCGTCACAAAGAAGTTCCGCTCAGGAAGTCGGTTGGCTTGCCGTACGTACAAAACGGATTTCCGTATAGTTTCCGTACAAGGCGAAAAGTTAGTGTCTGCTATCGCTGATACTACGGTATTTGGTGGGCGGTACTGGGTTCGAACCAGTGACCCCTGCCGTGTGAAGGCAGTGCTCTACCGCTGAGCTAACCGCCCGATATTTCGAATTCTACCAATCCGCCAGCGGATTCGGCGCTGGACTGGCTTGGTCAGTGTGCGATGTTGCATCGCGCAGCTGTCGCCGTGGAGAGTTGGTGTGCAACGACCCGCGACGCTGCGAGGGTTTGAACCGCAACCATTGCTACGACGGGATGTAGTGCCTGATGTGTGCTGCGTTTCAAGCAGGAATCGCGACGCCGTTACAACAATGATGAAACTGGATGGTGCAGCCCTTGCACGATGAAAGCTCCGCGACACGCCCGCCGCCCCGTCGACACGTTGGCCGCAAATATGTTTCTCGCGATGTCTGGTTTTAACGAGTGCGGTCGTTCTTCCGGGTGACGGCGAAGGTTTCATACCTTCGCGCATCCCGCAAACACACGGAGAGCAGGCATCATGAATCTAACCATCAACGACATCCACGAACGGCCCTCGCGTCTGGCCGTACGCGCACGCCCGTGGCTTCTCGCGCAGCTGCTTCTGATCGCGGCGATGATGCTCGTTTCATCGACTGCTTCAGCCTTGGTCAATGCGGTCGTGACCATCAGCAGCACCGAAAATCCGGTGGCATCAGGCAAGGGTTCCGCGTTCATCATTGTGCAGGTGCGCGGCGACATCGCAGGCTCGCCGCTGCCAGCGGGCACGGTCACGTTTTCCGATTCAAAGTTGGGCGGCATCCCTTTGTGTGTCGCCACGCTGGGCGGCAATATTGGCAACAACACCGCACAGACCGCCTGCAAAGTGCCCGCCTCAGCCGTCGCCGGCGACCACAACGTCATCGCCATCTACAACGGCAATAGTTTCTACAAAGCAACGATCAGCGAGTCGCTCATCCTGAAAGTGCTGCCGTCGTTCACCGTCACTGGCGCAGCAGTCGGCGGCACGGCTTCACCAACGGCTCGCACGTTTGTGATGAGCGGCTTTGGTGTGGGCTTCGACTTCACCGCCAATCCGGGTTTTAGGTTCGTTCGGGTAGACACGACGGCGGGCTGCGGTGGCAGCCAGCCTGCGGTTCCGATCAGCGCGACGACGTATCACTTTGACAGCGGCGCGATCACCGCCAACTGCACGATTACTGGGGTATTCACCAATCGTGCGATGGTGACGCCTATCGCCGACACTGGTGGGCAAATCAGCCCGTCGTCGCCACAATCCGTGCCATTCGGTTCGACCTTGACTGTGACGGTGACCCCCAATTTGGGCTTCCGCCTGACCAACGTCAATGGATGCGGCGTCGTGTTTTTTGGTGGCCCGTCAATCACCGACCCGACGACTTGGACAACCGGCGCGATCAACAGTGATTGCCGCGTGGAGTCCTTCTTCACCGCGCTCCCCACATTCACGGTGAACGCCACAGCGGGCGCGGGCGGCAACATTACTCCAGCAACGCGCGCTGTACCGCAGGGCACGACGGGCGCGTTCACGGTGACGCCGAACACAGGCTTTGTGATTGATGCCGTGAGTGGCTGCGACGGCAGTTTGTCGGGCAGCACGTACACCACCGGCGCGGTGAGTGCCGCATGCAACATATCGGCCACCTTCAAAGCCGCGCCGATCACGCCGCCGACGGTCACGACCACGCCGATGATCGAATTTTTGCATCCGCCGCTGAACTATTTTTTCGTCACCTCAAAGGCCAGCGAGATCGCAATCCTTGACCGCACACCTCCATTCGTGCGAACGGGGCAGAGTTTTTTGGTGTACCCGAGTGCGCTGCCTGGCACCCAACCAATCACCCGTTTTTACTTCGACAAAGTAGCCGTCGCCGGGTCGCGCGGCAGTCACTTTTACACGCTGGTGGACGCGGAGCTTAGCATCTTGATTGGGCTCAATCCGGGCAACGTGGCCGCACCCAGGTTACCAATCGGCGAGGGCGTAGATTCGTTTGCATTCCTGCCTCTGATTGAAGGCGTAGGCGGCAGTTGTGCAGCGAGCCTCGTGCCTGTGTTTCGCCTGTTTCGAAGCAACGCCAGATTTCCCGACGATCCGAACCACCGCTTCACCACCAGCACCGCGATCTACAACAGTTTTGTGGCGCAGGGTTGGGATGGCGAGGGCGTTAAGTTTTGTGTGCCGGGGTAGCGCCCAACGACCGACCACGACCCAGCATTGAGTAGGAGTAATCACATGAACCCTAGTGCATCAACCGCATTCGACTACGTAACCGAGAAAATCTACAACTCTCGCCGTGAAAAACTTATCCCAACGAAGCTCTATGACAAAGCGAAAGGCTACATTGACACTGTGAACGCGCTCATCGACGCCGACACGCGTACGGGGAAGCTTGTTGATTTGGGCCTTAGTGCGGCGCGGTCGATAGGATCAAAAGCGCTGGGTGCCAGCATCCATATCTGGCAATTCATAAAACGCATCTGCAAGCCCTCGGCACTGCGCTGACCGCTAGCAGCACCAGCAGCAACGCGCTGGCGCTGCTTCAAGAGGCTGCTCGCGCTGCGGGCGATACCGCCGACGGTGCTAGCCGCGCCGATGAGCTGGTTGGCAAGATGCGTGATCTACGATTTGAATTTGGACGTGAATTCATTTTTGGGCGGTCAATGCGTCAAAGTTTCGCGGACGCGAACACGGGTGCCGTGTCGAGCAGCGTGCTGACGAAATATGCGAACGATTTTTTTGAAGGCGCTGCGTTGCTCTTCTCGCTTCAAAGCTGGCGCACTCGGGTGTGTCGTGTCTACCTCGACGGTTTAAGTTTGCAGGTGATGGTGCGTGTCGAGTGGAAAGTTGCCTCACGCGGTGGTCAGATCGTGCAGGAAAAAGTAAGAAACATGCGTAGTAGCGACAGTCCGATCTCGCGCGTTTTCGGTGGGGCAACTGAAAGCGTGCGGCAGTGGGAAATCTACGATCGGGAACGTGCGCTCATTGATCGCAAACCCAACGCCGCTCCACCATTGGCCATGGCAGACCCGGGGTTGTATGCCCAGAGAAACTGGGAGACCGTGGTGCTCGCAACGCGCAAATTGGCGGCGGTGTGCGACATCGCAATGTCCGCACTGACCCCCGAAGTCATGTCCACCAAATTAGCGAGCGCTTTATAGCGGGTCAATGGCGCATGAAACGCGGTACGCGGCGGTTCATGCTGCCCATTGAGCTTAAGGCTCAAGGTTCGCTGCAAGCTAACCAACAGACCGCCTTTTAATTGGACAGATACACTACCCGAGTCCCCGCAATCCGGTCATGCAAAAACTGCCGCGCCGGGTCGCCTAGCGCCCATAGAAAGTTGGCGAACACGGCGAGTATCCACCACGCACTGCCTCGGGTGCCGATCAGCATAAACATGGCGAGGCCGAGTGCGGGGCCGATCCACGTGGCGAGATAGCGGATGACCGCTTGTTTGAGAACAACCGGGCTGCCGTCCGTTGAGACGAGTTTGAGGTGCCACGTTTTGAACGCCAGCGTGCGGCGTCCGTTGATCCAGAAGTAAATGAAGTACGCGCCGATGCTGACGAACAGGTACGTTTGCTGAAATATCGCGATGGGCCCGGTCAGCACTTGCGGGCGGCCCGCGCTCATCGACTCGCCGGAGAGTGACGCGAAGATCAGGCCGACGATAAACAGGTACGCGACGAGGAACAGTAGTTCGTGGACGAACGCGCCGAAGCGCCTCCAGAGGCTCGCGTTTTGGAGGATCGTGGTGGGAGGAGCGGTGGAGGGGGGCGTGTCTGACATGGTCAGAATGTTAGCGGGGCGGGCTCTGTACCGTCTCTGCGAATCGTCACGCGTCTTTACAGACACTGCGTAAGTTGTGAAACGTGCAATGTTGAGCGCAGGTTCGCAGCTTGCGCCGCTCCTCCTACTTGATTACGGCTTCTTTGCTTCGGCAGGCGGCGCGACAGCAGGCGTTACTGGAACACCTAGCGTCGCGTTCGGCGCGGGCGAGGGAGCCTTTGTGGGGCCGGATGACGGAGCCACTGGCTTCGCTTCCGCTGCCTTCTTGCGCAATTCATCTCGCTTCTCGGGTGGCAGGTTGCGGTATTCGTCCCATTTTTGGGGGACGGCGGCGCGCTTTTCGGGCGGCAGGGTTTTGAGTTCGTTGTACTGCTCCCGAGCTTTACGACGCTCTTCGGGCGAAAGTTTTGCCCAACCCGCCATGCGATCTTGCAGGTTCTTCTGCTGATCGGGTGTCATCGTCGGGTATTTAGCGGCAATCTCGCGCCATTTACGTTTTCTCACGTCGGTCAGCGTCTGCCAATCTGGCTGCAACGACAGCAGCACTGTTTGCTCGTCTGGCTTTAAGTCTTGCCACTTTTGCGCGAATGCGGGCGTAGCTATCAAGCTAACCGTCAGGCCGAGTGAAAAAAACAAAACGGCTGCCAGTCTTGCGACTGTGGCGGCCGGTGTGGTGGAGGAGATGTTTCGGTATGCCGTCACTTCGATCTCAAAAAGCTTGCGTCATTGGTCGTCGCGCAAAAAGTGCGAAAAACCTTTGTCGAGGAGGGCGTCCACCGGCACGTCGTCTGCCAGCAACATCACGTCAACGTCCGCGGTGTCGCGCGCGGTAGTTATCTCGTCCCATTGCTGATAGCCATAGGTGGAAAGCAATGCGGCCACGATGAGCCCCGTGCCCCAAAAGCGCCAGTCGGTCATGCGGCGACCCATACCACCTACCATCGCCAGCGTTGAGCCACTGGCAACAGTTGAGCTTGCGGTTTCGGCGTCAAGCGACGCAATGGCCGTCCGGCGGGCTTCGGCCAATCGGTACGCGATGCCAGGTTTGATGTTTTGCACAGATGCGTCGAGGTACGGGCGCAAGGCCTTTCCGACGCGATCCAGTTCAAAGTCAGGCAGGTCAGGACGATTGAGGAGAGGGTTGTGATCTTTTTTCATAGTGAAATTCCTTTCTGGCGGAGCAGGCCTTGTAGGGCATGCACAGCACGGGAGCAATGTGTTTTCACGCTTCCCTCCGAGCAGCCCATCGTCGTGGCCGTCTCGGCAGTGTCCATGTCTTCCCAATAACGCAACAAGAACGCTTCTCGTTGACGCGGTGGGAGCTTGGCAATGGCCTCTTCAATGGCGCCCATTGCTTCGACTTGCTCAAGCGCGGCGAGCGGCTGATCTTTGCCGATCGCGCTGTCCTGAGACTCCAGAATTTCGAGCACATCGAAGTCGTCGTCCGCATTGGCGCCGCCGAGACTGGTGAAGTTAGTGACGTACTGGTTGCGCGTTTTGGTACGCCGGAAATGGTCAAGGATGGTGTTCTGCAAAATGCGGGTGAACAGCATCGGCAGTTCGTTGGCGGGCTTGCCTGAGTAGCTCTCAGTCAACTTCATCATCGAATCCTGCACGATATCCATCGCGTTGTCGTCGTCGCGCACGGCATAAGCGGCATGCTTGAAGGCACGTCGCTCGACCGAGGCAAGGAACGCGTTGATTTCTTTGGCTTGAGCCAGGGTCGGGCCTTTCTTTATCTTTTTCTGCTTGTCGGCAGCCGAAGAAAACGCGCTTTGAAGTTGCGAGATTATAGGCACCGAACCCGCCGCAACACCCACCATAGTACCCGCCATAGCATTAGATATCGCACCGGACGCGCCACCCAATACAACTGCTGTAAACATCTGGACGATTCCTCCCCAAACAATAGCCAAATCCGAAGGTAGGGCTTGTGGCAATAACGTGGAGCCGACGGCTTCGGATGACAGCGCGTTTGTAGGAGCGGCCCTGACCGCGAGAAGGATCCCGTACGCGAATCGTTACACCTATCGTGGCCGAGGCCGCTCCTAGGAAACGCGTCGGCTTGTAGCATCGCAAGGTTAACCCGCTGCCGACGAGCCCTCCATGAGTCCTCTCATCTCCACCCTCAAACGCGTCCTCAAAACACGCGGCGTGACGTACGCGGATCTCGCAGAAAAAATCGCGTTGTCTCAGGCGAGCGTTAAGCGTCTATTCTCGCAGGGGACGTTCACGTTGGAGCGGCTAGAGCAGGTGTGTGCGGCGCTCGAAATTGATGTGTTTGATCTGGCAAAACTGGCGCGTGGCGAGCAGGCGAAGGCCGAGCAGTTGACGGTGAAACAAGAGCAGGCGTTGGCAAAAGATCGCGTGCTGCTCGCGGTGTTTTATCTGGCTTACAACGGCTGGCAAATTGACGACATGGTGGCGAAATATGACCTCACCAAACCGCAAGTGTTTTCTCTATTGCGCACGCTCGATGCGGTCGGCGTGCTGAATCTGTTGCCCGGTGAAAAAGTGCGCATGAAGATCACGCGTAATCTGCGGCTTCGGCGACGCGGGCCGATTGAGCTGGCGTACGGTCGTGCTGTGGTGGGCGAATTTTTGAGCCCAGAATTTGACCGCGTGGGCGGCATGTTTCGCTTTGAATTTCGTGAGTTGTCTAACGCCAGTTTTGAGATGCTGAAGCGAAAGCTTGAACGCATCGCCGACGAAGTTCATGAGTTTGCCGAGCTCGACAGCATACTGCCGTCCAGCGAACGGCAAACGGTCGGCGTGGCGGTCGGGATTCGTCCATGGACGGTGTCGATGGTGAGCGGTTTGCTGGCACGTAAAGGCGGATAGCTTTTGGCTGAAACAGCCGCCGTGTTAGGGCGAGACGCCCGATCAACCACTTATCGATTTCAACAAAAATGGGCCCGTAGGCCCTTTTGCAATGCGGGTTGCAGCAAAAAGCTGCTACCCGAACTTTGGCAGGCTATAGCCCTGCTGCAAGCACTTGTTGAAAGTAGCCGCGTAAGGCGATATTGCAGAACGGAGGTACCAGCGAGCCGTGATACGCGCTTAAAACGCGCTCTGCTGGGCTCGCGCCCAACGTCGGGTCCGCTGCCGCGTTGGCCTTGGCGTTCGCGAAAAATCCGGCGAGCGTTGGCCCGACGGTCGCTGCATTTTCAAGGTCAAACACGGTCACCAGCGCGCTTGCGCCTTTGGTGGCGAAATACGTTGCCGCATCGCTGGTGTTGGTGCCAAACACGGTCGGATCCTGCGCGCCTAGGCACATCGCAACCGGACGCGCTGGCGTCCAGCTCAGCAGATCATTTTTTCCCGCAGCGATGAACAACGGGTGCGTTGCGCTGGCGAGTGCGGCCTGCCGGTAGCTTTGCTTAATCAGATTAGGCGAACCGATGCCGTTGGCAAAGAGGGCGTTGAGCGACGGATCGGCGGTCACCAGCGGGCCTGAGGCAAACAGTTTGGTCGGCAGCTTGCCCGAGGTGAACAGTTGCGTGAAGGTCAGCGCGCCGGGCAACAGCGTTTCGATGCCGGTTGCATACGGGGCTTCGTAGACATCTGACGGCGACGTGTACATATTGCCGTAAGCCTTTTGCCAGCTGGTGAGAATCAACGGCGTAAACACGGTTGCACCGGCGTTAACGCCACCGGCAAAAACGGTCTGGAATGTTTTGACCAACGAGTACGGGCCGGACATGTTGCCCGAGGCTGTCACCTTGAATTCGCTCGCGAAATTGTTCTGCATGGCTTTGTGCGTTGCCATCGAAACGTAGCCGCCCTGTGAGTAGCCTGAAAGGAACAGTTTGCCGGAGTCGCTCGCCCCGATCTTGCCAAACGCCTGACGGGCTGCACGCAGCGCGTCAATCATGTCATTGGACTGTTGCTCCGCCAACAAATACGGGTGATAGGTCGAACGCGATGCGTCGTAGCCTACGTAGTTGGAGGTGACCACGATCCAGCCCTGAGCGGCGTACATCGCGGCGATCAGGCCCGCTTCGCCGTTCGCGGGGCTCGCGATGTTGTAGTTCTTCTCAACGGTGGTGCCGTGGCTATAGAGCAGCACGGGGCGAGCACCGGTGCAGGCCGCATCGGTGCCCGTGGGCACCATGATGCCGCCCGTGGCGTTGGTGGCCTCGTTGGTGCCGCCGACCGTGTTGTATTCCATGTAGTGAAAATTGATACCGCACTTCGGGGTGCCAGCCAATTGAAGCAGACCGCGACCACCGGCCGTTGCTGACAAAGCGGTGTTGAAATCAGCAGCAGTCGGGAAGCTGGCCAGCACAACCGGCGGGTTGGCAACCAGTGTGCCGCGCGCGATTGTCAGGTCAATGGCGGGGCCTGTGGCCACGTCACCGCCACCTCCGCATGCGCTGAGCACCAGCGCAGCGGTTACCGCGAGCGCTACCGAGTTGAATGATTGAGTGGACTTCATGGTTCCTCCTTTATTGAATCAAATTTTGCGCCTGCACGCCGTTTGTGATCGGCATGGTCAGGAGACTTTCCACCCGCGATGTTAGGCGTTTGTCATGACGCCTGCCAGTAGCAAATTCAACCCAGCCGGGGCGGACTGGGCAACTGTTGCGTTTCTGGTGGGGCTATTTGCCGCCGCCGCGTTTAGAACGAGATGAGATGTCGGCGGCGCGGTTTTGCTCGCTTTCGTAGGCAGCGGAGGTCGCATTTGCCGAGGATTAGTGGTTAACGGCGCATCCGCTCGGTCAAGGACATCTCCACTATGCGACATTATCATGAGTCGCTACAACTATTTTTGCCCCGGATGTACACCGATGAGCACAGATAAATCGCGCGCTGCGGTTGTTTATCTGCGTCTATCTGCGTGCATCTGTGGCAAAAAAATGCGTCGTAACCCAACGCTTGCGCCGAATGAATCATCCCGGATTAACCATTGTTTCGTCAACGCGTTTGCCGTGCCGGATGCCGATTACATCGACCCATTGACCGCGATGGATCATTTCACGACCGTGGGCGCGCGCTGGAGGCAATTGCATAACCCGTCTTCGCCGTCTTGATGCGCTCATTCCCCGTGCACAAAGTCCGTGTTCGTGGCTTCGGTGAGATCGCGCTGATCCACGCCGAAAACGACTTCGAACCGAAGGACGGTCGCTCCGGCATCAATTGTCATACCGACATCGGGCACGAGCGGCCCGACGGCACTGGCGCTGCGTCGCGGCGCGCACTAACACGTTTAAGGCAGTGGGCTAGTGTTTAGTTGCGCAAATATGCGCGTTCAAAATTCTGTGGCATCGTCGTGCGTGTCGTTGCAAGTTCTAGCAATATCTCGATATTGCGTCGAACTTGCGGCTAACGCACTCCGCGCCACAAAATTTTCAATTGCGCACATTTTCGCAACTAACCATTGGGGCGGCGATTTTTGGCAGAAGGAGCTTGAAGCGTTGCGTCGCAACCCCCTTTGGTATCGGGGTTACATCACGTTTGTGCGTTTCAGTCCTTATAAAATCAAAGCGCAGCAATAAAGCTGAACTTCCCACCACATCAGAGTTAGAGAAACAGCGGTATGGCCATTAACTGGTTCCCCGGTCACATGGTGGCCGCGCAGAAAAAAGCGGCTGAAGCGCTGGCCGATATTGACGTGGTGGTTGAGGTACTCGATGCGCGCTGTCCTGCTGCGAGCGTCAACCCGAAGATCAATGCGATGCGCGAAGCGCGGCAACGGCCCGCGCTGAAAATCCTGAATAAGGTCGATCTCGCCGATCCGAAAATCACCGAGCAGTGGTTGGCTTTTTTCAATGCGCAGGAGGGCGTGCGCGCCATCGGTTTGTCGTGCAAAAAAGCGGGTGAATCGAACAAGGTTTTGCCCGAAGCGCAAAAACTCGCGCCGCATCGTGACGGCCCGTTGAAGCGGCTGCGCGTCATGATGATGGGCGTGCCGAACGTCGGCAAATCCACGCTGGTGAACGCGCTGCTGCAACGTCGCATCGCTAACGTTGGAGACGAGCCTGCGATCACCAAACTCATCAAACGCTACGACTTGCCGGACGGCACGTGGCTGTTCGACACACCCGGTCTGATGTGGCCAAAAATTGCACTCGCCACCGACGGCTTGCTGCTCGCCGCCAATCACTTGGTCGGCGTGAAATCGTACATTGATGAAGAGGTGGCCACCTACCTCGCAGAGATTTTGCTAGCTCGCTATCCCGAGTCGCTCACCGCACGTTACGGCGTCGACCCCACCGACATGGACGGCCCGGACGTGATCGAAGCCATCGCTAAACGGCGCGGCTTTCGCATCAAGGGCGGCAGTGCAGACTTTGAGAAGGCAGCCGTCACGTTGCTGCTTGACTATCGCAACGGCGCGCTGGGAAAAATCACCGTCGAGACGCCCGAATCGCGTGGCGTGCAGCTAGCTACGCTGGCCGCAGAAATTGCAGCAGCGGAGGCGCTTGCGGCGGCAAAAGCCGAGGCGCTTTGTACGGCTGAACTGGACAGAAACGGGCCGAAGCTGAGCTCGCCGCAGTAAAAGCATAGCGATAGCAGCTTTCGGCTGAACGTAATATTTTATATGGGCTACAGGGCGTAATAGGTGTTAGTCAAGTATTGATGATTTGGGGCGCTAGACCCTGTAAATTCTGGCTTTCAGCGTAAAGCTTCTACGTAGACGCTTACGCTGTTTCGGCTGTGGCGTAGGTAATTTGCGATGCAACTGCGGTTGATATCGTGTAGAAGCGGCGACAGCCGCGAAAGATTGACTCCACTGTCCATCGCGGCCCTTCGGCTGTGCTCGGCAGAGCCTCTCGCCGCTCCTACACGTGGGGCGTCAGCGATTTCTCAGTCCACCCATTGTCAAGCGTGAGCCTTGCCGCCCTTGAGCGCGCCGTTCTGGCGCATCAGGCCATCAGCGCGCGCAACGATCGCTAAGGGTTTATTTGTATAGCAATTACATCTTCGGTCAATATACTTACTGAACGTTAAGTAACTTAGTAAAAGCGCTGCGTATGCCTAGCCCAACCGCAGCAAGCGGATCAAATGCCGCTGTTCCGACCGCCGTAAAACGTCGCAATAGGGCCACGCGCGCTGCGCGCAAGTCGACCGATGCCAAAGCTGGCGCTGCGCCTAAAAAATCAGCGCCTCGCACCAACGCTGAAATGACCGCCCACACCACTCGCAGAATCTTGCGGGCGACCTGTGACAGCGTTGCAGCCCTCGGTTATGCGGGCACCACCTTGGCCATCATCTCGGAGAAAGTGGGGGTTTCGCGCACCGCGCTGCTCTATCACTTTCGCAGCAAAGACGAGTTAATGGTGGCAGCCATTGGCCGCATTTTTGATGACCTGCAGGACTACTACCATCAAGACGCAAACCCGGCGGGCACGATCAGCGAACGCATCGTTGCCGTTCTTAAAAAGTCCTACGTCTGGACCCAATCGCCCGATCACACCGCCCTGATGGAGCTCTCGTTGGCGGCCCGACGCTCGCCATCGCTCGGCGCGCTGGTCAACGCTGCGCTGCACCAGCACAATAGCCGCTTTGACGTGGAATGGGACGCGCTGCTGCTGAGCGCAGGCATCCCCGCCGAGCGCTCCGGTTTGATTCGCGATTTCGGTGTTTCCACCCTGCGTGGACTCTCGCTGTCGCGCCTGCTCAAGGGCGATGCCGCGAGCATCGAGCGACAAATGCAGATGCTCACCCGTATCGTGGTGGAGGCCATCGAGTTGCCCGCCTAACAAAACGTCCTGACGCAAAAAGCACCACATAAAGGAGAGAAACCATGTCCGATTCCATCATTACGACCGTCGCAACAGCGTTCAAAAAGCGCATGCTTGCGAGCGCTATTTTGTCCATCGTCGCATCTAGCGCGATCAGCAGCGGCGCGTTTGCGCAAGCCAACACCGACAAACGAACCGATCAGCTCGAAACGGTGATTGTCACCGCACAAAAAGTGCCGCAACTGGCCTCCAAAGCGGCCATCGCAATCACTGCGCTGTCAGGAGAAGAGCTGCGCGCGGCCGGTGCCACCACCGCAGTTAATCTCACCAACTTTATTCCCAACGTGTTGATTTCGGCGGGCAGCAATACGTCTACCGACATTGCCATTCGCGGCATTGCCAGCACTAACACCACCGAGGTGGGCGACCCGGCCGCACCATTTCATATCGACGGCATTTATTTTGGTCGCCCGCAGTCGGCGGGCGCTACGTTCTATGACCTGGCGCGCATGGAGGTGCTACGCGGCCCGCAGGGCACGCTATATGGCCGCAACGCCACGGCAGGTGCGATCAACCTCATCACCAACAAGCCCGGCAAAAAAATTCGCCGCTGAAGTCAACGCCGATGTGGGCAGTTACAACCGCGGCAATGTTGATGCGATGATTAACGCTCCGGTCAACGACACCGTGGCGTTGCGCGCGGTGATTTCATCAACCACGCGAGACGGTTATCTCAATACCAAAAGTGCCGCCAACGGCTTCAGCAAAAATCGTGACGACGCCAACAACCTGTCGGGCCGCATGCATGCACTGTTCAGCTTTTCGCCTGCCACGCAGCTCTTGCTAACCGGTGACTTCAGCCAGAACCGCGGTGTGGGCAACGGCAGCGTAACGCTCGCCACCTATCAAACCAAAACCGGTGCCGAGCAACGCACCCAATTGGGCAACCGCACTGAGGGCATTCGCGACGAAAACGCTACCGGATTCACCGCAGAATTGACGCACAAGCTGGGTTTTGCTGAGCTGACGTATCTCGGTGGCTACCGCACTTTTGATCGTGACAGCTTGGGCTCCACCTTGGGCATTACCGGCAAAACGGTATCGAGCTTTAAGCAAAGCTCACACGAGCTGCGCTTGGCCACGGTCGATGCGGCAGCCCCGCTGACATGGGTCGCCGGTGCCTACCTGTTCGACGAAAGAGGCAACATGGATGCCACCTTTGGTTTCATCCCAATCACGCCGCAAATCCCCACCTTGTTTGGCATCCAGCGCTTTCAGCAGGATCCGGTGACATCAAAGTCCAACGCGGTGTTTGGACAAGCCACCTACAAAGTCTCGTCAGTTGCACGCATCACGGCGGGCCTGCGCTACACCAGAGACGACAAGGCGCGTGACGGCGTACAAAGCCTAGTGGTGCCACCACCGCTCGCGCAGTTCAGCAACACCGCCATCAACAAGGCCGCAGTTAAATACGCGCAGTCCACGTGGAAAGTCGGCGGCGAATACGACGTCACCCCCACCACACTCGCCTATGCCAACGTGGCCACCGGCTACAAGGCGGGCGGCTATTTTGACGGCAACAATGCACGGGGCGACAACTCCTACAAACCCGAGCTGTTGACCAGTTACGAGATCGGCGTAAAGGGGCGTTTTTTCGATAACCGCATGCGCTTAGCGGCCACCGCGTTTCGCTACGACTACAAAGATTTGCAGGTGAGCTACGTTGCGATCAATCCGCTGACCAACTCAAGCGGCACCATCACCACCAACGCCGCCCGCGCGACCAACCAAGGCATCGAATTTGAGGGCAAGGTGGCGGTGTCCGACAACGGCACCTTGAACTTCGCTATGGGCCTGCTGGAGGCGAAATACAAAACCTTCGTGTTTCCGGTGATTCCAACCCGCCTCACCGCGATTGATTTCGCAGGCAAAAAACTTGATAAGGCACCAGACGCAACCATTGCTTTCGGTTACACCCACGAGTGGGCGCTGGGCAACGGCGGTGGCATCACCGCCTACGTCGGCAGCCGCTATTCGTCGTCATACGTACTGAGCAACTTCGCCATCGCCGCGCCGATTCAACACACCCAAAAATCGTTCACCCGAACCGACGTGAACGTGACCTACGCCGCACCGGGCGACAAATGGTACGTGCAGGGTTACGCAAGAAACATTGAGAACAAAAACATCATGACAGGACTCACGTTTTCAAGCCTCACCGGCACGCAAGTGCTGCTCGCCGAGCCCCGCGTGTTTGGGTTGCGCGTGGGTGTGAAGTTCTAGGGCGCTGAATTTTTGTAGGAGCGGCGCAAGCCGCGATCCGAGTCTCTCGCCACCGCCATTGCGGCTTT